>Ga0075364_10001123_pt1 | contig 14302 bp, 15 predicted proteins | sample EndMetdeltDD1764_FD_71517 | JGI IMG/M metagenome (GOLD analysis project Ga0075364, IMG submission 71517) | Populus endosphere microbial communities from Tennessee, USA - Endosphere MetaG P. deltoides DD176-4 | ecosystem: Host-associated > Plants > Roots > Endosphere | place: USA: Tennessee... | reverse complement strand
CCAGCCAGGTTAGGAGTAGGTTCGGATGGTCAAGTGCTTACTGCGGACAGCGCTCAAAGCACTGGCCTCAAGTGGGCTGATGCTTCTGGCGGTAGCACAGTTAAGACGATGCAGATCAAGCTCATGGATGACGCGACCATCATGACAACAGGGGATAGTAAGTTCATTTTTGCCATCTCGGCTGAGCTGAATGGCATGAATCTGACGACTGCGAATGCTTACGTCTCAACTGCATCTACCTCTGGAACACCGACTATCCAGATTCGCAATATTACCAATAGTAATGTTGATATGCTCTCCACGCCAATCACCATCGATGCAAACGAAAATACTTCTTATACCGCAACAACCCCAGCAGTGGTGGATACAAATAACGATGGTGTATCAACTGGCCAATTGCTTACCGTTGATATCGATGTCGCCGGCACAGGGGCAAAAGGGTTGGGAATAATCTTAACATTTGATCTGCCGTAATGAAGTGTTTTCTTTTTGGGGCGGATAATACTGGTCCAAGTTCATCGGTACAATACAATCGTATCAATGCCACCTTCCAATCTTCATGGGCAAGTAGCTCGCCTGCCGCGCAGATTGTAGCGCCAGTGGCTATGGATTTGTCCAATTTCTATTTTCAGGCGACAACTCCACCTGGAACAGGCAACTCCCTGACGATTACAGTTTTGAAAAATGGCTCGCCAACATCTCTGGAACTGACCATTGCTGATACCGCAACTTCTGCACAAGATACTACACATGTCGCCTCTTTTGCGGCAGGCGATACAATTTCATTACGTTCAACACCGACTGGTACGCCTACCGACCTCACTAATCACTATTGGAATGTGCAGGTAGAGAGCGCGGGCCATGTCGCTCCATTGTTGACTGGATTGGCGCAGGCTAACACGAGCACAACGCAATATGGGGTGATGCTTGCGGGCCATGGAACCTCGAATGGCTGGTCTACGACTGAGCAAAATATGCAGGTAGTAGTGCCTTCCGATGGCGTGCTAACTGGCTTATATGCGACAGTACATACCGCACCGCTCTCAGGGCGTTCCTGGGAGTTTACACTCATGAAGAACGGTGTAGCCACTAGTCTTCAAGCTACCATCGCTAACTCAGCGATCGCCGGAAATAATACCTCAACTTCAGTATCTGTTGCGGCAGGCGACACACTTTCAGTCCGATGCGTACCGATTAGTAGCCCTGCCGCCGGAGTGCCATCAATTGGGGTTGCGTTTGTGCCAAATAATGTGGGTGAAAACTTCATGGGCTTCGGTTCTGCACAACTCCCTTCGACAACTGCGGTATCATATGAGCAACTTCTTGGTAATGGCAATAATGGATGGGTAGCATCCGCTAATCGCTATATGATGCCTGGGCCGAGTACTATCAGGGGCCTCTATGTTAAGTTGTATACTGCTCCAGGAGTGGGTAAATCGTGGACCTTTAGATTGACCAAATCGACAGGTGACACTTCGCTTGCGGTTGTTATCGCAGATAATAATACGAGTGGATTTGCTTTGGGCAACATTGAATGCACTCAAGGAGAATTGATTATCCTTAAGTGTACCCCCAACCCGTTAGTCACAGGTGGCCCGGCAGCGGCAACTGGTGGGGTGCATGCAGGACTCCTACTTTATAATGATCCTAAAGCTCCAGTAGTTGTCATCTACTAATTTACAGAGTAAGTGCGAGAAACTGTAGAACTTGCATTGCCTGCGACATCTGTCGCGGTAAAGTCTAGAATATGTGAACCAATGCTAAGTGTGGGTATGGTGCAGCCCCAATTTGAATTGCCCCCGGTCAAGCAAAGGATTGAAGACGCGCTGTTTCCTTCTTTCGCAGTGATGATGCTATTAGCTTCGGCCGTACCAGACAAGGTGAATAGAGGGGGTGTTGTTATGCCGCCCATGCCGTTAATCGTTAAGTATGGAGCGGTAGAGTCGATTTTCATGGCTAACAAAGACTCACTATTCTCGCTAGTATTGCCGGCAAGATCGGTGAGCAATACATCAACATTATGTGTGCCGTCAGAAATAGAACTGGTTGTTACCGAAAAAGTAGAAGAGTCTGTAGAGCACGTACCTTCACCAACAACTTCTTCATCCACACGGATGCTAGCTTCATAATGCCAAGAAGCAGGGTAGGGGTATTCGTAGGCACAAGTTCCAGTAAAAGTAGGAGTAACATCCTTAGTGACATTGTCAATGTTCGAGCGGCCAGTGTCTGAATCTGCAACTAAATCAGGTTTACTTGCAGGATCAGGCAGAGTGACATCGAGGTATGGGTTGAGCACTTGTGATTCAGGACCGGGGTTTCCAGCATCATCAATTTGGGTGACATCTACATCTGTGTTGTTATCATAGGGGACTGACCCTGGCAGAGTAAGAGTGTATGTACCTGTTGATGAACAATTGCCCGTAGCCGAAAAATTGTCGCGGCGTATCTTTACTTGGTTACCCGTGTCGCAAGTTCCAGTAAAAGTAGGAGTTGTGTCTTTTGTGTAGTCATCTGTATTCGAGCGGCCAGTATCTGAAGCAGCGGTAAGATCAGGTCGACTGGGAGCGTCTGGATATGCAGTATCTATAGTGACAACGAGTTCAGGGCTATGCTCGCTCTCTCCTTCGGAATCTGTTGCGGTGGCAGTAATATGGTGAACACCATCAGCCATTGGCGAACTTGGCCATAGAGTATAGCTACTATTATTGCATGTTCCTTGTCTCACAACAGTAGCACCATCATAAAGTTTGATAGTCTCACCTGTTACGCAACTGCCGGTATAGGTTGCTGATGGGGCATTTGTAAGGTTATCGGTGTTAGAAATGCCAAAATCATGATCAGCTATTAAATCCGGTGCCGCCAACGGACTCGCCGCAATAACAATCTGCGGCACGAGCACAATGCCAACTATCGCAACGAAAGTGGCAATCATCCATTTAGAAAGCTGGATCCTTCTTGTTGTAAAGTTTTTCCAAAGATACATGCCCCACCCTCTTAGTTACATGCATTTTAACAACGGTTTACAAATATGCCAATACTGCCAAGCGGGCGCCATCATGCTAAAGTTTAATCATGAACAAAAAACAATCTGGCTTTAGTGTAGTCGAAGGACTGCTTGTTATCGTAGTTGTCGCAATTTTAATTTTTGTGGGTTGGTATGCCTGGAAGGCGCGGCACAAAGACGACAATACGTCATCTACCACGAGTACAACTAAGCAGCAAGAACCAGCCAAGCAGGATGAATACGCTGGCTGGAAAACATACAAATCTTCAGGTGAGGGCTTTACTATTAAATATCCATCTGACTGGAAGTTGAGCACTGGCGGTGCGGACGCTAATGGGAAATACGACGCCTCAAAGGACCAAGCGGCGTTCACTGGCCCTAACGGATTTAGCGTGAGCTATGACGTCATAAAGCCCGTGACGAGCTTTAATTGTCTTGGTAACTGTAGGTTTACTGTTCTTAACGAAATAATGCTAAAAGATACGCCGGGCTACGTAGTGATTAACAGCAGTACCACGAATGGCAATATCTATCAGCAAATGCTTTCTATCTCTAAAGCTAAAACCTACGAAGGTCAGGCTGATCAAGGATGGCCATATTACAACGCAAAAGATTCGTCGCAGTTTGTGCGCTGGAAAGGGGAATACCAGATGCAATGTAAAAGTGAAGGCAATTGTGATTTGCAATCTATGGGACTAGATGAATTCAAACAAAAACCCGAAGTTCAAACTGGTATCAAGATTCTCCGCTCGATTATCTATTGAGCGCATTCTAACCCGGCGCGGTACAATAATACATATAGATGGCACGCAGTAAGCGAATGATATATATAATCTTGGGATTTTTGGCGGCGAGTATTGTTTTCGTAATAGCTGAAGCGCTATGGATACAATTCAATGGGCAGACTATACCGCGTCCTGAAATTTCTCGGGCGTCGCAGACCCTTGGATTCGGGCCGTCGTTGAGATACGTGGTGATGGGGGATAGTACTGCAGTTGCGCAGGGTGGGGATTATACCAAGGGTTACGCAAGTGCCACCGCTGCTTATTTGGCACAGTCGCATACGGTCACCTGGCAGAACGTAGCTGTCTCTGGTGAACGGGCAGGGGGAGTGTTGACACACCAGGTATCCCAAGCGGTTAAAAGTAAGCCAGATGTTGTAGTGATTGCAGTGGGCGCCAATGACGTCACCCATCTTACGCCAATTAGCTCGGTAGCATCTTCCCTGCGCAAATCTATCGCTTTGTTGCGCCAATCCAATCCTGGCGTACGCATTATTCTTACCGGGTCACCCGACATGGGGAGTGTGCCACGTTTTGGGCAACCGGTGCGTTGGTTGGCTGGTAAGCGAACGCAAACACTCAACGCAATGGTGGTTGAGCTAGCCAAAGAGCAGCAGGTGATATTTGCGCCAATCGCAGAAAAAACCGGCCCAACATTCCGAGCGCATCCCGAATTGTTTGCCAAAGATAAATTTCACCCGACCACGCAGGGCTACGAGGTTTGGATACCGGTACTTATTGAAGCGCTCAAAAAGAGTGGTTATAATACGTAACCACCTTTTTTGCGTGCCTCATGCAGCGTGCCAGCTAACCACTCAAGTTGGCGGAATTGTTCTTGGACAGCACCGTGGAAGCGATTGGCAATAACAGGCACACCTTCCTCGAGTACCTCCCAAATTGGGATAGTGGTTTGACGACGGGTTGGGATCATCGCGAGCTGGATGCTCATGAGGCGCAAGTGTTCAATGGCCCGGACGCCACCATCGGTGCCGTAGCCAATAAAAGTGATGGGTTTGTAGACCCATTCATGGAAAAGATGGTCGAAGGCGTCTTTGATGACACTAGGGTAGCTGTGGTTGTATTCAGGGGTGACTACTACAAAGCCGTCGTATTGCTCCATTTCTTTGCTCCAGGCCTTGGTGAAGTCATCTTTGTAGGCACGTTGAGCAGGAACTTTTGCTGCAGTGTAGCGGGGGATATCGCGATCTTTGAGGTCGATGAGGGTAAAATCTAGGGTACCTATGTATTGTTCCAATTCTGTTTTTAACCAGTCGGTAACCAGCTCAGCATTACGAGCATCCCGAATGCTGGCAACAATAACAGCAATTTTTAATTTCATCTGCCACGCTCCTTTTGGTACAATAGTTACTATACTTAATATAGCAAGTAACTATACATTGTAAAGTGATTTTATGAAGGAATTTGAAAAAAAGTCAGACTGTCTCGAGAATACCCTCTGTATTCTGGGTGATCAATGGACGGCGCTCATCCTTCGTGATTTGTCGCTTGAGCCTTGTACCTTTAGCCAACTAGAAAATTCGCTAGACTCGATTAGCCCCAGGACACTTAGCCAGCGGTTGGAGCACCTGCTTCGTCAGGAGATAATCGAGAAGCAGTTGTATTGTCCGCATCCACCACGCTACCATTACGTACTGACCAATAAGGGTATTGAACTCCAGGATGTCCTAGAGAAGATGGTCGAATGGGGTGAGAAGTACAAGCCCAAACAAACACAAGAAGTTACTTCCAAATAAATACTGCGCCCGGATGGAGCGCAGTATTCATGTAAGCCACAGAGTGATTAGGCTTTAACCCACTTGAGGCTGTCAAGGTAAGCAACAGTGCCAGTGCCAGAGGTGACGATCACCTGCAGGCTAGCCTTGGCAACGTTAGCTGACGTTGGGGTGTAGGCAAGAGAGATATTCTCGGTGCCAGTAGTGCTCTTACCGTAAAGGTATTTGCCGCTCACCCAGTTACCGTTAGCGTCGTATTCGTCAACATAGAAGGCGACTTCACCACCAGTAGCCAGGCTTACATTATTGAGGTAGGCCTGAATGGTGTAGTTGCTGCCACTAGTGACGGCTACTTGCGGGCCGTACAGCTGGGCATTCTTGGTGGCGTTAGAAGTCAGCTTGACTGAGTGCTGTGCTTCGTCGGTCGCACCGTTACCGTTGGCGTCAGCGGTGATAGCGGTTGCGTCATCGGTAGTCCAGCCGTCAGCAATGCCATTGGCAAAGTTGTTTTCCTGTACCACAGTTGGCTGGGTAGGAGGTGTTGGATCCGTAGGGGTGGTAGGGTCAGTTGGAGTAGTTGGAGTAGTAGTGCCAGGAGTCATCCAACGAACGTCATCCAGGTAGCCAGTGATACCACTGTTCCCTTCAACGATGAATTGCAGGCTAGCTTTGGCAACGTTTGCTGAGCTAGGTGTGTAAACAAAGCTGATTTCACCAGAGCCAGCAGCCCGCTGAGCGTGGATGTACTGACCGCTAATCCAGTTACCGTTAGCGTCGTATTCATCGATGTAGAAAGCTACTTCACCGCTGGTAAGGGTGGCTACATTCAAGAAAGCCTTTACGGTGTACTGGGTACCGCTAGTCACATTGATCTGAGGACCAAACAAGTGAGCATTGGTCGCAGTAGTAGGAGCGGTGAACTTCACTGCATTCTGGGCGCCAGTGGTACTGCCGTGGTTGGCTGTGTCAGCTTGGATAGCAGTGCTGTTGTCGGTAGTCCAGCCACCTGCGATACCGCTGTTGAACTGACCATTAGTCATGAGGTCGGTAGCTGCAGGAGTTGGATCGGTGGGGTCTGTAGGGTCAGTTGGCGTTGAGCCAGCTGCAACTGGGAACCATTGGACGTTGTCGATGTAGACGCTAATACCTGAGCCGCCGGTAACGATAATCTGAGCCGCAGCCTTGGCAACGTTAGCTGAGGTAGCTTGGTAAATGTAAGCGATGTCTTTCATTTCAGCGCTGGTCAAAGCCTGAGCGTATTTACCGCTAATCCAGTTGCCATTGACGTCGTATTCGTCGATGTAGAGGGCGACTTCACCACTCTGCATGGCAGTGATGTTGGCGTAGCCAGAGATGTAGTACTTCTGGGTAGGGTCAACAGTTACCTGAGGAGCGAAGATGTGGGTGTCACCGACAGTGCTAGCAGTCATCTTGATACTGTCGCTTGGGTTTGGTGTGTCACCATTGTTGCCAGTATCGTTACTCACTTGGTTTGGCGTATCAGTAGTCCAGCCACCGTTTGGATTAAGGGTGGTTGGTGGCAATTGGTTCTGAGTACCTTGGACAAGGCCTTCAGAAATGTTGACGTTCTTGACACCCTGGGCCTGTACGTAGGCGGCAATTTGGTCAAGGTCAGCGTTCTTGTATTCATAGTCATCGGCAACGGCGCTACCATTTGGCTTTACGTCGTGGAAGACCAGAATCAGCCAGGTGTTATTAGCCTTAGCTTGGTCAATCCAGCCTTTTACGGTAGCAACACTCACGCCACCCTGTACTTGCTGTACTTTCAGCAGGTAAGGATTGTAGGGGTAGGTGTTAAAACCAAGGTCTTGGAAAGGACGGTGAGAAGTGTAGTACTTGGCAATAGCAGCTTGCACCGCTGGGCTGTAGTCACCAAAAGGAGTAGCAAATGAAGTTGGGTTGAAACCATGTGCTTCAAGAGCGGTCTTGCTGTCATGCACTTCTGTTTCGAGCTGTGCAGGAGTGAGGGTGCTCATCAGTGGGTGGGTAAGGCTGTGTGAACCAATTTCCCAACCGTACTGACTCTTGAGTTGGGTTACTTGATCCCAAGTCATGTAAACGCTTTCGTTGTTCGCTTCACAGGTGTTAGGAGCGGTCGTCATACCTACACAGTTAGGGATGATGTAGCCAGTGCCTTTAAGGCCGTGAGCAGCTAACACGGGAGCTGAGTTGGTAATAAAGCTCTTGTAGCCGTCGTCAAAGGTGAATGACACCTGAGCGGTTGGGCTCACAGGGCTGACCGCAGCGTGTACAGCTGGGTTTGGGGCGAAGGCGACTGCCATAGCGGCAAGCGCACCAAAGCCAGTTGCACTCATAATGCGGCGCACTTTAGTGATGGACACAGTTTTCATAGAATAACTCCTCTATTTCTATGCGCCCACCGCAACTAGTTAATTCCTTAAAATATTACAACATTTTTGTCAAATTGTCTAGTTTAATTTAAAGCATAAGCATTGTCCATAGAAAATCTTGCGACTCGAGGTAGCGTAAGGGGCGACGATATGGTAGAATAGCCTTGTTTATCTGAAATGGCGGGCGTAGCTCAGTTGGTTAGAGCGACGGGTTGTGGTCCCGTAGGCCGTGGGTTCGACCCCCATCGCTCGCCCCAAATAAAATTCCCATCCTCGTGATGGGAATTTTATTTGGGACAATTGAGTCGAATTCACGGCAGAGATTTTTCCAGCGGGAAAATGTCGTAGCCGCGGGTTTGTTCGCAAACTACACGCGCAGGTGCTTGCGCCGAGCACGAAGCGCTGCGCATTCGCTTGCGAATCTCCCCATCCGTAATCTTTAGTCGACAGCGCAGCGGGCACATCCCCTATCGCTCAACCCTAGTAGTAAATAGCAATTAGTCAGTATGCTATGCTGTAAAAATACATAAAAGGCGTGTATAGGCATGTTAATAAAGCCTGAAGACAAAATTTGCTCTTTCGAAGAGATGCCCGAGCTTATTAACGGTAATGATGGCTTAAAGCGTCAGGGCCACAGGGTAGTCATCGCTCAAGGTGTCTTTGATTTGTTGCACTTAGGCCATTTTCAATATTTACAGCACGCCGCTAGGCATGGGCTTCTGGTAGTCGGTCTGGAAAATGACCTTGCGGTGGGGCAGAATAAAGGACCAACTCGGCCCATCAACCCCTTGCGAGACCGCATGCTGGCTATTGCGGCACTTGATTCGGTTGGGCTAGTGTTTGGTTTTAGTGACGCGCCACTCTATAGTGATCCAGATTCGGTAAATCAATATATTGCGAGGTATCGAGCTCTCAACAGTTCTATTGCGGTTCCTAACGATGATCCTAATCGGGACTCGAAAGTACGACAGGCGGCCATTGCTGGTGTCGATATTGTGCGTATACCTGGCCATTATCCAAATTCGACCACTCAGTTGCTGCAAACTGTAGGCTTTTCGGAATAATTCTCAACTACTGCGCCCCTTCGTCGATATTTGTTATATTAAGAATATGTACAAACCCGGCTACCTCTTTGCTCGTACCCCTGAAGAATCTAAAGATCCGTTTCTTTTCTGGCAGCGCGAAGACCAGCCGTTCTTTGCGGCCGGCGCTTGTCATATTTTGGCTGAAATGTTCCGGCAGCTACATAGAGGCGAGGATTTTGATATGGTTTTCATTCGGCCTAAGAATGGCAAGCCTGGTACGCATGTATACATCAGTTACGGTAAATGGGCTTTTGATCATAACGGGTGGACACTCGAGGAAGAATTAGTCAGCACCACCAGAAAGGCCTACGGCGGCCACCACCCAGGCTGGGATTTCGATAGGGTTATCGTCAAGGAGGATATCGAGACGTTCTGTCGTAACAATAAGCATAGACAGCCTTGGCAGTTTGCCTATTTGCCTTGGGAGCGAGCCTATAACTACATAAAGCAATTCCCTGCTTTACCTCCATCAAAGCCATAAAATATGGACTATAAATACTTTGGGCTCCTCGCCTTCCTTATTCTTGTACTAGGTCTAGGGTTTATACTTTGGCGCTGGCCTCAGGGCAAGCATCTGACCTTTAGCCAGCATGTAGCCGTGGCGAGATATAAGAGAATCTATTACATTGTGCTATTTGCGATTGCGCTTCCGTTGCTGCTTATTTTCTTTGGGCAATGGTTTGTGCCAACTTTTGGCCTGTCGGTGTGGTTTACTATTTTTGTAAGTCTTGCTGCGCTGGCTCAGTGTATCTGTACGCTCATTCCTGAACTTGAAGGCTGGCGTAAAAAATCCCACCAACTGTTGGCGGGGATTTCCGCCCTCAGCCTATTGCCGCCACTGGGGTATATTGTAGTTACGACGCATATACCCATTGTGGGCAGAGTAATCTCAGTCGTAAGTCTTTTAGGCATGGTGGGTGTTATTGGCATATTACTTTTGCGAAAAGGCAGTCGGTACCACCTTGTATTGCAAGTTGTTTACTATGTAGCCTTCTTCTTACCTATCTTGGTCATTAGCTATCTGTAAGAACACTATTTTGTTACAATGGCCACCAATGACTGCTAAAAATCCCTTTACGCTCCAAAATTCCAAGGTCGTCTACCAGAATCCCTGGATTACCGTTCGTGAAGATCAAGTGACGCGCCCAGGTGGCAAGAATGGCATTTTTGGGGTGGTCGATATGGTTCCAGGCGCTTCGGTACTCCCCATTGATGAAGATAACAACGTATTGCTGGTAAAAGAATACAAATACGCCTTGGCTCGCGAGACCATCGAAGTGATAAGTGGTGGCATGGATAAGGGGGAATCTCCCCTCGAAGCTGCGCAGCGCGAATTGCGCGAAGAGGTGGGGACCGAGGCCACGGAATGGATTGACTTGGGAAGCATCGATCCATTCACTACACTCATTAATTGCCCTAACTACCTCTTCTTGGCTAAAGGTTTAACGCATTTTGAACCGGAACCAGATGAAGGCGAGATCCTCGAGCGCATGATTATCCCCTATGCTCAAGCCCTGCAAATGGTCTACGAGAGTGAAATTACCCATGGCGCCAGTTGTGTCGTTATTTTGAAAGCGCAGAAATACCTGAGCTAGCTATAAGCAGCATTTCTCACACGCTGTTCTGATAAATGCTACACTAAACATAACCATGAAAGCTCGCACTCACGGCTTTACGATTGTTGGCACCCTGCTTAGCTTTGTGCTTCTGGCAACCACGGGCATTAGTACTGGTGCCAGTTACCTCATAGCTAATAAGCCGCTTACCGAAGGTGAAAAGACAGAGCTCATTATCCCTGAATGGAAAATCGCTGGGCCAATTCGGCACACTCTCACTTATCAGCGGAGCGGTGAAACTATTAAATTCAACTCTGCCGAAATCGCCGCCAAATACCCTAGCTGCAAAAAAGTTGAAGGCCAATATGGCAATGTTGGCCGGATGCTCCGGCTCAAAGCTGGCGATCCATATGGCTTTAAAAACACGCCCATTGAGCAATACGCGGCTGACACTTGGACCAAGATAGGCGAATATTATTATGTCTACGAAGCTGGCCAGAACTTCTGCGGGAGCGACGATCCGGCTGGTCGGAAAGATCCAACCGTTAGAGATTACAAGGCGATCACTGATGACCTGAAGGAATTCAGGAAAAGGTTGGTGACGCGTTAGCGGCGGCGCTTGGTCATGCGAAGTACGCGTTTCATAGCCTCAATTGCTTTGAGGGGGCGCCCTTGAGTATCGTAAGGTAAACCATCGCCTATTTCGCGGCTACCGTCTTCATGAATGGTCGTGGTCGAGCCATAGGCTTCGGTAACACCCCATTGACTGTAGTCGATGACATTCGGCTCCTCGACAGCAACCTTCAGATTACCAGCAAACTGCCCAGCCTGATAGGCGCTATCATGACCTTCTACATCAATCTCCGAGACTCGTACTAATAATCCTGCTGGTTTGCCGTACTTTTGACCTAAAACTCTCAATTTCTGGACAATATCGCGGAAGTGTTTGGGATCGACCGTGTCAAATTTTCGGTCGTAGACATGAAACTGCAGCCCAACTCCATCGATCGGCACACCGCGCTGTAAAAGACCTTCCACTGTCTGTAATAGAAAGTCTTGGCGAGGGCCGGGGGTCTCACAGCCATTCTCGTTGAGGAAGAGTTTCATGTCAGGGCGAACTTGCTTGGCGGTGTGGAAGGCACGATCGATATGAGCGGGACCCATAGCCTTGTGCCATAAGTGATTCTGTAATCTTGCACCGGGATCGTCGTCTTCAATCGCAGCGAGGGGTTCATTGACCACATCGACACTCTTCACATGCTTTAGCGCTGGATGACTGAGTACTGTCCTAATATGGTCCTCAAGCACCCCAGGAATTGCGGCCGGATCCTTACGGGCTAACTTGTATAGCCATTTAGGGAGAGAGTCGCCAAAATCAAGGGCATGGGCGTGTACGTCTATACCACAGGCCTCAGCGCGCTTGATGATGAGTTCTGCCTCTTCAAAACAATAAGTATCTGGAGTAGGATGCACGAACTGAAATTTAAGGGCATTTTCGGTAGTCCAGACGCCGAATTGACTCTCGGCAATTTCACGGTAGCGTTCCTCTCTGTCTGATTCAGCCAGGGGGCCAGGGGAAATAGCCGCGCCAATTCTCAGGTTACTACCACTTTTGGTCGCAAGTGCCTGAAGTCCATCTGGATCTTTGGGGGTGGGCGGAAGGTCGGCCAGGGTATGTACGCGGACTCTACCTCGTGCTTTGAGTTCGGTTACACGTGCGCTTCCTCCAGGATTTTCACTGTCGGCCCCAAACCATATTTTCCCTTTATTGAAGGTACCTTCTTCGGGAACACTAAACGCTTCTTGTCCGTCCACTAAAACAGTAATCATATCGCCGCGTTTACTCATCGTAATTTCGGCGTCGCTGGCAGCAGGGATTTGTGCCTCACCTGTCTTTGGCTGGTTATTTTTGCCGTTCCAGAAGTCGTAGTAAAGGGTATCATCTTCTACGGTGAGTCGGAGTGCGCCTTGGTTGAAACGATTCTCATCATAAATTGCCGGTGGACGACCATAGAATTGCACTGAGGCTGACTCCCGAATGTCGGCAAGCTTGGTAGTCACCTCTACATCATCGCCTTGGAACTCTACATGCGAGAAGAGGTTAATAGGGGTGTTCGCCTCGGGTTCTGTCCCATCTTGTTCGACAATTTCGCGTCCGACATGCCTCACTTGAAGCTCGTTGTTTACTAGTTTGGCACCTGGCATATTCCAGGCTGTCTCGCCTTGTGCGAGCATATTAACCTCTGGGCCGAATGGCTTTTCTTTGTACTCAGGTGAGGGCGGGAGAGGCGGTTTTTCGTTATTCCCTCCCCTTAACAAGGCGAAAGCACCGCCGGCTACTACTAGCGCAGTAAAGGCAGCCCCCGCACCTAATATACCGCGACGGCTTAGGCGATTATCGGGGTGTGCATCGGGAGATTTTTCTGGTACTTCTTCTGGGAACTTTTCCATGAAACTTAATTCTACAATAAATTACAGATCATGCAACCCCTGTTAACCATAAGAAATATATTAATCAAAGGAAATTGACATAAGCACAAATAAAGTAACTAGGCATTGCTTTTATATCAAAAATGTGATACTATGCACCTTGTACCATTAACAGAGGTGACGAGTATGTACGGACAAGGTGGCGGACAGCCAAACCCAGTACTACCTATCGCTCTGCCAGTCGGCGGAGTTGCAGGTATCACCATGCTGCCAAACACTGGCGCAGGAGTTATCTTTGTGGTGTTATCATACCTCGCTATCGGTGTAGGCCTTGCTATCTTGGCTAGCACTGTAGCACGTATGGTTGCCGCAAAGCGTTTTAACTAAACAGTTAAAACTAACACATAAAAAAGAGGGTAGGTCAAAATGGCTTTTATTAGCTATGGCGACCCCCTCCTTTTTTATGTAAAGCGTACATGTACGCAAGAAAGTATCGGTATGAACAAGAAGAAATTCATTTGGCGATTAAAGATTGGTTTCCTCCTCCTTTTAGCAGGTGGATTGATCTCGAGTGGGCAATTGTTGCAAATGCGTCGCAATGCCGAGGCTGAAACTGCCCAGAACCCTGTCACTACTAGTGCTCCAACAGAGTACAAGAAGCCTGCAGATGTGCAGACTGTCAGTGGTAAGCCCGTACGTATCCAAATTCCTGAACGCGACATCAATGTCGTGGTAGCGGACGGTACCTTTAATAAGTGGGCCCAGTCATGGACCCTTAGCAAAGACAAGGCTCATTTTGCCACTGTTACTGCTCCAGCTAATAACCAGGAAGGTTTAACGTTTATCTATGGTCACAATACCCCAGAAGTATTTGGTCGTTTGAATACGATCAAGTCTGGCGAGACAGCTATTGTAACTACAGATAACGGTCACGTCTTTACCTACAAATACCGCGACTCTAAAGAAGTCGCCCCTACAGATGTTTCGCTCTTCAATTACAAAGGTGCTCCTATCCTGACACTTCAGACTTGTTCTGGGACATGGTCGGAGAAGCGCCATCTATTAACTTTTGATTTGGTGGAGGTCAAGTAATGTTTTCTAGCTCATTTATGCAGGTTTTGTTTTATATCTTTATGGTGATTAGTACGATCAACTTATTGCACTTTGCTTTCTTCTTGATTGGTGCCAACATGTATGACATCCGTCAGATGAAACACCGTAAGACCGTGGCCAAGTTACGCACTCGTCGTCGTTTTATTAAGCAGCCATTAGTGACGGTGGCTATGTCGGCGCACAACGAAGAGAAAGTAATTATTCGTTGTCTAGAATCAATCCGTCAC
>Ga0075364_10001122_pt1 | contig 14302 bp, 16 predicted proteins | sample EndMetdeltDD1764_FD_71517 | JGI IMG/M metagenome (GOLD analysis project Ga0075364, IMG submission 71517) | Populus endosphere microbial communities from Tennessee, USA - Endosphere MetaG P. deltoides DD176-4 | ecosystem: Host-associated > Plants > Roots > Endosphere | place: USA: Tennessee... | reverse complement strand
CGCTTGAGCTGGTCTTATATTGATATTCATAAGTCTTAATCCATTTATGACAAAGATAAATTTTAGGGTGATGTAACCATATCCTTTTCAGAATGATTAAGTTTTGAGCTAACTCACTGCTGCACATCATTTCCGCCCCTCGCTTACAGCGGACACAAGATACCTAAAGGTAGTGTTTGCCATATCCTATGAGCCTTAATGAGATGAAACAAATACAGATGCTTCCTGCTCTGGCGGAATCGAGAAATTACGCTGCATACGTCTTATCTCCTCAGCCGGCGGCAGGCCAAACAGACGTTTGAATTCGCGATTAAATTGCGATGGGCTTTCATAACCAACGGCGTAACTCGCAGCAGCGGCAGTAATTTGTTGGCGCACCATCAGCATCCGTGCCTGATGCAGGCGTACTGATTTCACATACTGCATCGGCGGCATCTTCGTTATCGCTTTGAAATGGCTATGAAAAGTCGGCACGCTCATTCCGGCCTTCATCGCCAGTTGATTCAGCGTTAACGACTCTGCGTAGGTGGCATGGATGTGCTGCAACGCCTTGCCGATTTTGCCAAACTGACCCTGCAAGGCCAGCGCAGCTTGCATTGCGTTGCCCTGTGCGCCTGTTAGTACGCGGAAATAGAGTTCACGCACCCGTGAAGGGCCGAGTATCGCCACCTCGAGCGGACTGCTAAGAACTTCAAGCAAGCGAAGTACGGCCGTTTTTACCGCGTTGTCCATCGGACTCGACATCATGCTTTGCGGAGCGACGGGAGGATGTGGGGCACCATGCTGTTCAATCTGCAACATCAATTCAGCAGCAAGCTGAAAATCCAGATGCATATAAATAGCCAGCAATGGATTTTCTGCCGACGCCTCCGTTTCCATCACAAACGGCACAGGCACTGAAACCGCCAGATAGTGTTGCTCATCGTAAATATAGGTCTGTTGACCAAAATAGCCGCGTTTGCTGCCCTGGCAGACGATTACGATCCCCGGGTCGTAAAGCACAGGTGTTCTGGCAAGCGGGCGATCAGAGCGCAAAATTCGTATATCAGGCATAGCAGTTAGGTTGTATCCCTCCTTTATCGCAAGTGCATTCATCATGGCAATCATGTCAGACATCACAGCACCTCATAAAATCAGGCAAGAAAAAGAGAAGATACGGCCTAAAAATGCAGCGGAACAGAGAATACCATGCAACCTTCACTGTTATGGGAGTTCTTTATATGGTATCTGCAAAAACGATTTTAATTACCGGCGTCAGCAGTGGCTTTGGTCAGGCGCTGGCGAGGGAAGCCCTCGCCATGGGGCATCGGGTTATAGGGACCGTGCGCAACCGCGAAGCGCTGCATGCTTTCGAGGCGCTTGATACGCAGCGAGCTGTTGGCTACCAGCTTGATGTCACGAACATTCAGCGTATTGATGAGGTGGTCGGAGAAGTGGAATCGACCGTTGGCCCGATTGATGTGCTGGTGAACAATGCCGGTTACGGACATGAAGGCATTCTGGAAGAATCCCCGCTCGAAGAGATGCGCCGCCAGTTTGATGTAAATGTGTTTGGCGCGGTGGCGATGATCAAAGCCGTGCTACCTGGTATGCGTCAGCGTCGCCGCGGACACATTATCAATATCACCTCGATGGGCAGCTTCATTACCTTACCGGGCATCAGTTATTACTGTGGCAGCAAATTTGCGCTTGAAGGAATATCAGAGACGTTAAGTAAAGAGCTTGCTCCGTTCAACATACACGTGACCGCCGTGGCACCCGGCTCATTTCGAACAGACTGGGCCGGGCGCTCAATGATTCGCAGTCCTCGTAGTATCCCTGACTATGACGATTTATTTGAACCTGTTCGTAAAACGCGTAAGGAAAAAAGCGGTAATCAGCCCGGCGACCCCGTTAAAGCTGCTCACGCCATGCTGGCATTGCTCGAGAGCCAAAATCCCCCCATACATCTGTTGTTAGGCAGTGATGCATTGAGTTTGGTGCGGCAAAAGCTTGGAGCTTTAGATAAGGAAATTGATCAATGGGAAAAACTCACCCGTTCAACTGATGGCTGAAGGGTTTCGGAAAGCTTGACGTTGTTACGAGCGGACAACATTCAACAGTTTTCCGCCAGAACCAAACCCTTTTATTGTATAAAGCTAATGTGTGTAGTGGGCCTTCATCAATGAAGGCCCACTATTATCTCGTCCTATTGCAGATCCTTTTCCTTCAGGAATTTACTCACCAAATCAGCAATCTGCACATTGTTTAAATCAGAGAACGGGAAGTGGGTATTCCCTTTGATCCCCACCTCAGGCAGATGCGTCACCGTCACATCCCCGCCATGCTTGTTCACCACGTCACGCCACTCGCGAGCCATCGCCAGACGTACGCGCCAGCTATCCTGCGCGGGCATGGCGACAGGTTTATCTGGTATGTTATCGCCGTAAATAATCAGAATCGGGATTTTGGTCAGTGTCATAAACTGCGCCATTGGCACAGGCTCGCCCTTCAACGTGTCAAACGCGCTTGGCATAGGGGCAGGGAGTTCCTTTTCCGGGAAGACGAAGCTGCTGCCAGGCTCAAAGGCGACAATGGCTTTGACCTTGTCGTTTTTCATCGCCGTGTACCAGCCTGGTCCGCCACCCTGAGAGTGGGTGAAGAGGATAGCGGGGCCGGATTTGTCCACGACGGCGGACATCGCATCAGAGACGACATTGATATCAAACGGCCCGGTATTCGGGGTCATCTGACGGAAATACTGATTCAGTGCTTCTTTGTCGTGAGAGAACTGAACGCCTTTAAAATACTCTGGCCACACGCCAACGCGGAACTGGTTGAACCACATTAGCTCATCCGGTTTAGGCGTAATCGTACCTTCTACCGTCGTGCGCCCGGCGCTGCCCCGGCGTGGCTGATCGACAAGATAAGTTGAGAACCCGCGACGCAGGAATATGTTCTGGAACCCTTCACGGCCATCCGGCGTACTTTCCCAGGTACGGGAGAACTGACCTGCGCCGTGCAGCATGACGATAGGGTATTTATGCGGATTCTCCGGAATTTGGTAGAACACAGACGCATGATCGCCATGGTAGGTTTGTCCCGCAGAATCCAGCGGCTTCTTCGCGTCAAATTTCCCTGGGGCAGTATTGATAGTACCGCCAGCAGAAAAGCTTCCCTGTTCCTGAATGACCAGTGGCTCGGCGTATGCAGACTGAGCCATCAGGCCACCCGCCATTACACAGACGGACAGTGTTTTTAAAAGTGTATTCAAAGGTATTTCCTCTTATTAATAAATCAGCCGCGTATTGTCTCTAACCAACTGGTGACCGTTTCTGTAGTTCTTCGCTCCTGGTCGCATTCAAGTACCAGCGGTTTTTCCCGGCGCGCAGTTGGGGCGAGACGGGTAAGGATGTCGTCGCTGTCTCCTTTACCGTAGCCACCGTGAGTAATGAAGGGGATGAGTAATTTGCCCGCAAGGTTGTGGCTGCTGAGAAATGCTTGCACTAAAGGCGGCACGCTGGTCCCCCAGATCGAAAAGCCTAAATACACGGTCTCGTAGCGTGAGATATCTGCAATGCTATTTTTTAATGCGGGTTTTACTCCCCGCTCATGCTCATTTTTTGCCTGATCAACGGTCTGGAAATAGTCTTCCGGATAAGGCGTTGCCGGTTCGATTTCAAACAGATCGGTATTCAGGCTGCGGTGAATGACGCCCGCAATCAGCCGTGTATTTCCGCTGCGTGAAAAGTACGCCACCAGAACACGGCTTTTACCCTGCACGTTTGCTGTTCCGTTGGCTGCCGATGCCAGGGAGACGTTCGCGAGTGTTAGCCCGGCAAACGCGGCGATTAACCTTCTGCGGTGGGGATCATGCTCCATAGCCAGCTCCTGTTAGTTTGCGAGGGCCTGTTGCAGCGCCTTTTCAGCTCGTGTTGCTGCATCATTTTCGCCATGTTCACGCAGAACCTGTGTCAGCTGGCGCAGTTGAGCAGCTGTCAGGCCGACCCGCATGCTGGCTCGTGTATGTGATAACAGCTGGGCTTCAACGCCCGGTGTGGCCGCTAATGCGCCAACTGTTGCCAGCTCACGGCTTTGCCAGTCAAGGTTGTCGCGGGCGAAAATGTCGCCGAAAAGATGCGTTTGCAGGAACTGGTTAATCACCGGTGCAAAATCAAACAGAGGGCCCTGGACGGGCGCGCCTGAGATTTTCGTCTGGTTTGCGGTACCTATACGGCGAAGCTCATCCCCGACAGGGATCGGGGCAACCGGTTCTTTACCCTCAACGTCTTCGATGCCACGTTGTTTACGTGCTTCGACGACCTTCATCAGTTCATTAAGCGCATTCAGGCTGCGAGGGAAGCCCGTATAGGCATAAAGCTGGACGAGGATCTCTTTGGCTTCGTTTATCGTAAGTCCGGCGTCGAGTCCCTGATTCAGTGCGGCATTCAGTTTATCCATCTGACTGCTGGCCATCGATGCCGCAATCAACGGGATGGCCTGCTGGCGGGCTGACAACGTATCTGAAACCGTTTGTTCGTGGTTCATTTCTGAGACTCCTTTATTGACGGGGGCAGCATCTGCGGCGAGACCAAAACCAAAGGTCAGCAGTACCGCTGCCGCTAATGCCTTAATGGGCGTGGTATTGTTCATCTGTCACTAACTCCTTCCAGTTAACGCTTTTGCCATCCACAATCCCGGTTATCGCCAGATGCGTCATTGCGCTGCCGGGCGCCGCTCCGTGCCAGTGTTTGACGCCCGCCGGGCAAGAGACAACGTCACCGGCGCGGATAACCTGCACCGGCTGGCCTTCCTGCTGGGTGAGCCCAACACCCGAGGTCACAATCAGCCGCTGACCTGCCGGATGCGTATGCCAGGCGGAGCGAGCACCGGGATCAAAGGTGACGTAAGCCCCGGAAACGCTCATTTCGTTATCCGGTTTGAAGAGAGGATCAACCCTGACGCGACCGATAAAATTCTCGGCGGGCCCATACACCGCATTCTGACTTCCTGCGGGGGCGATATGGACAACGGGATTTTGCTCCGCAGCCCAGGATGAAAAGGTGAAGAAGGGCAGTAACAGCCCGATGTAACGTAAATGTCCGATCATGCAAAGCGTCCTTATCATTGAAGAGGCGGATTGCCTGCGATGATTTTATCGAGAGGGTAATGACGTCAGACTGACGCCTCCCTGACAATTCTGTCAGTTAATCCCTATTGTGGTGACATCGCTTTGCATTTTCTAAATATAAAAAACCAAAGCAAAAATGCGTCATTAATGCAAATAAAACAATAATGGCCAGGTAGCGTAGATAAAAAAGAAGGGCAGATTCTTCGTAATCGAAAAAGGAGAAATCGACCTTCATCAGTAAATAATCGAGATAGTCCTGGTTCAGTAACCCGTACAATCCCAGTAGTGCGATGAGCGAAAAAACACATGGCATAATGATATTTGCAACGTGTGAGTCGCCGGAGATGTTCAGGACCCGGCAGAAAAACGTTGCCAGCATTTTCCAGTGCAACCCGATATGCAGCGCCAGAATGAGCATTCCCCAGTGGACTGATGTCATGTGCACTTTTCTGACCCAGTTCGCCGGGTTGTGGAACGGCAGCGCCAGAAGGATATGTCGGGACAGCATCATGCCAGAGACAATAGCGGTCAGAATGATAACGAACGTCACTGCATTAATGATTCTATTAACTATCTGCATCATTAACGGAATATTCGGCGACTGTAACCATAATCGATGGCGGTTAAGATATAAATGCAACACGATGAGCAGCGTAAAAATAATACCCGCCCATTCATGTACGATTTCTCCGTGAAGATGAAACCCCATCAGTACCAGCAGAAGTAACGTCATGAGCGTATCCTGCATGACCTGGAAAATATAAATTTTCTTCATGTCGATGGATTAACGCTGTGGCTGAACTTGTTTTACCCATTGCTCAACTTGCGTGGGAACATTTGGATCTGAAATATCATTGCGCGAGATCGAGAGTGCACGAGTGACTAACCTGGCCTGCGGCTGAATGCGGGCAATTTCTCGCAGGGAGTCTGCTAAACGGCTGCCTCCATGGGTGGTAAAGAGAATGACTGTTTTGCCGGCAAAATCATTTTGCTCAAAGAGGCTGTATATCACCATAGGCATGGTATACCACCAGATGGGATAGCCAACGTAAATGGTGTCGTAATTGCTGAGATCGTGGAGCGGCGTTTTGAGTGATGGCCTGGCGTTAGTTTGCTGTTCCTTTTCGGCAACGCGTAACAGTGCATCATGCTGGCGAGGGTAGGGGGTGACGGTTTCAATACGAAACAGCTCGCCGTGAGTCTGCTTCTGAATCAGCTGCGCAACAAACTGCGTGCTGCCGGTCTCTGGCGTATTTTTTTGTAATACGCTAGCCCCGGAAAAACCATCGACAACACCAGGTTTCATTTCTTCGGGCTGGGAAAAATAGATAATCAGCGTGCGGGATTGTGCGGATGAATCCTCTGATGCGAACGCGGGTTGTCCCAGAAACCCCATGACCATCATCGCCAGAAACCCGCTAACTACCTTTTTTATTCTCACTGTTTCCTTCCTTCATCAGCAGTGGTGAGTCTTAGCAGTGATTCTGGCGCAGGTAACCTGACATCAGACTGACAGTTCTCTGACAATTTCGTCAGCAGGCTTAGATGATAGTGGGCGTCCAATCAGTCTCTCTGTTCGGATAGCATCAGGCTGTTTAGCAAACGTGAGCCCAAAGGTATTGATACCGTTTTCGCTCCGCGCAAAGACATCTCCCCGGTGCATAATGGCGACGGCACGCACGATCGACAGGCCCAGTCCATGATGGGTATCACTCCTGGCCCGGGAGGTGTCGACGCGATAAAACCTCTCGAAAAGCCGGTGTAAGTGCTCTGGTGATATCGGATCGCCCGAGTTTGAAACGTCAACACAGGCTTGATTGTTTTTTTCGCTTAGGCGCACCGTAACCGTGCTGTTGGATGGTGAGTGTCTTGCGCTATTTTCCAGTAAATTAGCGAGTGAACGGTGGAACAGTCGCCGGTCGATGTGCGCCGTGACATCGCCCTGAACATCCAGAGTGAGCTGTTTTTCAGCAAAAGAGGGTTCCACATACTCCGCTGTTTTCAGGGTTTCTTCCCGCAGGGAAACCTGCGTAAGCTGGGAAGCATGTTCACCCGCGTGAGCATGAGACAGGAACAGCATGTCGTTAACGATCGACGTCATACGTTCAAGCTCCTCAAGATTTGAACCCAGTAATTCTTCCAGTTCATCCTGCAAGCGTCGGCGTGATAGCCCTAACTGTGTCTGGCCAATCAGGTTAGTCAGCGGGGTCCGGAGTTCATGCGCAACATCGGCGTTAAAGCTTTCGAGCTGTCGCCAGGCCACTTCCTGCCGCTCCAGTACGCCATTAAAAGATGATGCTAATTGCTGTAATTCGTCAGGTAATGCTTCGGTATTCAGGCGCTGGCCATGGTCCCCGGGAGCGAGTTGCCGGGCCTGTTTACTGAGCGCCCCAACGGGACGAAGACCGATCCTTGAAACGACGTATCCCAGCAACGCGACAATCACGACGCCCAGAGCGGTAATGATCAGCAGTGTACGCGTGAACGCATCGAGTGTGCCCATATACGGCGTGGAGTCGATGGCAACCACATAGCGCAGCTCAGGCCGCTCACCGTTGGCGGGGATCGTTTTCACTAACAGAAACAGCGAGCATGCACCTTCTGATGCGCCGGGCACTTTATTAAAGCCTTCCCGCAAAGAAGACCACTGAACACCTACCGGTGGTGTTCCCCCCATGCTAAAGCGTGGGTTATCGCTCACTATCCAGTAGCGAACGCGTTCACCTTCAGAATTGGTTAACACGGTGAATTTATTGGCAAGCAATGACCAGCCGTCAGCCGAGGTTCGTGCGGTGATCCACGGGCTCATTAATGATTCCCGGAACAGCAGCTCGTTGTGCATTTGCTTTTGCAAAGAGTCATGCAAAGAGCTTCTCAGCAGGATACCGATAACGGACACAATCAGCAGCGCGGACAGGGCAAACATCAGCGCCAGGTGAACGGAGATGGAGCGCTTAACCATACATATCCCCTTCATTATTCTGACCGGACTTCGAGGACATACCCCATGCCACGCACGGTATGCAGCAGTTTGACGTCGAACGGGGCATCAACTTTGGCGCGCAGACGTTTAATCGCCACTTCAACCACGTTGGCGTCGCTGTCAAAATTCATGTCCCATACCTGCTCGGCAATCATCATCTTTGACAGAATCTCCCCCTGATGGCGGGCCAGAAGGCTCAGCAGGGAAAACTCTTTCGCGGTCAGCTCCAGTCGCGTTCCGGCACGAAATACGCGGCGAGCCAGCAGGTCGAGATGCAGATCGTGAATTTGCAGCTGGGTGATGTCTGCGCCATCCGTAGTGCGGCGACGCACCAGGGCCTGAATACGCGCCACCAGTTCGATAAGAGAGAAGGGCTTGGGGAGATAATCATCCGCGCCAAGCCGCAGCCCTTTGACACGCTCGTCGACCGATCCTCGTGCCGAGAGCATTAGTACCGGCGTCTGTTTGGCGGCTCGCACACCCTCAAGAACCCGGTATCCGTCCAACCCCGGCAGCATCACATCAAGGATTATCGCGTCGTAATCGAACTCCAGCGCGTAATGAAGACCTTCAGCTCCGTCTGCAGAGACATCTACCGTAAATCCGGACTCACTCAACGCACGGTTGAGATAGGTAGACGTTTTTTCTTCATCTTCGACTAGCAACAAGCGCATCGCGGGGCTTCCTCTTATTTTTCCACCGAGGCCATTTTGCCTCCGGGTTGCCAACATAAAGCTGACAGTTTCCTGACAGCGGTGTCAGAAACGCTTTCTGTGCCAGTCTTTTTCCTGACAAAAATGTTATTTCCCGGTCACGATGCTGACAGCCCTCTCTTCCTACTCTGAGCCTGCAAACTTGATTCCTTGCGCCTGCATAACCAGGCTGACACTCATCAGGAGAGACCATGAAATTCACACTAATAAGTGCAATGCTGCTCACGGCAATGGCCGGGGTCACCTCAGCCAATGCGGCTGATTACAAACAAAACCCTTACACCCTGGCCTATGACGGTGCCATTACTGAAAACGTCAAAGGGAAGGTCAATATCCATCCGGTGAAATACGATTTAAACGGCATCCAGATTGCCGCGAATGTCTATACGCCCGCCAGTTACGACCCCGCGAAAAAATATCCCGCCGTTGTCGTTGCTCATCCTAATGGCGGCGTAAAAGAACAGGTCGCCGGATTGTATGCGCAACGACTTGCCGAACAGGGTTACATCACGATTACCGCCGATGCAGCTTATCAGGGTGCCAGCGGCGGGATGCCCCGCAACGTGGATAAACCGGCTAATCGCATCGAAGATATTCACGGTATGGCCGACTACATCAGTCAGTATCCCGGGGTTGATATCGCTCGGATCGGCCTGCTGGGTATCTGTGGCGGCGGTGGTTATTCCTTAAAAGCGGCTCAGACCGATAAACGTTTTAAAGCGCTGGCGACGTTAAGCATGTTCGACTCCGGTCGCGTCCGTCGCAACGGTTACCAGGACTCGCAGATCGCCACGATTCAGGAGCGCCTGAAACTGGCAAGCGATGCACGTGCCCAGGAAGTCGCCACAGGGGAAGTCAGCTATTCCGGTGATGCCAACCTGACGGATGAACAAATCGCTAAACTGCCCTTTGATCTGTATCGTCAGGGCTATGAGTATTACTGGAAAACACATGCCCATCCGAATTCAACGTTCCGCTATACGACCAGCAGCCTGTTGGATTTAATGAGATTTGATGCGCAAAGCAATATGGATCTCATCAATCAACCCTTGTTAATGATGGCCGGTACGAAGGCGGATTCGCTCTACATGACCGAAAGTGTGTTCAAGCTCGCCACCGGTACGAATAACAAAGAGCTGTTCCTGATCGACGGCGCTACTCATATTGAAACTTACTGGGTTCCCAAATACGTTGACCAGGCGATGCAAAAACTCGACGTATTTTTTGATAAAAATATTTAAATCGGCTCGCCGATACCCCACTGGGGTATCGGCTTATTCCGTTCTAACTTACCCAGATTACCGAAGATGCGATGAAAGATAATTACGCTCATTAAATAGGTGTTATGAATGAAATTCATAAATCTATAATGGTCGGTCGCTGACGGGTATTACAGTTCCAGTACAGCAGCGATCCCATCAGTGCCGCTGCGGAGCCTGTGACAATGCCGTTCATGGAGAATAATATGAACACGCTTCCCAAGAACTTGAATTGCATACCATTAATCATTTGAATGTGCAGGGTTTTTAGACCATTCCCGACTCAATTATCATCTTAATCTTATCCGTAGTGTCTTTAATGGAACCGTTGTTTGATACTATAAAAACAGGACAGGACATTCTTTTAAGCCATTCAGCATGTTTTTTTGCGTTACGACTCACCTCAAAAGAGGTGTCGTATTCCTCTGCCCAACTTAAAAACTTCTGCCTTTTAGTGTATATATTATCGTCAGCATACATGGCTTGTTCATACATCCTCTCTTCACGTATCCGGAGACGTTCCATTCTCAGGCTGTGATTTACCCAAATCCAGATAACCAGATTAAACCGAGGTATTAAAAAATCCCCCCATCCGCATAGCGACCCGCTTAAAACCCAGGATCCTGATTCTGATAAGGCTTCTGATAACAAATTTTTCCTTTCAGATTCAGGGCGAGGGTGACTGAAGGGTTCAGCGGTGTCTAACCAGTAGAAACTATCGGTATCAAGATGACGTATGCCCAATAAGCTTTCCAGTTGATGGCCAACAGAGGTTGTACCGGAACCTGATGCACCTAACAGGTGAATTGATGCATTCTTAATCATATATCACTCCCGTTTTAGGTCATAAATCCAGAAGCGACTATGGTGCATAGTTAGCTAAAGGTGTGACGACAATCTTTGCTGCTTCTGCAAGTACATCTTTTCTCCCTTTTGCGTCCTTCAGGGGTTGAGTAAAGTAGGTTACCAGGATGAGAGGTGGCTGTGAGTCTGGCCATATAACTGCTATATCATTCGTAGTGCCATAATCTCCACTCCCTGTTTTATCTCCAACGACCCAACTTGCTGGTAATCCTGCTTTGATGCTTGCATCTCCAGTAGTATTGCCCTGCAACCACTTTACCAATTGTTGCCGTTGAGGCTCAGCCAGAGCATTGCCCATGGTGAGTTTCTCTAAGCTTTCAGCCATCGCGAGTGGGGTCGTTGTATCCCGCTCATCGCCTGGGATTGCTGTGTTTAACTCAGGCTCGGTGCGATCCTGACGGAAGGTAGAATCACCAATAGAACGGGCAAAAGCTGTTGCCCCAGATGGACCGCCGAGATATCTGAGGATTACGTTCATCGCTGCATTATCACTGTATTGCAGGGTTGCTGCACTTAACTCCGCTAGCGTCATTCCCGTTGACAGATTTTTCTCGGTAACAGGGCTCCAGGTCACAAGGTCTGATTGTTGAAGTACAATTCTCTCATTCATTATTTCTGCTTTTGCTTCACTCTTTTTCAGCAGAGCGGCAACCGCCATGACTTTACTGGTGCTGCACATTGCAAAGCGTTCACTGGCCCTATACAGAGTTAGAGAATTATCAGCCGTATTAATCATTGCTACTCCCAGCCTTCCTCCGGAAATTTTCTCCAGAGTCATCAACTCTAACTGCATTTTTTCAACATTAACCGAGGCTTTTGTATAATCAGCCTTGAATGACATAACCGAGGCAACAGCTGCAATAAGAAGTATTTTCCGAGAAAAAATTAGCTTCATCTTTAGTATCCCTAATGTAAAAATATGAGATGTGCATTTATTACTCAATGATTATAATGATAACGATGCACATGTAATAAACAAAAACCAATTTATGTTCAAATATGTTACCTGCGTCAGCCTGTAAGGTACTGAAAAGTAGGGGGCCAGGTTCTGCCGCGTTCAGATTCACGTCAAGAGTTGTCTAAAACGGGAATAAAATCAAAAGGCGTTCGCTATGGTGAAGTTTTTTTCAAAAAGATTGGTTATCAGGGATCATATTGAAGATGATTTGATGACACATCATAAATTGATGTCTGATAAAAATGTAATGCTATTTCTACCAGGTTTATACTGTGAATCTTTGATTGAGGCACGAAAACATCTTTATAAGTGCATAAATTTTGCATCTGATTACCCTCGTAAGTATTATTTCTTTCGTATCGAAAACAGATTTACCTGTGAGCATATCGGTGAGATTGGGTTCACGAGAACTGAAAACCAAAATATATCTGCCGGATACTATCTCACTAAAAGGCTGTGGGGTAATGGATATGCCAGAGAAGCGCTGAACGCAGTTTTTCGCTTTGCATTCATCGAGCACAACGTCGAGAGTGTCAGTTGCAGTTGCCTTAAACGTAATGTGCAGTCAGAGAATGTAATGAAAGCCTGTGGTATGCGATTTTTCAGGCAATATGAAAATGACTCGGGTGCTGCGCGAGTTGAGTATCGCCTCTCGTTCCATCAGTGGCTTACTGGTCAGCCAGAGTGGATAAGCCCGTTGCAAATTCCTGACATTTTATGAGTCTGCTAAAACGCCGGGGGCCGTTTTTCCCATACCGACTCGTCAGCTGAACAGAGCTCACCTTTCCTTACGCCGCTGGCATTTACGACTGTGGCAATCACTGTCGTTGCCTCATCAGAAGCTGTTGTTAGGGTCCCCCGAGTTTTTCCGTCGACAGAATGTATCGTAGCGAAGCCGGAAGACCAGAGGCAATGCCGGACGACAAAGCCGGCACGGTGCCCGTTTTCGACATATAGCTGGTAAATCGTTTTCATCGCTTTTGCCTCTTGTTGTTTCACTCAACCGTCCAGGCCTGACTGTATTCCTCATCGGCAAAGAGATCTGCCAGACCGTTGATTTGTTTCAGGCGCAGTACTTCATCAGCGCTCATTCCTAGCTCCATCCCAATCTGCTGGTCACTCCAGCCCAGCCGGTACAAATCCCTGACAATATCGCACAGTGCATTAATCTGATGTTTCCCCCGGGCGCGATTATGGCGAATGGTGGCAGCAATCCGTTCACGCTGCCCCTGACGTGTTGTGCTGACATGGGTGACGGGAAGATAACCGTGAAGCCGTGCTTTCAGATTCGGCGAGGATTTGCCCGTCAGATGTCGGTGAAACCCGTCCACAACAAGGTGTCTGTTATCCTGCCAGGCGGTCACAATGGGTTGAGTGAAACCATCCATTTCAATGGAACGTTCCAGAAGCTTTTTCTCGGCAGTGGCCATGACATTGGGGTTGTAGTCATTGGCTTCAACGGTCTCCTGGCGGACCCAAAGAACGCAGTCCACGGGCTCCTGGCTGAATGGACTGTGCTGATGAAGCAAGGATTTCATTTCATTGATAACACGGATTTTATCGTGCAGATTATCCTGAGCATTTATATATTCGATAATGATGTTTGCTATTTCTGGTTTCATGACATGATCCCCCATTCAGTTCGTTTCTGTTTCAGGTTACGGCAGTAACGTTCATAGTGCTGTGGCTTGGTCGGGCTGAAGGATAGCTTTTTGCACCAGAAATCATTTTTGATAAGGGTCTTGCAGATACGCCGCCACGATGGAATATCCCGGTACCCGAGGTCATTGTCTTGCTCATCAGGAATATCATCCGGGAATCCCCGCGTTTGGTACCAGCGCAGGTAGATTGCTATCTTGTTGCGATAGTGCTCGGCTGTTTTCTGCGGCATGCTGTCGAGCAGGAACAGGGCATAGCTGCGCCAGGTGTGATGTGCGGGTTTGCTGATTTTCTTGCGCAAGGCGTAGAAGTCGCCGCTTTCATTAGCGTAAATCCCACCGCTATGGACACCTGATACACGACGGCACAGCTTTTCCCAGGTTTCTGGCTCCAGAACATGATAGAGCCACAGTCCCCGGCGCTGCTCTGGTCCGAAAGGCTCGCACACGCGCATATTGTGCAGAGGAACGCCGGCGCGCTGCATCAGGTCGTAAAGCGGATTATAGGGCTGGCGTGTACGTGCATTGAAAATCCAGATATCGCGGGTCCGCCAGTCGTAGAGGGGATAACAGGTATAGCTAAAGCCTTCAGGAGAAGCGGTGGTCCAGAGTTTATCGTCCTCGAAACGTAATTTGGTCTGCGAGGTGAGGGCCAGATAGCGGTTCAGGGATTCTTCCGTCCGGATGCCGATAAGTGACGCCAGGCTCTGATCACCAGCCAGCCACTTCGTAAATGCAGGTACAAACTCCTCAAAGG
>Ga0075364_10001121_pt1 | contig 14311 bp, 9 predicted proteins | sample EndMetdeltDD1764_FD_71517 | JGI IMG/M metagenome (GOLD analysis project Ga0075364, IMG submission 71517) | Populus endosphere microbial communities from Tennessee, USA - Endosphere MetaG P. deltoides DD176-4 | ecosystem: Host-associated > Plants > Roots > Endosphere | place: USA: Tennessee... | reverse complement strand
GGGAGAGGGACGGCAGAGGGGCCACAAAAGCGTCCAGAACATCGTACTTGCCCCATCCGCAACTGCTCAGGCCCTGCGTTGAATTGGCGTTTGGATAGCCGAAAAACACTTCGCCCTCGGTCAGATGCCCGCTCAGGGTGTTGATGCAGGTCTTGAACAGACCGCGGCCGCGGGCGTCCGGGTGCGTTGCCGTATCGCAGGATTGCCACCCCCGCGTGGTGCCATGCTCGTGGCGCAGGATCTCCGGGATCATGGCATTGGCCGCCAGCAGCTTGCCGTTTTCGCGCACCATGGCGATCTTGGCCGAGCCGGCGGGCGTCCGGTATTTCCTCTGGTAGTGCTCCGCGCTGAGCAGGCTGGCCAGCAGCTTGACCAGCGCCACCGTGCCGGTGACGCCCTTGAACGCCTTGCGTTCCAGATCGGCCAATTCCTCAAGATCGGCTGTACCGGCATCCAGCAGTTCGATTTCCATGATCCGGTCTTAGATTTGCGGCAATGCAGTTGTTGGTCGGGAGCGCCGGTGGCCGAATCTTTCGGGCCGGTTCAACGCGGCTTTCCGGCGCAAGCTCTGGCCAAGGTAGTATAGCGGCGTTGCCGCCCCCCTCATTTTATGCGCCGAATACTCATCGACTTGACCAAGTTTGCCCTTTCGGCAGGGCTGATCTGGCTGGCATTTTCCAATATTGATGGCGCCAGGGCGTTTTCCCTGCTGCAGACTTTGCATCCGGGGATCATCGTTGCGGCGGTCGCGCTGCTGGCGCTCCAGCATGTATTGGGCGGGTTGCGTTTTCATCAGCTCATGGTGCAGGTGCAGGCGCCGATCAGCCGGCAGGTCGCGGTCGAAAATGCGTTTGTCGGCATTTTTTTCAGCCAGGTATTCATCTCTTTCATCGGCGGGGACGCCGTGCGCATCTGGCGGCTGGTCGACGGCAAGGTGCCGATGGCAAATGCTTTCCGCGCCGTGTTGTTCGACCGCGTGCTGGGCTTTGTATCGGTGATGGTCCTGATCCTGCTGTGCGTGCCGGTGCTGTTCGGCCTGATTGCCGACCAGGCGATGCGCGCGGGCCTGCTGCTGGCCGTATTGATCGGCATGCTGGCGACCTTGGCCTTCCTGATGATGCACCGGCTGCCCGCCTGGCTGCGCCGCCGGCGGGTGTTTCAGGCCGCTTCCGACATCTCGGTCCTGGCCCTGGGCATTTCCCGGCAGCCCGCGGTGGCCGCCTATCTGTTCGGATTGTCGCTGCTCATTCACGTCATCAATGTCGCTGCGATTTTCCTGATCGCCCGCGGACTTGGCGATACGCCGGGTTTCATGAACTTCCTGGCGCTCATCCCGCCGGTGATGCTGCTGGCCATTTTGCCGATCTCGTTTGCCGGCTGGGGAGTGCGCGAAGGCTCGATGGTGCTGGCGCTGGGCCTGGTGGGGATCGGGCCCGAGCGTAGCGTGGCCATCTCGGTCTGTTTCGGCCTGTGCCTGCTGGCTTCGGGCCTGCCCGGGGGCATCAGCCTGTTGCGGGCGCGCAAGGCCCGCCCGGAATAGGACGCAGGGCCCCTGGACCGGATCCGTTCGCTCTAAGTCTAGGGCTCGGTAAAGCCGGTGCCCACCGAGTCGCGCACGATATAGGTGGGCCGGCGCTTTACCTCGTGGTAAATCCGCGCCACGTATTCGCCGATCACGCCAACGCTGAGCAGCACCAGGCTGCCGATGATCAGCAGCAGCAGGATCACCGTGGTGAAGCCGGCCACGGCCTCGCCGGAGGCCCAGACGTAGAAAGTCTGCGCGCCCAGCAGCACCGCCGCCACGGCGAATGCAACGCCGGAGATGGTGGAAAAATGCAGCGGCAGGGTGCTGAAAGAGGTGATCGCCCCGATCGCCAGCCAGAACAGCTTCCAGAGCGACCAGCCCGATTCGCCGGTGGTGCGATCCTGCACCACGAACGGCAGCTTCGCATGGCGGAATCCCAGCCAGGCGACCATGCCGCGAAAGAAGCGGTTGCGCTCCTCGAGCCGGCGCCATTCCTCGACCACCTTGCGATCGAGCAGCTTGAAATCGGACATGCCCTCCAGATCGAAACCGGACAAATACCGGAGCGCGCGGTAGAACGCCTTGGCGCGCAGACGGCTGAACGCGGACTCCTGGCCGCGATGCTGCTTGACCGCTTCGACGACGTCCGCTTCGCCGCGGCTCCAGATGCCTATCATCTCGGGAATCAGGGAGGGTGGATGCTGCAGGTCGCCATCCATGACGATCACCGCCGCACCGCGCGCCGCGTCCAGGCCTGCGCTGAGCGCGGCTTCCTTGCCGAAGTTGCGGCTCAGGCGGAGGCCCCGGACTTCGGCCCGTTCCGCGGTAATCCGGCCGATCCCCTGCCAGGTGTCGTCCGCGGAGCCGTCGTCGATGAAAATCAGTTCGTAGTGAACCTGCGTCTGCCGCATGACCGCATGCAATTCCGTAACGAATGCGGCAAGGCCGCGCGACTCGTTGAATACCGGAACGACAATCGAGATTCGAGGGTGGCTGGCGTCGGTCATTATCAAACAGGAAAAAATCGGCTACTTGGTTGGGGCGGCATTTCCGCGTGCTTCGGGTACGGCTTCACGGCGGCCGAGCCGGCCGGCGGTCTGGCGGTTCATTATGGCAGACCCTTGCGGAACGCCACTTCCAGTTCTACCGCCTCGCGGGTCAGGCCGAATTTCCGGATCGAAAAGTATTCCTGCGGGCGCGCAAAGGACTCGCTTTTGAAGCAGTCTTTCCGATACCAGCGCGCCCAAGCCTGATCGTTGTCCGCAGGCTTGCCAAGGAAAACAATGGCGTCCACGCTGCAACTGTCCAGTTGATCCAGCGTCGGGGCATGGGGGAAGAACAGCGTCCTGGTGAATGCGCCGGTTCGCGGCTCGTCTATGTTGTAGAGCAGGTATGTCGAATGGGGGCGGCCCGCGTCCCCGGCGAAGAAGACCCATGACGACGCATATTCGGAGTAAACGGCATTGTCCGCGACCACCACTACCTTGCCGTTGGGCGGGATGCGCTTTGCCAGTGCCTCGACCACGTCCTTGCGCATCAGCGTGCGCTGGACGTAGTTCTGCACGGTCGGAATATTGGTCCTCACTCCATTGAGGCTCCAGACTGCCAGGACGACCAGGGCGAGCGCGTATGCGGCTCGCGAGCCCTCCAGCCGAAGCACGCGCAGGGACCAGACATTGAGCGCCGCAAGCGCCATGGAACAAGGCAGCCAATAGTGGTCCCACATGCCGCCGCGCAGGGAGTAGAGCAGAATCTGCGGCGCTATCCAGGTGACAGTCAGCGCGAGCGGAATGCTGAAGGTCCGCATCGCATGGCCGGCGCCGCGGCGGCGCACCAGCGTCGCGGCGGCCAGCAGCACCGGCACAAACCACATCGCCTGCAGCGGCAGGTTGCCCAGGGTGATCCGCAGGCCTTTCCCGAACATGGCCGGGTCACGCAAGGACTGGGTCCCGTAGCTGGTCGGCGGCGCCGTGGCGATCAGCATCACGATCTCGGCGGCGTAGAGCGCGCCCAGGGCAAGGTACGCGGCAACGATGTACCCGAGACGCGGAATGTCGCGCCAGCCGGTGCTGTATCCCAGCCAGCGCGGCAAGCCGAGCCTGACCGCCAGCAGCGCGGGGAGCAGCAAGGCGAACGGCTCCTTGGTCAGCATGGCCGCTGCAATCAGGGCCAGCGGCAATATCTCGTCGCGCAAGCGGCTGGATGGATGCGCGGCCCGGATCGAGGCGAGCAGCGAAAAAAGGATGAACAGGGTGCCGAAGGATTCCGCTTTGACCGACATCATGTACCAGACCTTGGCCGGGCCCGGATCCGGGGCAAGGACCAGCAGCAGCGCCAGTGCCGCGCCTTCGACCCAGGTTCCGCCCAGGCGGCGTCCGATCAGGAACAGGGTGGTCGACGTCACCACCGCGAGTAGCAGGACCAGCAGGTGCCACTGGAAGGCGTTGGTGCCGAGCATGCGCGGCAGCAGCACTTCCAGGACCTGGGTAATCGGGCGAAACCGCCCGCCTTCGGCATCGCTCTCCAGGTGCCAGGTCACGGTAGGCCGGATTGGCCCGGTGACCCCGTGTTCCGCCGTCAGCACCTGGTCATGCAGGGGCGCGGCGCCGGAAAAGAAGACGATCCGGTGATCGTCCTGGCGCACGTCCAGCGCGGCACCGAGGCTGCTGAAGTACACGAAAACGGTGAGCGCGCCAAGTATCAGAACGGCGATCCAGTCCCTTGGCAAAAAATTACCGGGGATGGATCCGCTCCGTTCTTCCATTAAGGCTCCATGCTAAGCTTGACGAATGCGCGCAATTATTCCACAACCGGCGTCCGAGTCCCTGCCAGGCTGATTCCGATGCCGTCTTTTACGCCGACGCGCGACTACCTGTTGCAACTGACCGCCGAACTGATAGACGCGCATCGCATTGGTGGTCCGTTTCTCGAAATCGGCTGCGGCGACGGCGCCATCTCGGTGGCCCTGGCCAAGCGCGGCTGGAAGGGCGTGGCCATGGACCTCTCCAGGGAATCGGAAGAGGCTACGCGGGAGCATCTGCGGCGCGAGAGCCTGCAGGACAGCGTGCGCGTCCTGCGCGGGGATTTTCTCGAGTGCGAGTTCGACCACCAGTTCCAGGTCATCATTTTGTACGACGTTCTCGAACACGTGGCGCGGGACCTCGATTTTTTGCGGAAAATCCGCGCGTCCCTGCTCGACGGCGGCTTTCTCCTGCTCTCCGTTCCGGTGAAGATGAAGGAGTGGCGCTGGGACGATGACGGGTATGGCCACCTGCGGCGCTATGAAGATGATCAGTTACAGGCGATGCTCGATACGCCCGGGTGCGGCTTCGAGAAGCTGGTCCAGTGGGACATCACTTTTCCGGTCTTGTGGATGCTCCGGCGGGTCTACATGGCAGTACGCTCGCCGGCGAAAACCGTGGCAGGCATGTCAGTCGACCAGCGAACCGAGCAAAGCGCGTTTGTGAACGCCGGCGGCAAGAGCCTGTTGGTGCGCGTGGCCGAGCGCATGCCGGTCTGGCCTCTCGTGTACTGGCTGCAAGACCGTTTCAGGGAGCGAAACTTCGGCTGCAATACCCTGATCCTGGCGCGCGCAACGCAAGTTCGCGCCGTGCCGGGCGGCGAGCCGGGGCCTGCGTCGTGACCAGCGGCGCGCCAAGTGCGCGCCGCATCCCTGCAATTGAAGAACCTTCCTGGCTGATCAGGCCGGGAGCCGGCGCACCGCCTCGCCTTCCATGATCTGCCGGCTATGGCGGGTTCCCATGCTGATGAACCTCTTTTCGACAAATTCATACGAAAGGTATGCGGCAAGTATCGACAAGGAGAGGGTGCCGGCCAGTTCCAGCGGCGTCAGCGTGGCGCCGCCGCTGCCGAGTTGCTGCCACAGATAAACCGAATAGGATATTTTTCCAAAGAACAAGAAGGGTGCGGCCTCGAGAAATTTCGCGCGATAAAAAATCAGCGCCGGAATGGCGATCGGGAAGAACAGGGGGCCGACGATATGCTGGATCGCCGTTGAGCGGATGAACGGAAAGGCGATCAATACGACCAGGGCAAAGACCAGGAGCAGGGTCCGGTTGGCTTTCAACGCAAACCGCGGCTTGATCTCGTTGGCAGCGACCGCGCCGCCTGCGACCAGCAGCAGATAGACTTTCAGGAAGCCGATGTTGCCCAGCCAATGCAGCGGCGAGAACAGCGGCAACACGGCGAAACCCAGGGCCAGCAGGATCAGCGGGTGCGGGCGCTCGCGGAATTTCCACAGTACGATCAAGGCGGGCGCGAGCAGGTAAAACTGCTCCTCGAAGGCCAGGCTCCAGGTATGCCCCGAAAACCAGTTGCAGCTCGCCCAGGCGTTGTTGCACACAAAGAAAAATGCGCCTACCGTATTGCGGAACGGCTGGTTGATGATCTCCAATTGGTCCAGGCACAGAAGGACGAGCAGGTACAGCAGCAGGGGCGGAATGATCCTGAATCCACGCCGGACATAGAAGGCACTGATCGAGATGCGCCCGTTCCGTTCGCCCTCGCTGAGCAACCCCCGGGTGATCACATAGCCGCTGATGCAAAAAAATATGTAGACGCCGGTCTCGGCATAGTTGCCCAGCCAGCGCAGGTGAAGGTCCTGGAGCAGCCGATCGACGTGCTGGTTCTGGGCAAGGTGCCCGGCGATCACCATGGATACGGCGATGGCGCGCCAGCCGTCCAGTTGCAATACCCGCTTCAATTCCAATTCAGATCCCCCGACAATGACCGGTTCGGCCGGACAGGCAGCATGCCGCGATGGTTTCTCGCCGATGACCTCGTCACGGGATCCCGGCCGCGCATATTCTAGGAGATGTCCCGGAAATCAGGCATCAATCCGGGGAAGCAGAAGTGGATGTCGGAACACACCGCCAATCCAGGACGGGGGCGACCACCCCCAGGCGCTTGCGGGTCCAGTACGGGCCATGGACCAGGCCTCCCTTGACCACCAGCGAGATCGCCGGGGCAATGGTGCGCGGCTCGATGATCCATTCCAGGTCAAACAGCACGGCCACCAGTTCGATCTTGTAGCTGCCTTCGTTCAGGAGTGCCGCCGGAATCTTCAGCATGAACTTCCACTCTCCCGGGCCGAGCGTGGAAGTCTGGCTGTCCCGGTCCGTGTGGTAGCTCTGGAACACCAGGCTGGCGTCTTCCGCGTAGACCTGGATGCCGATGGCGAGCAGGGCATTGCGCTGCCGGATGTTGCCTTCGATGCGAACCCAGACGTCCTCGTTGTGGCGAACCGCGGAATGGGCCGGGCTTTCGCTGGCGTCGACCAGGCCGAACCGGGTAGGCTTGAACCAGACGCTCTCGTATTGGTCCCCGCTGTTGGTCCATTCGGCGTGTTCGGCGACTCCGGCATCGCCGATGTATCCCTTGACGACATCGGCGATGTCCGCGGACATTTTGGCGATGCGGCCGCCCGACAGGAGCATGGCGGAATTGCACAGCCGTTCCACCGCGCTGATGTTGTGGCTTACGAAGATAAGCGTGCGGCCCTCTTCGCCGATCGACGCCATTTTTCCCAGGCACTTGTTCTGGAAGTCCACGTCGCCAACCGCGAGGACTTCGTCCACCACCAGGATGTCGGGCTCAAGATGCGCGGCGATGGCAAAGGCCAGGCGCATGTACATGCCCGACGAATAGTGCTTGACCGGCGTATCGAGGAACCGCTCAATGCCGGCGAAACTGACGATCTCGTCAAATTTGAACTGGATGTCGGCCTTGGTCATGCCCAGGATCGCGCCGTTGAGAAAAATGTTCTCCCGGCCGGTCAGTTCAGGGTGAAAGCCGGTGCCCACCTCGAGCAGGCTGGCCACCCGCCCTTTGACGCGGGCGGTGCCGCAACTGGGCTCGGTAATCCTTGACAGTACCTTGAGCAGGGTCGACTTTCCGGCGCCGTTGCGTCCGAGGATCGCGAGGCGGTCGCCCGGGTTCACGTTGAAGCTTATGTCCCTGAGCGCCCAGAATTCTTCGTATTCTTCCGGCGCCGTACCCGGCTCGCCGCGCTGCCGGCCCGCCAACAGCCGTTTCGAGAGGCCGGCGACGGCATGCGCGATGGTATCCCGCAACGTGCCGTACCTGGGCTGGTTCTGGTGCCTGATGCGATACTTCTTGCCGATGTCGAGGGCTTCGATAACTGGTGTCATGGTTTGCGCGGTGGGAGTGCGAATGGCTGCCGACTGAAGGAACACGGGTCAATGCCGGGCGCGCCGGACATCCGCGGCCGGCGCGTTGCAAGCGGTCGAGCTAGATCAAATCCGCAAATGCCTTTTCAGTGCGGCGGAAATAAGTGATTCCGCCGATCAGCATCAGCACGATCATCACCAGCGAGAGGATGAAGCTCGGCCAGTAGAAATCGGCATTGCCTTTCAGCACGGCCCAGCGGAAACCATCGATGATGCCCACGATCGGATTGAGCGAATACAGGATGCGCCATTGCTCCGGCACGGCCGTGCTGCTGAATCCCACCGGGCAGATATACAGCCCGAGCTGGATGGCGAACGGGACTATGAAGCGGAAGTCGCGGAATTTGACGTTGAGGGCCGCCGTGAAAAGGCCGGCCCCGACCGCGGCGGCAGCGGCCATCAGGGTAAACAGGGGCAGAGTCAGGATGCGCCAATCCGGGGCAAAGCCGAACCACAGCATGAGCGCGCCCAGCATGGCCAGTGAAATCATGTAGTCGACCACGCTGACGATCACCGCGGCGGCCGGGACCACGAGGCGCGGAAAATAGACCTTCGCGATGATGTTGGCATTGCTGACCAGGCTGTTGCCGGCTTCGGAAAATCCGTTCGAGAACAGCTGCCAGGGCAACAGGCCGGCGAACACGAGGATCGGATACGGGACATTCTCGGAAGGCATTTTCGCCAGTTTGCCGAACACGAGGGTAAATACCACCATCGTCATGAAGGGGCGCACCACCGCCCATGCGATGCCCAGCGCGGTTTGCTTGTAACGAACCAGGATGTCGCGCCAGGCGAGGAAGTAGAAAAGCTCCCGATAACGCCACAGGTCCGCCCAGTAGTGGCGCTCCTTGCGGCCGGCTTCGATGATGAACAGACGCTTCTCGGTCATTTTCCCTGGTAACTCTTTGCATGGTTGCAGCGGCACCCCGGCCGCGACCGGACGCCGGCCGGATGGATTTTATCCGCTGACAGCCGCGCTGGCGAACAGCCGCACAACGCGCAGCCCTGTTCCGGCAGGAGGCGCGCGCGATATGCGCCCTCCTGGCCGCAAACCCGGAGTATCGGCGCGGTCGTCATAAGCGCTCGAAAGGCTGCGCGGGATCCGACAGCGTCCGGCGTATCAATGCGCTTACGCGCAATTCAAAATTGCGGAATGAATAGTGGTCCAGGCCGGCCAGGACTACGCCCTTGGGTTTGGCCAGCGCATCGACGATCGCGCCCTTGAGCTCTTCCTGGTTGCTGGGGTTGACCAGGGCGCCCAACTGGCCGTTCAGCACGGCTTCGCGCCCCCCGTCGACCTTGCTGGCGATCACCGGGATGCCGCAGGCGATCGCCTCGAGCAGGACGAAGCCGAAACCCTCGCCGCGGCTTGCCATCACGTAGGCATCGGCCAGGCGGTAGTGATCTGCCTTTTCAAGCTCCGAGATGCGGCCGGCGAATACCACGTGCCCGGTCAGCCCCAGATCGGTGACCTTCTTTTCCAGGCGCTGACGGTCCGAGCCGTCGCCCGCGATCAGGTACGCAAGGTTGGGGATGTCCTTGATCATCTGGGGCATCACCTCGAGCACCTCATCAAAGCCCTTGTAGCGCTCCACGGACACCAGCCGCCCCAGGGTCATCAGCACCTGCTTGTCCTGGAGCGCATAGCGTTCCAGCAGCGCCGGATTCTTCGGTCCCGCGCCATACCATTCGGCATGGACGCTGTTCGGATTGACCAGCACCTGCTGGTCCTTTGCGTTGAGCCAGGAGCGGAAGCGGCCTGCCGTCAGCTCGCTGACGGCCACTACCCAGGGAATTTTCCTGACCAGCAGGTTGACCAGCAGGCTGCTGGTGGGCTGCCACGCATCGATGCCGTGGATGAACAGCACCACCGGCACCTTCAGGATGCGGCCCACCACATAGGCCAGCGGCACCAGATTGATGTGCCCGCACAGGATCAGGTCGAAGTTGCGGTCGCCGCGCAACAGCCGCATGGTCGAGGACAGATAGCGCAGCTTGCCGCCGACCGCCTCGCGAACATAGGCCAGCTTGTCGGGCATCGGCTCGGGCGGGTTGGGCATCAGGCGCGGCAAGGCCACCACGCCGGCGCAATCTGGCATCTTGCAGACTGCCTCCAGCAGGTCGCGATTGTGCAGGGCGATGCCGCCATGCCCGCCGTAGGCATCGGTGAAAAACGCCAGGATGCGGCTGCCGCTCTTGACGCGCCCGACCACCCGGGACCAGCCGCGCAGGCCGCGCTCCGGGGCCATGCGGGGAAAGTCCTCGCGCAGCCAGTTGCGTACCGGCACCGAAAAGCCGGTCTTTTTGCGCGTGGCGATTTCGGTATGCAGCGGCTGGGCGGCAATCTGCGCCAATCCGCTCTTGGTCGGCGGGTTGCTGCTGGCGATCAGCGGCGCCAGCGCGCGCACCACGTCGACGTCGACAAAGGGCACGCGGATCTCCACGCCGTGGAACATGCCGGCCCAGTCGGCATCGCGCAGCAGCTGGTTGCGCATGTACCAGGAAAGTTCGAGCACGGCGACCATGCAGCGTTCGTTGCGCAAGCCTTCGATCGAGGCGCCCAGCATGCCGAGCGGCTGCAGGCTGTCGAGGGCCGCCCGCGCCCGGTCGCGGCCCAGCAGGCGGCCCAGTTCCCAGGGCATGTGCAGGGCGCGGCGCAGCAGGTAGGCACCGGCCGGCGTGGCGCCGTACTCCAGCAGCCCGGCGTACTTGGGCGAAGTCACCTGCCGCAGCAGCGGGTCGGCCAGCCAGCGCAGGCCGCGGCCCAGGGCCGGGGCGCTGGGCACGGCACGCAGCATGCGCGGCACGTCGCGGAAACTCGGGTAGCCGCCGAACAGTTCGTCGCCGCCGAGCCCGGAGATCGCGACCTTCAGTCCGCTCTTGCGCGCCGCCTTGGAAACCAGGTAGCTGTTGACGCCGTCGGTCGAAGCCTGGTCCATGGCCGCGGAGAAATGCCGCCACTCGCCGCGGAAATCGCTGCGGTCGATCCAGTGGGTGACGTGCGGAATGCCCAGGCGCCCAGCCGAGTGCTCGGCGATCACCGTCTCGTCGTCAAAGGTGCCGCGATATTCGTGAAAGCCCAGCGTGAGTGCCTGCAACTTGTCGGGATTGACCTCGGCGCCCAGGCTGGCCAGCACGTTCGAATCCACCCCGGCGGAAAGAAACACGCCGACCGGCACGTCGGCCACCATGTGATAGCGCATCGAATCGCGCATCGTCTCGCGCAGGCGCTCCTGCAATGCGCTTGCGGACAGCGTGACCGGCGCCGCCTCGGCCTTGCGGAATTCATCGGTGACGCTGAAATACGGCATCGGCTCGCGCGTGCCCTGCGCGCTGACGGTCAGGGTACAGCCGGCAGGCAGGGCGCGCACCGCGCGATAAAAAGTATGCGGGTCCGGCACGCAGCCCCACAGGTAAAAGCCCGCCACGCCGGCCAGGTCCTCGGCGGTATCGACCGCGCCGCCCGCAATGAGGGCATTGACCAGGGTGGCGAAGCGCAAGGTCCGGCCATCGTCGGCGTAATACAGCGGCTTGATGCCGAACGGGTCGCGCGCCAGGAACAGCTCCTGTTTGCGCTCGTCCCAGATGCCGAAGGCGAACATGCCGCGCAGGGCATGCACCATCCGCGCGCCGCGATCGGCGTACAGGTGCAGCAGGACCTCGGTATCGGAGTTGCTGCGGAACACATGGCCCTTGGCCTGCAGCTCGGCGCGCAGTTCGCGGTAGTTGTAGATCTCGCCGTTGAAGGTGATTTGCAGCATGCCGTCGGCGCTGGCCATCGGCTGCTCGCCGCCGCTGGAAAGGTCGATGATCGCCAGGCGCCGGTGTGCCAGGCCGATGCGGCGGTGCTGCGCCACCCAGAGTCCCGCGCCGTCCGGACCGCGATACTGCATCGCCTCGCGGGTGCGCAACAGTTCTTCGCGATCGACCGGCGCCGCCTCAGCACCGTAGGCGTGGATGCCCGCTATGCCGCACATGGCCGGGCCTTCAAAGTGGCGGCCCGCGCCGCGCCAGGACCGGGCACCGGCTCATTGCGGATGGACGACGCCCCGGAAGTAGTCGATGGCGCGCACCAGGCCCTGTTCCAGCGGCACCGCCGGCGCCCAGTCCAGCATCTTTTTGGCCAGGGTGATGTCGGGTTGCCGCTGCACCGGGTCGTCGCTGGGCAGCGGCTTGAACACCACGGCCGACTTCGACCCGGTCAGGGCGATCACCTGCTGCGCCAGTTCGAGGATGGTGAACTCCTTCGGGTTGCCGATGTTCACCGGCCCGGTGAACTCGTCCGGCGTGCCCATCAGGCGCATCAGGCCGCCGACCAGGTCGTCCACGTAGCAGAACGAGCGGGTCTGCTTGCCCTCGCCGTACACGGTGATCTCTTCGCCCTTGAGCGCCTGCACGATGAAATTCGAGACCACCCGACCGTCGTTCGGGTGCATGCGCGGCCCGTAGGTGTTGAAAATGCGTGCTACCTTGATGTTCAGCCGGTACTGGCGGTGGTAGTCGAAAAACAGCGTCTCGGCGCAGCGCTTGCCCTCGTCGTAGCAGGAGCGGATGCCGATCGGATTGACGTGGCCCCAGTAACCCTCGGTCTGCGGGTGCACGTGCGGGTCGCCGTACACCTCGCTGGTGGACGCCTGCAGTATCTTCGCCTTGACGCGCTTGGCCAGCCCCAGCATGTTGATCGCGCCGTGCACGCTGGTCTTGGTGGTCTGCACCGGGTCGTACTGGTAATGCACCGGGGAGGCCGGGCAGGCCAGGTTGTAGATCTCGTCGACCTCCACGTAAAGCGGAAAGGTGACGTCGTGGCGGATCAGTTCGAAGTGCGGGTTCGGCAGCAGGTGCTTGATATTGTCCTTGGTGCCGGTGAAAAAATTGTCCGCGCACAGCACGTCGTGGCCCGCGTCCAGCAGGCGCTCGCAAAGGTGCGAACCCAAAAAACCGGCGCCGCCGGTAACCAGAACGCGTTTTGTTGAACTGTAGTGTCGCATGCGTCCGTCACGTAGGTTGTTGCAAAAGTATACCAATTAGCCTGCCGCGACGGTTGTGCGCGGTCCGCCGCCCGGCAATGTCTTGCCTGCTTCCGATGAGGTATTCTAAGGCACTTGGCTGGTGGTTTCGCCATCCGCGCGGCAATTTCCCCTTTTTTCGTGACTTTTCCAAACTGATCGAGTGACTTATATTCTTGGCATCAACGCCTACCACGGCGATTCCTCGGTGTGTCTGGTGGACGACGGCGTGCTCGTCGCCGCGGCGGAAGAAGAGCGCTTTCGGCGCATCAAGCACTGGGCCGGTTTCCCCTCCAAAGCGGTCGAATACTGCCTGGCCGAGGCCGGCATCGCGTTTTCACAGGTAGACCACATCGCGATCAACCAGGACGCCCGCGCCAACCTCTGGAAAAAGCTCGCCTTCACCCTTGCCAAGCGGCCCGACCTGGCGCTGGTGGTGGACCGCATCAAGAACAAGAAGGAACGCGCCAACATCAAGGAAGAGCTGCAACTGGCCTTTCCCGGCAAGGGGTTTGCCGGCCAGGTGCACGAGATCGAGCATCACCTGGCGCACCTCGGTTCGGCCTTCCTGGTCTCGCCGTTTGACGAGGCTACCGCGGTGTCGGTGGACGGTTTCGGCGACTTTGCCAGCGCCGCCTGGGGCGCGTGCCGTGGTAACAACATCGAGCTGGAAGACAAAGTCTACTTCCCGCATTCCCTGGGCATTTTCTACCAGGCGCTGACCCAGTACATCGGCTTTCCGAATTACGGCGACGAATACAAGGTGATGGGCCTGGCGCCCTACGGCGAGCCGAAATACCTGGAGCAGATGCGCAAGATCGTCACCCTGAACGACGACGGCTCCTTCCAGCTCCAGCTTGAATACTTCCGCCACCACCGCGAGAAGATCGAGTACGAATGGGAGAACGGCGAGCCGCGCGTCGGCGTGCTGTACGCCGAGCGCCTGTGCGAACTGCTCGGCCCCGCGCGCGGCCCCGGGGACGAACTCACGCAATACCACAAGGACATCGCCCGCTCGGTGCAGGCGATGTACGAGGAAGCGTTTTTCCATCTGCTCAACCATTTGCACCAGCGCCACAGGATCGACCAGCTGGCGCTGGCCGGCGGCTGCGCGATGAACTCGGTGGCCAACGGCAAGATCTACGCGCGTACCCCTTACAAACAGGTCTACATCCAGTCCGCCGCGGGCGACGCCGGCGGGGCGATCGGCTCGGCCTTCGTGGTCTGGGCGAAGATCAGCAATGGCGTCACGCCGGCAGTGCCGGCGCCGGCGCTGCCGGTCCGCGCGGGAGTGGTTCCCCGGCGCGGCTACGTGATGGACCACGCCTACTACGGCCCGCACTTTTCCCGCGACCAGATCGCCGCGCTGCTGGACGAGCGAAAAGCAGAACTGGGCGCCGACCAGTTCACGCTGTCCGAATTTTCGGACGAGCAGGCCCTGTGCGACCAGGTCGCCGCGGCGATCGCGCAAGGCCAGGTGATCGGCTGGTTCCAGGGGCGCATGGAGTGGGGCCCGCGCGCGCTGGGCAACCGCTCGATCCTGGGCGACCCGCGCCGCGCCGACATGAAGG
>Ga0075364_10001120_pt1 | contig 14315 bp, 17 predicted proteins | sample EndMetdeltDD1764_FD_71517 | JGI IMG/M metagenome (GOLD analysis project Ga0075364, IMG submission 71517) | Populus endosphere microbial communities from Tennessee, USA - Endosphere MetaG P. deltoides DD176-4 | ecosystem: Host-associated > Plants > Roots > Endosphere | place: USA: Tennessee... | reverse complement strand
GTGCAGAGGCAGCCAGCGGCGGCCATCGATGCGCACCCCTACCCCGCCCTGCGGATCGTCCTGCTCCAGTCCGGCCAGGAAGGTCTCCAGTCCGCCCGCGTCGGCCGGCATGCCGGCGGCGGTGGCCAGGCGGCGGCCACGCTGGTTGTGCAGCACCACCCGGCCATCGGCATCGAGCAGGAACACCGGATACGGCACCCGCTCGAGCATCGCCGCCTGCAGCAGCGCGCGGTCGCGGCTGCGCCGTCGGCGATGACGCAGGCCGGCCGCGCCGGCACCGGCGGCGGCACTGCCGACCGCGAGCGCGCCCAGGGTCAGCCAGGCCGGCAGCGTGCCCGCCGCGGCCAGGGCGGTGGCCTGCGCCTCGCCCGCCAGCAGCAGGCCGAGGCCGGGCAGCACCATGAGTGCAGCGCGCGGCACGAACGCATGGCGACACCCGCCGCCCGCCGGCGTGTCCCGGCCGATCGGCACCGCCATCAGCTGACGCGCAGGGCCAGGTGACCGGGATGGCCGGCGCCGGCCTCGCGGCCGCGCTGGCGCGCGCCGGGCAGCTGTTCGAGCCGGTAGCCGTGGTTGTAGACGGTCGAGACGATCATGCCGTTCTTGGCCCGCAGCTCCAGGCTGCTGCGCAGCTTGCTGACGTAGGTGGCCAAGGTGGCGTCGTACTTGCGCTCGACCTCGCCCCAGATGCAGCCGATCAGCTCGTCCTTGCTGACGATCCGGCCGAGGTTGCGGAACAGGTGCTGGGCCAGGGCGAACTCGCGCGACGGCAGGTGCACCAGGCGGCTGGCCGCACCGGCATCGACGCGCACGCTGCGCGCGTTCGGGTCCAGCGTGTAGGCGCCGACGGTGAGCACGTCGCCGCGCAGCTTTTCGGGAAAGTACTTGCGCGCCTGCGCGCGGATCCGCGCGATCAGCTCGCGCTCGCCGGCCGGCTTGATCAGATAATCGTCCGCGCCGCTCTCCAGGCCTTCGACGATGCTGTCCTCGGTGTCGTGCTGGGTCAGCATGATCACCGGCAGGGTGTCGGCGTGCCGCTCGCGGGCCCAGCGCAGCACGTCGATGCCGCTCCTGCCGGGCACTTCCCAGTCCAGCAGCAGCATGTCGACCTGCTCGGTCTCCAGCAGCTTGATGAAACTGTTGCCGTCGTGGCGCACCACGCTCTTGTAACCGGCCCGGTCCAACCAGCTCGCGACCGACATGGCCTGCCGGATCGTGTCTTCCAGAATCGCGACGCGCATCTTGGGTGAAATCCTGTTCAGTGGAGGTCGATGCGGGGGCGCGACCGCAGCGTCTTCGTCCGGTCCAGTGGACGGGAGAAACCGGTGCGGCCGACGAGCGACCTCGGTCCGATGGATGCACGAGTCGTGCCGGACCCTCCGCGTCCAGGCACGTCCCCTTCGTCCTCCCGGCGAAGGGCTCCACGAAGCGTGATTGGCTTCATGGAAACAATGCGAACTCCATCAAACTTATGGTCCTGCTCGATCTACATTCCGAAAGTCGTTGATCGGAAAGCAGATTCCTCATCGCCCTCACTGATCGTCAGGCGGCGGATTTTCTTGAGGACGGCGCTGCCGTTCTGTGCGCGCACGCACATCCCGACGGTCGTCGGGTCGGACAACCGTCGCTTCGGCAGGACATGCAGCATCGGCGAGGCGCGCGCGCGCCGCATTGCGCCGGATCAATGGCGCGCTCCGGCAGGATGCACACGCAGGCCGGTCAGCCGAGCGCGCCGACCAGGCTCACTTCCTTGCCTTCGGGGATCTCGTTGTAGGACAGCACGCTCAGCCCCGGCGCGAACAGCCGCGCGTAGCGCGCCAGGATCGGCCGCAGGCGCGGGATCACCAGCAGCACCGGCGGCAGGCCCTGCTGCTTCATCTGCTCGCGCGTGGCCGGCATGTTCAGTTGCAGCTGGGTCAGCACGTTGGGATCGATCGGATAGTTGTCCAGCGGCAGCCGCCCGCCCGAACTCTCGGCGCTGCTCAATGCGCCCAGCAGCAGGCTTTCCAGTTCGCTGCCCAGACCGAAGCCCTGGATCTGGCGCTTCTGTCCGACCAGGTCGGTGACGATCTGCCGGCGCAGCGCGCAGCGCACCTCGGCCGCCAGCAGGATCGGATCCTTGGTGGTCTCGGCCGCCTCGATCAGTGCCGACGCGATGGTCTGGATGTCCTTGAGCGAGACGTGCTCGACCAGCAGCAGGGTGAACACCCGGCGCAGCTGGCCATGGGTCAGCGCCTTGCCCAGCGCCTCGGCCAGCACCGGCGCCAGCGCGGTCAGCCGCTCCAGCATCGCGGCCACGTCGTCGTAGCTGAAGAGCTCGTGGATGCTCTCGCGCACCACCTTCGACAGATGGGTGGCGATCACCGTCGAGCAGTCGACCACCTGGTAGCCGAGGCCGAGCGCATGCGCGCGACGGTCCGGGTCGATCCAGGTGACCTGCATCTCGTAGGCCGGATCGACGTCGGGGATGCCGTCGAGCTGGCCGTACACGTTCGGCGAAGGAATCGCCATCAGCTGGCTGGCATGGACCTGGCCCTGCGCCACCACCGCGCCGCCGAGCAGGATCGCGTACTGCGCCGGAGGCTGCGACAGGTCGCTGCGCGCGCCGATCTGCGGCACCAGGAAGCCGAGCTGCTCCGACAGGCTCTGGCGCATGCCGCGGATGCGCTTGGTCAGCGGCGCGCCCTGCCCTTCGTCGACCAGGCCGATCAGCTTGTAGCCCAGCGCCACCGCCAGCGGCTCGACGTACGGGATCGCGCTCCAGTCCAGGGTGCCGGGCGGCGGGGTCAGCAGCGCGGCCTCGGCCTCGCGCACGTTCTCGGCCACCGCCTCGGCCGGCTGGTGCTGCTGCAGGCGCCAGCCGACGTAGCCGATCAACCCGGCGAAGGCCAGGAAGATGAAGGCCGGCATGCCCGGCAGCATCGCCAGCAGGAACAGCAGGCCGGCCGCGCCGTACATCACGTTCGGCGAGGCCAGCAACTGCTGGCTGACCTGCTGTTCGAAATCGCCGGTGGCGCTGATCCGGGTGACGATGATCGCCGCCGCCGCCGACAGCAGCAGCGCCGGGATCTGCGCGACCAGGCCGTCGCCGATGGTCAGCAGGCCGTACTGGCGGAACGCGTCGCCGAGGCTCATGTCGTTCATCGCCACGCCGATCAGCAGGCCGCCGACCATGTTGACGATCAGCACCAGGATGCCGGCGATGGCATCGCCACGCACGAACTTGGACGCACCGTCCATCGCGCCGTAGAAGTCGGCCTCCGCCGCGACCTCCGAGCGCCGCTGCTGCGCCTGTTCCTGGGTCAGCAGGCCGGCGTTGAGGTCGGCGTCGATCGCCATCTGCTTGCCGGGCAGGGCATCGAGGGTGAAGCGTGCCGACACCTCGGAGATGCGCTCGGCGCCCTTGGTGACGACCACGAAGTTGATGATCATCAGGATGACGAACACCACCAGGCCGACCACGAAGTTGCTGCCGATCACCACGTGGCCGAACGACTCGATCACCCGGCCGGCGACGTCGGTGCCCTCGTGGCCGTGCAGCAGCACCACGCGGGTCGAGGCGACGCTGAGCATCAGCCGCATCAGCGTCGCGCCGAGGATGATGGTCGGGAACGCCGAGAACTCCAGCGGCCTGCGCACCGTCACGCTGACCAGGATCACCACGATCGCCAGCGCGATGTTGAACACGAACAGCGTATCGAGCACCGCCGGCGGCAGCGGCAGGATCAGCATGCCCAGCAACAGCAGCACGCCGACGGGCGCGGCCAGCTTCAACCGGCGGAGCGGGGCGAGGAAGGCGGTGAACTGGCTCATGCCGGCTCCGGATCGGTCAGTGCGGCGGGAATGTCGAAGTGCGCGGGCAGCTGCGGCCTGGCGCGGCGTTCGCCGCGGCGGAACGCCTTGATCTGCAGGACGTAGATCAGCACCTGCGCGACCGCGTCGTAGAGCGCGGCGGGAATCTGCTGGTTGACCTGGCTGGTGTGGTAGACCGCCCGCGCCAGTGGCGGCAGGGTCAGGATCTCCACGCCGTGCTGCTCGGCGACCTGGCGCATGAACAGCGCGGTCTCGTCCACGCCCTTGGCCAGCACGAACGGCGCCTGCGCGCGCGACTCGTCGTACTTGAGCGCGACCGCGTAGTGGGTCGGGTTGACCACCACCACGTCGGCACCGGGCACGCTGCGGCGGATGCCGCTGTGGGCCATCGCGCGGCGCAGCTGGCGCATGCGCTGCTTGACCTCGGGCCGGCCCTCGCTGGTCTTGTGCTCGTCCTTGATGTCGCGCTTGCTCATGCGCTGCTCGCGCATGAACAGCAGCCGCTGCACCGGCACGTCGATCAGCGCGAACACGATCAGCACCGCGCACAACCACAGCACGGTGTCGGTCAGCAGGCGCGAGCCGTGCAGCAGCGCCACTTCCAGCGGCGCGCCCTGCAGCTGCGCGAAATGGGCCAGGTTGCGGCGCGACAGCCACCACAGCACCGCGATCACCGACAGCGCCTTGAGGATCATGATCCCGGTCTGCGCGTAGTGCCGCGGCGAGACGAATTTCTTGAGGTTGGTGATCGGGTTGACGCGGCTGAACTTGGGGATCAGCTGGTGGCTGGACAGCAGCAGGCCGCCGGGAAACAGCGAGGCCACCGCGATGCAGAACGGCACCGCCGCCAGCGGTAGCAGCATCTTGGCGATCAGCACCAGGGTCGAGGGGAACAGCTGGGAGGTCGCCGAATCCAGGCTGCCCATGCCGCCGTGATCGGCCATGCCGAGCGCGAACAGGCGGCGGAAGTCCTCCAGCCACCACGGCAGCATCCACAGGGTCAGCTTCAGGCAGACCAGGATGCCCACCGCGGTGCCGATGTCGCGCGAACGCGGCACATGGCCTTCCTGGCGCGCCTTGCGCAGTTTCTGCGCGGTCGGCTGTTCGGTCTTGTCGCCGGTCTGCGATCCGCTCACGGCGTCACCGGCGGCGCGGGCGCCAGGCTGTCGAGCAGCCCGACCACGTGGGTGAGCATGCGCATGAAGTGGTCGGGCAGGGATGGCACCAGCAGCGAGACCAGCAGCAGGCCGAACATGATCGTGATCGAGAAGCCCAGCGCGAACAGGTTCAGCGGCGGCGCGACCCGGTTGAGCATGCCCGCGCCCAGCTGCACCGCCAGCGCGGCGAAGGCCAGCGGCAGCGCCAGCATCAGCGCGGCGGCGAAGATCCAGCCCACGCCGAGCGCGAGCCGCAGCAGCGCGGCGGCGTCGAACCAGAAGCTGCCGACCGGCCAGACATGGAAGCTGCGCGCCAGCACCTGGGTCAGCACCAGATGCCCGCCGGAGGAGAAGAACAGCAGCACGAACACCACGTACATCAGCGCCGAGATCGCGTCGCTGGAGGTGCCGTTCATCGGGTCGTTGAGGGCCGCCATCGACAGGCCCATCTGCGAGGAGGCCAGCGCGCCGAACAGCAGCATCACCGACAGCACCAGATGGAACACCAGGCCGATCAGGCCGCCGAGCAGGACCTGCTCGAACACGGTCATCACGCCCAGCAGCGAGAACGGACTGATCGCCGGCAGGTCGGGCAGGGCCGGCTGCACCGCCACCGCCAGGATCAGCGCGACCAGCAGCCGCGCGCGCAGCGGCATCATCATCTCGCCCAGCACCGGCGCGCTGGCCAGGGTGGCGGCGATCCGCACGAACGGACACAGCAGCCCCAGGTACAGCGTCTGCAGTTCGCGCAGGACCGCTTCCATGCCTGCCTCAGCCCACGAGCTGGGCGGCGCGCTGGAACAGCTGGACCGTGTATTCCATCAGCTTGCCGACCAGCCAGTTGCCGGCGAAGCCGATGATCAGCAGCGTGGCGATCAGGCGCGGCAGGAAGCTCATGGTCTGCTCGTTGATCTGGGTCGCGGCCTGGATCAGGCTCACGACCACGCCGACCACCAGGCTGGGGGTGATCAGCACCACCACCAGCAGGATGATCAGGCGCAGCGCCTCGACGGCCAGCTGGGCGACGATGTCGGGAGTCATGTGCGCGTCCCTAGAAGCCCTGGATGCTGGTCACCAGCGTGTTGACGGTCAGCGACCAGCCGTCGACCAGCACGAACAGCAGCAGCTTGAGCGGCAGCGAGATGACCAGTGGCGACAGCATCATCATGCCCATCGCCATCAGCACCGAGGCGACCACGATGTCGATCACCAGGAACGGGATGAACAGCATGCAGCCGATCTGGAACGCGGTCTTGAGTTCGCTGAGCACGAACGAGGCCAGCTTGACCGTGAACGAGTAGTCCTGCGGCGCCAGGTCGGCCGGTTCGCCGGAGATGCGCGCGATGTGGGCCAGGGTCGCCTTGTCGGTCTGCGCCAGCATGAAGCGCGACAGCGGGTCGTCGGCGCGGCGCAGGGCCTCCTGCATGGTGATCTGGTCCTGGTCGTACGGCATCAGCGCGTTGTCCCAGATCTGCTGCCCGACCGGCTTCATCACCAGCAGGGTCAGGACCAGGGCGACGCCGGTGATGACCCGCTGCGGCAGGCCCTGCTGCAGGCCCAGCGCCTGCTTGAGCAGCGACAGCACGATCACGTAGCGCAGGAAGCTGGTCATCGTCATCAGCAGCGCGGGCAGCAGCCCGAGCAGCGTCATCAGGACCAGGATCTGGGTCTTGACGGTGAAGCCTTCCTCGATCGAGCCGGACACCAGCGGCGCGGTGACCGCGGCCAGCGCCGATCCCGGCAGCGCCACGCCGCACAGCAGCGCCGGCAGCAGCCAGCGGGCGCCGGCGGCGCGTGGCGGGCGGGCCGCCGTGTTCATGGGGTCAGCGCGCCGAGGTCGTCGAGCTCGACGATCTTCAGGCCGTAGTTCTCGCCGGACACCACCACCTCGGCGCGTCCGATCGGCGTGCCGTTGACCTTGATCGACAGCGGCTCGCCGGCGAGCCGGTCCAGCTCGACCACCGAGCCGTGCTCCAGCGCGATCAGCTCCGACAGCGGCAGGGTGGCGGCGCCGACTTCCAGGGTCAGCTTGACCGGAATCCGGCGCAGCAGCTGCAGCGGTTCGCGGCGGGCCTGGCCGGCCTCGGCGTCGGCGCCCGGCTGGCCGGTGAGGGCCCCCAGCAGGGCATCGGGATCGAAGTCGCGGTTGCTCATGGCTTACTCGGCAGGCTCGAAGAAGGTCAGGCACAGCAGTCCGCCCTGTTCGGCGATGCTGGCCCGGTACAGGCGCACGCCCTCGACCAGCACCTCGGCGCTGGTCACGGGCCGGATCGGCAGCACGTCGCCGACGCGCAGCCGCAGCAGGTCCTCGAAGGCCAGGTCGCGGCTGGCGATCTGCGCCTCGATCCGCACCGGCAGCCGGCGCTGCAGCGGCACGCGCGCATCGGCCGAGGGGGGCGAGGGCGCGCGTTGCGGGACCACGCAGTCGAACAGGCGGGTCAGCCAGGCCTCGTCCAGCGCGAACTCGATGCTGCCCGACAGGCCCAACGTCTGTTCGCGCAGTTCGATGCGCACGATGCGGTGCCCGGCGCGCGGCAACGCGACCGGATCGGCGGCGAAGCGCCCGGCCGCGCCGCTGGCGCACAGCGACAGCGCGTCGAGGAACTGCAGGTGCAGGGCGCTGGCGAAGCGGTGTTCGGTCTCGGTCTCGGGCACCTCGTCGGCGTGTCCGGATCCGGCCCGCGTGGCCTCGCCGTAGTGGAAGTCGAGCATCGCCAGCAGCAGCGGGCGGTCAATCCGCACCGCGACCGCGCCGGTGTCGTCGCGGTAGCCGCGCCAGACCGCACCTTCGCCGGTGCCGGCCAGGAAGGCGGCGACATGCGCCGCGTCGGGCTGGAAGGCGGCATCGCAGCGGCGGTTGAAGCGCTGCTGCAGCAGCCGGTCCAGGTGCGCGACCAGGCGCCGCAGATAGTCGTCCAGCAGATGGAACGGCCGCCCCAGCGTGCACGGGTCCAGCGGCGCGATGCGACGCTGTGCGGTGCCGGGTTGTGGACGCGGTCGGGCCATGGGCAGCGCGGACGCCGGAGGCAGCTCAGGAGGCTGCATTGTGGTGGCGGCGATTTGGGCCCGGGGCGATTCTCAACGCAATCCAAAGACGCGAACGGACCGCGCGGCCGGGGCCACGCAGTCCGTTCCAGCGATGGATCGCGCCCCGCCCGGGCATGCACCGGGCGGAGGCGACGCTGTCTGTTACTGCAGCAGCGACAGGACCATCTGGCTCATCTGCGACGACTGGCGCAGCATCGAGGTGCTGGCCTGCATCAGGATGTTCTTCGAGGTCATGTTCGCCGTTTCCGACGCATAGTCCACGTCCGTGATGCGGCCGCGCGCATCGGTCGTGTTGGTGCTCATGTTCTGCAGGTTGTTGAAGGTGTGGGTCAGGCGGTTCTGCGCCGCACCCAGCTGCGAACGGACTTCACCGACGTCGTCCAGGGCATCGCTCAGGGTGGTGATCAGGGCGTTGGCGGCGGTCTGGGTGCTGATCGCGCCCGATGCGCCGATCGAGCCGGTGCTGGCGATCGAGCCGCTGATGGTGCCCAGCGCGGTCGAGATGTCCACTTCCATGGTCTCGGCGGCGGTCGCGCCGATCTGGAAGGTCACCGTACCCGAACCCAGCTTGCCGTCCGCCGCCAGCAGCTTCTCGCCACCGTAGGTGGTGTTGCTGAAGATGTTGTTCAGTTCCTTGACCAGGTCGTCGTACTCGCTCTGCTGGGCGGTACGGTCCTTGTCGGTGGCCGAGCCGTCGGCGGACTGGGTGGCCAGGTCCTTCATGCGCAGCAGGATGTTGGTGAACTCGTTGAACGCGCCTTCGGCGTTCTGCATCAGCGAGATGCCGTTCTGGGTGTTCTGCGCGGCGACGCTCATGCCGCGGGTCTGGGCCAGCAGGCGGGTCGCGATCTGCAGACCGGCCGCGTCGTCCTTGGCCGAGTTGATCTTGTAGCCGGTGCCCAGGCGGGTCATCGACGTGTTCAGGGCGACGCGGTTGCTGGCCAGGTTGTTCTGGATGCTCAGCGAGGCGGCATTGGTATGCAGGCTCAGACTCATGGCGAGGTGTCCTTGGAAGTCTTTGGAAACAGGGGATTTGGGCGTGGACGCCATCGCCCACATCACTGCAAGGCGACCGGCCGGAGCGACCGATTAAGGCGTCGGCGGCTTTTTATCGGCGGACATCCGAATCTGTGCCTGCGGTCACATCCGCGCGCGACGGACGCGGCGACATCACGCGGACGCGGCCCGGAGGCATGCAGGTCGCGTGGACGGAACCGCCGTGCGGATCAGGGGATGGACAGGCGCTGGACCTGGCGCGCGACCTGTTCGAGCTTGTGCGCGTAGCCCGGATCGGTGGCGTAACCGCCATCGACCAGGCCGCGGGCGAAGCTGCGCACGTCGCCGCCGGCATCACGCGCGCCGGCGTAGCGCGGCAGCTGCAGCAGCTGCGCGTAGTCGTCGAACGCGCTGCCGTAATCGCTGTAGGCGCGGAAGCGCTGGACCATGCGCAGCGCGGCGCCGCCCAGGTGCTCGGTGGTCATCGCGTCGGCGCTGGCCCCGTCCCAGCTGCCGCCGGCCTTGATCCCGAACAGGTTGTGCGTGGATCCGCCGTCGCCGGTCCTGACCGGCTGCCGGCCCCAGCCCGATTCGAGCGCGGCATGCGCGGCGATCAGGTCGCTGGACACGCCGAGCCGGCGCGCGGCGCGTTCTGCCCACGGTGCGATCTGCGCCAGGAAGCTCCGGCGCTCGTCCTCGCTGGCCGGCGTGCCGACGGCGGCGGTGGCCGCCGGAGCGGGCGCGGCGGGCGGCGTCCACGCCGGCACCGACATCGCCCTGGAGGCGGCCGGGAAACCATGGCGGATCGTGTCGGCGACCTCGCCGCGCAGCTGCGCGTAGACGCCGGAAAAGCCCTGGCCGCCCATCCGTGCCGGGCTCACCGGCGTCGCGGGCGTCGCCGGCATGGTCGTGATGCCTGGACGCTCAGCCCGGAGCATAGGTATGGGTTTCGCCGTGCAGCACCTGGTGCATGCCCTCGAACTGCGAGGCCAGCAGGTTGCCGTTGCGCACGGTCAGCGCCTTGCACTGGACGGCGAGCTGGCGCAGCTCGCGGCAGCGGGCCTCCAGCTGCGCGTGCTGGCTGGCATCGAGCTGCGGCGATACCGAGGTGTCGTTGCCGCGCCGGCAGATCAGCGCGACCACGTCGAGCAGGCGCGGATGCCGCGCGCTGCCGTTGGCGTCGAGTGCGCGCACCTCGCGGGCGATCGCGTCGCTGATCCGGACCATGGCCGAGGTGTCGAGCCGGGTCGCGACCAGATACTGCTCCTCGAGCATCCCGGCCAGGCCGCGGTAGATCGCCAGCTCCCGGTCGAGCTCCTCGAACACACGGGACAGGGTCGCGCTCTGTGCCACCGGGTCAGTCCTGCTTGCCGTGGTGCCGCAGGATGCTGGCGGCCAGCACGTCGGCATCGAAGCGGATGCGGCCGGCCTGCACCGCCTTCTTGATCTCGCTGACGCGGCTGTCGAAATCCGAACCGGCCTTCAGCGCGGCCTCGGCGGCGCGGACGATGTCGGCATCGTCGTGCGGCTGCGGCTCGCCCGCGGCCACCGGCACCGACCGTTCGACCGCGGCAACGGCCTTGTCGACGGACGCGGGCCGGCTGCTGGCGGCCGGCTGGACGGGTGGCGGGAAGACGATCTTCATGGCGGCTACCTTACGCGGGTTCGGTGGGGGGAAGGCCAAAAGCTGAATGAAATCTCCTGCGATGCCTGTCCTAGACGACCGGCCGGGGCAGGGACTTAAACACCTCCCTACGGCGTCGCGTCCTGCGCCTCCGCCGGTGCGGTCCCGGGCATCCGCCCGACCGCCTGGACGCCGTCGATCAGCGGGGTCGGGTTGTCCGGCACGCCGAACATCTGCCGGATCGCCCGGGCCCTGGCCGGGCCCAGGATCATGAATTCGATCCGGCGGTTGACCGCCGCATCCGGGTCGTCCGGGGTCAGCGGCGCATTGTCGGCCATGCCCACGCTCTGCAGGATCGCTCCGGACGGCATGCCGCCATCGAGCAGCAGGGTCCGGGCCGACAGCGCCCGTTCGCTGGACAGGTGCCAGTTGGAACGGGTGCCGATCGCGGAGCGGTAGGGCACCGCGTCGGTATGGCCGACCACCAGGATCGGATTGCCGACCCCGGCGAACAGCGTGCCCAGCCGCCGCAGCAGGTCGCGGAAGCGCTCGGTCGGGATCGCGCTGCCGAGCCGGAACACGCCGCGCCGCTCGGTGTCGTGCAGCATCACCCGCAGGCCGGCGTCGGTAACCTCCAGGCCCAGGTTCTCCTCCAGGCCGGCCTCCTCGCCCAGCTGGCGCAGCCGTTCGGCCAGCTCTTCCAGGTCCTCGCGGGTCTCGTAGACGCGGGTGGCCTCCGGCGGCACGTGCAGGCTCTCGATGTGCCCACCCTGGCCGTCGAGCAGGCCGGTGCTGCCCTCGAACATGGTGCTGCGGCCCATGTCGCGCACCGCCTCGTCCTCGCGCGCGTTGAGCAGCCACAGCACCAGGAACAGGCACATCAGGGCCAGGCAGAAGTCGGCGAACGCCACCTTCCAGCTGCCGCCGTGGTCGTCGTCGTGCGCATGGCTGCGGCCACGCTTGACGATGGTCTCGTGGTGGCCGCCCTTGCCGCCGCGGCCCTTGCCGGCAGACGCGGCGTCGTCGGCGCTCACGCCACCGCCTCATCCAGCTGGTTGATCCAGGTTTCGAGCTGGGCAAAGCTGGGCTTGCTGTTCAGCGGCACCAGCCGGCGCCCGGCATCGAGCGCCAGCAGCGGCGGCTTGCCGGCCGCATAGGCCACCAGCACCACCTTGATGCACTCCAGTTCGGCGACCTCGCTCTTGACCACCTGCGCGATCACGTTGCTGATCGGGTCGAGCACGCCGTAGCAGAGGAACACGCCGAGGAAGGTGCCGATCATCGCCGCGGCGACCTTGGCCGCGATCTCGCCCGAACTGGCGCCTTCGGCGACGATGCTCATCGCCATCACCACGCCCAGCACCGCGGCCACGATGCCGAAGCCGGGCATCGCCTCGCCGATCTTGCGCAGCGACTTGGACGGCTGCTCCAGGTCCCGGTGGATCGATTCCAGTTCCTGTTCCAGCACGCCCTCCAGCTCGTGGGCGGTGATCTTGCCCAGCGCCATCAGGCGGAAGTTGTCGACGATGAAGGGCAGCAGCCGCGACGATTCCAGGATCAGCGGATAGCGCTGGAAGATCGAGCTCTGCGCCGGCGATTCGACGTGCTCGTCCAGCGCCTTCAGGTCCCGGCCCAGCTGCAGCAGTTCGTACATCACCAGCAGCAGCTGGCGCTCCATCTCGTGCTCGGTGCCGGGCTTGGAGCGCACGAACACCTTGCGCACCTGGGCCAGCAGCTCGATCAGCACGTGGCGCGGATTGCCGACCACCAGCGCGCCCGCGGCCGCACCGACGATGATCAGCAGCTCCACCGGCTGCCACAGCAGGTCGAAGGTGCCGCCCATGATGAGGAAGCCGCCGAACACGCAGCCGAGGACGATGAGGATGCCGAACAACTGTTGCATGGTGGATGCTTCCGATGTGCCGGCATGGCGCCGGTCGTTCCTGGGCGTGGCGCAGCCACCGGGACGTCTCCCGGCGGCGGTGGCCCGCCCTAATCCTGTTCGAGCAGCGCGCGCATCTTGGCGAGCGCCCGCTTGTTGATCTGGCAGATGCGGGCGGCGGTCAGGTCCAGCACGCGCGCGATCTCTTCCAGGCTGAGGTCGAACTCGTAGTACAGCTGGATCACCTTCTGCTCGCGCTCGTCCAGCGCCACCAGCGCGCGGGCCAGGCTGGCCTTGTCGACCGCGCGCTTCTCCGGCCCCGCCTGCTGGCCCGGAATGTCCAGGCCTTCGGCGATCATCGCGTCGAAGCTGGCGAACTCCTCGGCGCAGTCGTCGCGCTGCAGGCGGTCGTACTCCTCGGCGCTGATCTGCATGGCCTGGCAGACATCGGCGCGCTCGGGCTCGCGGCCCAGCTCGCGGCGCAGGCTGCGCTCGACCGCACGCAGCCGGTGCGCGCCCTGGCGTGCGGTACGCGGGCGCCAGTCCTGGCGACGCAGTTCGTCGAGGATCGCGCCGCGGATGCGCAGGCTGGCGTAGGCGCCGAACTTCGCGTCGGGCGCGCCGTAACGGCGCAGCGCCTCGAGCAGGCCGACCAGGCCGATCTGCTCCATGTCCGAGCGGTCCATGACGCTGCCGGCGTGCGAGGACAGGCTGCGCACCACGCGCTTGACCAGCGGCATGTAGCTGATCATCCAGTCCCGCTCGACGCTGGGATCGACCGCATCGCCGACGCACTGCACATGCATGTACTCGGCATGATGCAGGCTCATTCCAGCATCATCCTGGCGATCATCACCTGCGAGAACGGGGTTTCCTTCTCGCTGCCGTAGACCTTGCGGTACTCGGACTCGAGCATGCCGACCAGGTCGTCGATCTCCATCTGCCGGATCTCGTCGGCGCGGTACCCGGCCAGGCTGCGATGGGCCACGCTGCGCAGCAGCGGCAGCTGGGCCTTGGCCCGCGCCGCCTTCTTCTTGTCCTCGCAGGCGAACACCAGGTCGATCGCCAGGTAGCGCGCGCGGGTCTGCTGCGGTTCGGTGCGCAGCATCACCACCAGCTTGTCGAGGGTGACGAAATGCTCGGGCGGTGCCGCGGGCGGCGGCGGGGGCGCAGCCTCGGTGGACCCGGCGGCCATCGCGGACGCGAACGGGCCGAGCCTGGCGTACCAGGCGTAGCCGCCTCCGCCAAGGACCACGAGCAGCAGCGTGGCGAGCACGATGACCAGGGTACGCATGTCAGTCTCCGGCTCCGTTCATCCGCCGCAGGACGCTGGCGAATGCGGCGTAGGCATCGTCGGAGTCGCCAAGCGCGCGCCCCGGTGTCTTCTGTTCGGACGCGCCGCCGTCTTCGCGACCGTGGCGCCCCTGGCCGGCATCGCCGCCGGCATGGCGCTGCTGCCCGACCTGCACGCTGACCTCGGTGAACTGGCGCGTGCCCAGCTCCTGGCGCAGGCCCTCGCCGACGGTCTGCAGCTGGCGGACCACGTCGTCGTTGGTGGCGGTGAGGAGGATGCGCAGCGCGCCGGCCTCATGCCGGATCTCCACCTGCACCGTGCCGGCCATGTAGGGCTCGAGCCGGACCACGGCCTGCTGCACGCCCTGCTGGCTCTGCAGCGCGATGCGATGGCCGAGCAGTCCGAGCAGTCCCGCCTCGGGTGTGGACTGGCCCGCCTCGGGCCGGGTTGCGCCCGTCGCCGTGGCGACGCCCGCGTGGGCGGCGGTCGTGGACGTGCCGG
>Ga0075364_10001119_pt1 | contig 14317 bp, 14 predicted proteins | sample EndMetdeltDD1764_FD_71517 | JGI IMG/M metagenome (GOLD analysis project Ga0075364, IMG submission 71517) | Populus endosphere microbial communities from Tennessee, USA - Endosphere MetaG P. deltoides DD176-4 | ecosystem: Host-associated > Plants > Roots > Endosphere | place: USA: Tennessee... | reverse complement strand
ATCGCGACCGCCTGCCCCTTCTGCTACATCATGATCGACGACGGGGTGAAAGGCGAAGGCCTCGAAGACGACGCGGTTAAGGTGGCCGACATCGCCATGCACCTGCTGGACGCGATCGAACAGGGCGAGCGCAGCGGGGTGACGCAGACCGAACGGGAGACTGAGGTCGTTGCTCAAGCGGTCGAAGACTGACGACGAGATCGACCTCGAGTCCGGTGCCGGCTCCAAGGGCACCGTCCTCGTCCTCAACGAGGACCGGGATGCTTGCGAGCTCATCGCCCGCCTCGTCGAGTCCATCGGACTGACCGCCGAACGCTCCTTCGACCTCACCGGCGTCGCGGCGGTCATCGATGACGGGGGCTACTCGGCCGTCGTCGTGGACTCGCTCGGCGCGGGCATCGCGGCGGCGTTCAAGGTGCTCGACGACGTGCGCAACGCGGGCGCCGCGCTGCGCAACACCCCCGTGATCATCCTCGCCGCGACGGACACCAACCGGCTGTTCGCGTTCCAGTCCGGCGTCGACGGCTACGTCGTCCGGCCGGTGCACGCCGACGAGTTCCTCGACACCCTCCGCCTGGTCCTGGCCCGCTCCCTCGAGGAGCGCATCGAGTACCGGCGGGCGCAGCTGATGGGCGGCGCGACCACCAACTGACGCCTCGACGACGCACCGCTACGACGCACGGCGGGTGTTCCCGTCCGTGCGTTTCTTGTACGGTGCTCCGATGGCGCGCTCCATCAGCTTCCGGTTCGTGGCGCGCGTCGTCCGCCGGATCGGCCCGCTGGCCACCGCATCTGCGGCGCTGGCGGCCCTCGCCACGGTGGCCCTGCTGACCGTGCTGGTCGGCACCGCGCTCATCAAGGGACCAGACGTCGGAGGCACCACCCGCGTGCTGGCCTCGGCCACCGCCGTCGAGCACGGTGCGGACCCCGCCGACCCGGCCACCCCGGCCACGTCGGGCGCCCTCGTCCGTGATCGTGCCAACAGCGGGACGATCGAGACGACCGGTTCGCTGCTCCCCGTGCAGCTCGCGCCCACCGGCCGGGCCCTCGTCCGCTTCGGCGCCGACGCCCGCGTCCTCACGGTCCTGCTCACCGGCCTCCTGCTCGCCATCGTCGGCCGTCGGCCGACCACCCGCCGACCGGTCGTCGTCCCGATCCCGGTCACCGCGGCACCCGGTCTCCGGGTCCGCCGGCGGGGTCCTCCACTGCGCTGATCCCCGGTCGCGTCGCGCACGCGCCCGGCTCCTGATCAGCCGACCCGGGCGCGCCCGCGCGCCCACATCACCGTGGAGAGACCTGTGGCCGCGCCCTTCATCGACCAGACCCTGCCGCCGACCGAGACCCGACGACCGACCCGACGCGCCCCCGATCGCGGACCCGACCGTGGACCGGCCCGTGCGCCGATCCCTGCGTGGTTCGCGCTGCGCTGCTCGGTGCCCGACGGCGCCCAGCGCGCGTCTGCGTGGCGCTCGCTCAAGAAGATGGGAGCCGTGAACGTCCAGCGCAGCCTCTGGATCGTGCGCGACGACCCCGAGCAGCGCGCCCGCGCCGAGGGTCTGCAGGCCCGCGTCGCACCGCCCGACGGGTGCATCGAGATCCTCGACGCGGTGCCCGCGTCCGAGGCGCGCGCCGTCCAGACCCGGCTGCAACGGGCGTGCGAACGCCAGTGGGACGACCTCGTCGATCGCCTCGACGACCACGACGACGAGCTCGCCGGCGGGTCGCCGTCGATGGCCGACCGCCTGCAGCTGCTGACCGAGCTGACCGACGAGCACGCGCGCCGGGCTGCGCTCGACCTCGTCAGCAGCGCCACGGGCACGCGCGTCGCCGAACGCATCCGCCGGGCCGCCGAGGAGCTGGCCGCAGACGCGGCGGCCGACGGGTTCGACGACGCCACCTGGCGCCGCACCCGATCGGGGCTGCGCCGCCACGTCCGGCTGGTCACGTCGTGGCCGCTCGTCGACGGGCGCCGGTGCTTCATCGCCGCGCTGCACCCGCAGGTCGACCCCCTGTGGGAGGTGTCGTTCGAGCGCTTCGAGGCGGCCACCTACCTGCCCGACGACGACCGGATCTCGCTGCGGGCCGGCGTCTTCCGGTGGATCGGCACCCCCGGCTCGGACGACGACACCCTGAACGCGCTCAGCCGCCGGGTCGAGCACTTCGAGGCCACCCTCGGCTGAGATCGTCCCGCTCGGCGCGCCCGCGCGGCGCACCTCCACGAACGAGCGCCAACCGAACGCCCTGGACAGCACCCCGCTGACCAGGGCGTTCTCGCGTCCCGGCCCCGCGGATCCGGCTCCGCCTCAGGCGCACTGTCTAGAATCTGACGAAAATCGACCGTCTTGGTGAACGGTACGGGTCTGAATGCAATGTGACGTTCCCCGGCGCGTAACGCCACCGAACAACGGGCGAAACCGCGCATCTTTACCGTCGCTGTCGACCGGCGATCAGCCGTCGGTCATCAGGGAGCACGACCAGGAGCAACCACGTGGACCTCGTCACGGCAGTGATCAAGCCGCACCGGCTCGATGAAGTGAAGGAGGCGCTGCGCGGCATCGGCATCCTCGGGATGACCGTCACCGACGTCAAGGGCTACGGCCGCCAAGGCGGCCAGACCGAGACCTACCGCGGCACCGAGTACTCGATCGCCTTCGTCCCGAAGGTCCGCATCGAGGTGGTGTGCGACGACGTGGACACCGAGAAGGCCGTCGACGCCATCGTCGGGGCGGCGCAGACCGGGAAGATCGGCGACGGGAAGATCTGGGTGACCCCCGTCAGCGGCATCACCCGCATCCGCACCGGCGAGCGCGGTGCCGACGCGCTCTAGCGACTCCGTCCCCCAACCACCCGGGGGGCCGGCTCGATCATCTCGGGTCACACCCTCGACCACCCCACGCTGCGGCGTTCGTTCGCCGCGCCTTCCAGAAAGCAGCAGGTATGGAACCAGGGAACGCGGCATGGGTGCTGACTTCGGCAGCCCTCGTGCTCTTCATGACGCCGGGTCTGGCGTTCTTCTACGGAGGGATGGACCGGAGCCGCAACGTCCTCAACATGTTGATGATGAACTTCTGGTGCCTGCTGGCCGTGCCCCTCGTGTGGGTCATCGTCGGCTTCTCACTCGCCTACAGCGGTGACGGCAAGTTCATCGGCAACCTCGACTGGGCCTTCCTCAACAACATCGGGATCACCGGTGAAGGCGGCGGCAAGACCCTCATGGCCGTGGGCTTCCTCGGCATGTTCGCCGCCATCACACCGGCGCTCATCTCGGGTGCGGTTGCTGACCGCATGAAGTTCAGCGCGTGGGCGATCTTCGTCCCGGCGTGGGTGCTGCTCGTCTACTGCCCCGTGTCCTTCTGGATCTACGGCGGCGCGTGGGGCAGTGGGGTCACAGGCTGGCTCGGCGCCCGCGGTTCGCTCGACTTCGCCGGCGGCACGGTCATCCACGTCAACGCCGGCATCGCCGCGCTCGCCGCGGTGCTGGTGCTGGGCAAGCGCAAGGGCTGGCCCCGCGAGGGTCACCCGCCGCACTCGATGCCCCTCGTCATGATCGGCACCGGCATCCTGTGGCTCGGCTGGTTCGGCTTCAACGCCGGCTCGGCGTTCGCCGCCAACGGCCAGGCCATCCAGGCGTTCATGAACACGTTCCTCGCGGCCTCGGCCGCCGGAATGGCCTGGGCGATCATCGAGCGGGTCAAGGACGGCCACGTCACCAACCTGGGTGCCGCCTCGGGCATCGTCGCCGGGCTCGTCGCCATCACGCCCGGTGCCGGCTTCGTGTCGGGCATGGCGCCGATCTTCATCGGCCTCCTCGCCGGCACCATCTGCTGCTTCGCCGTGCACCTCAAGTTCAAGGCCGGCTACGACGACGCCCTCGACGTGGTCGGCGTGCACTTCGTCGGCGGCCTCGTGGGCTCGCTGCTCATCGGGTTCTTCGCCAACCCCGCGTTCTTCGAGGGGACGTTCAAGGCCGGCCTCTTCTACGGCGGCGATGCCTCGCTGCTCATGGAGCAGGCCCTCGCCAACGGCGTCACCATCGTGTTCTCGTTCATCGTGACCTTCGCCATCCTCAAGGTCCTCGACGTCACCATGGGCATCCGGGTGTCGGAGGAGGCCGAGGCCACCGGGCTCGATCTCGACCAGCACGCCGAGACGGCGTACCACGAGAGCGACGCCCTCATGGCCCGGGCGACCGACCTCGTGTCGTCGCTCGCGGGGGACGGCAGCACGGACCGCGAGAAGGTGCCGGGATGAGCTGACGCTCGAACGCAGAGCTGACCCTCGACTCGTGGAGGGAGTCCGGTCGCACCACCGGTCTCCCTCCACGGTCGCGTCCGGGCCCCGATGAGGGGCCGGACGACTCGGCTCTCGCCGCCGGCGCGCATCCCGGCGTGGCGAGCGCCCCGGCCCAGGCTCAGGTCCAGTCGCCGACGACGCGGGCCACGGCCGCGAAGCCGGCGCTGATGACGCTGGCGTCGACACCGACCCCCCAGCGCACCTCGCCGTCGCACCGGCAGGCGACGTAGGCCACGGCCTCGGCACCTGCGCCGGCGCTGCGGGCGTGCTCGACGTAGTCGACGACGTCGACCTCGCGGCCGGTGACGCCGGCGAGGGCGGCTACGAGGCAACCGATGGGACCGGTACCCACCTCGTCCACGGCGTGCTCGACGCCGTCGACGACCACCGTGCCGGTGAGGCGGGTCTCGCCGTGGGCCACGGTGATGGCGTGGTCGACCACGGCGATGCGGTCGTGGTCGGCCAGGTAGCGGGCCTCGAACGTCGACCACATGACGTCGGGCTCGACCTCGGTGCCGGTGTCCTCGGAGTGGCCCTGGATCACGCGCGAGAACTCGATCTGCAGGCCGCGCGGCAGCGAGAGCCCGTGCTCGGTCTCCATCACGTAGGCGACGCCGCCCTTGCCCGACTGGCTGTTGACGCGGATGACCGCCTCGTAGCTGCGGCCCACGTGCGCGGGGTCGATGGGCAGGTAGGGCACGTCCCAGCGCTCGTAGTCGGCGCCGTTCCCGTCACCTCCGCTCTCCACCGCTCGAGCGGCGAACTGCGCCTCGAGCCCCTTCTTGATGGCGTCCTGGTGCGAACCCGAGAACGCTGTGTAGACGAGGTCGCCGGCGTAGGGGTGACGGGGGTGCACCGGTAGGCGGTTGCACCACTCGGCCATCGCCCGCAGGCCGTCGATGTCGCTGATGTCGAGCTTCGGGTCGACGCCCTGCGAGAAGAGGTTCATCGCCAGCGTCACGACGTCGACGTTGCCGGTGCGCTCGCCGTTGCCGAACAGCGTGCCCTCGACTCGGTCGGCGCCGGCCAGCACGGCGAGCTCGGCCGCGGCCACCGCGGTGCCGCGGTCGTTGTGCGGGTGCACGGACAGGGTGACCGCCTCGCGGTTGCGCACGTTGCGCCCGAACCACTCGATGACGTCGGCGTAGAGGTTGGGCGTGTACATCTCGACCGTCGACGGCAGGTTGATGATCACGGGCCGGTCGCTCGTCGGTTCGACGACGTCGATGACCGCCTCGCTGATCTCGAGCGCGAAGTCGGGCTCGGTCGCGGTGAAGCTCTCGGGCGAGTACTCGTAGCGCACGTCGACCTCGGGGATCGTGGCCTCGAGCTTGCGGCACCAGCGCATCGACTCGACGGCCAGGTCACGAACCCCGTCACGGTCCATGCCGAACACGACGCGCCGCTGCACGGTCGACGTCGAGTTGTAGAGGTGGACGATCGCCCGGTTGGCCCCCGCGAGGCTCTCGTAGGTGCGCTCGATCAGCTCGGGACGGCACTGCACGAGGACCTGGATCGTGACGTCGTCGGGGATCAGGTCCTCCTCGATGATCTGGCGGACGAAGTCGAAGTCGGGCTGCGACGCCGACGGGAAGCCGACCTCGATCTCCTTGAAGCCCATGCGCACGAGGGCCTCGAACATGCGCCGCTTGCGGGCCGGGTCCATGGGATCGATGAGGGCCTGGTTGCCGTCGCGGAGGTCCACCGAGCACCACGTCGGCGCCTCGAGGAGGTGCCGGCTCGGCCAGGTGCGATCGCCGAGCTCGACCGGGATGGTCGGGCGGTAGCGATCGAAGGGCATCGGCGAGACGGTGACGGGTTCGGGTGGCATGGGTTCGGGTTCTCTCTGTGTGTCGGGTCGTGGTGTGGGAGGAGGTCGGGCGTTCCGCGCCCCGCCGCGCGGGGTGCACCGGGGCCGGAAAACGAAAGAACCTCCTGGCCGGAGTGGCACAGGAGGTCGGGCGAACGCCGGTATGGGGGCGTTCGCCTACATGAGGAGGAGGAGGGAGGTCGCGGGACGCATCTCGGCGATCATGGCGGGAGGTCGACGATCCGTCAACCCCCGAACGGCTGATCAGCGACCCGGATCCGCAGGCCCGGGCCCCGCCCGCAGCGTCCTCGCACCCGCGCACCACCTCATGCGTGATCGTCGAGTGCGAGAACGCGGTGGCGGGCGCGGGACGATCAGCGCGCCGAGACGGTTCCGTGCGCGGGGACGATCAGACGGCGTCGGCGATCCAGTTGCCGTGGAAGCCGAACGGCACGCGGCGATCGAGGTGGACCGTGGCGACGGGGCCGGCGGCGACGTCCTGCGCGTGGGTGATGGCCAGCGCGCTCGTGTCCGACGCGCCGTCGTAGGTGAGGCACACGAGCCAGCCGTCGTCCTCGGCGGCGTCGGCGGCGCGGGGCACGAACACCGCCTCGTTCTGCGACTTGGGCGTGCCGAAGTCGTAGCGGTCGACGGCCCCCGTCTCGAAGTCGTGCTTGATGATGCCGTCGAGCGTGGCGGCGTACCCGTAGCGGTGCTTGCGCCCGGTGAGGCGTTCGTCGACGCGCGGGAACTCCTGGGGCAGGTCGTCGATGACGTCCTCGCGGACCTTGCCGCCGGCGACGTCGAGCGTCCAGCGCCGCAGGGTCGAGTGGTTGCCCTGCTCGAACGGACCGACGTGCCCCGGCTCGAACATCCGGTCCCACCGGCAGAGGTCGATCACGACGTCGTCGCCATCGTCGTACGCGTTCATCGGGTGGAAGACGTAGCAGGGGTCGACGTCGAGCCACCGCACCGGACCGTCGACGTCGCGGCGGTCGATGAGCCCGACGCGGGCCGGGTAGTCGTCGTGCCACACGTACGGCAGCCGGGCACCGGTGGCGAGCACGTCGAGGTCGAACACGACGGGCAGGTCGTAGACCACCGCGTAGCGCTCGGTCAGCGACATGTCGTGGACCATCGGGCCGCCGGTCGTCTCGACCATCCGCCGCGTCACGACCGTGCCGTCGCGATCGACCACGGTGTACTGGACCTGGTTGCCCCAGCCCCAGAAGTAGGACACCGCGTGCAGCTCGCCGGTGGCCGGGTCGAGCTTGGGATGCGCGGTGTAGCCGCCGTCGAGTCCGCCCCCGAAGTCGGTGCGCCCCAGGCTGTCGAGCTCGTCGCTGAGCTCGAAGGGCAGGGCGCCTGCCTCGACGATTGCGAGCGTGGCGCCGGCGTGGCCGATGACGTTCGTGTTGGGCGCGAAGTCCATGCCGTTGTTGACGGGCCCCGGCAGGGCCGGCTCGCCCAGCGCCTCGGCCACGGGCGTGCTGCGGATCCAGCGGTTGCGGTACCAGGCGGCCCGTCCACCTTCGAGGCGCAGCCCGTGGATCATCCCGTCGCCGAGGAACCAGTGGTACGCGGCGGGGTCGGGCGCCACGACCGGGTTGGGCCCGTTGCGCAGGTAGCGGCCGTTGAGCTCCTCGGGGATCGTGCCGGTGACGCGCAGCTCGGTGAGCGTGACCTCGTCGGTGACCGGGGCGAAGTTGCCCTCGAGGTACGGGTTGGTCGTCGAGGCGGACATGCGCGTCTCCCTTGCCCGGGCCGGCCAGCGGATCCGTTCCGGATCTGACCTGTCGGTGTTGACCGGTCAGTTGTACGCATGACGGTCTCGACCTGTCAACAGTGGAATATCATGGTCCCGATGAGCCTGCGCCACGCCCTCCTCGGTCTGCTCGCCGGTGCGCCCGGCAGCGGCTACGACCTGCTCAAGCGGTTCGAGGGCTCGATGGCCCACGTGTGGCCGGCCACGCAGAGCCAGCTCTACACCGAGCTCGGCAAGCTGTCCGACGGCGGGCTCATCGAAGTGGTCGCCGAAGGTCCGCGTGGCCGCAAGGACTACGACATCACGGCGGACGGGCGCCACGAGCTCGAGCGGTGGCTCACCGAGACCGAGCCCGATCGCACGGTGCGCGACGAGACCGTGCTGCGCACCTTCTTCATGTGGGCCGTGGACGAGGAGCAGGCCCGCGCCTTCTTCGAGCGCGAGGCCAAGCTGGCGCAGCGCTACCTCGAGAACCTCCGGCGCATCGCCGACTCGCACGACTTCCGCGACGGACGACCCGAGTGGTTCGGCCGCATCGCGCTCGAGAACGGGCTGCGCATCAGCGAGGCCTACGTCGGCTGGACCGAGTGGGCCGTCGACCACGTCGACGTGCCCGCCGACGACGCGCCGACCAGCGAGAGCCGCCGCCGGCGGAGCTGAGCGAGCGGTCGCACACGGAGCCGGGCGCGCCGTCGCACCCTGCGTCGCGCGCGCCGGCGCGGCGACGCCGTGCCCCTCACCCCTCGGCGAGCGCGTCGAGCGTGACCGGGTCGTGCGGCGCGGGTCGGTAGCGGGCGAACACCACGGCGACGACCAGCGCCGGCAGCGCGATGACGACGCCGGCGAGGCGCAGGTTGACCGACGCCAGCGCGCCGTCGATGAGGCTGGCGACGGGGCGGACGCCGAGGAAGGCGATGCTCCACAGCGCCATCGCCCGGCCTCGCACGTGATCGTCCACCTCGAGCTGGATGGCGGTCGTCGCCGTCGTGTTGGCGGCGAGGTAGCCGAAGCCGGCGACGAACAACACCGGCAGCGCCGCCAGCATCGTCGGCGCCAGCGCGAAGCCGACCATCCCGCCGCCCAGCGCCGCGAGCGTGATCGCGATCCGGCGCTCGGCCACCTTGGCCGGGTGGCTGGCGAAGAACACGGCCGTGACCGCGCCCGTGCCGAACGCGCCGACCAGCACGCCGGCCATCGTGTCCGGCTGACCGAAGAGCTCGGTGGCGAACCCCGGCGTCAACGTGGTCAACGAGTCAGCACCCACCGAGAGCGCCGCGATGGCGAGCAGGAGCAACGCCAGCCGGCGGTCCCGCAGCAGCACCCAGCTGTCGCGCATGCGCACCCGGCCGGCGGGTCGCGCGCCCTGCGGGCGGGGATGGATGACGAGCAGCGCGACGACGAGGGCGAGGTACGACAGCGCGTTGAGGCCGAGCGCGACGGGGATGCCGAAGCGGGCGATGATCAGCGCGCCGGCCACCGGGCCGATGGCGCGAGCCAGGTTGAACGTCACCGAGTTGAGGGCCATGGCCGCGGCGAGCTCGTGGCGCGGGACGAGCAAGGGAACGAGCGCCTGCATCGACGGCGTCGAGAACGCGGTCGTGGTGCCCAGGACGAGGGCCAACCCGATGACGATCCCAGGCGTCGCCGCGTCGGCGGCGGTGACGGTCGCGAAGACCGCGGTGACGGCGATCGCCATGACCTGCGCCACGAGCATGACCTTGCGACGGTCGTAGCGATCGGCGGCCGCGCCCGCCCACGGGGCCAGGCCGATCGTCGCCGCGAACTGGGCGAAGTTCACGACGCCGACCATGAACGTCGAGCCGGTCAGCCGGAACACCAGGAGCGACTGCGCCAGGGTCTGCAGCCAGGTGCCGCAGTTGGAGAGGAGGTTGCCGACGAAGTAGGGCCAGAAGTTGCGGTCGCCCAGCACCCGCCACCCGGCTGTGGGCGGCGCCTCACCCGGCGCCCCGGTCCCGCTCATCGCCGCACCGGACCTCGATCGGTGCCCGCCCGCCCCGCCGGCAGGATCAGCTGAAGTTCTCCCAGTAGCGGCTCGGGATGGGGCCGCGCTGGCCCTGGTACTTGGAGCCGACGGCGCCCGAGCCGTACGGGTTGTCGGCCTCGGTCGTCATCCGGATGAAGGAGATCTGGCCGATCTTCATGCCGGGGTACAGCGTGATCGGCAGGGTGGCCACGTTGGACAGCTCGAGCGTCAGCTGCCCGTCCCACCCGGCGTCGACGAAGCCGGCCGTCGAGTGGATGAGCAGGCCGAGGCGACCGAGCGAGCTCTTGCCCTCGAGGCGGGCGACGATGTCGTTGGGCAGCTGCACCCGCTCGAACGTCGAGCCCAGCACGAACTCGCCGGGATGGAGGATGAAGACGTCGTCCTCCTTGATCTCGACCAGTTCGGTGAGGTCCTCGAGGTTCTGCTTCACGTCGATGTAGCCCATCGTGTGGTTGCGGAACACGCGGAAGAAGCGGTCGATGTGGAGGTCGACCGACGAGGGCTGGATGCAGCTCTGGTCGAGCGGATCGATGACGATGCGCCCCGAGGCCAGCTCCTCGCGGATGGTTCGATCGGACAGGATCACGGGTGCAGAACCTAGTCGGTCACCTCAGCCGGGCCGGCCGCCGGGCCCCCCGCGGGGCCTCCCGCGGGGTCGTCAGCGGGGTCGCCGGCCGGGTCGTCCACGGCGCCGGCGGCGGCCGCCTGGCGGACCCGGTGCAGCGCCACCAGGTCGAAGGTCATCATGACGATGGGCAGCGCCTGCATCGGCAGGAAGAGCACGTCGGCGCCGAGGTGCGAGACGAACTCCCACACGCGGTTGTGGCTCAGGTGGGTGAGGAAGTCGCTGGCGTACTCCTGGGCGCCGTCGACGATGACCGACGTGATGAGCCAGAGCGCGAGCACGCGCCAGAAGTGCCCCCGGGTGATGGCGATGCTCCGCTTGATCGTCGGACCGATCGACTGGCGCTCCATGTTCGTCAGCGGCAGCACCGCCGCCAGGTAGGCGCCGGCGATGAGGAGGCCGACGCCGAAGACGAAGAACCCCACGACCATGAGGAAGTTGACGACGAGATCGGCGATGAACAGCCGTAGCCACGGCAGCGTGCGGGCCAGCTCGCGCAGCGTCGGACGGGGGTGCCCGTGGCGCTCCGCGCCCTCGACGGACTCCATGACGCCCGACAGGAAGTGGTGCGCGAGGACGCCGTAGATGAGCGTCGGGAAGCCGATGGTCAGCAGCCGGGCGCTCCCCGTCCCCGAGCCCGTCTCGAAGTCGAGGCCCGGGGTCACGTGGAAGGCGAGCTCGACGAGCACGATCGGCGTCTCGACGATCGCCGCGAGGATCGTCAGGTAGAAGAAGTCCCGCTTCCAGGCGCGCAGCGACGCCACCATGACGCGCCCGACGAGCAGGTTCTCCACGGGCGCGATCGTACGGGACCACGCGGGACAGACCCGCCGACGCGGCCCCCACGGTCGGTCGTGTGCGCACGGTCGGTCGGGCCCGCACGGTTAGCGTGACCCCCCATGTCGGGCCCGCCCACCGTCGCTGCCCGATCGGTCCGGCGTTGGTGGCTGCTCGTGTCGCTGATCGCGCTCGGGGCCCTCGTGATCCGCGTCGTGTACGTGCTCGCGGTGTCGCGGCACGTGCCCCTCGGCGCGGACGCCACCTGGTACTTCCTCCAGCGGGGCTCGATCTACGACGGTGCCGGCTACATCGACCCGGCGGCCCGGTTCGCGTCGGGCGCGGAGGTGGCGACCGCCAACTTCCCGCCGATGTACCCGGTGCTGCTCGCCGTCGTCCGCGCCGTCGCCGGCGAGTCGCAGACCGCGGCGATGCTGGCGGGCGCGCCGATGGGCGCGCTCACGGTCGTGCTCACCGCGCTCCTCGCCCGACGGCTCATCGACCCGGTGACCGCGCTGGTCGCGGCGGTCGTCGTCGCCGTCGACCCGATGCTGATCGCCGCCGACGGCTCGTTGATGTCCGAGGTCCTCTACGTGCCCTCGGTGGTGCTCGCCACGTTGCTCGCGCTGCAGGCGGGCGAGACGGGCCGCTGGTGGCGCTGGGGGCTCCTCGGCTTCGTGTGCGGGTTGGCGGCGCTGACGCGACAGGAGGCGCTGCTCCTGCTCGTCGTGCTCGTCGCCCCGATCCTGTGGTGGTCGAAGCTGCCGGTGCGGACACGCGTCGGCGGCGTCATCGCGACCGCGGTCGTCACTGCGCTGGTCGTCGCCCCGTGGGTCGCGCGCAACCAGCGCGAGGTGGGTGAGGCCTCCATCTCCACCGTCTCGCCGGCCACCGCGTGGGCCGGCGCCAACTGCGACGTCACGTACGGCGGTCCGTCGATCGGCTCGTGGGAGTTCGCCTGCACCCGCACCGAGGACCGCACCCGCCTGCGCGAGTCCGACTGGGACCGCGAGCTGCGCTCGGGCGCGCTGACGTACGCACGCGACCACGCCCGCCGCCTGCCGTTGGTGCTGCCGGCGCGCGAGCTGCGGGTGTGGGGCCTGTGGTCACCGACCGACCTGGTGCCGCGCAACGCGGTCGAGACCCGCAGCGAGGGCTTCGAGTGGTTGGTCTGGGTCGCCGGGCTGGTCACGCTGATCGGCGGCGTCGCAGGGCTGGTCGGCCTGCGCCGCACCGGCCGGCAGATCGTGGTGCTCGCTGGACCGCTCGCGATAGTCGCGATCACCGCGGTGGTGAGCTACGGCAACCCCCGCTTCCGCACCGTCGCCGAGCCCGTGCTCGCCATCGGGTTGGCCGCGCTGCTGGCCCGCGGGTGGTCGTCGCTCCCCGCCCGCGCCGACCGCGTGGTCGACCAGCCCGCCTGACCCGGCGCGCCGATCGCGGCGTCGGACCGCACCGCCGGGAACGGCCGATACCGTTCGCCGCCATGAGCGACTTCAACCAGCAGATCATCGATGAGTTCCGGGCCAACGGCGGCAAGGTCGGCGGCGGCTTCGAGGGCGCACCGCTGCTCCTGCTGCACACGACGGGCGCCAAGAGCGGCCAGGAGCGGGTGAGCCCGGTCGTCTACCAGGACCTGGGCGGGTCGATCGCGGTGTTCGCCTCCAAGGCGGGCGCGGACACCAACCCCGACTGGTACCACAACCTGCTGGCGCAGCCGCAGGTCAGCATCGAGATCGGTGGGGGGTCGAAGGACGTCACCGCGCGCGTGGCCACCGGCGACGAGCGCGAGGCGATCTGGGCGAAGCAGAAGGAGCTCATGCCGGGGTTCGCCGACTACGAGGCCAACACCGACCGCGTGATCCCCGTGGTCGTGCTCGAGGATCGGTCGTAGCGAGCGGTCGTCGAGCGGCGGGCCGCGCTGGCCGATCCACGCGGCCGACCCTGCCGCGATGAGTTCCGCGTGCCCGCCGGGTCGGATCGTGATCGTGACCAACCGACGAGGAGGACGGCGATGAGCCTGCCCGAGATCGTGACCCGAGACGAGTGGCGGCGCGCCCGCATCGAGCTGCTGGCCGAGGAGAAGGCCATGACCAAGGCCCGCGACGCGCTCAGCACCAAGCGCCGCGAGCTGCCGATGGTCGAGGTCACCGCGGACTACGCGTTCACCGGTCCCGAGGGCCGGGCGACGCTGGCCGACCTGTTCGACGGGCGACCGCAGCTCATCATCTACCACTTCATGTTCCACCCCGAGTGGGACGAGGGCTGCCCGAGCTGCACCGCCGGCGTCGACGAGGTCGCGCCCGGGTTCGTCGACCACCTCAACGTCCGTGACACCAGCTACGCGCTCGTATCGCGGGCCCCCACCGAGAAGCTCGAGCGCTACAAGGCGAAGAAGGGCTGGTTCCTGCCCTGGTGGTCGACCGACGACGGGCCCTTCTCGTACGACTTCGGGGCGACCATCGACGCCTCGAAGGGCTACGACGAGTTCAACTACCGGACGCTCGACGAGTACGCCGAGCGGGGCCACGAGTCGATGCGCGACGCCGAGCAGCCCTACGACATGCCCGGGCAGAGCTGCTTCCTCCGCGTCGACGACCGCATCTTCCACACGTACTCGGCCTTCGCCCGGGGCCTCGAGAGCCTCGGCGGCTCGTACTACTACCTCGACAACACCGCCCTGGGGCGCCAGGAGGACTGGGAGGAGCCCAAGGGCCGCTCCGAGTCGGTGCGGGGCGCCGAGCCCAACTTCGCCACCTAGCCGCGCACGACATCGGAGACCGCATGGACCTGACCGACGCCCTCACCTTCGCCCGCGATCACAAGCAGGCGGTCCTGACGACCATCCGATCGAACGGCCGACCCCAGCTGTCGAACATCATCTACGAGGTCACCGACGACGGCGTGATCCGGATCTCCGTCACCGCCGACCGGGCGAAGTACAAGAACCTCGTCCGCGACCCGTGGGCCGCGCTCCACATCACACGCGAGGACTTCTACGCCTACGCGGTGATCGAAGGCGACGTCGAGCTGTCGGCCATC
>Ga0075364_10001118_pt1 | contig 14320 bp, 14 predicted proteins | sample EndMetdeltDD1764_FD_71517 | JGI IMG/M metagenome (GOLD analysis project Ga0075364, IMG submission 71517) | Populus endosphere microbial communities from Tennessee, USA - Endosphere MetaG P. deltoides DD176-4 | ecosystem: Host-associated > Plants > Roots > Endosphere | place: USA: Tennessee... | reverse complement strand
TATTACGTGTTTCCGCTGATGGAAGGCGACCGCATGATCGGCCGCATCGACATGAAGGCGGATCGCAAGGCGGGCACGCTGGATGTCAAACGCCTGTGGCTGGAGCCGGGCGTGCGCGCATCTGCGGGGCGGCTGGAAAAGCTGGAAGCGGAATTGCAGCGCATGGCACGGTTTGCGGGCGTGGAGAGCGTACGGTTTCTGGATGGTTGGCGGGGAGAATAGGGTGGTTTACAGCCCCACCGCCTTGCGCAGTTCGGCTGCCATCACCGTCCGCCAATCCTTGCCACCGGCCTTGTACTTTTCGAGCACATCGGGATCGAGCCGCAATGTGACGGCCACCTTGAGAGCCTCGACGCGAGGACGCCCACGTGCGGCAATATCCTTTTCCATCTTGGCGGCAAGCTCGGGAAAAACTTCGCGAAAGGGGCGGGCGTTTTTCAACTCCTCTTCCGTCCAAGGCGGATTGTCGGAAACCTCGTCCCAGTCTTCCTTGGTATAACCACGGCCGGGCTGAAATTCCGTCTGTTTTTGGGGCTTTGCAGTCATTCGATCAGCCTCCTCTCGTCTTGGCGGGCCGGGCGCATGGAAATCACCGACAACCCTTCCGAACCTAAGGTTATGAAAATTGCAGCGATCACGCCGTTCTGCAAACGCCCGATCGCTTTCCGACGACCAAGCCTGGCCGGCACGGTCACGGAGGACAGAAAGAAGTCCTCGGACAAGTCAGCGAAATCGAGGTCGTGTTTCTCGATATTCGCAATCCGCTTCCGTTCGTCCCAGACAATCCGCATTATTTGTACACGAAAAATCGCCCCCCATCAACGAGCGACGATCTCTCATGTCTGCATGCTCCGCAATCCTGCGGATCAAGGGGAAATTACTTCACGTTACTCTTCTTGGATTGGGCTTTCCGCATCTCATCGAGAGAGCGAAAGAATTCCGGAGGCAGAACCTCGCGGGCGGGGCGCAGGCTGGCCAGTTCCTCGTCGGTCAGTTCGGGGCTGTCGACGGCATCCCAATCTTCCTTCGTGTAACCGCGGCTAGGCTGGAATTCCTTGAGTGTAGGATGTCTATCCTTCATGGCAGGCGTTTCCTTTCCTTCGGGCTGGCATCGCGGAAACCGATGATCGAAATCGCGTTCGCACGAAACGAAAAATCGCCGCCCGACAAAGAGCGACGATCCATCATGCCAAGCACTGCAGCAATCCTCAAAACCGAGGGGAGGCTCAGTCCAGCCGCCCCGTCTGGCCGCGGTCGCGCAGATAATGGTCGGCGATGGCGCAGGCGACCATGGCCTCGCCGATCGGTACCGCACGGATGCCGACGCAGGGGTCGTGGCGGCCCTTGGTGCGCACGTCGACATTGTTGCCGTCGGCGTCGATCGACTGGCGTTCGGTCAGGATCGACGAGGTCGGCTTGATGGCGAAACGCGCCACCAGCGGCTGGCCGGTCGAAATGCCGCCCAGAATGCCGCCCGCATGGTTGGAGAGGAAGATCGGATTGCCGTCATTGCCCATGCGCATCTGGTCGGCATTTTCCTCGCCGGTCAGTTCGGCAGAGGCGAAACCGTCACCGATCTCGACGCCCTTGACGGCGTTGATCGACATCAGCAGCGAGGCGATATCCTGATCGAGCTTGGCATAGATCGGCGCGCCAAGACCTGCCGGCACGCCTTCGGCGACCACTTCGACAACGGCACCGATCGAGGAACCGGCCTTGCGGATGCCGTCGAGATAGTCTTCCCATACCGGCACCATGTCCGGGTCGGGGCAGAAAAACGGATTTTCGTTCACCTGCGCCCAGTCCCAGTTGGCGCGGTTGATCTTGTGTTTGCCGATCTGCACCAGTGCGCCGCGCACGGTCACACCCGGCACGACAAGGCGGGCAATGCCGCCGGCCGCCACGCGCGCTGCCGTTTCACGGGCGGAAGAGCGGCCGCCGCCGCGATAATCGCGGATGCCGTATTTGGTGTCGTAGGTATAATCGGCGTGTCCCGGACGGTACTGGCGGGCGATCTCGCCGTAATCCTTGGAACGCTGGTCTGTGTTTTCGATCAGCATGGAAATCGGCGTACCGGTCGAGATCATCGTTTCGCCGTCGGCGTCCAGCATCACGCCGGAAAGCACTTTTACCTCGTCGGCCTCGCGGCGCTGCGTCACGAAACGCGACTGGCCGGGTTTGCGCTTGTCCAGCCATTGCTGGATGTCGGCAAGCGTGAAGCGCAGGCCGGGAGGGCAGCCGTCGACGACGCAGCCAAGCGCCGGACCATGGCTTTCGCCCCAGGTGGTGACACGGAAAAGATGACCGAAGGAATTATGCGACATGGGACCCCGCTAAAGCGCGGGATCCGTTCCCGCCTTGAAGCGGGTTTGTCATATTAAAATACGCTCTCAGGGGAAAGCCTTTTATGGGCAGGGCTATCGTATATGGATGTGAGAGGGTGCCGCTTGCTCCCAATAATCTCCCCCCTTGAGGGGGAGATGTCACCGAAAGGTGACAGAGGGGGTAAGCGACGGTACGGCAGGTGGTTCGAAAGCGGCATTTGCGCCAGTATTACTTACCCCCCTCTGCCCTGCCGGGCATCTCCCCCTCAAGGGGGGGGAGATCGGCTGGGCGTACCCTTGCTATCCCATATGCCGTCGCCGTGCTTTTATGCCGCCGTGCCGTTCGCCTGCTTGTCGCCCATATCCCAGCCGCGGCCGGCGGCATCGTTGAAGGCTTCGAAGGGCAGGGCGCGCGAGAAGGCATAACCTTGCAACAGGTCGCAGCCCAGTTCGCGCAGCATGGCGGCATGCGCCATGCTTTCCACGCCTTCCGCCACCGTTTCGACGCCAAGCGACCGGGCGATGTCGATGATCGAGCGCACCAGCGTGCGTTCCTGCGGTGAATTGAGGATCGGCATCACCAGCTGGCGGTCGATCTTCAGGCGCTTCGGCTTCAGCTTCAAAAGGCTGACGATGGACGTGTGGCCGGTGCCAAAGTCGTCGATCTCGATATCGATGCCGAGTGCCTTGATACGCTCGAGGTTGGAGGCCGCCGCATCCTCGCTTTCATCGAGGAAGATGGATTCCACCAGTTCGAAGGAAATCTGGCCGGGCGTGATGTGCAGCGTCTTCAGTGTCTCGATCAACGCATCGTCATGCAGACGCTTTGATGACACGTTGACGGACACCTTTGGCACGTCGAGCCCGAGTGCTGCCCAGCGCATCTTGTCCTTTAGCACGGTCTGCAAAACGATCTGGTCGAGCGTCGCGGTGACGTTCAGCTCGTCGGCGATTTTCAGGAACCGGTCTGGGGCCAGAATGCCATGTTGCGGGTGTTTCCAGCGCACCAGTGCTTCGGCGCCGGTCAGCTTCATCGTGCGGGCATCGAATTGCGGCTGGTACCATGCGACGAACTCGTCGTTTTCGATGCCGGCCAGAACCTCGTCTGCGGTGCGCTTGTGGCTGATGATCTCCGCCTGCAGGTTCTGCGTGAAAAATTCGAAGCGATTACGTCCCTGCGCTTTGGCGCGGTAAAGCGCGATATCGGCATTCACCAGCATGCGGCGTGCATCGATATTGCGCCCGGTTGCCTGCGCGATGCCGATCGATACGCCGAAACGACACGAGAATCCTTCGAACTCCACCGGCTGGCGTATTTCGGCGATGATATGGTTGGAAAGTGCTGCCGTATGTGCGGTGCTGCAATCGTCTTTCACCAGAATGACGAATTCGTCGCCGCCGATACGGGCAACCAGATCACCGGGATTGACGCTGCGCAGCAGAATGCGGGCAGTGTGCACCAGCATGGCGTCACCGGCGGCATGGCCCAGCGTATCGTTGATCTGCTTGAAACGGTCGAGATCGAGATGCAGGATCGAGAGTTTCTGACGTTCGTTCTCGCTGGCGCGCGAAAGTTCGTCGAGCGCGAGATCGAGGCTGCGGCGGTTGGCAAGCATGGTCAGCGGGTCGTGCAGCGAATTGTGCTCGATGCGGTTCTTTGCCATCTGCAGCTCGATATTCTTGGCCTCCGCCTCCTGCTTGGCGGCGCGCAGCTGCTCGGTCAGAAGTGCATCGTCGGTCACGTCGAAGGCAAGACCGATCACCTTGCGGACGCCATCGCGGCCGACATGAAGCTTTCCGACGGAGCGCACATAGCGGATGCTGCCATCCGGTTGCGGTACACGCACCACCAGCGGTTCGTCGCTACCGGGCCCGAAATGTGCGGAAATGCGGCGGGCTTCGTCGCGGTCGTCCGGGTGGATCATCTCTATCCACTGTTCGGCTGTGATGTGGCCGTCGGAATAGGGGAGTCCGTGCAGCTGATAAAGCCGGGCATCCCAATGTTCGATACGGCTGTCCGGCAGCGTTTCCCAAATGCCGCAGCGGTAGCTTTCCAGCGCAATGCCCAGCTTGGCGGTCAGTTCTTCCAGTTCCTGTTCGCGGCTGGACAATTCGTCGAGCGCCAGTTCCAGTTCGGCATTCTTGATGTCGCTCGTTTCCTTGGCGCTGCGCAGCGACTGGTTGAGCGTCATGTCGGCGGAAACGTCCCAGACGATGCCGGCAACCCGCTGGCTGCCATCCTCGTTGAGATAGCTGGCGCCGGCGGATCTGAGGTAAAGCAGGCTGCCATCGGCCGTGGTTACCCGATAGATGACCGAGGAGGCGATATTGGCGCAGGCGCAAGCGAAGAAATAGGCTTCCACCGCCGGGCGATCTTCCGGGTGGATTGCCGCCAGCCATTCCTCCAGCCGGTTATCGCCATCGTGCGATAAGCCGCCATGCAGACTGGAAGCGCGGGCATCCCAGAACAGCTCTTCGGTAAATTCCCAGACGCCGATATTGGAGGCTTCCATTGCCAGAGCAAATCGCTGCGACAGTTCCAGAAGCGTGCTTTCGCGCAGGCGAAGGGCGGCGATGTTGCGGTTTCGCTCGCCGATCAGAAGGCTGGCGATAAAGACCGGGATGATCATTGCCATGCCGGCCAGCAACAGTTGCAAGCGGAAAGCAGCCTGATTGTCGGGAACGGCATTCCAGCCGGTTCGCGGCATGGCCTGCAATTCCCATTTGCCACCGGCAATATCGATCGTATGGGAGACCGGATTTTCCAGGGTTGTTCCGAAGAAGCTGGAATTGTCCGGCCTCGTCGTATCCTTGATCGACACTTTCAGCCAGCTGAGGTCGATCATCGGACTGGCGTCCGGTTTGCGCGGCAGAAGCGAAATACCGGCGCTTTCGAACAGATGCAACTTGTCGATGACGACTGCGAGCGCGCCCCATTTGCCGCCCGATCCGTCCGGCTTCTCAACCGGCATCAACAGAACGATTGCCCGCGACCGGTCGCTGGTCAAAACAACCGGGCTTTCGATATCCTTATAAGCGCGGATAGCCTCGGCCAGCGTTGCCGTGCCGTTGTCGCGCAAAACGGCGTTGCCGGTCACCTGTTCGGAGGAACGGAGAAACACGCGCCCGAGTTCGAAATTCGGCGCGGTAATGATGCCGGCAAAATGCGTGTTTCTGTCCAGATAACGGGCAGCATCCCCCCGGAAAAGGTCGGGATTAGCGTTTCTGTCTGCAACGAAGGAATGCGCCAGGTTGTCGGCGGTGTCGAGGTCCGTTTGCAGGCGGGCGGACATACGCACGCTCAGAAGCGTCGAGACGCGTTGCGTCGTGTGTCGCAACTCCTCGCGAAAACTCAGTGTATTACGGTAATCGACGATAATGCCGACCATGATCACGGCACCGGTAATAGCCAGTGCCGCCGCCAGCGCCGCGCGCCTGCTCATCAGTCTGCTGCCGAAATGGCGATGCGCCGAAACTGGAGACACCAAGCCCTATTCACCCTTACGCAATACCCGGATCCTGCCTTGACCATATTCGCGTGAGGTTAATCTAGGATTGAGGAATATTACCTCACGGGCGACTGCGACATGTTGTGGATCATGAGAGATGAGGGCTTGACCGATTTTGGCCGGAAACCCTTGAACACAGTTAATTTTCCAGTCATCAATAAGACTAAAAAAGTCACGATCCCGGGCAAATTCCGCCACAATCAGGAGGCTATCTGTGTACCAGTCAAAATCACCGAACCGCTCCTCCAGGGCTCATCAAATGCGCATCCTCATCGCTACACTTCTGGCAACGGCCAGCATCCTGTCTCCCATCAACGGATGGGCGCAAAGCGTCGATGTGGAAGCAACCATCAAGGCGGTGGATGTGAGCAAGCTCAGCCTCACGCTGGATGACGGAAAGACCTATCGTGTGCCGGAGGAATTCAACTTCGAAGGCCTGAAAAGCGGCGTCAAGGTTGTGGTGTTCTATACAGTCGTCGATGGCAGCCGCGTCGTGGACGATCTGGAAATCGTGCAGTAAGCATTTTTCGAGCAGGCTTTACCGAAGAAGCCCATCGACATCGAATTCTTCCCATCCGCGCAATTCCGGCGTCTTTTCATCCGGATCGCGTTCGGGTTTTTTCGGAGATTTTTTCGCCTTCGTGAGCGACCGCGTCAGCTTTGCCTGATAGGCCGCACGGCGCCTTTTTTCCGCTTTTGCCTCAATATCCTCTTCCCGCCATTCATCGACGGCACCCCGGTCGAGGAGGTCTTCGACCACTTTGGGATCGAAGACATGAAAGGTGATCTGGCGGGCGCGACCGTTCAGGCGGACCGTGCGCGTGCCGGCACTGGGCAGGCGCCCGTCGGCCAGCCACCGATGGCGCTCGCTCGTCTTGATGGTGAGAATGTCCTCGATCTCACGAGGGATGACAGGCAGCGTTTCGGCTTCTTGCATCACCTTCGAGATGACGATGACGGATGCGGAAAAGGCGGCTTTTTCGCTGGCTGGCATGGCGAGCGTAAGATCGCTGCCTTCGAGAATGACCGATTTTTTCGAGATGGCCGGAAGCCGTGCCTTGATTTCCTGCAAAAAACCTTTGGCCCGCACCGCCGACCCCAAAGTGGCAGCCGGTGAAAGCGTCCATGTCTTCAGCAATTCGATATCGTTTTTTTCGGTTTTCGGCATGCCGGATAGATGGGGTTTGTGGTCGGCAAGGTCAACGATCTGCTTGTCGTGTGAGGCCGTGTTCGCGGCAGATTTTCGTTCTCTGGAAACTCTGCGCCGGCTGCCGTCTTCCGCTTTGTGCCAACAGCTGCCATCGCGGCTTGCGCAGATCGTCCGCATTATGCGCCCTCTCAAAACTCATGAAAACAGAGGTCGCTTCAGTCGGGAATTTCGCGATAAGCCTCAGTTGAGTGAGAGCGAATTCCGAAGCCTATGATTTCGGGCCGGTCCCATTTTTCTTCGCGCCACTCCGGTTTCCCGCGACTCCCACGAGCTGCCTGAAGGTGGCGCACTCCATATGCGACGGTGCCGGGCAGTCGGCGACGTGGCGGAGCGTGTCGCGCAGCGTGGTCAATTCCCGGATGTGCCGATCGATCTCGTCGGCTTTCTGGTGGAGCACAGCGCGTGGCAGGTCCGGCATGCCGTTGCTGCCGAACATCCCGGCAATCTCTTCGAGAGAAAACCCTGCTGATTTGCCCATCGTGATGAGTTTGAGCTGTAAAATAACTTCGGGCGGAAATTGCCTGCGCAAACCATGTCGCGAAACCGACGAGATCAACCCTACCTCCTCGTAGTAGCGCAGCGCCGAAGGCTTGATCCCGCTGCGTGCCGAGACCTCTCCGATATCCAGAAATTTCATGCTTGACCTCAAGTCGACTTGAAGTCGTAGGCTGCCTTCATCGAGGCATTCGGGCAAGAGGAAAAGCAGATGGAACGGGTGGAATCACTCAAACAAGACAATACGCAATTGGCCATCAAGGTTGCGCTGGCCTTAGCGATGTTGCTGGCGTCGCTCGGGACCAGCATCGCCAATATCGCGCTGCCGGCGTTAGCCACGGCATTTTCATCCCCGTTTGCCGAGGTGCAGGCGGTCGTTGTCGCCTATCTCGCGGCCTTGACGATCACGGTTGTCATCGCCGGTCGGCTCGGTGACTGCTATGGGCTGAAGCGCACACTGCTTGCGGGTATTGGCCTTTTCGCCGTCGCCTCGCTCATCTGCGGCCTCGCGCCGAATCTGTGGTTGCTGATTGGCGCGCGTGCGCTTCAGGGCACCGGCGCAGCCTTTATGATGACGCTGTCCATGGCGTTGATGCGTCAGACGGCAAGTGAGGCACGCATAGGACGGGCCATGGGTCTGCTCGGCACGGTCTCGGCGCTTGGCACGGCGCTCGGTCCTTCGCTTGGAGGCCTGTTGATCCCGGCAATGGGGTGGCGCAGTATTTTCTGGGTGCAGTTCCCGATGGCTGCCATCGCCTTGGTTCTGGCTTTCACCATGCTGCCGAATGATGCAGGCAGGGCGAAGACATCCTCAACTGGGCTATGGTCCGCGCTGAACGCCACTCTCTTGCCCAATCTCCTCCTCAACCTGCTGGTCGCCGCCGTCATGATGACGACACTGGTGGTCGGCCCGTTCTATCTCGGCCTCGGGCTCGGCTTGAAGGAAACGATGGTGGGGTTCGTCATGGCGATTGGTCCGATCCTTTCGATCTTCAGCGGCGTTCCCTCGGGACGGCTCGTTGATGCCTGGGGCAGCGGCAGGGTGTTGACAATCGGGCTCGGGCTTATGGCCGTTGGCGCTTCTCTTCTGGCGTTCTTGCCGAACATGATCGGCGTTTTTGGCTACGTGTTCGCCATCACCTTCCTGACACCGGGCTACCAGCTCTTTCAGGCCGCCAACAATACCGCCGTAATGGCAGATGTAACGAAGGATCGGCGCGGCACGGTTTCGGGCTTGCTCGGCCTGTCGCGCAATATAGGGTTGATCCTAGGAGCATCCGTGATGGGCGCCGTGTTCGCCCTCGGCGTTGGCACTGAAAATTTGGCCAACGCCACTCCATCGGCGATTGCCAGCGGCGTGCAACTAACCTTTCTGTTGGCCGGTGTCATGGTAACCGTCGCGATCGGCGTCAGTGCTTTTGCAAGGCGATCCGAACGAGCATTACTGCCGCCGGAGCAAGAGCGGTAAGAGCCGCCAATCCCCGACTTGCCCGACGCTCGCGGCCTTCCCGAAGCGATTTTTGGGTTATTGTCGCGAAACCCTGTCGCGAAAAACAGAGTTTCGCGGCCGATTTTTTGTGACGGTGAATGACCGCTTCGCGCCGATGGCGCACGTTGATATCGGAGAAACGGGCAAGGCTACAGCGCTTGTGCAGTGTGTTTCGACTTTTTCGACTGCCGCGCCGGTAGTGCCATCGATTCCTCTTCAGCATCCTGCGGGCCGCCCCAAAATGCTTCCAGCGTCGGCCGTGTCTCAAGAAACCGGTCCTTGAACAGGAACTGGAAGATCTCGCGCAGCCAAACTCGCCGGCCCATCTTCGTATACCAGCGCATTGAATGCCGTTGTTCAGGGTCCGGGTGAAACAGCAACCGCCCCAGCGCCTTCGGTCGCGCCTGAATAGCGACCTCGATGGCCTTCACGCAGAAGAACAGCATCCATGGCCGAAAATGCGCCATCGACAAGACTTGGTGTTTGTAATCCCACTTGCGCACATCGCCCTGAATGACCCGCCTGTCCTTGGCGATCCGGAAAAACGGCGTCCACCGGTGCGGCGTCACGTAAAGCGCCTGGATCTGGTCGGGATCGTAGGACAGTAGCTGGCGAAAGCCGCGCCACAGATCTTTGAAACGGTCTTCTTCGAAACCCACCACCCATGTCGCCATGGAAAGAATGCCGTGCTTGCGAAGCAACTGGATCGCCTGTCGGTCGGATGCCGTGCCGCCGCCTTTGCGGATCAACGCCAGTGTCGCCTCGTCGGTATTTTCCATGCCGATCAGCCAGCGGATGACGCCCGCTTGGCGATAGAGATGCAGGATATCGGCATCGCGCACGATATCGTCTGCACGGGTTGAGCCGACGATCAGCACCGGCACGTTTTCGGCGATCATCGCCTCGAGAAACGCCTTCCATGCCTTTTTCGAGGAGGTCGGATTTTCGTCTGCAAGATTGATTAATGCGACACCGTGTTCGCGGTGAAGCCTTGCGATTTCGCGTGCGAACAGAACGGGGTCGCGATGCCGCCAGCGAGTCCAGAAGCCGCGCTGGCCGCAGTAATTGCACAGATGAGGACAGCCCCGCGAGAACTGCATGACCACGGCCTTCTTGCCGCCCCAGTAACTGTAGCGGTCGTGGTCGATTAGTTCCCAGCCTACACGAAATCTGTCGAGATCGGCAATTGCCTGCGCCGGTGCCGTCGCTTTTGGCTGCCCGCCTTCGTCACGAAAGGCAATGCCGTTCACGCCGGAAAGCGACCTTCCCCCCTGCAAGGCATCCATCAGCGCAACGGCGGTTGCCTCCCCTTCGCCACGCACGATCACATCGAAAACATTGTTTTCGGAAAGCACATCCTGCCAGTGATAGGTCGGAAACACGCCACCATAAATCACCAGTATGCTGCGTTTCGCAGCCTTGATAGATTTGGCGATGGCGAGTGCCGTGGGGTGCGCGGAAGTCGAACCGGAGTGACCGATCAGCACTGCCTGCGGTCCATTTGCCAGTATCATAGACGTTATGGCCTCAATCGGCATCGGCCCGAATTCTGCATCGATGAGCGACACCTCATGGCCTGAATCGATCAATGGTCCCCCAATGGCTAATAGCCCGAGCGGAGGCAGGTGGTCATCCGGCACGCGACTTCCAATTGCCGTATGGGCTGGATTGACGAGACAGATTTTCAAGCGTGCCCCCCCCTTTGCAATATTATTTCTAAGAATAGCGGCACGCCCTTAATCAGAGATTTAATACTGGCTAAGGTAATAAGAGATATGCAAAACGAAGAATTAAGTCTGCTACGTAATGAAGTTGCGGCGTACTCGAGGCACTCGCAGATCCTATGACTGCAAAGGGCCGGATGCCGTCATGGCGCGAAAGCGCCGATGGCGGTCATGGCGCAGGTACGCCAGAAGTCGCCAGTCTGCCGGTGCGTTAAAAATGGTCACGCGCATGTTGGACAACACAAGCTGCCCATACACACATGTAGGCGCGTTTACCTGATGGAACGATTACAATCTCATCTGCGTCAACATGGCTGATATTGCATTCGGCAATTTTGAGGTAGTGATCCTCAAGATAGACAAGTGTCAATTCATAGCCTGGACATATACAAAATGTGGGATTGGTTTCCTTACGTCTTTTTTCCGTTGAAGATCATCGTGTTGGGCGTCGGCATGTTCTACGCCATCAAGTGGCATCGCGATCAGGAAAAGAAGGATAGAGAAAACCGCGGACCGTCGAAGCCCGCCGAGTAGAGAAGCGCCGTCATTCGGCTCGCCTCGGACTAAAAGGCAGGCTCAAGCCTGCCCTTTCGAAAGCCGCGGCCATGGAATGTGCAGGTGACCGAATGTCACGTCTGGCCTGCATTTTCTTGTCCACGTCATCTTCACGGTGTACCTTTGATTGGAGAAATCAATCCGGGGGTGTGTTGTGAAGCGGGCATTGTTTGCGGGTGTTTTTGCGTTTTCGGCCATAGGCATTTCCAACGCCGCTTGGGCCGATGTGCCATTTTTCAACGCGACATGTCCAAACCACATCGAAGTTCATGCCGATGAGGGTGGCCCCGTTTTCCTGAATGGCAGCGAAGCGAAACTGCAGCGTTTCAACTCCAATTACTTCGAAGCCAGCCAGGGCCCGACAACCGTTTCCGTCAGTGTCAATCCGGATGGCAGTGTCACTGTTTCCTACACACGTCAGGGAAGCGGCAACGGGATTTGTCAGGTCAATGCGCATCAGCGCCACAAGCGCAGTATCGAAGCGCCAACCGGGCAGCCGGAGCTTGAGGTCAGCCTGGCCGAGATGCCGCGCTTTTGCGTTGGCGAGGCTTCCGCAACATTCGACCGCCGTCCGAACGAGATCACCACGAACATGGCCTTCAGGATCGGCAAACGTTACGTCGTTCAAGGCTGGTTCGATGGAAAGCGCGGATCGACGTTCTTCAACTGCTATTTTGATGAGCGCGGGCAGTTCGTTCAGCTTCAGTGACGGGCTGTGCCGGCGGAGTCAGTGCCCCGCGTTGCTTTCCCATCGTTCCGTTCGCTTCAGATCCAGCCGATCTGCTGTAATTCCGTGTTGATCAGCAGGATTTGATCCTGCGGGATCGGGATGGTCGCCGCATCGTCTTCCGGCATGTCGCCGACGAGGCGGAACAGCGTGCGGATGACGCCGCCGTGGCAGACGCAGACGGTGGGCTGCGTCACGGACTGCAGCCAGGCGCCAACCCGCCATGACAGGATCTCATAACTTTCCGCATCCTCGCCGGGCGGGATGAAACCCCATTTTTCGGCCTTGCGGGCGGCAAGCCTTTCCGGCTCGCGCTGTCGCACTTCCTTCAGCGTAAAACCTTCCCAGTCTCCGAAGGAAAGTTCGCGCAGGCGCTCGTCGGTGCGGTAGTCTTTGGGGGGGAGGCCCATGGCCTTGCGGACCCGTTCCATGGTCTCGCGCGTGCGGGCCATAGGGCTCGACACGAAATCAAACTGCGCGACCTGATCATCGATCAGGCCGCAGAGTTCCTCGCCGTTTGCGGTCGCCTGCGAGCGACCGAAGTCATTGAGATCGATATCCTTCTGGCCTTGCAGCCGGCCCTCGGCGTTCCAGTCTGTCTGGCCGTGGCGAATGACATAAATCAGCAATGCGGCATGCCTTTATAAAGAAGTCAGTCCTTGATGACGGAAATGTCCGGCGCGTCGACGGCCTTCATGCCGATCGTGTGGTAACCGCTGTCGGCGTGATGCACTTCGCCGGTCACGGAGCGCGACAGGTCGGAGAGCATGTAGAGGCCGACATCACCGACTTCCTCGATGGTGACGGTGCGGCGCAGCGGCGCGTTGTATTCGTTCCACTTGAGAATATAGCGGAAATCGCCGATGCCGGAAGCGGCCAGCGTCTTGATCGGGCCGGCCGAAATGGCGTTGACGCGGATGTTCTTCGGGCCGAGGTCGACAGCCAGATACTTTACGCTGGCTTCGAGAGCGGCCTTGGCAACGCCCATGACGTTGTAGTTCGGCATGACCTTTTCCGCACCATAATAGGTGAGGGTGAGCATGGAACCGCCATCGGTCATCAGCTTTTCGGCGCGACGTGCGATCGAGGTGAAGGAATAGACCGAGATCTGCATCGTCTTGGCAAAGTTGTCGGCAGAAGTGTCGACGTAACGGCCGGTCAGTTCATCCTTGTCGGAAAAGCCGATGGCGTGAACGATGAAGTCGATCTTACCCCACTGCTTTTCAACGTTTGCAAAAACTTCGTCGATGGAAGCTTCGTCGGTCACGTCACAGTGGCCGGCCATGAAGGCACCGATTTCGGTTGCCAGCGGCTCGACGCGCTTCTTCAGCGCATCGCCCTGCCAGGTGAGAGCGATCTCGCCGCCCTGTGCGTGAATGGCCTTGGCAATGCCCCATGCGATCGAGCGGTTGTTGGCAACGCCGAAGATGACGCCGCGTTTGCCTGCCATGAGGCCGGTAGCCTGAACCATGAATAGTCCCCTGAACTGCAATGGCGGAAACCCGCCTGAATAGTAGGTTGCCTATGACATAGGCGGACTTGTGGTTCAAGCTTGCGTAAGATCATCTCCTGTTAGAGACCGTAACAAAGGGTGCATAGAAACAGCACCCTTCGCAAATCCGTCACACATACAGCCCGTGGCGCATGTGTTTCATCAGGTCGGTCACCTTTTCATCCGGCTTTTCCCACAGCACAACGCGCAGCTCGACGACTAGAGCGCCGCGTTCGCCTTCGCCATTTGCAAGGCCAAGACCCTCGAGCGTGATGCTGCGGTCGGAACCGGACCATGCCGGTACGGTGATCGGCACCTTGCCGCCCGGCGTTTCCACTTCCGTCTCGGTGCCCAGCACCGCGTCTTCCAGCGAAATCGACAGAACGGTGTGAAGGTCAAAACCTTCGAGACGGAAACGCTCGTGGCGGGCAACGCGCACGGTGACGATCAGATCGCCGCGGGCAATCGGGGAGGGCATCTTTAGTCCCTGACCCTTGAGGCGCACCACATGACCATCGGTCATGCCGGCTTCGAGCGGCAGTTTGACGTCGCGTTCATCGGCAAGGTGCATGGGCACGGTGTTCTGGGCGATGAGATCGTCCAGCGTAACGATGACTTCCGCCGTCAGGTCCGGTGCTTTTTCCGGCGGCGCACCACGCCAGCGGCGCACAAGGGCGGCAACCAGTTCGACAGCCTGCATCGGCAGTGGCGGTTTTGGCGCTGCATCGGCTTTGGCGGCGTTATCGTCGGCAGCTGATGTCGTTTCTTCGGTCGCTGCCTCGGGCCTGGCTTCGG
>Ga0075364_10001116_pt1 | contig 14336 bp, 18 predicted proteins | sample EndMetdeltDD1764_FD_71517 | JGI IMG/M metagenome (GOLD analysis project Ga0075364, IMG submission 71517) | Populus endosphere microbial communities from Tennessee, USA - Endosphere MetaG P. deltoides DD176-4 | ecosystem: Host-associated > Plants > Roots > Endosphere | place: USA: Tennessee... | reverse complement strand
CTGTTCACCACGCTGTGGAACACCGGCGCGCGCATCAGCGAGGCGCTGGCGCTCACAAGGGGGGACTTTCTGCTGCGCCAGCAGTACCCGTTCGTGCAGCTGGCAACGCTCAAGCAGCGTGAGGAAAAGGCGGAGCGCCGCGCCGGCCGTTTGCCCGCCGGCACTGTAAATCATCGCCTGGTGCCGCTTTCCGACACGCAGTACGTCAGCCAGCTGGAGATGATGATCGCTACCCTGCGCATTCCGCTGGAGCGCAGAAGTGAGAAGACCGGCCGGACTGAGAGGGTGCGGCTGTGGGAGATCACCGACCGTACGGCGCGCACCTGGCTAAACGAGGCCGTCCAATCAGCGGCGTCAGAAGGGGTCAGTTTCTCAATACCGGTCACCCTGCACACCTTTCGCCACAGCTACGCCATGCACATGCTCTACGCCGGCACACCGCTCAAGGCGCTGCAGAGCCTGCTCGGGCATAAAAGCGTCAAGTCGACGGAGATTTACACGCGGGTGTTTGCGCTGGACGTGACGGCCAGAAACAGGGTGCAGTTTCAGATGTCGGGAACTGATGCTGTGGCAATGCTTAAAAAATAAGAATCATCATACGATTAACAGGCTATTATCTTGTCATCTTAACATCAAGTTAAGATGACAAGATAACAAGATAACAAGATAGCAAGATAACAAGATAGCAAGGTGGCGTTACTGTAATTTTGCTGAGTTAATCAGCTTTGATCGCTCCTGCTCACTCAGTTTTTCAAAAGCCATAACTGCAGCTCTGACTACATCCGAACGGTTTACACGCAGTCCGGAGTTGTTCATTTCATCACGAATGCAATTATCAATTGATTGAAGATTGGAATCTGCAAACGAGATGCTCACGGGCTTTGCTTTACTTTTCGTTGAATTTTTCTTCTCGGTGATCACACCGAGTCCTGCAGTGCCGCCGTTAATGAATGCGCTCTCGTCTTTAGGGGGAGTGTTTGCTCTGTTCCTCACAATACCAACTCCTTAACCAAGGCTGAGATCTCTTCCTGGGCCTTTTCATTCTGCGTTTCATAGATAGTTAAGGATTCTGCCCAGGCATCTCTATGGGCTTTACGATCGCATATGCGGGATGTGGCTAGCTGCATCTGAGGATAATCAGCTAACACTTCAGCTGCTTGATGTGCCTCATTAACAAACATATTTGTAGGGGCCATATTGAGGACTAAAAAACCCCTGACTTTCTCATTAAAGTCTTTAGCTGCGGTAAATACTTCGCAGGTGTGCGGCACGACATCTAAATCCATTTGTGATGGTCTAAGCGGCGAGATAAAAACATCCGCTGACATTAACCCACTTCGCATTTCAGCACTATCTCGACCTGCACAATCAGCAATGACATAGTCATAAGATTTTGCATGCTCTTTAAGCATAGCCTTTATATTACCAGTGGCGCCGGTAACTGGAATGTGTGGAAGCGATTCAGAGCGGTTGTTATACCAGGTCAATACAGATTTTTGGTCATCTGCATCTACGATTATGACCGACTTACCCTGCGACTTAAGGCATGACGCAATCGATACTGCAAGAGTACTTTTACCCACGCCACCCTTCTGACTTCCTAGTACGATAATCATAACAACCTCAATTGATAACAAGATATGATCCTATCATAATCGTATCTTGTTATCTTAACAAGATGCGATTATGGTGTAGATTCATGATTAATAAGTGGTTGTTAAATTATTATTTTAATAACATGTTATATTCGGCGGTTGTTGGTAGCTAACGGCTCAGTTAAGAGGTTAGTAATTCCTGCCAAACTAATCCTGATTGCGGATGCGCTGCTCATCATGGACTGCGTATATAATGATCGGCGTCTTCTTAGGACTGGTTCGTCAGATCTTATCTGACAAATGCCACAGGGATATCATTCCAGTTTGTCGTCCAGGCAGGGGAAAGCAGCTCCCGTTTCATTTTCCACTCGTTGTTAACTCCCTGCCGCGCAAACCACAGGTTTCCCAGCCCGGACTGGTTAATACCGTCCAGCACCTTCATCAGTTGCGCGCTGTTTTTTCTCGGCTGATCTTCATCGAACAGGTTCAGCTGGCTGACGCCATGCGGCGTGAAGTCATCAAGCATGATGCCTGCCGTCATATAACGGCGACCTTCCAGCCAGATGCGGTCCAGCGAGCGCATGGCCACCTCGATGACGTCACGCGTATCCTGCGTCGGGCGCGGGAGCTTCTCACCGGCGCTGTTGCCGTAGAACACCTCATCTTTCGCGTGCGGCGAGGTCCGGATAAATACGCCAACGTGCCGGCAGAACTGACGCTCTTTCCTGAGCTTCTCTGCTGCGCGCGTGGCGTACTGGCAAAGCGCCTCCTGCATGGCCACCTTTGTGGTGATGCGTTCGCCGAAAGAGCGACTGGAGACGATCTGCTGCTTCGCCGGCGGCATCTCCTCGAGTGGTATACATGATTCGCCGTTAAGTTCGCGCACGGTTCGTTCAAGCACAACGCCGAAATTCTTGCGGATAAGGGCAGGGTGCGCTCGCGCCAGCTGCAGGGCGTTTTCAATACCCATCAGGTTAAGGCGCTTGCCGATGCGACGTCCCACCCCCCAGATTTCCTCTACAGGTTGATTCAGGAGAAGAGTTTCGGTTCTTTTAGGATTGCCGGGCGTCAGCGCCAGTACTCCCCGGAACTGCTTCCATTCCTTGCTTGCCCATTGCGCTGATTTTGCCAGTGTTTTTGAAGGTCCCATGCCCACGCCGACGATCAGGCCAGTCGTGGCCAGTACGTGCGCGCGCAGGCGCCGGCCAAAGTGCTCAAAGTCCTCGCAGCCATCGATGCCGCTCAAATCGAGGAACATTTCATCAATGGAATACTGCTCAACGCGGGGCGTCATTTCTTCCAGCGCTGTCATAATGCGCTGCGAAAGCGAGTGATATAAGGCGTAGTTGCTTGAAAATACGTGAAATTTCTCAGGATATTCCTGGGCTTTAAGCTGAAACCACGGCATACCCATTTTGATACCCATGGCGATTGCTCCGACCGATCTTGCGATTACACAGCCATCGTTATTGCTCAACACCACTACGGGTTTGCCGCGCAGGTCCGGGCGAAACAGCGCCTCGCAGCTGGCATAAAACTTGTTTGCGTCGGCTAATCCAAACATGGGCATGGTTACCTCCGGCGCGCGCGAGTACTGTTAAAAAACCATGTGACCACGCCAAGCAGCTGCAGCTCTTCCGGGTAGATAACGGGGTAGGCCGGATTCATGGGCAGCAGCGCAAGGCACGGCTGCAGCTGCAGGCGCTTGACCGTAAACTCGCCGTCTACCTCCGCGATGACGATGTCGTGGTGCGCGGCCTCTTCTGCCCGGTCAACCACCATGACGTCGCCATCAAACAGGCCGAGATCCTGCATGCTGTTGCCGCTGGCACGCACGAAGAACGTCGACGCGCGCCGGCGAATGCAAAGCTCGTTGAGATCGAGCTCTTTTTCGACGTAATCCTGTGCAGGGGAGGGGAAGCCGGCCGCGCAGGGCTCCGCATAGAGCGGCACGCGTACTCTGGGCGTAAAAATGGGTGGCCAGAGCAGAGTGAGATCCGCAGAACAGGCTGCCTGTTTCATAGATCTGCCCTCTGCAGATGAGCCGGGGATAAGGCAATTGCTGTCTGTACGTCACGCATAAAAATCCTCCTCAATAAATACTGTTTTTATGTACAGTATTAATTAGGCGGATTTGTCTGGCAAGTCCCTAAGCTGAACGATCGCCGTTTAGCAGGTCATCTGCCTGAATGGCGACCAGTTTTATTTTCCAGTGACGTCCGGTTCTTCGCATTGCTTGCATTTCTGCAGATGGGCGGCCAGCCGGAAATTTGCAGGTATTAATTGTGGCCGATGCTTCGGTTACCGCGAAATTGCAGGCTGTGCCGCCTCCAAAAATCACATGCCCGCTGCTCGTTCGTAGCGCTCAAAGTCAGGCGAGTGGAAGCTGTTTAGTGCTTAAGGCGTTTAACCGAACGGCGAAAAGGGCACATAAAAAACCGCCTGGCGGCGGCTTGTATGATTTTCACCAACTCTTATTTGGACTTTTGGTATATGAGCCGTTACGGAAGCTGGCATCAATCGCGTTGCGACAGTCTTCGGTGCCGCGCGGATCGGAGGCTTTTTTACACTCTTCAACTTTCGCGTTTCGTTCCTTATCGTTCGCCTTATACCACTCAAGGCTCTGTGCATTCGCATCAAAGCCGGCGAGTAGCGTGGCGACCAGCACACCTAGTGAAAGTATTCCCGTTCTCATCATTTACCTTTTAATGCATGGACTGCGGAACAAATTATAGTTCGGCAACGCGTCCGGTTCCACGGTTCGGCATATGGGAGGCTTTCCTGAACGAAGGGAAATTTTGTTCGGCGCGTGCAAACGGTGTTTACAAAGTAAGGATGTACTAAGTCCAATATGTGCTAAAGCAGAAGTTGTTAACATCAAGTTCCAATAATTATTATAGAGCAAATCACCGGGCTCAAGAAAAAGCTCAACGTATATGGGAAATAAGAAATGTTCAAATTTAAGGCTCTACTGAACCTTCCAATGCAATTTTCACATTATGACGTAAGCCTGACCTTTGAAATTATTGCCTCTCTAAATGCGCAAACTGATGCCTCTATCGAAGCAAATATAAGCCAATATCGTACTGAAGGGCCTGAAGTGGAAGAGCATGAAATTTCGGCTGAAGATAATGCTTATCACATTGTTGAGTATTATATGGGGCTTGATAGCGGCTCTGTTGATTTAGATGATATGTTCACATCGTACTATCCCAGCGTTACACGTCGCTCTGTCTTCTTGACATTATATGGCATGCTTGAGCACGATTTCGAGAAGCTATGCAATGGCTTTGCAAGAATTCACAACGCTCCCGTAAGGTTGTCTGATCTCAAAGGTAGTGGTTTTGAGCGTTGTGATCTGTATGCCAGAAAGATAATAGGCATGAAAACTTCAGATCATTACTCTGCTGTTAAAAAAGTAACTAAGTTGCGTAACGCTTGTGCGCACAACGATGCGCGTTTCGTCTCGAATGATAATAAGCCTATTCCTGAGCTATTAGAGCTGATGGCCACTTTTTCAAATGAATTAGTTCAGGATGGTGAGCAGGTCAACTTTAAAGCTGGCTCACTCCAGGCGATGACAGATATATTAAAAAACTACTTCAACGACGTTCAGGAAGCTCTGACGGCACATAAAACACCTGACGTATTTGCTGAACTCCGCAAACAGACCCTTGGCAAATAAAAAAAGCCGCCCAAGGGCGGCTTACTGTCACTTACTGTGAATTACGTTCACCGGAGCGTTAATGGTGGTATTGATATTAATACCCTCACTGCCGCTATAGGCGTTCAGCAATGCCATCAGCAGTGACACAACAAGTGCGTTGCGTCTCATGCTTGGAGCCTTACGGTTTGACCAGTGGCGTTCGGCGCGCCGCGCAAGAGAAAGAAAGCTTCTGCTTGTGCTTGGTCGGTGGATAGGACTGGCAAGGTGCCGAAATGGCTGATAATCCACCTTGCTCTTAGCAACACGAGAGAGCATGCCACAACATCGCTCTAACTTTCATTGCCTTTCCCGATTGCTACTAAGTTGTGCGTAAAAAACGGTGTTTCGATCCAGAGTGTTTACATTTGCTTCCTTGCTTAAGCCGGCTGAGTGAAATTTACTCACCTGCACAAGTTGCAAACCATACGCCAAAACGTGATACTGGATTCGAAAGCTTCTGCTTGTGTTTGCTACTGCAAATCAGCAGCGGCAAAAATTGCCTGATAACAATTTTTGCCTTTCCAGAGAAATGCCTGATAACATTCCTCTGGATTCAATCAAACCGCCTCCGGGCGGTTTTTTTGTGCCAGTCTCACCCACTTCGTTTTGACCAAATAAGCATGCCACAAATTGTATGGAACATCTTGCCCTTTTCATCACTCGTGAGAGTTACCTGCTGCACTAAAGCCATTCATTCGTAACTTGCTGAAAAGCTCATATTATTCATTGTATTAGATGGGTGCTGGTTTGAGTGTTTTATCAGATTTCACGAACTAAATGGTTAAATATTGTTCTATCTGAAGTTCGGAAGAGGGCTAAATAATTTCTTTCGACTCGAGAGTGTATGTGGGAGAAATTAAATTCATGCTTATCCGTTGATTAATAGACCGCATAGCTAGCAACAGCCGTTGCAGCTCAAGTGCGAGCTTCAGCTATTCACAACTCTTAGTGAACATTAGCCAGGCGTCAGTCCGCCTTATCGGTCTAATACAAACAGCATCGTTTAGCCTCTCACCTGCCAGAATCGCTTCCAGTTTCTTTTCCTGAGACCTCGGCCGTCATTTTCTGAAGCATCTGCAGCAGGAGGTCTTTGCTGAGCTGGTCGGATTTCAGCGCCGGCATAACGTTGATAAGCGACAGCGTAACAGTGGCCATCGCCACCGATCGCTTTACACGTTCTGCGTTCTCGTAGTCTTTGTACGTGCGGAGGCTCACCCCGAGCTCTTCGGCAGCCCTGTCACGGCTCCAGAGCAGGCTCCGGCGCCAAAGCCTCAGTTGCCAGCCCGTCATATTCCTTCTCCTTGCCCATCTGTCTCGTTTTATTATCTATAAAAAGTGCAGAAACTGCACTTTTATAGAAGTTATTAATCATCCGCGATTCACTCTCTCCTCCCACATGCGTGACGCCACAGCGCTGCAAAGGCCGGCGCCCGTTCCTAAAAATGCCATGCAAGCTCCCTCTGTGCCATCGGGCCTGCACCGTGCCTTCACCTTAGCCGGGCCGCTGCGCCGGCAAGGGGTCTGTCGTCACCCGTTCCCCGCCGTACGCGGGACATTCAGTCCGCTCCGGCGGCGCGTGCGGCTTCCTCCCTCGCCCGTCGCCTGCTCCGCTTTGCGCCCGGCTTCCGTGGCGGCACGGTGCAGATGGTGCCGTGCAACCCTTAATGGAGGAGTCAACATGCCAAACTGGTGTGCCAACAGGCTGCGGGTTTCAGGCCCGGAATATAACGTACAAAATGCGCGTGCGCTGATTGAAGGCGGGGAGGGCGTTCCGCTTTACGCGCGGGCGGCTGCAGAAGGGATCCAGCTCTTTCTGGCGGGCTGTGCCGGGCTGCTGCACCCGGTGGAAGCGACGGACTATGCCCCGTATCCCGCTCTGGTGAAGGTGACAGGAAACGATACTCCGCAGAACCGTGCTTTTACACAGTGGGTGGCGCATCTGCGTGACGGCGCAGAACTGACGCCGGAAATCTGCAACAAGCTGCACGAACTGTGGCTGGCCAGCGGTCTGCAGCGCATGACGTGGTCATCGCTCTCTGCAGAGCAGCAGACGGTGATCGCCGGGCTGTGGCAGATAAAGCACGGTGACTGGTACTGGATGCGGGGTAATAACGACCTCAGCGAGTCGTGGGACTGCCAGTGCCGCGAAGACGCGCTGCCGCTGCAGGCACTTCCGTTCGACATGCTGCAGCTGATCCCGCCGCGTCTTGACGCGGAGATAAACGGATATAACGGACGCCTGCTCCACGGTGTGCCGGACGGGTTTAGCGACGTAGTTGAGCGCTGCGGCACAAAGTGGCCACACGCGCACAATCTTGGCGTGTCGCACTCCGGGCTCATCACTTTTGACGCTGATTTTGATACGCCCTGGTCGCCTCCCTCGCCGGACGTGCTGTCAGCGCTGAGCGAGCGTTACGGCGTCACCGTTGAGCACTGGTATGCCGAGTCCGGCAGCAGCTACTGCGGATGGGCTGTTTATGAGGCGGGCTGTCAGACCGGGGAGTGCTGCGACTCGCTGGAGTGGGGCGATGAGGAAGACGAGTTCGGGTTCAGTGAGGTGACGGGCCCGGCATGGATCATTGACAACGTGGCCAGCTACGGCGGCTGAACAGGAGGCGGCGGGCGCAGGCCCGCCGGACAGAAAATGAATGCATCCCTGAACATTGAAAAACTGATCGAGCATCTGCAGAGGTTTGCCCCCGACACGCCCTGCGTGGGTCACTTCTGGATAGCTGACGACTTAGAAGACGTGGCCCCGGAGCTCACGCCGGAGGAAGTGATGGCCACCTTAGCGCTCGCTGACAACACGCTCGACGCTGAGAACAGCCTCAGCTGGTATTTCCTGCGCCACTGTGCCGACACGGTGCTGGCGCGCAGGTTGCTGAAGTAACTAAGGCGGCCGCCCGCGGGCGGCGCTCTTTACGGAAAGGAAAGAGACGTCGCTGCGCTCCACCTTCATGCCGTATGCCGTCCTGCGGCCGGAAAACGGCGGGTATGAAGTGCCGTGCCCTCACGGTAGCCGGGCTGCTTCGCAAACAAGGTAAGCTGGCGCCGTCCTGCTCACCCGTTCCCCGCCGTGCGCGGGACATTCAGTCCGCTCCGGCGGCGCGTGCGGCTTCCGCGTCCACCCTTGTTTGCTCTGCTTATCGCCCGTCTGTGTGGAGGTCACGGCACCACTACCGGTGCCCCTTCATACACAGGAGCATCACTATGTCTCGATTCATGCACGGCGACAGCGTACAGGTTATGGGCGGCTTTCCGGACAAGAGCATTGATTTCATCCTCACCGATCCACCGTACCTGGTCGGCTTTAAGGATCGTTCAGGCCGCTCAATAGCGAACGATGTAAACAGCGAGTGGGTGCTGCCGGCAAGCCAGCAAATGTACCGGGTGCTTAAGGACAACAGCCTGGCGGTGAGCTTCTACGGCTGGAACCGCGTGGACATTTTTATGCAGGCGTGGAAAGCCGCGGGTTTTCGCGTCGTCGGCCACCTGGTCTTTACCAAACCCTACGCCTCTAAGTCGGCGTTCGTCGGCTACCAGCACGAGAGCGCGTACCTCCTGGCCAAAGGCCGCCCGCAGCTGCCGGCAAAGCCGCTTCCTGACGTCATGCCCTGGCAGTACACCGGCAACCGCCATCATCCGACTGAAAAACCGGTCAGCGTGCTGCGGCCGCTGATTGAAACCTTCACCCAGCCCGGCGCGATCGTACTGGACCCGTTTGCGGGCAGCGGTTCAACCTGCGTTGCCGCACAGGAGTGCGGCCGCCGCTGGATTGGCATCGAGCTCCTGGAGGAGTATCACGCCGCCGGCCTGCGCCGCCTTTACGCACATCGCGCCGCGCGCGCGGCATAACGGAGACCGATAAATGATTAATCTGACAGAACAACACGTGGCCGATCGTCTGGCTGACGATGTAGCCGATATCGACGAGACCCTGACCGAGCTGTTCCTGCGGATCCACGCGATGCGCCAGCGCTGGCCGCGGGACAGCGACGTCCCCGCGGTGCGACTGACGCTGCTGGCAATTGACGATATCTGCGATTCCCTGAGGGATGCAGGCCGCCGCGCGGAGCAGCTGCGGGGCTGTCTGCGCAGGTGACGGGATTCTGTGGGGTGGTTAAAAAGCAACCTCCCCCGGATATTCCCCCCGTTGCCTGGCCTGCACAAATGTATCCACAGGGTTCCGGGGCGGATATGCACCCCGGATGTGGACAAGACAAAAAGGATGTCGCGAGCTCCGCCGTTTATGCACGCCGGCGGCGTGCGGGAATAAACGTCCGTGCGGTCTGCGGCCAGTGCCGTGCCTTCACTTTAGCCCGACGGCGGCGTGTTCAAGAGCCGCAGGCTCTCCTCCTCCCCCGTTCGCACTCACTCCTGCGCGCTTACTCCCGTCGCGTCTCCGCTCATGCTTCGCGTCGCCGCCGTGCGTAATCACGCCTCCGTTCGCTTGCGCTGCGGCCTCGTCGTCGCTCTTGATCACGCCGCTGTCCGTCGGGCTGTCATTCAGGCACGGCACAGGCCGGAACTGTATCCCCTTTACCTGCGGAGGTTTCTAATGAACACAGCACTGCACGCGCCCCAGGCGGCGCGTTTTCTGGACGGCTTCGTAAAGCTGCGCTTTCTGCCTTCTCTGTTTGGCGATGATTTTATGCGCGCCGAAAACAACGTCTATCTGTACGCCGCGCGCTATCTGACGAACTACAACGGCGGTGAGTGGACTTTTGTTCACCTGGAGCAGGGCGGTGGATACATGATCCCGCCGGAGGGCACCTGGCGGTTTGAGAATCCCGAAAACTGGTCTGTGGCAGAGGTCTCCGCTGACGCGGCGGGGATCATCATCACCGCGCTGGTTCTCAACCACCGCAGCTGGATGTATGACCGGCACGACGAGGAGGAGCTGTGTGCGCTGTTTTGCCGCCGCCACCGACAGCTGATGGTCTGGGCAGAAACTCATCCCGAAGCCGCCGCCATTTTTCGCGCGCTTGACTGAACACTAACAGGGGCGGCAGAGCCGCCCACAAGGAGATAACTCGATGCACGGTAACGTAAATGAAATCTGCGCCTGGCTGCTGGAGACCTTTCAGCCGGGCACTCCGTTCACCATCCTGGTATGGACGGAGGAGGACGTTCAGGATTCTGCGGATTCAATGGCACTGACGGAGGAGGAGGCGCACGCGGTGCTGGATGAGATCGGCGAGCTTGATGATCACCGGCGCTACGGGATAGGCCGGGATACCGTGCGTGAACTGGCGAGTCAGGTTCGCCGCGACAGGCAGGCAGCGCGGCACGTCACCCTGCCGGCCGCGAGCCTGAAGGTACTGCTGGAGCTGGCCGGAAAGGCTGGCGAAACGGGCGAGGGTACGGACGCTAAGGAGGCTATCCATCAGGCACAGGATGCCATGCGCGGGTAGCGCGTGGCAGGGCAGGGAAGCCCTGTGCCACATCCGGGCGCGTGAAAACCCCATCCGCCTGAGGGCGGCGGCCGCTATGCGGCGCCTTCGGCGCCGCTTCCCGTGCTGCTGAAAACAGAAATAAGGCGTGGACACAGAGATATAGAAGCCAGCAGAAATCTGACAGGACTATACAGAAAGTCATTGAATTCAATGGTTTTAACTTTTGTTTTTACAGTGTGAAGGATAGCGATATTTATTTCCCTGAGCTGCCGTTTTTTTACCGCCGTCAGTCTCAGAAACTGCACAGAAACGCATGCCTTCAGCCGGAGCCGGAGAGCGATTGCGGGCAGCTATAAAAATTAAAAATCCACTTAAAGGGCATGGCTCCACCTTCGGCTCCCCGGCAAGCCGGGTCGTCAAGCCCTACGTCGCTAAGCGGCAAGCCGCTAAGCGCCACCGAACCCCTGCGGGTTTCGGCCGCAGGCGGTTTCGGTCTGATGGCGAAGGTCAATGGCTGCAACCGGCTTGCGCCGGTGCGTTAACCGCCCCGGAAAAGGCCTCCGGGGCTTCAGGGCAGACCGCCGGGGCGGTCCCTGACGGCTTTTACGGCATTCCGTCCTGGTCTTTCGCAGAGGGCTTTTCGTAGCACCGCCGGTTCGTTCAAAAAGGGGTGAAATGCACTCCGTCAAAAACTTTTTGCGGAAGGGACACAAAAACTTTTTGCCTCCGCCCCTTTATGCCCTCTCTTCGTCGTTGCTACTCGACCCTCGCCGCGAAAGGCCAGCCCGGAAAAGAAAAATCCGCGTCAGAGGAGGTCTTTTTTGGCTTCAGCCGCCGTCCTGCTATAACGCAACGCGCTGCAGAACAGAATCACACAGCATGAGGGCTGACTGATGAAAAACGTTTTGGAAGGTACTGAAGGTACAGGCCCGGAGCTGACAGAAATTCAGTTTCTGGACGTCTGCAAATACGTCTGGTCATGCGGTGAATTTCTGGGGCCGTCGGGTCTGACCGGTGATGCATTTGAAGGGCTGGACGTGATCGATGAGCCAACTGAAGAGCCTGAAGCCCTGAAGCTTTACCTGCGCAACCGATGGCCGGTTGCCGTTTACGAGTTCGATATTGGTTATACGGTTATCCGCCGCGAGTCCTGACAGGCGGCAAAGAAAAAGGGGCGGAAATTCCGCCCCTTCACCCCGGACGACACGACCAAATGACCGTCCGGATCGTCAACAGAAAAAATGGAGTTAATCATGAAAACTGCCGACCTCAGCATCATCACATCGGTTGCTGGTTATGTAAAGCCCGGCGTTAAGAAGGTGCATGTGCGTCATCGCCATAGCGATCCGGAAACGAAGGCGATTTCGCCGGAAATCCGTGCGCGCAGCCGCCACGTGTTGCACTGCGTGCGCAAGCGTAAAAGCGTTCGCGTACCTGCCATGCGCAGCAGCGAGTGGGGCGAATTTCTTCGCTCTCTTGAAATACGCCGTGCCGTAGCCTGACCAATAACCCGCCGCCCTTAACGGGGCGGCTTCTGAAAATTTTGATGTGAGGATTTAATTATGATGGGACGTATGTTTGCCGGTTTTCGCAATGCGGGTGCTATTCGTCGTGATCGTCCGCTGACAGACGATGAACTGAAGCAGGTTGTGCCGAGCGTCTTTTCAGAAGACAAGCACGGATCACGCAGCGAGCGATACACCTATATTTCAACAATCTCTCTGCTTACCCGTCTGCGTCAGGAAGGTTTCGAACCGTTTTACGCCTGCCAGCAGCGTGTGCGCGATGCTGACCGCATCGACCACGCAAAGCACCTTCTACGCCTTCGTCGTCACGACCAGATTAAGGGTTCAGAAGTTTCAGAGATTCTGCTTCTTAACAGCCACGATGGCAGCAGCAGCTATCAGATGATCCCCGGCCAGTTCCGTCACATCTGTGCGAATGGTATGGTTTGCGGCGAGGTGTTCGGGCAAATCCGAGTCCCGCACAAGGGCGACATTGTTGGTAAGGTGATAGAGGGTGCCTATGAAATTCTGGACCGGTTCGGGGAAATCGAACATTCACGCGAAGAGATGAAGCGCATCCATCTCGATCGCGCCGAGCAGGCTGCTTTTGCAGAAACGGCGCTGGAGTTTCGTTATGACGGGCAGCACGTTCCAATAAGTGCCGATTCGCTGTTACAGGTTCGCCGTCGCGAAGACAACGCTGATGACCTGTGGACTGTTTATCAGCGTACACAGGAGAATGTTATCCGTGGTGGTTTACGCGGGAGAACGGCCAAAGGTGGACTTACAAAAACCCGCCCTATTAACGGCATTGATGGTGATATTAAAATCAATCGTTTTCTCTGGTCACTTGCTGAAAAAATGAAAGAACTAAAGTCCTGAAAAACGATAAGGGAGCCATAATGGCTCCGTTTTTTGGTTATTAGTTTTGCTGCTGAATGGACTCAGCTGCATTTTTTACTGAATCACTTTTCCTTCGAAGCTTTCCGCCCTGACGCTTTTTACCGCTCTCATCTTCTTTGATAATTTCAGAAATTGACCGCTCACTGAAAACAAACTTCATTGAATCCAGTGCCGACTTAATATCTTTTACGGTGTAACCCTTTTCTTTTGCCAGCATGAGAATGGTGGAGCGGAAATTTTCCAGCGCATCGTTTCTGGTAATTCGTGTTGGCGACAAATCCGGAAGGTTTTCCAGCCTGGTTTTTGCCTCTTCAATCTGCTGCTGTGTGAAAAATTGCTGCGTAGCCATAACCACTCCAATAGAAATCATTTGAAAACCGTGATTCTGCCTCGGATTCGTGGAAATTTCCAGTACATCACCCCACATGACGCCGGTTTACTTCTGACCAGCTAGGTGGCAAAATACGAACAGTTGATTAAAAGATGGGACAGGAAATGTTTTGTCATTACCGCCTGCACGCAGACGATAATAACAAAACGACCTGGTCAGGGCTCCGCCCCGACACCCGGGTAATGTGCAAAGGTTGAGTTATGTCGAAAAGTGAAAAGCGTCAGAAGAACACACTAATTCAGCTACGCTGTACGGAAGCTGAGGCTGACGCCATCAAAAAGAAGGCGATCGCAGCCGGAATCACAACGTCTGAGTACCTTCGCCGTACGGCACTCAATCGACGCATTACCGTGCGCACCGACATTCGCATGATGAACGAACTGCTCCGTCTGGGCGGTCTGCAGAAACATCTGTATACCCAGATGCAGACAACCATGACAACTGAACTGAGCCAGCAATTTTCCGAAGTTCTGACGAGCATCAAACACGCCATTAACGCGCTCGACATGACGCCGGTTCCGGTTGAGGACATGAAAGACTGATGAACGTGATCATCCCGCCAAAGCGCCGCGATAAGAAGACCAGCTTTAAGAAGCTGGTTAACTACGTGAGCACGCGCGAGGAAAAGAAAAGCGCTGAGGTTGTATCCCCTGATGCAGCAGAGCAGGTTCCGGGAGCAGAGTACATTTCTACTCCCGGATTTGGTCAGCTGGTTGACTACGTCGGACGTAAGCGTTCAGCACCAACAAGCGAAATCGTCAGCATTTCACCCGAGGGCATTCAGCGCGTGCTCTCGGGTGAAGTGCTGTGTGAGACCAACTGTTTCTCACTTGATACCGC
>Ga0075364_10001115_pt1 | contig 14338 bp, 12 predicted proteins | sample EndMetdeltDD1764_FD_71517 | JGI IMG/M metagenome (GOLD analysis project Ga0075364, IMG submission 71517) | Populus endosphere microbial communities from Tennessee, USA - Endosphere MetaG P. deltoides DD176-4 | ecosystem: Host-associated > Plants > Roots > Endosphere | place: USA: Tennessee... | reverse complement strand
AGCGCGGGCATCTTCTACGACTGGCTGTCGACCAACGTCTACGAGCAGACGCTGCGCGTCGACGGCTTCCGCCAGCGCGAAGTGAACATCCTGAACCCGTCGTATCCCGATCCGCCGTCCACCGCCGACGGGACGGCGTCGGCGACCAACCGGTATCTGCTGGCCGACGGGCTGCAGATGCAGCGCAACTCGCGCGTGAGCATGGGATTCGATCGCGGGCTGACGAAGATGCTGCGCGTGAACGCCACCTACGCCTACGTGCGCGGCGAGAACCTGATGCGCGGCTTCAACCTCAACGCGCCGATCGACGGTATCCGGCCCGACCCGGAGTTCGCCAACGTCGTCGAAGTCACCGGCGACGCCGCGTCACGCCAGCACACGCTCAACATCGGCGCCGCGGTGAACTTCAACGTGTCGTCGTCCGGACCGTCCATCGCGACGTCCGCCGCCGACGTCGCCAAGGTGCTGACCAACGTCATCGCCAGCGCCACGGCCACGGGGCCGGCGACCAAGGCACCGCTTCCGCCCCGATGGAACTGGCGACGGATGCAGCTCTTCTCCAACCTGTCCTTCGGGCGCAATCTGAACAACACCGACGGACCGTTCGCGACGCCGGCGACCGGCGTCATCGTCGACGACTGGGGCCCGGCGGCCTTCGACATCCGGCGTCGGTTCAACGTGAGCTGGAGCAGCACGCAGCTCAGGAACCTCAACGCCAACATCAATTTCAACGTCGCGAGCGCGTCGCCGTTCAACTACCAGACCGGCGTCGACACGAACCGGGACCTCGTGTTCAACGACCGTCCCGACGGCGTCGGCCGCAACACCGCCCGCGGCGTTGCGCAGTGGAACATGAACGGGTTCTTCAGCTACGGCTGGTCGTTCGGCAAGTCGGCGACGCAGATGCCCGGCGGCGTCTCGATCCGCAGCGAAGGCGGCGCGATCACGGCGATGTCGATGGGCCCGGCGAGCAGCGCCGGCCGCGTCCGCCTGTCGCTCAACGTGAACGTCCAGAACATCACCAACCACACGAACCTGGCCGGCTACGTCTACACGATCACGTCCCCGTCGTTCGGGCTTCCGACGACGACGGGCGGCATGCGGAAGATCGACATCGGACTCGGGCTGTCGTTCTGACGGAGGTTGGAGGCTGGGGAATGGAGGTTGGTTTCCGGAAGGCTGGAAGCCTCCCCGAGACCAACCTCCAACCCCCAGCCTCCAACCTCCGCAGCGTCACCCCTTCAGCAGTTCCAGGTCCAGCGAGATCTTGATCTCGTCGCCGACCAGCACGCCGCCGGCCTCGAGCGCCTGATTCCACGTCAGGCCGAAGTCGCTGCGCTTGATCTTCGTCGTCGCGCTGAAGCCCATCCGCTCGCCGCCCCACGGGTCCTTGCCGCGGCCTTCCTCGGTCACGTCGAGCACGACTTCCTTGGTCACGCCGTGGATCGTCAGGTCGCCGGCGAGCTCGAATTCGTTGCCCTTGCGCGAGATCGGGCGCGTCGCGGTGAAGGTGATGTGGGGATGCTTCTCCGCCTCGAAGAAGTCGGCCGATCGCAGGTGCGCGTCGCGCTGCGGCTCGCGCGTATCGATCGACGACACGTCGATCCGCACGTCGACGTCGACGGCGGCGGGATTCGCCTCGTCCAGGCGAACCGTTCCCTCGACGCCGCCGAAGCGGCCCTTGACGGTCGTGATCATCAAATGCCGGACGGCGAACTCGATCAGGCTGTGGGCCGGGTCGATCTTCCAGACGGTCTGCGTGGGGGTCGCGGTGGTGGTGGTGCTCATGGCCTCAATCCTCCTGGAACAAACTTCCAAAACGTTCGTCACTATAAAATAGTAAGTAGATTGTGTCAAGTGGCGGCGAATTGATAAAATGCAAGCCATGGGCCCCAGGCAGCACCTCTGCGCGAAGTTCCACAAGGCCGTCGAGCTCATCGGCGGACGCTGGACGGGAGCGGTCATTCGTTTGCTCCTGAACGACCGCATGCGGTTCGCCGAGCTTCGCGCTGCCATTCCCGACATCAGCGATCGCATGCTGTCCGAGCGGCTCCGCGAGCTCGAAAGCGAGGGGATCGTCGCCCGCATCGTCGTGCCCGAGACGCCCGTCCGCGTGGAATACGAGCTGACGGAAAAGGGGCGCGCGCTCGAGCAGGCGCTGTGCGCCGTCGGACGCTGGGCCGAGCGGTGGGTGACCGACCCACGGCCGGCCGCGAAGCCGCCACGCCAGGCGGGGGCGATCCGCGGTCGCCGCGCGTGAAAGCCGTCATCTTCGATCTCGACGGCACGCTCGTGGACACGGTCTACGCCCATACGCTTGCGTGGTATCGCGTGCTGCACGAGGCCGGCATCCACGTCGAGGCGTGGAAGATTCACCGGCTCATCGGGATGAGCGGCGGGCTCCTGACGAAGGCCGCCGGCCACGAGATCGGGCGCGATCTCGCCGAGACGGAAGTCGAGCAGCTGCAGACACGCCACGGGCAGGTCTACGCGGAGCTGCTTCCCGATCGCCGCCCGCTGCCGGGCGCGGTCGACCTGCTGCGTTACCTGCGGACCGCGCGGATCGCGCACGGCATCGCCACGTCCGGCCGGCGCGCCGACGTGAAAGCCTCGCTCGCCGCGCTCGAGGTGGGCGACGACCTCGTCGTCGTCGATCGCAGCGACGTCGCGCGCGCGAAGCCCGAGCCGGATCTCTTCCTCGCGTGTCAGGAGCGGCTGAAGGTCGGGCCTGAGGAGTGTTACGTCATCGGAGACGCCGTCTGGGATCTGCTCGCCGCCCGTCGCGCGTCCATGCTCGGCGTCGGTCTGCTGACCGGCGGGTACGGCGAACAGGAGCTGGCGCAGGCGGGCGCGTATCGTGTGTACCGCGATCCAGCGGAGTTGCTCTCATCCATCTATCAGCTCGGCCTGCGCACGAGCGAGTGATTGTAAGGAATCGGCTTGATGATGTCCGGTCTGGCCGCCGTCACGGCGCTGACGGCACTGCTTGCACAACAACCTACGAGTCCTTATCTCGGCAGCGTCGCGGCCGGGACCGCGACGACGGAGCCGATCAAGCTCTCGGTCGTCGACGCCGTCCAGCGCGCGCTGAAGGCGAACCTCGGTCTCCTGCTCCAGCAGGAAACCGAGAAAGGGGCCGGGGCCGCCCGTATGCGGGCGCTGGCCGATCTTCTCCCCAACGTCTCGGGCATGCTGCGCGAGAGCCGTCAGGTGATCAACCTCGAGGCGTATGGCTTCCCTGCGCCCGATCCGATCGTCGGCCCGTTCAACGTGTTCGACGCGCGCGTCGCGGTGTCGCAGCCGATCCTCGACGTCGCGGCGCTGAACGACTCGCGCGCCGCCACGTTCCGCCAGCAGGCGGCGAAGTACGGGATCCGATCGGCGCGCGATCTCGTCGTCCTCGTCGCGGTGAACCTCTACCTCGAGACCGTCGCCGCCGGCAGCCGCGTCGAGTCGGCGCATGCGCAGCAGCAGACGGCCGAGGCGCTCCTGACGCAGGCGCAGGATCTGAAAGCGTCGGGACTCGTCGCCGGCATCGACGTGCTGCGCGCGCAGGTGCAGGCGCAGACGCAGCGGCAGCGCGCGATTGCCGCCGAAAACGACTTCGAGAAGTTCAAGCTCCAGCTCGAGCGGGCGATCGGACTGCCGGTCGGGCAGCCGATCACGTTGATTGACACGATGCCGTACGCGCCGGCGCAGCCGCCGCCCGTCGAGACGGCCGTGGCGCGCGCGCTCGATGGACGGCCCGATTACCTCGAGGCCAGGAGCCGCGTCGACGCGGCACATGCCACGGAACGCGCGGCGTTCGGCGCGCTGCTGCCCTCGCTCAGGCTCGACGCCGACTTCGGCGCGATCGGTCAGACGATCGGGGCGGCCGCCAACACCTACATGATCGCGGCGACGGTGAAGATCCCGATCTTCGACGGCGGCAAGACGGCGGCGCGGCGCATCGAGGCGCAGTCGCAAACGCGCCAGCGCGAAGCGGAGCTCGCCGATCTGCGCGGGCGCGTCGAGTACGAGGTGCGCGCGGCGCTCCTCGATCTGACCGCCGCGGACCAGCAGGTGCAGGCGGCCAGGACCAACGTCGATCTCGCCGGCCAGCAGCTTCAGCAGGCCCGCGATCGATTCACCGCCGGCGTCGCCGGCAACCTCGAGCTGACGCAGGCGCAGGAAGCGGTCGCCACGGCGTCGGACACCTACATCTCCGCGCTCTACTCGCACAACCTCGCCAAGGCGTCGCTCGCGCGATCGCTCGGCCTCGCGGAGTCGGCGATCAACACGTATTTCGGAGGGCGGCAGTAATGGCTCGGTGGCGGATAGCAGCGGTCGTCGTCGTGGTCGTCATCATCGTGGCCGGCATCGTGTGGCTGCGCTCCCGTGGACGCGAGTCGACCGACGACGCGCAAGTGGACGGCCGGATCACGCAGATCGCGCCGCGCGTCGGCGGAACGGTGGTCAAGGTCGGCGTCGACAACAACCAGGCGATCGGCGCCGGCACCGTGCTGGTGCAGATCGATCCGCGCGACTACCAGGTCGCGGTCGATCGCGCGAAGGCGGAGCTCGCCGACGCGGAGGCGAACGCGGCGGCCGCGGTCACCGGCGTGCCGATCGCGCGCGTCGAAACGGGCGCCGGCGTGACCAACGCCTCGGGAGGCGTGCAGCAGGCGGAAGCGACGGTCACCGGCTCCGAGCAGGAAGTGCAGTCGGCGCAGGCCAACCTGGTCGCCGCTCAAGCGCACCAGCGCGAGAAGGAGGCCCTCGCGGTGAAGGCGGCGCGGGACGTCGAGCGTCTCGGGCCGCTGGCCAAGAAGGACGAGATCCCGCAGCAGCAGTACGACGCGGCCGTCTCTCAGGCCGAGTCCGCGCGCGCCGCCGCCGACGCGGTCAAGTCGGAGGTCACCGCCGCGCAGAGCGCGATCATCGTCGCGCAGCAGCGTGTCGCGCAGGCGCGCGGCGCCGCCGCGCAGGCGCGCGCAGGGCTCGCGACCGCACGCACCGCGCCGCAGCAGTTGAAGGTGTCGGAAGCGCGCGCCGCCGCGGCGCAGGCGCGCGTGATGCAGTCGCGCGCGGCCCTGGCGCAGGCCGAGCTGAACCTGCAGCACACGACGCTCACCGCCCCGGGCCCCGGCGTCGTGAGCCGCAAGAACGTGGAGGTCGGCCAGGTCCTCCAGCCCGGGCAACCGGTGATGGCGATCGTGAACCTCGCCGACACGTGGATCGTCGCCAACTTCAAGGAAACCCAGTTGAAGCTGATGCGCCCTGGCCAGAAGGCGGACGTCGAGGTCGACGGCCTGGGCGGACGCTCCTTCCGCGCGCACGTGCAGAGCATCGCCGCCGCCACCGGCGCGAAGTTCAGCCTGCTGCCGCCCGAGAACGCCACCGGCAATTACGTGAAGGTCGTGCAGCGCATTCCGGTGAGGATCATGCTGGAGCCCGGCGAGGATCCCGATCACCTGCTCCGCCCGGGCATGAGCGTCACGCCGACCGTCTACGTCCGATGATCGATGATCGATGGCCGATGACCGATGGTCGATGTGCGTGGCGGGGTAGCGGCGAGCAAGTAGAGCGCGCCTGAGGGAGGGCGCCGGAGGGGACCGCGGCGACGCCGCGGCGCCGAGCGCCAGGAAACGATAACCGATGTCCGAACACAAGCACGTCAATCCGTGGATCGTCGCGGTCGCGGTCATGTTCGCGACGTTCATGGAAGTGCTCGACACGACCGTGGTCAACGTGTCGCTGCCGCACATCGCCGGCAATCTGTCGGCGACGATCGACGAGTCCACGTGGGTGCTGACGTCGTATCTGGTGGCGAACGCGATCGTCCTGCCGATGACGGGGTGGCTCGCGCGCAACTTCGGGCGCAAGCGGCTCCTGATGGCGTCGGTCGGCGGTTTCACGCTGTCCTCGCTGCTGTGCGGCCTGGCGCCGAACCTGCCGCTGCTCGTCGTGTTCCGCCTGATCCAGGGCGCGACCGGCGGCGCGATGCAGCCGCTGTCGCAGGCGATCCTGCTCGAGGCGTTCCCGCCGGAACAGCGCGGCAAGGCCATGGGCTTCTGGGGTCTCGGCATCGTCGTCGCACCGATCCTCGGGCCGGTGCTCGGCGGATGGCTGACCGACACCTACAGCTGGCGCTGGGTGTTCTACATCAACCTGCCGGTCGGCATCGCGTCGCTCGTCATGACGCAGCTCTACATCTTCGATCCGTCCTACCTCCGGCAGGAAGCGTCGAAGATCGACTACTGGGGCATCGGCCTGCTGGCGCTGTGGATCGGTTCGCTGCAAGTCGCGCTCGATCTCGGCCAGGAACACGACTGGTTCTCGTCGCCGTTCATCACGGCGCTCGTCGTGATCGCGGTGCTCGGCGTGATCGCGTTCATCGCCCGCGAGTGGATGGCGAACGAGCCCATCGTCGATCTGCGCGTGTTCAAGGAGCGCACCTACAGCACGGGCGTGTTCCTGATGACGACGCTCGGGTTCGTGCTGTACGGCAGCCTGGTGCTGCTGCCGATCATGCTGCAGACGCTGCTCGGCTATCCGTCGCTGCAGGCGGGCATCGCGATGGCGCCGCGCGGAATGGGATCGCTGATCGGCATGCCGCTGATCGGCTTCATCGTCGGCAAGGTCGATCCGCGCAAGCTGGTCGCGCTCGGCCTGATCTTCGGCGCGGGCACGCTGATCTGGCTCGGCCAGCTCAATCTCAACGCCGGCTACTGGGACATCTTCTGGCCGCAGTTCGTGCAAGGGCTCGGGCTCTCGGCGATCTTCGTGCCGCTGACGACGATCAGCATGGATCCGATCCCGCGCGAACGGATGGGCAACGCGACCAGCCTGTTCAATCTGATGCGCAATCTCGGGGGCAGCATCGGGATCGCCGTCACCGGCACCATGCTCGGCCGCCAGCAGCAGGTCTACACCAACGTCTTCGGCAGCCACGTCGATCCGTATTCGAGCGCCACCCAGCGCGCCTTCGAAGCGGCGCGCGCCGGTTTCATCGCCGCCGGCGCCGACATCACCACGGCGACCCAGCGCGCCTACGCCGCGCTCTTCGCAACGGTGCAGCAACAGGCCTACATGGCGTCGTTCGTGCAGCTGTTCCGGTTGCTCGGCGGGATCTTCCTGCTGCTGATTCCGTTGATCCTGCTGATGAAGCGACCGCGCGGCGGCCGTCCCGCGGCGGGCGCGCACTGATCGCAAGCGAACGCCTGTCGCGGATCGCCGCTCGCTTTCTTATCGCCGCAGTTTCTTGATCGCGCGCGCCAGTTCCTTGAACGCGGCGAGCATCTCGTCGTACTGGAAGTGCGCGTTGCGCCCGCTCGGATTCGGCAGCACGAAAATGCGCGCGCCGTGCACGGTCGCCTCCTGGAAACCCGGCTTGATCTCGGGTGCCTTGGCGTGGCCGAGGACCTTCCACAACGCCCGATACATCGTGACGCCGACGAAGGCGAGAATCGCGGGACGATAGCGCTCCACCTTCTTCTCGAGGATCTTCCATCCCTCGAGGTATTCCTGCGGCTTCAGCACGTCGATGCCCGGACTCGGACGCGCGACGAGGTTCGTCATGCCGATGCCCCACTCCGGCAACCGCACGTCGTCTTCGTGCGTGATCGGCTCGGGGACGATGCCTGACTCGTAGAGGAGTCCCCAGAAGCGATTCGTCGGTCCCGCGAAATGATGTCCGGTGAGCGCCGACAGCACGCCCGGGTTGATGCCGACGAGAATGACGCGGACGCCCGGCTCGAGGGCGTCGGTCAACCGCAGATGTTCGTACGCAGGCTTCTGCCGCTTCGCCACTTCAGAGCACTCCGTGCTCGAAGCGGACCACGCCGTGTTCGCCGTCCCACTCCTTCACGACCAGCGTCTTCATCTCCAGCGTCCGCCTCCCGATGTACCACGGCGTTCCCGGCTCGCCGCCGGCCGCCTTCGTTGTCGTCAGATACACATCGTTGACCAGATCCGCGTCGACCAGCGCCGTCGCCGCATGGCGGCCGCCCACGGAGCAGAGACGGCGGATCCCCGTTTCGCGCAGGCGCACGAACTGCGCCGGAAGCGACGCCTCCACGATGGGCGTGACCCAGGGCCGTTGCGCGAGAAACGGCGTCAGGCGCTCGCAGCCGCGGGCCGACGTCAACACGAACACCGGCACCTCCGGCACGTTGAAGAGCAGCATCTCGTCCGGCTTCACGCTGCCGTCCGCCGACATCACGACCTGCGCGGGATGCCGCGGCAGGCGCAGCGCGAGACGCAGGTCGACGAGCTCGGGCCGCCAGACGGTGAAGAATGCGCCGGCATGCAGCGTCCCGGCGCCGGCGACGACGGCGTCGGCAGCGGCACGGCTGAGCCCTTCGTAGACGAGATGCTCGTCGACGGCGCCGGCGCCGAGCGCGGCCGGGTTCCTGGTCGCGGTGTCGCCGTCCCGCGAGCGCACGAACACGACGCCGACGGACACTCCGTCGCCGGCCGTCGACTCGAAGAACGGCCCGTCGAAGGCCGCACGTGTCCACGCGTTCCCGATCGCGCGCAGCGGCGCCGGTCCCGATCGATCGAGGGACGTGCGCACGCGCGCGAGCGGTACCGTGGATTCCCGCGTGCGCCGTGCCTCCAGCGCCGCGTATCGCTCACGCCAGTCCGCACGTCGGGTATCCTGTGACGTCATGAACTACCTGTTCAAAGAGGAGCCCGGCAACTACAGCTACGACGGCCTCGCGCGCGACGGCAAGACGTCGTGGACGGGCGTGAAGAATCCGGTCGCGCAGCGCCATCTCCGCGGCGTCAAGAAGGGCGACCGCATCTTCTTCTATCACACCGGCGACGAGAAATCGGTGGTGGGCATCTGCCGCGCCGCGGGCGACGCCTATCCCGATCCCGCCGACAAGTCAGGCAAGCTGTATGCGGTCGACGTCGAGCCGGTGAAGAAGCTGAAGAACCCGGTGACGCTCGCGTCGATCAAGGCCGACAAGCGATTCGCCGCGTGGGAGCTCACCCGAATCCCGCGGCTGTCGGTGATGCCGGTGCCGCAGGATCTGTGGGACGCGATCGTGAAGATGAGCGGCGCCTGATCGTAGCCAGAGACCGCGGACTGCGCGGTCTCTACTCACGCGCCGGCTTCAGCAGCAGGAACCCGAGCGGCGGAAGCGTCAGGCGCAGTGACTGGTCGAAGCCGTGGGCCGCCACGGGCTCGGGGACGACGACACCGGCGTTGCCGGCGTTGGTGCCGCCGTACGCAGCCGCGTCGCTGTTGAGAAGCTCCGTGTAGCGCGACGCGGGCGGCACGCCGACGACGTAGCCGCTGCGCAGGACGGGCGTGAAGTTCAGGATCGCGAGCACGAAGTCATCGTGATTCGTGGCCCTGCGGATCAGGGACACCACCGAGTTGTCGCTGTCGTTGCAGTCGACCCACTGGAACCCCGTCGACTCGAAGTCGCACTGGTGCAGCGCGGGCTCCTCGGTGTACACGCGGTTCAGATCCCGCATGAACGCGCGCAGCCCCGAGTGCAGCAGGTCGCCGAGCACGTGCCAGTCGAGGCTGCGCTCGTGGCTCCACTCGGACGGCTGTCCGAACTCCATGCCCATGAACGTCAGCTTCTTGCCCGGGTGCGCGTACATGTAGCCGTACAGCGCGCGCAGCGTCGCCGCCTTCTGCCACGGATCGCCGGGCGCCTTGCCCCACATCGATCCCTTCATGTGGACGATCTCGTCGTGCGAGAACGGCAGGATGTAGTTCTCGCTGAACGCGTAGAGCAGCGAGAAGGTGAGCAGCCGGTGATGGTAGCGCCGGTAGATCGAATCCTGCTTCACGTACTCGAGCGTGTCGTTCATCCACCCCATGTTCCACTTGTAGGTGAACCCGAGGCCGCCGAGATACGTCGGGCGCGACACCGCCGGAAACGCCGTCGACTCCTCCGCGATCGTGATCGAGCCGGGATGCTCCCCGTGCGTGAGCGCGTTCAACTCGCGCATGAAGTCGATCGCGTCGAGGTTCTCGCGGCCGCCGAACCTGTTCGGGACCCACTGCCCCTCCTGGCGCGAGTAGTCGAGATAGAGCATCGATGCCACGGCGTCGACACGCAGGCCGTCGGCGTGGTATTCCTCGAGCCAGAAGAGCGCGTTGGCCAGCAGGAAATTGCGGACCTCGTTGCGGCCGTAGTTGAAGATGAGCGTGCCCCAGTCGCGATGCTCGCCCTGCCGCGGATCGGCGTGCTCGTAGAGCGACGTGCCGTCGAACCGCGCCAGGCCGTACGCGTCCTTCGGGAAGTGCCCCGGCACCCAGTCGAGAATCACACCGATGCCATGCTGATGGCAGCGCTCGACGAACGCCTTGAAGTCGTCCGGTGAGCCGTAGCGGCTCGTCGGCGCGAAGAAGCCCGTCACCTGGTAGCCCCACGAGCCGTAGAAGGGGTGCTCCATCACGGGCAACAGCTCGACGTGCGTGTAGCCCATCTCCTTCACGTACGGCACGAGCCGATCGGCCAGCTCGCGATAGGTGAGCCAGCGATTGTGCTCCTCGGGCACGCGCGCCCACGAGCCGAGATGGACCTCGTAGATCGTCATCGGCCGGTTGAGCCAGGCGTTGCGGCCCGCGCGATCGACGAACCACTGCGCGTCCTGCCACTCGTACTCGCGCCGCGCGACGATCGCCGCGGTCATCGGAGGATGCTCGAAGCGGAACGCGTACGGATCCGTCTTGAGCAGCAGCTCACCGTGGCGCGCCGATCGAATCTCGTACTTGTAGCGCTGCCCTTCTTCGATCCCGGGGATGAAGATTTCCCACACGCCGCTCGCGCCGAGGCGCCGCATCGGGTGCACGCGGCCGTCCCACAGGTTGAAGTCGCCGACGACGCTGACGCGATCGGCGTTGGGCGCCCACACCGCGAAGTGGACGCCGTCGGCCTCGCCGATCCGCATCAGGTGCGAGCCGAGCTTTTCGTAGATGCGGGTGTGGCGGCCCTGCGCGAAGAGATAGAGATCGTACTCGGTGATCACGCGGCCGTAGCGATACGGATCGTCGATCTCGACGGCGGTGCCGTCCGGGTAGACGACACGCAGCCGGTAGTCGAACACGCTGGACTGACCGGGGAACGTCGCCTCGAACACGCCGTCGCGGTGCACGCGCGGCATCGGCGTGGCGTGTCCTCGCCGCAGTACGTCCAGCACCTCGACGCGGACGGCCGACGGATGGAACGCGCGGATCGCGAGCGCGCCATCGGCGAGATGCGGACCGAGAATCGAGAACGGATCGGAATGGCGCGCGGCGGTGATGGCCTCGAACGCGTCGATGGCGGGCACGCTCACGATTATGACTGAAGCAGCGCGTCGACGTACGCCGTCACCAGCCCGGGCAAGTCGTCGCACGGACCGTGGAGCGCGATCACCTTGCGGAATCCCGGGCCGCTGATCGCCAGCTCCCAGCCCTGCCCCGTCTGCGATCGGAAGATGGACAACTGCCAGCGCTCGAAACCCGGCCGCCAGCGGCGCACGGCCGACTCGACCGCGATGCGCAGCCGCGCGCGCGCATCCGCGTCCAGCAGCTGCGGGCAGATGACGGTGACGGGCATGGCGATCGTCTCACGCTATCGCCGATCCGCCACGCGCGGCAAGGTGAGCGGTTCTGCGACCGCGTCAGTTGCCGATGAGTCTGGCGATCTCGCGGACGGCGCTCCTAGCGACCGGCCCCGAACCCAAACAACTTCCGCAGCAGCCTCTCGAGTGTGTCAAGCGCGAGCTGAAGACGCGTGCCCTTGGCAAACGTGTCGACCGACGCGCGGAGCCGATCCAGATCCTTCGCCAGCGTGAACTGCGCCACTCTCGCGTCGGGCGCGGACGAACAGCAGGCGCCGGCCGTCTCGACCTGCTTGCCCAGCGCGGCGAACAGGTTGGACACTTTGCCGACAACCGCGAGCGCGGCCGCAGGATCCTTCGACTCGCCGATCGCATCGAGCGCGCCGCGCACCGACTGGATGCCCGTGACGATCTGGCCCGCGATGGCCGCGCCCTGCTGATTCTTTTCCGCGATCATTTCCGCCTCGAACCTGGACGCGCTCTCGGCCGCGAGGCCGGCCATCGACAACGACGTGATGAGCGCGCGATCGCAGCACGGAATCATCCAGATCGCCGTGAACGTGATGCGCTCGTACGCGCCTGCATCACAGTTGCCGCCGCGCGGCTGCGGCCTCGCCACGTCGCGCTGATCGGCGCGCAACCCATGCACGTCCACGTCACAGTAAGGCGGCACTGCGGGCGGGTCCGCCGGCGCCACGACGTCCAGGGCCGGACTGCCGATCGGCAGCGAGTGCGTCCAGGACAGTCCGCCGTTGTTGCGGAGGGGACCGATCCTCGGATCGACCCTGACCAGATCCCCGGTGCCGGTGAATCCGCAGTCGTTCCGGTCCTCGAGATTGAACCCTCGCGTGCCGCCGCCCGGACTGACGGGCCGGACGATGCGGCAGTTTGGCAGGCCGCTGCCGCGGGCAACGATCGTCAGCGACAGCGGCATGTGACTATCCTCGGTATCGAGGTTCGCCCCGCCCGTGCCCGCGCGGTTGTCGGCGATCGTGAGCCGATCGCCGAACAGCGTGCCGAAAATCATGCGCACTGCGCCGCCGGCGTCGCTCGCGAGGTTGAGGCTGATGGTCGTGTTCAGCAGATCGGCGGTGCCGCTCTCCAGCAGGATCCCTCCACCGTCGCGCGCGGCCCGATTGAGCGAGATCTCGGAGGCGTTCAGCACGATGACCGGGAAGACGCCTCCGGCGCCGGCCATATGCATACCGCCGCCGCTGCCGCGCTGCGCGGTGTTGCCGCGGATGATCAGGTGGTCGCCACTGACATTGCCGTCGCCGGCGATGCCTCCGCCCTCGCCGGCCCTCGGGCGGCCGTCACCCGGATCCCTGCCGTCCGCGGTGTTGCTCACGACGAACGAGTCGACGAGGTCGAACGATACGAAGCGGGCTGCATCGACCGCGCGCACGACGTAGAGGCCTCCGCCGGCGCTCCGCGCCGCATTGCTGATGAACGTCGTCGTCCTGATGTTCGCCTGCGTGGCCGATCCCGTCTCGGCGATGATGATGCCCCCGCCGAAGTCGGCTTCGTTGTCCACGACGGTCGAGTCGCGCATGAAGAATGGAATCTCGCCGGTGGGCAGCGAGCTCTGAGTGCACACGCCGCCGCCAAGCAGTGCCGTATTCGCCGCGATGTACGAGCCCAGCAGGGCGGCCCAGCCGACGTTCCACACGCCGCCGCCGCACTGGCTGGTGTTGTTCGTCACGCTGGCGTTCGTCATGATCAGCCGGGCGAGTTCGGTGTTCCGGATGGCCCCGCCGCCGCCGTCGGCCCTGTTGTGATCGAGCGCGACGTTGGTCAAGTCGAGCACGCCCGCATTGCGAATGCCACCGCCGTTGGCCGTCCTTCCGTCCGAGCGGACGGGCGGCTGGCCGCCGACGATCGCGAGATCGTTGATGTACACGCGGCTGCTGATGACGTCGAAGACGCGATCGGCGCCGCGCCCGTCGATCACCGTTCCTGGGACGCCCGCGGGCAGCGAGGTGCAGCCGCCGGGCGTCGGGACGTCAGCCGGAGTGAAAGGGCCGCGTCCTGACATGCAGAGGCCGTTCGGTATCCCCACGCCGGCAATCGTCACGTTCGCGGCGATGTCGAGATCGCCCGTCGCCGCCAGATCTTCGTTGGCGCCCGTGACGGTCAGGTCGTAGCGCCCCGCAGCCACGTGGATCTCGTGCGACTCGCCGGGCATCGCGTTGGCCTGCTGGATGGCCGCCCGCAGACTGCACAGGCGCCCGCCGATCATCGAGACACCGCACTGACCGTCGGTCAGGTCCGGGTCGACGAAATCGAGCGTCGTGTTCACGTTGAAGACGGCGGCGCGGCCCGGCCGGGCGGCGCCAAGGAGCGACACGACGAACAGACAGCCGACTACCGCGGTGCGACTCGCCACCATCAGCCTCCTCCACGTTCACCGGGTTCAGGAAGTCGGCCGCCACTATAGTGGCGCGGCTCGCGGCGGATCAACGACCAAAAGTGAAATCTGCCTGGGGAAACGGCTACAGAGCGCCGGGCGGATCGACGCGCGTGAAGTCGTGCAAGCGGCCCAGGTCGATCGCCAGGTGCTCCGCGTCGGCGACGTACATGTCGCTGAAGCGTGCGCCCCACACGACGTCGCCGGGGTCGTAGCTCGTGCGCGCGTGCACCGTCTGGGCGAACGTCTCGTCGTCTGCCGTAATCATGCAGACGAATTCCGCCTCCGATTCGGCGAGCGCCGCTTCGGTGAAGCCGCGCAGCGGGCTTCGCTCGTCGATCGGATGGACGATCACCCAGTGCAGCGGCATGAAGA
>Ga0075364_10001114_pt1 | contig 14339 bp, 13 predicted proteins | sample EndMetdeltDD1764_FD_71517 | JGI IMG/M metagenome (GOLD analysis project Ga0075364, IMG submission 71517) | Populus endosphere microbial communities from Tennessee, USA - Endosphere MetaG P. deltoides DD176-4 | ecosystem: Host-associated > Plants > Roots > Endosphere | place: USA: Tennessee... | reverse complement strand
GTGAGGATGACGGCCAGCCGCCGCACCGCGAGTTCGTAGCCCTGGCCGCCGGCACCCGCGATCACGAACGCGGCCACGGCGGAGACGTACGAGTGGTGCCGGAACTCCTCGCGTGCGTGGATGTTGGTGACGTGCACCTCGCCGACGGGCAGCTGCACGCCGGCGAGCGCGTCGCGGAGCACGATCGAGGTGTGCGCGAGTCCGCCCGGGTTGATCACGATCCCGTCGAACACGCCGCGTGCCGCGTGGATCGCGTCGATCAGCACACCCTCGTGGTTGCTCTGCCGGGCCTCGACCTCGACGCCCAGCTCGGCCCCCACCGCGGTCGCGCGGGCGACCACGTCGGCGAGCGTGTCGGAGCCGTAGAGCCGCGGCTCCCGCGTGCCCAGCAGGTTGAGGTTCGGCCCGTCAAGCAGCAGGATGCGGGGCGCCACGGCGCAACTCCTCGGACCGTTGCGCGGCGAGCCGCACCGGGGCGTTCGCGGCCCCGTACCCGTCGTACCCGCCGCGCCGCTCGACGAATTCGAGGAAGACATCCCCGATCGTCGGCGTGTAGAAGTGGATGAACTCGCCGTCGCCGAGCCTGTCGTAGAACAGGTCGAGCTCGCGGAGTTCGTCGAGGTCGGCGGGCTCGAGCGCGAAACGCGCCGCGAGGTCGTCGTAGTAGTTGGCCGGGATGCGCAGGAAGGCGAGCCCGGCGGCCCGCGCCCGGCGCGCGACGGCGCGCACGTCGTCGCAGCGGATCGCGATGTGGCGCGTCGGCAGGGGAGCGGTGGGCGGCGCGAGGTTGATCGGGATGCGCACCACCCCGTCGGCGGTGCGCATGACCTGACTCCGCACGAGACCGGTCGGCCCCGGGACCTCGGCGTTCGACTCCACCTCGAGCGACAGGGCGCTGCTCGCGAAGAGCACGGCCTCGTCGAACTCGTTCCACGGGTAGCCGATGTTGACGTGGTCGATCGCGGCCGTCGAGTCGTCGCCGGCGACGCCGCCCTCGAACTCGGCGATCCAGGTCGCGTCGGCGGGGGCGGCGCTCCAGTAGACCCCCGTGCCGTCGGGCGCGGCGACGGCCGGGAGCTCCTGCTCGCCGGCGTAGGTGCGCCGGTAGAGGCGGCGGGCGCCGAGTCGCTCGGCGCGATCGGCTGCCGCCCGGGCGTCGTCGACGACGAGGCCGAGGCCGGTGAGGGCGGGGCGCTCCGCGCGGGTCTGCTCGTCGAGGATGATCCGCGCGTCACCGAAGCTCCAGAGCCGCACCGGCTTGGTGCGGTGCCGACCGCGGAACCGGAAGCCGAGCTGGGCGAGGGTCTCGTCGGCGACGGCGAGATCGGCGCCGCCGAGTTCGACGAAGTCGATGCCGCGCGGACGCACGGGATCACCGAGCCGATCGGCGGCCGAGCCGCCGCCCTGCGCGGTGCGGTCGGCGAGCCAGGTGAGCGACCGGCGGGCGTGGTCGGCGGTGCGCGCGACGTCGGTCTGCCGGAACGTGTCGTTGAACACCTCGAGGGAGACCGGGCCGGTGTATCCGGCGGCGAGCACGTGGCGCAGGAAACCGGGGAGGTCGAAGCCGCCTTCGCCGGGGAACAGGCGGTGGTGCCGGCTCCACGACAGCAGATCCATGTCGAGCACGGGGGCGTCGGCGAGTTGCAGGAAGAAGATCTTGTCGCCCGGGATGTGCGCGATGCCCGCCGGATCGTTGGCCCGGGAGAGGATGTGGAAGCTGTCGAGGCACACGCCGAGGTTCGGCCGGTCCGCGCGTTCCACGAGCTTCCACGAGTGCCGGTAGTCCATGACGTAGCGCCCCCAGGCGAGCGCCTCGTAGGCGATGCGGATGCCGAAGGTCGCGGCGAGGTCGGCGAGTTCGCCGAGCTGGCGGGCGGCGACCTCGTCGTCGTCGATCGTCGCGGTCGCCACGTTGCTGCAGACCAGCAGCAGGTCGGCACCGAGCCGGTTCATCGTGGCGAACTTCGCCGCCGCCCGGCGGAGGGTGTCGGCGAACACGTCGTCGGCGACCCCCTCGACGTCCCGGAACGGCTGGAACATGTCGATCGCCAGTCCGAGGCGCGCGCAGAGCGCGCGGATCTCCTCGGGCGACTGCTCCGCGGCGACGAGGTCGGCATCCATGATCTCGACGCCGTCGAAGCCGGAGTCGGCGCAGGCGTGGAGCTTCTCCACGAGTCCTCCGGAGAGGCATACGGTCGCGATCGAGGTCCGCATGGCTGCCGAACGTACCATCCGGTACATAAATCGTCCAGGTCTTCCCGCCGCGGCCGAGGGGGTGTTGCGACGCAATGTACTAACTAGTACGGTCCTAGCCAGTGCCGCAGGATGAACTGCGGGGAAGAACCGACAAGGAAGTCCGTGACCGCCTCCGACGCCCCCCTCCCGCCACGGCGACCAGCGCTGCATCGCGCCATCACCGTCATCGGGCGCGCCGAGCTCGCGGTCGGCGCGATCTCCCTGGTGATCATCTTCGTGCTCATGCTCACGCAGGCCGGGCAGCGGTTCCTGCCGTTCGCCGGGTTCCCGTGGACGGGCGAACTGTCGCGGTTCGCGCTGATCTGGATGACGTTCTCCGCGATGGGCCTGCTCGTGACCTCCAACGGCCACATCGCCCTCGAGGTCGTCGACACGGTCAAAAACCCGGTGGTGGTGCGCGTCGCGCACGTGACCGCGCTGCTGATCATCGCCGCCACGGCGGTGGGGCTCGTCGTCGCGTCCGCCTCGCTCGTGCAGACGCAGGGGGTCCTCACCTCGCCCGTGCTGCGCGTGCCGATGTCGCTCGTCTACCTCCCCGTGCTCGTCGGCTCGGTGAGCACGGCGATCCGCGCGGTGGTCGCCGCGGTCGACGTGGCACGGAACGGCCCGATCCCGTCGACGGGCGTCGAGACCGAGATGAACGCGGTCTGACATGGAACTCCTCATCTTCGGCCTCGCCATCACCGTGCTCCTGCTGCTGCGGGTCCCCGTCGCATTCGCCTTCATCGGGCCGTCGCTCGTCTACATGCTCGTCATCGGGCAGTCGCTCGGCGGAGCGCTCCGCCAGATCACGAACGCGGCCGGCAGCTTCCCCCTGCTCGCGGTGCCGCTCTTCGTGTTCCTCGGCGCGCTCGCGAACCACACCGGAATGGCGGAGAAGCTCTTCCTGTTCGCGCACGCTCTGCTCGCGCGGGTGCGCGGCGGCCTGGGCTACGTCGTCATCGGGTCGAGCGTCGGCTTCTCGTGGATGAGCGGCTCGACCGTCGCCGATGCCGCCGCGCTCGGCAAGGTGCAGATCCCGGCGATGCTCCGGGCGGGGTACGACCGCCGATTCGCGACGGGACTCACCTCGGCGGCCGCGGTGAGCGCGGCGGGCGTGCCGCCGAGCATCCCCGCGGTGATCTTCGCGGGCCTCGCGGCCACCTCGACCGGGGCGCTGTTCGCGGCCTCTCTCCTGCCCGCCCTGCTCATGGCCGTCGGACTCTGCGTCGTCGTGTTCGTGCTGGTGCGCCGCAACCCGCGGATCACCCGCGAGGAGTTCCGCGGGAGCGAACTCGTCGCGTCGTTCAAGGGCGTCGCGCTCATCCTCTTCGCACCGGTCATCATCCTCGGCGGCATCCTCGGCGGTCTCTTCACCCCGACCGAGGCGGCGGCGGCGGGCGTCGCCTACGTGCTCGTCATCGCGCTCGTGCAACGTGCGCTGAGCCGGCGCGCCCTCCTCGCGGCCGTGCGGGAGACCGTGCTCACGACCGCGGGCATCATGCTCATCGTCACGTCGGCGGCTCTGCTCGGCTACATCCTCGCTCTGGAGCGGCTGCCGCAGCTGCTCACCGAGTGGCTGTTCTCCGTGACGAGCAGCCCCACGGTCTTCCTCATCCTCGTCGCGCTGCTGATCCTCGTGCTGGGCACCGCGATCGACGCGACGGCGATCCTCGTGCTGTGCGTGCCGATCCTCCTGCCGATCGCCCTCTCGTACGGAGTCGACCCCATCGTCCTCGGCGTGGTGTTCATCGGCGCGAACATGATCGGCCTGCTCACCCCGCCCGTCGGCACCGTGCTGTTCGTCGTCGCGTCGATCTCGAACACGCGCGTCGGAGAGGTCTTCCGGGGATCGCTGCCGTTCCTCATCCCGTCGCTCGTCGTGCTCGCCCTGGCGATCGCCTTCCCCGACGCCGTGCTCTGGCTGCCGAGAGTGCTCGGACTGTGACGCTCGAGATCTCCCGCGCGACGCGCCCCCGCACCATCCTCGTCGGGCTCATCGGCGAGGGCGTCGCGCCGTCGCTGTCGCCGTCGATGCACGAGTTCGAGGGCGCCCGCCACGGGATCCACTACGTCTACCGCACGATCGATCTGGAGGCCGGCGAGGGCACGGAGGCCGGGATCGCCCGCCTTCTGGAGTCGGCCCGTCGGCTCGGCTTCGACGGGCTGAACATCACCCATCCGGTGAAGCAGACGATCATCCCCCTGCTCGACCACCTCGCTCCGAGCGCGCGCTCGGTCGGCGCGGTGAACACCGTCCTGTTCGGCGTCGACGGGGCGACAGGGCACAACACCGACGTGACCGGCTTCGGCGCCGCGTTCGACGAGAGCCTCGGCGACGCCCCCCGGGGCCGCGTCGTGCTGCTGGGCGCCGGGGGCGCCGGATCCGCCGTCGCCACGGCCCTCGCCGCCCGGTCGATCCCCCATCTGGTGATCGTCGACGTCGACCTCGAGCGCGCGACCCTCCTCGCCCAGCAGACCGGGGCGTTCGCGGCCACCCTCCGCGACCTGCCCGACCTGCTCGCGGCGGCCGACGGGCTGGTCAACGCCACGCCGTTCGGCATGGCCGCGCACCCCGCGGCTCCCGTCGACCCCGGGCTCCTCGCGGCGCCCGCCTGGGTCGCCGACATCGTCTACCGCCCCGCGGAGACCGCGCTGCTCGCCGCCGCGCGCGCCTCCGGCCGCCGCGTCATGAGCGGCCTGGGGATGGCGATGCACCAGGCCGCCGACGCGTTCGAGATCTTCACCGGCGAACCCGCCGACCGGCGGGCGATGCTCGCCGACCTCGCCGGGATGGTCGCCGCCGAGGCGACCCCCACCGACTCAACACCCACCCATCACTGAGAGGAGCACCACATGGCACCACGTTCACGCAAGGTCGCGCTGTTCGCGCTCGCTGCCGTGCCGGCACTGCTGCTGGCCGCCTGCGGGACCGGGGGCGGCGACGCCCCCGCCGTCGAGGAGCAGGAGTTCACGCTCAAGCTCGCGCATTCGTACACCGACACCCAGCCGCAGGCCGAGTGCGGGGCGCAGGTCATCGCCGACGAGGTCGCCGCGGCCGACGTCGGCCTGACCATCGAGATCTTCGGTGCGAGCCAGCTCGGCGGCGACGCCGACCGGATCGCATCGGTCGTCTCCGGTGACATCGACATCGACATCCAGGGCGCCTCGGCGCTCGGCGCGGTGTACGAGCCGATCAGCGTCTTGGATGCGGCGTTCGCCTTCGACGACGCCGACCACCTCGCGGCGTTCATGGCGAGCGAGGAGTCCGACGTGCTCGTGCAGGGCTTCGCCGACGCGAGCGGCGTGCAGACGCTCGGCGCCTGGTCGGCCGGCGCGCGGCACTTCACCGCCAACGTCCCGATCACGGAGCCCGCCGACCTCGAGGGACTGCGCATGCGGTTCCCGGGCTCGCCGCAGTTCCTGCTCAACGCGCAGGCGCTCGGCGCGACGGCGACCGAGGTCGCCTACGAGGAGCTCTACCTCGCGCTGCAGCAGGGGCTCGTCGACGGCCAGGAGAACCCGATCACCAACCTCGTCGCCCTGAACCTCCCCGAGGTGCAGGACTACGTGAGCCTCTCGGCCCACCAGCTCAACACGAACCTCGTGATCATGAGCTCGAAGTGGACGCAGTTGAGCGAGCGGCAGCAGGAGGCCCTCTCCGCCGCGGTCGACACCGCGGTGGCGTCGGTCACCGACTGCGTGGTCGCCGGTGAGGAGACGACGCTCGACGAGTGGCGCTCGGGCGACGCGTGGGAGGTCGTCGAGGATGTCGACCGCGACGCGTTCTCGGAGCAGGCCGAGGAGTTCTTCCTGAACGAGTTCACGGGGGAGAAGCTCACGGTCTACGAAGCCATCCGCGCCACGGCCGGCTGACCGGTGCCGCTCGTGCGTCGGGTCCCCACCCTCACGGGCGAGGTCTCGGCGCACGAGCTCGGCCCGACCCTCGTCCACGAGCACGTCTTCGTGACGAGCCCCGACCTCGATCGCGACCTGCCGCACCCCGAGTGGGACGAGCAGGTCGCGATCGATTCGGCCGTCGCGGGCCTCGAGCGCCTCTACGACCTCGGGGTGCGCACCATCGTCGACCTCACGGTGCCCGGTCTGGGGCGCGATGTCGCGCGGGTGGCGCGGGTCGCCCGCCGCACCCGGGTGCTGATCATCGGCGCCACCGGCTATTACGCCGACGAGGTGCTGCCGCCGGCTCTGCGGCTGAACGGTCCCGGGCTGCTCGTCGACGGGCCCGATCCCCTCGTCGAGCTGTTCGTCGGCGACCTCGAGCGCGGCATCGCCGGCACGGGCATCCGGGCCGGGATCATCAAGGTGCTCTCCGACGCGGCCGGCATCACCCCCGACGTCGAGCGCGTCTTCCGCGCCGCGGCGACGGCCCATGCCCGCACCGGCGCTCCGATCACGACGCACAGCCACGCGGCCTCCCGGGGCGGTCTCGCCCAGCAGGAGCTGCTGCGGCGGCTCGACGTGCCGCTGGGCCGCGTCGTGATCGGCCACGCCGGGGACTCCGACGACCTCGGCTATCTGACGGCGCTCGCCGAGGCGGGCTCCTACGTCGGGTTCGACCGGTTCGGGATGGCCCACACCGGGTCGGACGACACACGCATCCGGATGCTGCTGGCCCTCCTCGACGCGGGGCACCTGGATCGCATCCTGCTCTCCCACGACGCCGCGTTCTTCAGCCGGGTCACGCCGCCCTCCTGGCGGGCCGTCCACGCGCCCGACTGGCGGATGGACCACCTGCACACGACGGTGCTCCCGCGGCTGCGCGAGGCCGGGCTCGGCGCGGACGAGGAACGCCGTCTGCTGGTCGACAACCCCCGCCGCATGCTGACCGGGGCCTGAGCGGCCCGCGGACCGCGGGCGACCCTAGGGTGAGATCATGACCGACGAACGCGTGCGCATCCGCGACGCGGAGCGTACGCGCCGGGAGCTGCTCGACGTCGCGACCGCCGCGTTCGCCGAGTCGGGGTTCGCGGGCACGCGCGTCGACGACATCGCCGAGCGCACCAGCACGACGAAGCGGATGATCTACTACTACTTCGGCGGCAAGGAGCAGCTGTACCTGGCGGTGCTCGAGAAGGCCTACCGGGGCATCCGCGAGGCGGAGCAGCAGCAGCACGTGGGCGACCTGCCGCCCACCGAGGCCGTGCGCAGGATCGCCGAGCTCACCTACGACCACCACCTCGCGCACAGCGACTTCATCCGGCTGGTGTCGATCGAGAACATCCACCGGGGCGAGTTCATCCGCCGGCTCGACTCGCTGCGGGAGCTGAACCAGCCGGCGCTCAACGTGCTCGACGGCGTGCTCGCCCGCGGGCGGGAGGCGGGGGTGTTCCGCGACGACGTGGATGCCCTCGACGTGCACCTCGTCGTGAGCTCGTACTGCTTCTTCCAGGTCGCCAACCAGTACACGTTCGGCTACCTCTTCGATCGCGATCTGCTCGCGCCCGAGCGGCGCGAGCACCTGCGGGGGATCATCGGCGACGTCGTCGTCGCCTGGTTGACCGCGCCGAAGCGCTGAGGGTCAGGCCGCTTCGGCGTCGAGCAGCGGCGACTCCGCGATCGGCGTCGGCGCGACCGCGCGCAGTCGGCGCGGCCGGGCGAGCAGGGTGACGACCGTCGCACCGAGTCCGAGGATGCCGAGCACGACGAACGCCGTCGTGTAGCCCGCCTCGGTGGGCTCGCCGGTCGCCCCGCCCGCGGAGCCCGTGACGATCGCCGTGCTGAGCGCGACGCCGATGCTGCTGCCGATCGTGCGGAGGTTGGCGTTCATCCCGCTCGCGATCCCGGTCTGGGTCGGCGGGACGCTCTGCACGATGAGGTTGGTCATCGCGGCGTAGGCCGTGCCCATCCCGAGCCCGAACACCGCGGCGGCGACGGCCATCTCGGCGATCGTGTCGTGGAAGAGGCCCATGGATGCCGTCGACCCGGCGATCAGCAGCGTGCCGATCATCACCTGGGCGCGGGCCGACAGGACGCGCGAGATCGGGCCGACGAAGAAGCCCACGACCGCCATCAGCACGAGCATCGGCAGCATCACGAGCCCTGACTCGCCGACGGTGGCGCCGAAGCCGTAGCCGGTCGAGACCGGCTCCTGGAGGAACCGGGCGAAGTACGCCCAGACGCCGAACATCGCGGCGCCGACCAGCACGGCGGCGAGGTTGGTGTTCCAGACGCCCGGGAGGCGCATCATCCGCATGTCGACGAGGGGGACCGCCGAGCGCAGCTCGACGAGCAGCCAGGCCGCGAAGAGCAGGGCGGCGAGCGCGAAGAGCCCGATGACGACGGGCGACGTCCAGCCCCAGGCGGTGCCCGTGCTGAGCGGGAGCAGCAGAGCGACGAGCCAGCCCGACAGGAGGAGGCCCGCGGGGATGTTGATGCGACCCTCGGCCCGGACGGCGTTGTCGGGTACGCCGACGATCACCAGGATGGCTCCGACCACGACGCCGGCGAGCGGGATGAGGAAGAGACCGCGCCAGCCGAGCACCGTCGAGAGCGGTCCGGCCATGACGGTGCCGAGTCCGCTGCCCACGGCCATGATCGCCGACAGCGCGCCGATGGCGCCGGCCACGCGGGCCGCCGGAAAGGTGTCGCGGATCAGGCCGAAGGCGAGGGGGAAGATCGCGCCGCCGAGGCCCTGCAGCACGCGGCCCGCGAGCAGCACGCCGAGGTTCGGGGCGACCGCCGCGATCACGCTGCCGACCGCGATCGACGCCAGGGCGAGCAGGAACGTGCGGCGCTTGCCGGCGATGTCGCCGACGCGGCCGAGCAGCGGGGTCGCGACCGCTGCGGTGATCAGCCAGGTGGTGAGGGCCCAGGTGATGCCCGCGGTGTCGGTGTGCAGGTCGGTCTGCATGAGCGGCAGCACGGGCACGAGCAGCGACTGGAGGCTCGCGAACGAGGCGATCGAGATGCCGAGGGCGACGAGCGTCGTGCGGGAAGCGGGGAAGGAGGAGGTGAGGGACATGGCGGCTTTCCAGAACGGAGGAGTGCGGAGCCGCGTCGTCGAGGCTAGAATCGGAGGGCGGCTCCACTTGGAGCCCGCCTCCGGTTAGACCATACCGGAGGCAGCCTCCGTTTCGCAAGGTGCGACGGAGACGATCGGAGGACCCGGTGAGCACCGACGTCGCCTGGACCGGCATCGCCCGCCCCCAGCGCGCCGACGCGCGCCGCAACTTCGACGCCCTCCTGGCCGCCGCGCGCGCCGCCTTCGCGGAGCAGGGGATCGACGCCTCGCTCGAAGACATCGCGCGCCGCGCGGAAGTCGGCATCGGCACGCTGTACCGCAACTTCCCGACCCGCGACGCCCTCATCGAGGCCGTCTACGTCAACGAGGTCGACGGCCTGGTGGTCGCGGCGGATGCCGTGGCCGACCTTCCCGCCTGGGACGCGTTCCGCTCCTGGCTCGACAGCTTCTTCGCCTACGTCGGCACCAAGCGCGTGCTCATCGACAGCCTCAACCGCGATTCGGCCGTCATGCAGAACTGCCGTGTCGTCATGTACGGCGCCGGGGAACCGCTGCTGCACCGGGCGCAGGCCGACGGCGTCGTGCGGCACGACGTGTCGATCTCCGACGTGCTGATGATGCTCGCCGGGATCGCGAACGCGAAGATGCCCGACGAGCAGCGAGCCCGAGTGATCGACATCGCGGTGGACGGGCTCCGCGCGCGCTGAGCCGTCAGACGGTCGCGAGGGCCGCCCGCAGCTGCTCGGCCTGCACCTCGGGCGCGACATCCCCGATCCAGGCGCCCATCGCGGCCTCGGAGCCGGCGAGGAACTTGACCCTGTCCGCCCCCCGTCGCGGCGACGTGAGCTGCAGGTGGAGCCGCACCGCGTCGCGCCCGGCGTTCACCGGAGCCTGGTGCCAGGCCGCGATGTACGGCGTGGGGGTGTCGTAGAGGGCGTCGACGCCGCGCAGCAGCCGGCGGTGCAGCACCGCGAGCTCGTCGCGCTCGGCTCCCGTCGTCGCCGCCAGATCCGGGACGTGTCGCCGGGGCATGAGGTGCACCTCGAGCGGCCAGCGCGCCGCGAACGGCACGAACGCCGCCCAGTGCTCGCCGTCGAGCACCATCCGCGGGCCCGCGCACTCCCGCTCGAGGATTCGGGCGAACAGGTCGGCTCCGAACCGGTCGACCGCCTGTCGCATCGCCCGCGTGCGCGGGGTGACGTACGGGTAGGCGTAGATCTGGCCGTGCGGATGATGGAGGGTCACCCCGATCGCCTCGCCGCGATTCTCAAAGGGGAACACCTGCTCGACACCCGCGAGCGCCGACAGCGCAGCCGTGCGCTCGGCCCAGGCCTCGACGACGGTGCGCACCCGGCTCACGGTCTGCGCGCCCAGGGAGCCCGTCGACTCCGGGCTGAAGCAGACCACCTCGCAGCGGCCGTTCGCCGGAACCGTGCGCTCGAAGCCGAGGCCGTCCATCTCGACCGCGCCGAGGCCGGGTCCGAAGGCGGGGGACCGGTTCTCGAAGACCGCGACGTCGTAGCTGTCGGGCAACTCCGACGGGTTGCCCGGCGACTGGGGCGCGAGCGGGTCGAGATGCGCGGGCGGCAGCACGACGCGGTTCTGCCGGCTCGACGCGACGGCGATCCAGTCCCCGGTGAGCACGTCCTGCCGGGCGACCGCGGTCGGCGGCCGCGGGTCGAGCACGCGCTCGTCGAGACGGCGTCGCGGCCCGAGAGTCGTGTCGGCGTCGTCGAAGTAGATCAGCTCTCGGCCATCCGCCAGGCGGGCGGGGCGCTGCACGATGGCGCTCACCCGGCCCACGCTACCGGGCGGGACGCGCTCCCCTCCCTGGCGCCGTCCGGCCGTCGACGGGGGAGAATGGGGGGCATGACCGACTCCCGGCTCGCCATCGTCGTCCTCGCCGCCGGACAGGGCACGCGGATGAAGTCGTCCCGCCCGAAGGTGCTGCACGACCTCGCCGGTGTGCCGCTCCTCGGCCACGTGCTCGCCACCGCCCGCGAGCTGTCCGCGGCCCACGTCGTCACGGTCGTGCGGCACGAGCGCGATCTGGTCGCCGCGGCGGTGGACGAGTTCCTGCCGGGCTCGACGGTCGTCGACCAGGACGACATCCCGGGCACCGGCCGGGCGGTCGAGGTCGCGGTGTCGACGCTGCCCGCCGACTTCGACGGCGACGTCGTCGTCGTGTCCGGCGACGTGCCTCTGCTCGATGCCGGCACGATCGCCGGGCTGCTCGCGGCGCATCGCCGGGCGACCGCCGCCGTGACGCTGCTCTCCGCGATCGTCGACGACGCGACCGGCTACGGCCGGGTGGTTCGGGATGCCGACGGCGCCCTCAGCCGCATCGTCGAGCACGGCGACGCGACCGACGACGAGCGGGCGATCACCGAGGTCAACTCGGGCACCTACGTCTTCACCGTCGCCTCGTTGCGGGCGAGCCTGCCCGGGCTGGCGAGCGCCAACGCGCAGGGCGAGCGGTATCTCACCGACGTGGTGGGGATGCTGCGCTCCGCCGGGGAGTCCGTCGAAGCCGTCCCGGCGCCCGACGCCTGGGCCGTGGAGGGCATCAACGACCGGGTGCAGCTCGCCCGGGCGGCCGCCCGGCTCAACGCGATGATCGTGCGCGGCTGGCAGCTCGCCGGCGTGACCGTGCACGACCCGGCCAGCACCTGGATCGATCTGCGCGCCACCCTCGCCGAGGACGTCGAATTGCGGCCGAACACGCACCTCGCCGGAGCGACCACCGTCGCCCGCGGGGCGAGGATCGGGCCGGACACGACGCTCCTCGACTGCGAGGTCGGCGAGGATGCCGTGGTGACGCGCACCGACGCCACCCTCGCGGTCATCGGCGCGCAGGCGACCGTCGGACCGTTCGCCTACCTCCGGCCCGGCACCGAACTCGGCGCGGGCGGCAAGATCGGCACCTACGTCGAGACGAAGAACGCGAAGATCGGCGCGGGCTCGAAGGTCCCGCACCTGTCCTACATCGGCGACACGACGATCGGCGAGGGCACCAACATCGGCGCCGGGGCGATCACCGCCAACTACGACGGCTTCGTCAAGCACGCGACGACGATCGGGTCGCACGTGCACACCGGCACCCACAACTCGTTCGTCGCCCCTGTCACGATCGGCGACGACGCGACGATCGGGGCCGGCACCGTGGTGCGGCGGGACGTCCCGGCGGGCGCGCTCGCGGTCACCGTCGCCCCGTTGAAGTTCGTCGAAGGCTGGACCGCGCGCCACCGTGCGGCCGCCGAGGCCGCAGCCGACGCTCAGGACTGACCGAGGCGGCACCCAGCCGGGGCGATAGGCTGGAGTCCCAAGGGCGAGGAGCAGGCGTGTCGGCCATCAAGATCACCGGTGAGAAGCGTCTCGTGATCGTGAGCGGCCGGGCCCACCCCCAGCTCGCTCTCGACATCGCCGAGGAACTCGATTCCGAACTCGTGCCGACCGAGGCGCGCACCTTCGCGAACGGCGAGATCTACGCCCGCTACGGCGACAGCATCCGCGGAGCCGACGTCTTCGTCATCCAATCGCACACCGCTCCGATCAACGAGTGGATCATGGAGCAGCTCATCATGATCGACGCGGCGAAGCGGGCGAGTGCCAAGCGCATCACCGTCGTCGCGCCGTTCTACCCGTACGGCCGTCAGGACAAGAAGGGCCGCGGCCGCGAGCCGATCTCGGCCCGCCTCGTCGCCGACCTCTTCCACGCGGCGGGAGCGAACCGCATCATGAGCGTCGACCTGCACGCCGCGCAGATCCAGGGCTTCTTCGACGGCCCCGTCGACCACCTGTTCGCGATGCCCGTGCTGCTCGAGCACTTCAAGGCGAAGCTGGATGCCGACACCCTCACCGTCGTCTCGCCCGACATGGGGCGCGTACGGGTCGCCGACATCTGGAGCGACAAGCTCGGCGCTCCGCTGGCCATCATCCACAAGCGTCGCGATCCGCTGGTGCCCAACCAGGTCAGCGTGCACGAGATCATCGGTCCGGTCGAGGGTCGGGTCTGCCTGATCGTCGACGACATGATCGACACCGGGCGCACGATCGTGAAGGCCGCCGAGGCGCTCAAGAAGAACGGCGCCATCGGCGTCGTCGTCGCGGCGACCCACGCGGTGTTCTCCGACCCGGCGACCGAGATCCTGCAGAGCGAGTTCATCGACTCGGTCGTCGTCACCGACACCCTGCCGATCCCCGAGGAGAAGCGCTGGGACCGGCTGACGATCCTGCCGATCGCGCCGCTCATCGCGCGGGCGATCCACGAGGTGTTCGACGACGGCTCCGTCACCTCGATGTTCGACGGAGCCGCGTAGCCGCTACGGACGCGCGGCGTCGTCCGCGCGGTCGAGGTAGCCGCTCAGGCGGGAGATGAAGTCCTCCGACGGGCGGTAGGCGGGGTCGGCCGTGGCCTTCTCGTACTCGCCCTGGGCTTCCTCGATCGCCTCGTCGATCTCGAGGACCGCGAGGGCGTTGCGCTGCACCTCGTCGAGCGCCACGAGGTAGGCGATGGCGCGATCGATGTCGGCGGGACCGCCGTAGGAGTAGTCGGACATGGTCCGAGCGTACAAGCGGTTCAGCGGCCCCAGGCGCTGGGCGGCGCCGCGACGACGTCGACCGGGGTGTAGTGCCAGTGGCCGCCCCAGGCGTAGTGTCCGCCCGCCCACGGGGACGCCCAGATCGCGTATTCGATCGCGGCGGTGTCGGCGGAGGCGGCGAAGCCCGCGGCGATCTGCGCGTAACCGGCGCTGGTGGAGAGGGCCTTCGCGACGATCCGGGCCGACTCGTCGAGACTGGAGTAGGCGGCGAAGCCACCCATCCCGATGTTGAGCGGGTTGTTGCGGCGGTACCAGTCGTCGGCGCCGTTCTCCTGCCGCATCCACCGGGTGATCACGGTGACGTTGCTCTCGGTGACGGGCCAGCCGGCGTAGACGAGCACGAGCTTCGCCCAGTCGTGGTTGGTGCCGCCGGCGATGAAGGTCTCGGGCCCGGGCGTCGCACCGAAGGCGTCGCGCTCGGCCGGCGCCGCGGTGGTGGCCGCGACGGCCGCGACCGAGGAGCTGAGGGTGAAGTCCTGAGCGTTCTCGGCGGCGTACTCGGCCTGCTGCTCGGCGATCGA
>Ga0075364_10001113_pt1 | contig 14345 bp, 12 predicted proteins | sample EndMetdeltDD1764_FD_71517 | JGI IMG/M metagenome (GOLD analysis project Ga0075364, IMG submission 71517) | Populus endosphere microbial communities from Tennessee, USA - Endosphere MetaG P. deltoides DD176-4 | ecosystem: Host-associated > Plants > Roots > Endosphere | place: USA: Tennessee... | reverse complement strand
AGGATTCCAAATTAAAATATTGCATGAGCGTTTGTCTGAGCATGCTAAATTAAAAACATTAGCAGAAAAAATGCCTGCCGCCGATGAATGGCTTCCAAGTTCAGTCGAGTTAAAGGCTTTAAAACATTTCATTAAGGATCAATATGATAATGTTCCTAAGCACTTACGATATTTACTTGAGAATATTAATAATTTAACGCAGCTAAAGGATGATGCACCGCTGCAGCGTACCTTGCACAGAGGTCATGCTTAGTGAGTCAACGAGCCCGTGATAAGCGGGCCTTCAGAGGAGGCCGAAGCAAGGTGTGCATTTGGCTTCCCCTTGGGGATGCATTAAATTTGTTCATATGCTCATCGCAGTTCAAAATGTGGCGAACATTTTGAAGTGCATTCTTAGCGCGATGGGGATTTTCAAGGGGAGAATCGTGATTCCCCCCTTGAATGACGGTGCGAAAGCTTTGCTTTTGCCCGTCATGTAAGTGGATATACCGCTTGCTGGGTATTTGAAAAGTTCGTATCTTCAGGTACGAGCGGTATATTTGCATTATGTCTGATTGAAGCTACACTTTACTAAAGCTCCGCTGGATTGCGCTTGAAGTTTGATCCTAAAAGGTTGGGGATTGTCTTGACGCATGGTGTGCAAGCCTACCTCGAGTAGGAAGCCTAAAGTGCATCACATATCGCCATTATAGCTTAGTCGCTTTCAAGTAGATTAAGACACCAGCGGAACTTTTACTTTACCCTCCATCTTACCTTCGGCGAGTCAATACTTCTTTTAATATCATCTAATTCATCGCTCAAGTCATCTATGAGTATTTTGCTCGTAACACGCTTTGTTAGGTCTCTTCTAAGTATTGTGCCAAAGAAGAAACCGCTGCCCCATTTGCTTCTATAGCTCGATAGTTTATCCTGGTTATTTATAATGGATTGTTGGATAGCAGCGATAGCTCGGATGAGTGCGTCTTTACGGGGGTGTTTGTGTTCAAGGTTGGATTGCAGGTTTAAAATTCGCGTTCTAATTTCAGCAAGCGAGCCAGCTTTCTGCGCTGCACTAATACCTCTTTCTTGAGCCAAGCTCCAAATTTTATTATTCAAAGATCCTAATAGTATTTTTATTCTTTCTGAGAGATCACCGAGCTGAGGGGGAATGTTAGCGTCGCAGATTTTCTGCGTGCTAGGTACATTAACGGTTTCTGGCGGTGGTTCTTCTTTAAGTAATTCGTTAAATTTCTTCACATTAACCTTAGCTTTTTCTAGCTCTTCTGCAGACTCAGCATCAAATAGATCATTGAGTGGCGCTGTTAATAGGCTGGACTCTTTGCAAGTCTCACTTTCTTTAGATAACTCATTATCCTCTAATAGCGCTTCATCATCCGTATCGTGTGTAAATACGGGGTTAAAAATGCCTCTTACGCCACTGGCTAGCTGATTTGCATCCCGTTTAAACCGGGAGGCCATATAGGCTAATATGCCTAACGCAGTCGTTGGTATATTTTCATAACTAGCAACATCAGGCTGTTTTTCTTCGGGCATGAAAACTCTCTTTTTTATTATTAGCGTGAAGTAAATGAAAAAACGCTATGGTTAATAATCGAGTGATAAGCCGCCATCAACAGCGATAATTTGGCCGGTAATGTAGTTAGCATGCTGGATCAGAAAAGTAACGGCATCGGCAATATCATCCGGTGTTCCAGCGCGTTTTAGCGCGGTGCGGCCAACGATTTTTTCACGTAATGCTGGATTAAATTCAGTTTCATCGTCTGGCCAAAGTGCAATACCCGGCGCAACGCCATTTACTCTGACGGAAGGCCCTAACTCTTTGGCTAAGCATTTAGTGAGCATCACCAGGCCAGCTTTTGCGACACAATAAACCGGATATTTTCTTAGAGGACGTTGGGCTTGGATATCAACTAAATTAATAATACAGCCTTTTTGCTTTTTTAAATAAGGTAGGGCAGCTTGGGACAAAAAAAGCGGGGCTTTTAAGTTGCTTCCTAGTAAGTCATCCCAGCTCTTTTCAGTAATTTCACCGAAGGGTGTTGGGTAAAAGCTGGAGGCATTATTGATCAGAACATCTAATTTTCCCCATTGCTCAATGACTTTTTTGACTAAATCGGGATAAGCTGCCGTATTTTGTAGTTCAGCTTGCAGGGTAATAGCGGTATCATGCTGTTGTTGATTGAGTTCTTGTGCCAGTGTTTCAGCTTCAGTGGCTGAGCGGCGGTAATGGATAGCCACGCGCATGCCTTGGCGATGACAATGACGGGCAATCGTCGCGCCTACGCGCTTTCCCGCGCCGGTGATTAGGACGACTTTAGAATCTGTATTAAAATTATGCATCTTAAATTTTACCTGTATCACGAGAATGACAATAGAAACACTTAGCTGTTTGCCTCATCTTAATGCTACGCATCAAGCGCAAAGCGAAGCGCTGTGCCAATTGATTATCAATGCGATTCAGCAGGATAAAACCCAATCAATCAGTTTTGCGCGCTTTATGGAATTAGCATTGTACGAACCGCAACGGGGTTATTATACAGCGAGTTTAAATAAATTGGGTGAGCAGGGTGATTTTGTCACGGCACCGGAAATTTCGCCGTTATTTGCGCAATGTTTAGGACAGCAATGTCAGGAAGTGCTTGGGCAGTTGGGTGGTGGTGATATTCTAGAGATTGGTGCAGGAACCGGTAAGATGGCACAGGATCTCTTATTGTTTTTAGAAAAGAAGGGTGTTTTACCCACACGATATAAAATTTTAGAAATTAGCTCGGATCTGAAACAGCGCCAACAGCATAGGCTCAAAACGCAAATTCCACATTTATTCTCTTTGGTTGAATGGCTAGATGATTGGCCTGATAGACCGTTAAAGGGGATTATTATTGCGAATGAAGTGGTAGATGCCTTGCCCGTACATAAATTTTTATGGACAGAGAATAGCATTCAAGAAATGCGTGTGGTACATGCCGAAAATAATTTTACTTGGCATTATGCGCCGGTTGTATCACCGCAGCAGACAAGCCGCTTAGCGCAGCTAAAATTAAATTATTTTAATGAAACCGTTCGATATGAGTCTGAAGTTTGTTTGGGTTTATCGGATTGGATGAGTAAGCTGAGTGCAGCTTTACAGCAAGGGTTGATATTGATTATTGATTATGGGTTTCCAGCGCATGAGTACTATCATCCAGATCGCCGTTTAGGTACATCAATGTGTTACTATCAGCACCGTGGTCATAGTAACCCTTTTGTCTTAGTTGGGTTGCAGGACCTGACAGCCTCCGTTGATTTTAGTTTGCTGGCCCGTTATGCCGTGGAAACAGGCTTGGATTTAGCCGGGTTTACATCACAGGCGGCTTTTTTGATTAATAGTGGTTTGTTACAACATATGGAAGAATGTTATAATACCATTGCGGCGGTGGATCTTAACCGACAAGTGCATTATTTAACTTCGCCGAATGAAATGGGCGAACTCATTAAGGTAATAGGGCTGACTCGTGGATATCAAGCAACATTACAAGGCTTTCTGCAGTATGACAAGCGGGCTCGGCTGTAAGGTTATTTTGATGCATAATAATATGTTTAGACTTTTATATAATAAAAATAAGGAAGAAGTTTATGGCGAATAGAACCATGTTCTCTGCTGAAAAAGGGCAAGCCCCGGTTAGAAAACTCCCCCCTTTTATCGATACACTTGAAAAACTGGCTGATGGAATTAAAGGGCTGCTTAGCTCTGTAATGCGATTAAAGAAGGTTATTCGAGACAAATCGGGGGCTGAAGCACCGGTTATTGATGCTTTAGCAAAAGGTGCTGATACTCTAAATGAGATGAAAAACAGTCTTGAGTCAACTGCCTCGCCACTTAATAGTACTGGCATTAAGTACCATAAATAGATTTTATATGCCTTATTCAGAACAAGAAATAGAGATTGCTAGAGAAGTAAAAAAAATATTAGACAAAGGTATTCAAGAAGGTCCCTGGCAAGCTAACTTATTTCTAAAAGGTATAAAAAAAAAACTAGAAGAATTACACAGTCAATTTGAAGCAGATATCGGTCTAGAGCACTTGAAGCAGGACGCCAGTAGCGGCAATGACTTGCTGTCCCAAGCGCTGAATAATACCACCGAAATTTATATTTCTCTTTATCAATCACAGGGTAGTAATATACAAAAGTGGCAGGAAGTGATTGCTTCGCTCGTGCATTATTCCATGGGCCGGCCTATCTATAAGAATGAGGATGATGTTCGAGCCGCTATACAGTTAACGGATAGAAATCCTAATAATGCCTATGTGGTGCTGAAGGTGAATGCAGATACTATCTTAGCTGATTCAGCAGAACAGCCAAGGGTAGATCGAGAGGGGCGTAAACTTATTATGTTGAAGGAAGGTGGCATTACATTACATAATATTGTTCGCCTAGTGCATGCTTCGGGCCATTATAAACTAGTCGGGAATTTTTTAGTTAAGCAGGCTTGAGCCCCAAGGGGTGGTCTCAAGCGGCAGAACAACAATTTTGAGATTGCAATATATAAACGTATACTCCACAGCAATTTAAAGAATAATAATTACTTATGCCACCTTCTCCCGGTCCACAACAGCAATCAGGCGATAATTCGCTTGCACCTTTATGGATTATCATTGCCCTTTTCGTACTGGGGTGGTTATTGTGGGCATTTTTTCATACGCAAATTGTAGGCTTCTCGTTGCTCATTAAATCGTGGGAAGCACGTCTAATTGCCTTTTTTCTTCCTAGTGTTGCCTATCTTCCTGCTGAAATAAAGCATTTATCGCCTTCGGCGGTCGCATTCTCACAGCTACTTGATATTAGCCGAACGGTTGGGGAGTACTTACGTTATCCGGTTATTGTCGTGCTGGTTGTATTAGCATTTATTATTTACTTTAGCCATATCAATTTAAATTTTAAAAAAGTTTATACCATGAAGTCATTAACTGAGGCGGAACGGCAGAATTGGCCGCAAATTACGCCGGTGGTTAAGCTTAATTTGGTTAAAGAAGATATTGATAAAGGTGCCTGGGCAATGGCTTTAACCCCGATGCAGTTTGCCAAGAAGTATCAACTGCTCCGCGAGGAAAAAACAGTATTGACCATGACGGCATCAGCACCGCGTCAGCAAACCACCGTGCAGATACGGCGCGATGTAGCGCATCATGTGTTTACCTTGCAATTAGGGGATTATTGGCAAGGGGTAGAACGTTTAACACCCTCAACTAAAGCGCTGTTAGCGATTTTTGCGGCACGGGCTAATCATGATCGTGATGGTGCACTTAAGTTGTTATTACAAATAGCTGAATCAACCAAAACAGGACGGCTTAATTTTTCCGGTGTTAATGCGTTATGGGAAAAACATAAGCATAATAAAGCGCTTAACCGAGTGATGCATAGCCATGCCTACGTGTTAACCGTGATGGCTTCGATGTTAGAATTAGCAAGAAAAGACGGTGTATTAGCGTCTGCTGATTTTTTATGGTTAAAACCCACGGATAGGGCGTTGTGGTTTATGTTGAATTCAGTGGGGCGGCAAACCGTTTGTTCTGAAGTAGCTGGGCCTTTTGCGCATTGGAATGTTGAGCGTGCGATGGGCAGACGGTTACTGGCGCCTATGGTTGATGAAGCCGTTAATGGTTTGGATGCTGCTATTAAAGATATTTTATATATACCGGATTCTGAATAATGGCTGTTGCACGTGGTTTAGAACAAAAACATGAACAAGATCCCCGTCGACTCTTACGGGATACACGTACGCTGGGTGTACGCTTTGTTGATTTTTTTAAAAATCCACAAGCGGTTACTATCTTATTAGTCGGATTTGCTTCTGGTTCTTTTTTTATTCCTGCGGTTGCCGATATTGTTTTATTGCTCGGTATTCTCTCTTTTTGGTATGCCTATACACGCAAAACCTCATTACCATTTCGTATGCCGCAGCGTGCGAAGCAACCGGATAATAATGACTTAATGCCAGGTAGTAATAAACCACGTAAAGCGCGTGGTATTTGCTTGTTTGGTAATGAAATTTCTACGGGCGAAGAGCTTTGGTTTAGCAATGATGATATGCGTACTCATTGCTTGATTTTTGGATCGACCGGTAGTGGTAAAACAGAAGCCTTGGTCTCGCTGGCTTTTAATGCGTTGGTACAAGGTAGTGGTTTTATCTACGTGGATGGAAAAGGCGATAATAGTTTATACGCTAAAATATTTTCGATGGCGCGTTCGATGGGACGTGAAGATGATATTTTGGTTGTGAACTTTATGACAGGTGCGCGGGATATCGTTGGACCACAAGAAAAACGTTTGTCGAATACCATGAATCCCTTTGCAAACGGTTCATCGAGTATGCTGTCGCAGCTCGTAGTGAGCTTGATGGACGGCAGCAGTAAGACGCCCGATGGTGATATGTGGAAGGGGCGTGCGATAGTCTTCGTTGAGGCGTTAATGAAGCTATTGGTTTATATGCGCGATCAAGGCGCTATTTTATTAGATGTGCATGTGGTGCGGAATTATTTTGAATTAACCCGCGTAGAAAACATTGTGATAGATAAGGTGTTTCCACGTGATGGTCAGGAGCCATTGAGTTTAAATGAAGTGCCTGACTTGGTCTTGGAGCCGATTACCAACTATCTTATCAACTTACCAGGTTATGATAAATCCAAAAAAGGTAAACAAGTTTCTCAAGTTTTAGAGCAGCATGGTTTTATTACCATGCAGTTAACCCGTGTGTTTGGATCGCTCGCCGATACCTACGGACATATTTTGCGGACTAATTTAGCCGAAGTTGATTTAAAAGACGTTGTATTGAATCGACGAATCTTATTAGTTTTATTGCCGGCGTTTGAGAAATCACCGGATGAATTATCTAATTTGGGTAAGATTATTATCGCGTCGCTCAAAGCGATGTTAGCGGCGGGTTTGGGCGAAGAAGTGGAGGGTGATTATAGCGATATTATCGAACGAAAGCCCACCAATGCGTTGACGCCTTATTTATGCGTATTAGATGAATACGGTTATTATGCTGTGCCTGGATTTGCCGTGGTGCCTGCGCAGGCACGATCCTTAGGTTTTTCTATTGTTTTTGCCGGCCAAGATTTACCTGCTTTTCAAAAGGCTTCGAAAGAAGAAGCGGCCTCTATCGGTGCAAACTGTAATATAAAACTGTGTATGAAATTAGAGGATCCCTTAGAAACTTGGGATTTCTTCTCGAAAAGTGCAGGCGAGGCTTGGGTAACGAAGGTGGATGCTTTTCAAACACGCGCTGAAAGTCTTTTGAATAATTATGCCGATACACGGAGTGCTTCCAGTGAAAAACGTGCGCGTATTGATCTATTAGATCTGAAAGAACAACGTGAAGGTGAAGCGCATATTTTATTTAAGTCAAAAATTATTCGTGCACGTTTATTTTATGCGAACCCGCTGCCTGTGAAACGGATGCGCTTAAATCAGTTTTTAAAAGTGGGCTTGCCTACGCATCGTGTCATGATCGATCTGCAACAACAATTGATTAACTTTAAAAAAGTGATGGATAAAGACACATTTTCACTGGATAAATTAGATGAGTCTTCTATTATTGCTGATTTAGCGGATACTTTAAGCGAACAAAGTGATTTAAAACCAGTTGATGCGGCATTATCCGCCTTATTAGCGATCCATAAAACGGAAGAAGAAAAAGATGAAGTGTTCAGCGTTGAAGAAGAAATTTTAGGCGTCGGTGAATTAAATTTATTTAGCAAGCTGAATATTTCAGCTAAATTACAAAGCGTATTATTGGCAGATAATATTGATCAATTTGCCGCACCTTTTTTAAATCGCAGTGTTACACAAGGACAAATGGCTGTTATAGAAAAAATATCGGGTAAATTTGAAAAGCATGCGCTCAGTATTGCGGCAGAAATTGTAAAAGATATGACGGTAGCGACGCATTATCCACCTGAGGTAGCGACTGTTTTTTCTGCTGAGGACATCAGGAAAGCAACCGAAGAGCTAGTTGAAAGTATTAAGAGGGGACGGGAAGAGACCCAGAAGGAAAAAGGAAACTAATTTGCCGCGTTTTACGCTGCAATGATAAAAAACCACCACCGTCATGGCGAGCGAATGAAATGAGCGTGGCCATCCAGGCACTGTACTTTCTGGATTGCCGCGCGCCCTGCGGCGCTCGCAATGACGATGAATAGAGGGGCTTCGTAATGACGATGCCCCTCATAAATAACTATAACGATAAGTGTTTAAGCTATGAAATCATGCTATTTTTTTGTTTTAAGTGTTTTATTGCTGAGCGGTTGTGCGAGTCAGCGTCCTAGCGCTACGCCCATGCCCATTGCGCCGGATTCTGCCGTGTATCAGCAGCAGAATCAAATTGATAATTTAAAAAAAGGCGGGGTACAAGTGATTCAACTCGGGGATGAATTACGTTTAGTGCTGCCTACTAAGCGATTTTTTAGTAAAAACACGTATACCTTAAAAGCAACATCATCGCTTAGTTTGGATCAGATAGCGGTTTTTCTTAACCAGAGAAAAAACTTTGGTATTAATGTCTTAGCCTATACGCCCTCGTTAGAGGTTGGAGATGACTTTAAACCAAATACCAGTTTAGAGCAGCAGCAGGCGCAAGCGATTGTGGATTACCTTTTGCAACGCGGTTTAAATACCCGGCTGATTACCGCAACGGCTTGGACAGGTGTTAGTGATAAGCAAAAACAAGGCACGGGCTGTTTTAGTGATGATGCACCCGGTGTTTTTTCAGTGGAAATAAGGGCTCGTTTATTACAACCGGAACAGAGTCAATAGCCTTTAGTCCGGAAAAATAGGCGAAAATATAAAAAATGAAGCGGGCAGTATATAAATGTAGCTTTTTCTAATAACTATGGTTATAGTTCGCTCAAATAAATCCTGTATAGGTGTAGAGGGGTAAGGTGGGCAGCCGAATTGAGTTAGTGCGGTCTCGGAAAGGTTTTTATCGAGACAATTATAATCGAGTTTGTATAGCACTTTTGCTAGCGTTAGTGACTATTTTACTACTCAGCGCTTTAGTTATTTATCTAGCTGTTTTCCGTCCTGTTTCGGACATTTACGCTACTTCTATGGATGGGCAAATAACTCGCTTGGTCTCTCTGGATTCGCCTGTACAAGCGAGTGCTTAATAAGAATAAATTGTAAGAGAGATGATAATGAAAGAAGATGCACTCCAAGTCGTTAAATTACGCAATGACTTCTATCGCGATAATTATCGGAAGGTTGTTGCGGCATTACTAATCAGTTTCTTCATTGTGCTGACTTTAGCCGGGGCGTTATTTTATATCGTCACGCATCCGCCTGCGCCACGCTATTTTGCTACGAGCAATGATGGTCGCTTGGTTCCTTTAATCCCCTTTGATCGCCCTAACCTGAATAATTCTACCGTATTAGAGTGGGCTAACACAGCGGCTACTGCTGCGTATAGCTATAACTTTGTTAATTACCGACAGGCATTGCAACAAGCAGCGGATTATTTTACCCAGGAAGGTAGACAGATGTTTTTCAATGCCGTAAAAAGCTCCAATAATTTGCAGGCGGTGATTGCTAAAAAGCTCATTGTTTCTGCCGTGGCAACGGGTGTACCTGTTGTACTCGAGCAGGGTGTTATGTTGGGTCGTTATACGTGGAAAGTACAAATCCCTATGTTAATTACGTTTCAAAGTGCCAGCCAATTTTCACAGCAATCGGTTACTGTGACGATGCTTATCGTGCGTGTTTCGCCTTTAGCATCACCCCGTGGTATTGGTATTTCGCAATTCATTGTATCAGGAGGCGGCGGTATTACCGGTTAGTCACACCATGAATAGACCCCTTTTAAAATGGCATCATGGATTTAATTTTATTCACCGATACATCTGCTGTGTCATGGGAATACTATTAATAGGATTGCTTAGTACGACGGCAGAAGCAGCCGGCAATAATGCGGCAGCACCCACACAAGCATCAGCTAATAATTCAGATGCGAGTGATGGTTCTGTGTCAGTGGACGCCTTGAATAAGGCGGCGTTTGGTTCGATGACACAAGCCATGTTGCCGATGACACCGGAGCAGATCCAACGCTTAAGAGCGTTGTTTAATCAAACACAGGCGGCGGCTGCAGCAACACCAGGTACGCCACCGCGACCTACTATATCCTCGCAGTACGTTAAATTAGAACCCGGTGCAACACCGATAGTCGTTCGTTTAGCGCAAGGTTATGTGACAACGGTCGCATTTGTAGATTCTACCGGGCAGCCTTGGCCAGTCGATAATTACGATATCGGTAATCCGCAGTCGTTTAATATTCAGTGGGATAAAAAAAGCAATTTATTGATGATACAAGCCACGGCTTTGTATAGCGTAGGTAATCTTGCGGTGCAGTTGCAAGGCTTATCCACACCGGTGATGGTGACATTAATTTCTGGCCAAAAGGCCGTTGATTATCGTATTGATCTGCGTGTTCCAGGTAATGGCCCGAATGCTAAAGCCTTATTAGGGCGAGCATTGCCAGATAGTGCGGATCCAACCTTATTAAATATTTTAGAAGGTGTTGCTCCACAGGGAAGCACTTCATTAAAGGTTTCAGGCGGTCCTGCACAAGCGTGGTACAGCGGTAATCACTTGTATCTGCGTACACGTTTGACATTAATTTCGCCGGCATGGATTGCAACCATGTCCAGTCCTGATGGCATGAAAGCGTATGAAATGCCTAAAACATCGCTTATTTTAGGTTTTCAAGATGGTCAATCAATACAATTAAAAGTAGAAGGGTTTTAAGGATTCCTATGAATCTTAAATTACAAAATATTACACATGTATTTAAGAATGTGAGAACACGTAGCATTATTATTGTGACGGTCTTAATTCTTTTGTTTGGTTTTTTATTAGGTTTTAAACACTTAATGAGTCGAACAGCGCCGGCAGCGGATACGTCAGTTCAATTAAAAGATGCGCCAGGCAATATACAATCTGTTCCGGGCGGTCTTCAACAATCGCCATCGGCGGATTATCAACGTCTTCAGCAGCAACAAAATTTGCAACAGGCAGCGCTTGCAGAAAAAACCGGCGCCAGTGTTATTCCTACTTTATTGGATAGCTCTGAATTTAATACCCAGTCACAAAATCAGTTGGGTGGCTGTACATCGTGTTGTAAACCTTGTTCTTGTTGCGAAAATAATGCTTCTTCAGCGAATAAAGCATTTAATACTTCAGGCGCTTCGTTATTACAACCCAGTGATCTACGATCCGGTACCTTAATTTACGATACACAAGGTAAGGTGATTGGTCGTTTAGGACCAGACGGTAAAGTACGCAACCAAAATGGAGAAATTATCGGTCAAGTAGGGCCAGATGGTTTAGTGCGTGCGACAGATGGCAGTGTGATTGGAAGTGCCGCTGTTCCTGCATCAGGTGATCCTGTTTACGATGCAACAGGTCATTTAATCGGTCATGTGGGTGCGGATGGTAAAGTACGTGATCTTAAGGGCGCAGTGATTGGCGCGGTTTCTGCTGATGGAATAGTACGTGATCTTAAAGGCGCGGTGATTGGAAAAGCAGTCAACGCTAAATTAACAAATTCTGGTCTTGGTGCTGCTGTTTATGATGCGCAGGGTCGTATGATAGGAACAGTGGGCAGCGATGGCAAAGTACGTGATGCAAAAGGCAATGTGATTGGTAGCGTGGGTGCTGATGGTATTGTGCGTGATGCCGATGGAAAAGTGATTGGTAAAACCGGCGTTAGTAACGTAGGTGCACCAGTTTATGATGCACAAGGTCATTTACTTGGTACGGTCGGAGCCGATGGCAAAGTACGTGATGCAAAAGGTAATGTGATTGGTAGCATAGGTGCAGATGGTATTGTGCGTGATGTGGACGGAAGCATTATTGGTAAAGCGGGCGTTAATAGTATTGGTGCACCGATTTATGATGCGCAAGGCCGTTTACTGGGAACAGTGGGCAGCGATGGCAAAGTACGTGATGCAAAAGGCAATGTAATTGGTACCGTGGGTGCAGATGGTATTGTGCGTGATGCAGCGGGGAAAATTATTGGTAAAACCGGCGTTAGTAACGTAGGTGCACCGATTTATGATGCACAAGGCCGTTTACTGGGAACAGTGGGTTCTGATGGCAAGGTACGTGATGCAAAAGGCAATGTGATTGGCAGCGTCGGTGCAGATGGTATTGTGCGTGATGCGGACGGAAGAATTATTGGTAAAACGGGTCTTAGTAGTGTGGGCGCGCCAGTTTATGATGCGCAAGGCCGTTTACTAGGAACAGTGGGTTCTGATGGCAAAGTACGTGATGCAAAAGGCAATGTAATTGGTACCGTCGGTGCAGATGGTATTGTGCGTGGTGCGGACGGAAAAATTATTGGTAAAGCGGGTGTTAGTAGCGTAGGCGCACCGGTTTATGACGCACAAGGTCGTTTACTGGGTACGGTCGGAGTTGATGGCAAAGTACGCGATGCAAAAGGCAATGTGATTGGCACCGTCGGTGCTGATGGTATTGTGCATGATGCAGCGGGGGAAATTATTGGTAAAACCGGCGTTAATAACGTAGGCGCACCAGTTTATGATGCACAAGGCCGTTTACTGGGAACAGTGGGTTCTGATGGCAAAGTACGTGATGCAAAAGGCAATGTGATTGGTACCGTCGGTGCAGATGGTATTGTGCGTGATGCGGACGGAAAAATTATTGCTAAAACCGGCGTTAGTAACGTAGGTGCACCAGTTTATGATGCACAAGGCCGTTTACTGGGAACAGTGGGTTCTGATGGCAAAGTACGCGATGCAAAAGGCAATGTGATTGGCACCGTCGGTGCTGATGGTATTGTGCGTGATGCGGACGGAAAAATTATTGCTAAAACCGGCGTTAGTAACGTAGGTGCGCCAGTTTATGATGCACAAGGTCGTTTACTGGGAACAGTGGGTTCTGATGGCAAGATACGCGATGCAAAAGGTAATGTCATTGGTCAAGTCAATGCAGACGGTGTTGTGCAGGATGCCAATGGCAAATCAATAGGACGTGCTTATCTAGGTGGTATGGCTAAACGTACTTCGAGTATGGTTCCTGGCGCGCCTGTTTATGATCGTGACGGTAAAATAATAGGAACCGTCGGATCGGATGGCCGTGTACGTGATGCACATGGGAAGGTTTTAGGTACCTTAGGTCGTGATGGAACGCTACGTGATCAAAATCAACAGCTCATAGGAAAAGTAGGTGCTACGGCACCCGGTACGCCGGTTTATGATAAACAAGGTCGATTAGTCGGAACAGTAGGTAGTGATGGTATTGTAAGAGATAGCCAAGGGCGAGCCATTGCAACAATGGGAGCCGATGGTATTGCGCGTGATGCACAAGCTAATCCTTTAGGCAGTACAACGCCACCCGCTGTTGCTAGCAATAATCCGGCAAATTCAAACGCTGCTTTAAATCAAGATGCATCAGTGAGTTTATTGCCGAACACATCCGATAATCCTAATCCAGCCTTACAAGCGATCCTCGATAGGCAAGCGCAACAAATTTCAGCGCAAAAAGCAGAACAATTACAACAACAAATGCAGTCGTCCATGTCAACACAGGCGAATCAATTGTTTGTCGCATGGGCTTCACCCACGCAACAGTATGTGGCGGGTACGCCTTCGGCGGATAGAAATCTAAGCCTAGGTGCTGGTATGGCCGCTGGTACAGCAACCGCGTTGACATCCGCTGAACCGCCCGCTGTTAAAGCAGGAACGATTATGTATGCGGTGCTATTAACCGCCGTGAATAGTGATGAACCCGGTCCTGTATTAGCAGAAATCGTGCAAGGTAAGTTTAAGGGTGCGCGTTTAATTGGTACCTTAAGCAATCAAAAAAAGAAAGTATTACTTTCCTTTAACACGATGACCATGCCTAAAATATCGCAGAGTATTCCGATTAATACCGTTGCGATTGATGACAATACGGCGCGTACCGCTTTATCAAGCTACACCGATAATCATTATTGGTTGCGTTACGGTACTTTATTTGCTTCCGCGTTTGTTCAAGGTTATGGACAGTCCTTTTTAGCTTCAAATGCAAACTATTCAGGCGCGATTGTGATTAATCCTGATAATAAAGCGCCTGATTTAAAGCCTAGGGATAGAGTTTTTGTCGGTTTAGGTCAAGTAGGTGTGCAGTATGCCGCCGCTTTAGGCAGTATTTTTAATACGCCACCGACCGTACATGTTTATTCAGGTACAGCGATGGGCATATTGTTTCTTTCGGATTTACCGGCGTTGCCGCAATAAATTTATTTTTTACAACGTTTTATAGTACGAGGCTATGATGGATAAAAAAACTTATAATGTGAATGAAGAAGAGTAT
>Ga0075364_10001111_pt1 | contig 14380 bp, 12 predicted proteins | sample EndMetdeltDD1764_FD_71517 | JGI IMG/M metagenome (GOLD analysis project Ga0075364, IMG submission 71517) | Populus endosphere microbial communities from Tennessee, USA - Endosphere MetaG P. deltoides DD176-4 | ecosystem: Host-associated > Plants > Roots > Endosphere | place: USA: Tennessee... | reverse complement strand
GCTCGGGAGGTTCCTCGACGATCTTGAGCAGCGCGTTGAAACCGGCCGTGGTGACCATGTGCGCTTCGTCGACGATGAAGATGCGGTAGCGCGACTGCGCAGGCGCGTAGAAGGCGCGGTCACGCAGCTCGCGGGTGTCGTCAACGCCGCCGTGGCTGGCCGCGTCGAGTTCGACCACGTCGACGCTGCCCGGTCCGTTCGGCGCCAGCGCCACGCATGAGTCGCATACACCGCACGGCGTCGGGGTCGGGCCCTGTTCACAGTTCAGCGAGCGGGCCAAGATGCGCGCCGACGACGTCTTCCCGCAGCCCCGCGGCCCGGAGAACAGGTAGGCGTGGTTGATACGGCCTGCCGACAGCGCCGTGGACAGCGGTTCGGTGACGTGCTCCTGGCCAACCACATCGGCGAAGACTGCCGGTCGGTACTTGCGGTAGAGCGCCACGCTCAGCAGGCTACCGGCGTGGTCCGACGCGCGAACACGTCAGCCCTTCAGTAGCGACTCGGTCGCCGACAGCAGCGCACAGGTGGCAAGGCCGTCGATCGCGTCGCGCAGTTCCGGGAGCCCGGGAAACGACGGCGCGATCCGGATGTTCTTGTCCTCCGGGTCTTTTCGGTACGGGAATGCCGAGCCCGCCTCCGTGACGGCGATGCCTGCATCCTTGGCCAGCGCGACCGTGCGCTTGGCGGTGCCCGGCAATATGTCGAGGCTGACGAAGTAGCCGCCCTTGGGATCGGTCCACGACGCTACCTTCGACTCGCCGAGCCGGTCCTCGAGGATCTCCTGCACCAGCGCGAACTTGGGCGCCAATATCTGTTGGTGGCGCTGCATATGCAGGCGCACCCCGTCGGCGTCGCCCAGGAACCGCAGGTGCCGCAGCTGGTTGACCTTGTCCGGGCCGATGGACTTCTTGCCTGCGTACTGCAGATACCAGGCGATGTTGCCAAGCGAGCCGCCGAAGAAGCTGACACCGGCGCCTGCGAAGGTGATCTTGGACGTCGACGAGAAGACCAGTGGCCGGTTCGGGTTGCCCGCCGCTTCCGCCAGGCCCAGCACATCGACCTGCTGAACGAAGTCGTGGGTGAGAGTGTGCACGGGGTACGCGTTGTCCCATATCAGCCGGAAATCGTTTGCTGCTGTCCGCATTTGGACGAGTCGGCGCACGGTGTCCCACGAATACGTGACACCGGTCGGGTTCGAGTACACCGGCACACACCACATGCCCTTGATGGCCGGGTCAGCGGCGACCAGCTCCTCGATCAGGTCGACGTCGGGGCCGTCCTCGCGCATCGGCACGGTGATCATCTCGATGCCGAGGGTCTCTGTGATCGCGAAGTGCCGGTCGTAGCCGGGCGAGGGGCAGAGGAACTTCACAGCGGGCTCGGCGATCCAGGGCCGCGCGGAATCCACGCCCCCGTGCAGCATCGAGAACACCACCACGTCGTGCATCAGCTCGAGGCTCGCGTTATTGCCGGCGAGCAGGTTGGGCACCGGGATGCCGAGCAGCTCGCCGAAGATGGCCCGCAGCTCGGGCAGGCCGTGCTGGCCACCGTAGTTGCGGGTGTCGGTGCCATCCCCATCTCGGAAGGCGTCGCGTCCATCTCCTGGAAGGCTCAGCAGTTCATTGGAGAGATCGAGCTGAGCCGGCGACGGCTTGCCGCGGGTCAGGTCAAGAGACAGGCCCTTGGCCTGCAACTCGGCGTAGTTGAGCTTCTGCTGCTCGTGCTGTGCTTGCAGTTCGTCACGACCGAGGGATTGAAACGACACCGCGCGCCTTCCACAAACGTCAAGCTCCGGGAAAGTAAGGGGACCCCGCGCACCCGCCAGAGCCCATTGACCCTTGCTGCCTTCCGGCCCTGGGGGAGTTCACAGGATAGACGCCGCGCGGGGTCCACGGCGAGTCTAATACCCGGCTGCCTAGCGACTCGACGGGCGCATCAGCCAGGTCGGCTACCATGGCCCGCGGAGGATTCGCCTAGTGGCCTATGGCGCTCGCCTGGAACGCGGGTTGGGTTAATAGCCCTCAGGGGTTCAAATCCCCTATCCTCCGCACTCGGTCCGGGTGCGGCCAGCTCACCGAAGTCTGGTCGCAACCGGTCCAATAAGCACGAGGAGGGGTATGGGCCGCACCGTTGCGGTGGTTTGGCACGCGTCGTTTTCTATCGCCGCCGGTGTCCTCTACTTCTTCTTCGTGTTGCCGCGCTGGCCCGAGCTGCTCGGCGACACCTCCCACACGCTCGGCACTGTGCTGCGCATCGTCGCCGGCGCCCTGATCGGCCTTGCCGCGCTGCCGGTGGTGTTCACGCTGCTGCGCACCCGCCGGCCGGAGTTCGGCACACCGCAGCTGGCCTTGACGCTGCGCACGTCGTCGATCGCGCTGCATGTACTCGCGGGTGCGCTGATCATCGGCACCGCGATCAGCGAGATCTGGTTCAGCGTCGACAGCGCCGGTCAATGGCTGTTCGGCATCTACGGTGCCGCCGCTGCGATCGCGCTGCTCGGCATCTTCGCGTTCTACCTGGCCTTCGTGGCCGAGCTGCCGCCGCCTCCGCCCAAGCCGCTCAAGGCCAAGAAGGCCAAGCAGGGCCGTCGCGGGCGCCGCAAGGCCGCATCAGACTCAGGCGAAGATGCGCCCGAGGACGAGGCGGCCTCGGAGGACGAGAGCGAAGAGAGCTCGGAGGACGAGAGCGAAGAGAAGCCCGCCGAGGTCACCGCCGAAGCCGGTGAGCCGGAGTCGACGGCCTCGGAGCCCGAGCCGAGCACGCAGGAAGAGCCTGCCGAGGACGAGGCGTCCGACGCCGGTCAAACCGGGCCAACCAACGGCAAGCTGGGCAACCGCAGGCCGTCCGGCAAGAACACCCCACGACGGCGCAGGCGTTTGCGCGGTGGTGTCGCAGTCGAGGATTAGCGTCATGACCAAGTGGGCGTGGCCTTTCGCGGTGCTCCTCGGTCTTGTGCTGATGGGCTGCAATATCGACCAACCGGCGCGAGCCGACGTGCCCGAGTTCAACCTCAATGAAGCGTTCACTCTTGCGGGCGGTCAGGAAGGGCTGATCCCCAGCGAGAAACTGCGACTTCGGTTTGCAGAGCTTCTGGAGGACTCGCGCTGTCCAACGCAGGTGAAATGTTTTTGGACGGGACAGGCTCGGATTGCCATTTCCGTGCAACCCGAGGGGAGCACTGCCACCACGGTGGAGTTCAACACAAACCCCGCGCCAGGGCAGACCGTCAAGGTCGCAGAAGTCGGTCCGTACAGCATTGAGTTGCAGTCCCTTGACCCCTACCCGCAGACACCTGACGCCATAGCGTTCGAGGATTACCGCGCAACGTTAATGGTGCGAAACCGATAGCGCCCGACTGGCATTCGTCAGTTCAAGCCAGGCCTGTATCACGCGGACGGCCGCGCCGATGTTGCCAACCTGACAGTGGTTGCCGGCCTGTTCGGCCGCGGTGAACGTGCGGGTGGTGACCGACCGTGCGCGGACCAGCCTGGCCGCCTGCCTGCGCAACTGCTTCAGCGGCACGTAGTGGTCGTCGACGCCGGCGAGCAAAAGGACATCGGCGGTGACCAGTTGTGAGACGCGCCGGGTGTTGAACCTGATGGTGGAGCGCAGGAAATCGTATGCCGTCCGGGTACCGGTGACATGCATGCCCTGCTGCAGTCCCCAGGCAGTGACGGGTTTGCGTGCGATCGCGCGTCGCGCGACGGCGTTGACAATTCCCTTGGCGCGCAGGGCAAGAAGCACGCGCAGCACCGGGGTTACCCCGCGACCTATCTGACGGGCTATCACCTCGAACTCGTCGTCGAGGATGTCCATGCTCACCGCGCGCCTGATTCGCGGCTCGAAGGCGGCCGCCCGGATGACGAGTCCTCCACCGAGGGATTCGCCGACAACGGTTACGTCGGTGAGTTGGTAGTGATCGAGAACAGCGCGTACTGGCCGCTCCCATTCGGGGATCATCGGCAAGCCGTGCTCCTCCAGAGCGCTACCTTGGCCCGGCCCCTCGAAGGCGACGACCCGGTGTCCCGCGTCCACCATCGTGGCGAGCATCGGCAGGAACTCCTCGATGTAACTGTCGAATCCGCCGAAAATGACTATGGTGCTTCCGGTTTCAGCTGCCGGGTGCAGGTCGAGCGCCGGTAATGCCGAACCGGCGTACGGCACCTCGTCGATGCTGACGTCGTACAGCGTCCGCATGGTCTGCACGAAGCGAGTTCTGGCACCAAGTTTGCGTGGATCGTCGGGGCGCATGAAGAACTCCGCGGCACGGTCGTAATACGCCGAGGCCAGTCGGCGGTCCGCCTGGCGGGCGGCTTCGGCAAGACCCAGGAAGCCGTCGATCCATTCGGGATAGGTGTCGCAGCGGGCCGCCAGCTCAGTGACCTCCGCGATCGCCGACGGGCCGATCCACTGCACCCATCGGTTGCACTGGAAGTTCAGGCTCAGGTCGTCGTGGAAGTGGTGATACCCGATGGCCGGCGTGGTGCCGGTGCAGTCGAGGCGCGGCGCTGATGCAAGCATGGCGTTCTCCTATCGCAAGACAACTTGCGATAGATCATGCACCCGTTCGCGCGCTATTGCAAGTGGACTTGCGATAGGCTCGGGTGGTGAACGCGCCCGCATCGCATCGCCGCGGCGAACACGTCCGCCAAACCGTGCTGACGGCGGCCTTTGATGAGCTCGCTGAGCACGGCGCCGGTGTTGCGACCATCGCAGGCGTCGCGCGCCGATCGGGGGTCCATGAGACGACGATCTACCGGCGATGGGTGACGAAGGACAACCTGTTCGTCGAGGCGCTGCTGAGTCGCAGCGCCGAGGAGATCCCGACACCGGATACCGGGTCCATCCGTGACGACCTGCTGGCGGTGGTGCGCGCGGTAATCGCCTACGTGACATCCCCTGTCGGCCTCGCGGCGCTGCACGTCGCGACACTGACTGCCGACGATCAGCAGGATGCCCGCCAGGCATTTTGGGCCGGCCGGATCAACGCGTTGCGTCCCGTCGTCGAGCGGGGCATCGCCCGCGGCGAGTTGCGGTCCGACACCGATGGCGGCCTACTTCTGGAGACCCTGATAGCGCCGTTGCACGGCAGGCTGCTGCTCACCGGCGAGACCGTCGACGAGCAGTTGGGCGAGCGCATCGTCGACCTCGTCCTGCAGGGTGCTGTGTGCCGTCAGTGATTTGGCTGGCCGGAGTTCGGGCACTATAGGCAGATGCACATACCTCCCGTCCGCCGCAGGCTGGCAGCGCTGCTGATCGCGTTCGTCGCGGTCCTGGCCCTCGTCGCGCCGGCGACTGCAGTAGCCGCTCCCGCGGATACGGAGGCGGCCGCTGCGGCAGTCGCGCCTGCCGTCGTCCAGATCACCACGAGGATCGACTACCAGCAGGCGATCGGAACCGGAACCGGAACAGTCATCGATCCCGGCGGCGTGGTGCTGACGAACTACCACGTCGTCGCGGGCGCCAACACCATCACCGGGACTGTTGGCGGGAGCGACTATCCGGCAGATCTCGTCGGCTACGACCGCAAGCACGACATCGCGGTGCTCCAGCTGCGCGGCGCGGGCGGGCTGCCGGCCGCACCCATCGGAGACTCCGGACAGGTGGTGGTTGGCGAGCCGACCGTCGGCCTCGGCAACGCCCGCGGCGTCGGCGCTCCACTCACCCACGAGACAGGCCCAGTGACCGCGCTGAACCGGACGGTCAACGCCGAAGACGCGTTGACGGGTAGCTCGGAGGAAGTCAACGGGCTGATCGAGGTCGCGGCCGACGTGCGGCCGGGAGATTCCGGCGGGCCGTTGGTGAACCGCACGGGACAGGTCATCGGAGTGGTTACCGCGGCGACGGTGAACTACCAGATGGGCCCTGGCGGAGAGGGTTTCGCGATACCGATCAATGACGCGATGGCCGTTGCCGGTCAGATCCGTTCCGGCGCGCCGTCGGGCGGTGTGCACATTGGGCCGCCGGTGCTGCTCGGCGTCGGTGTAAGCACCAGGCCGACCAACACGGCGGGAATTATCGTGCGTGACGTCATGCGGGACGGGCCGGCCGCACAGGCCGGCTTGGCCATCGGCGACGTCATCACGGTGCTCGACGGAACGCCACTGGACTCGGCCACCACGCTGACCGACGTGCTGGACCGGCACTATCCCGGCGATGTGGTGGACCTGACGTGGATCGACCGCAGCGGAGCGCAGCGCACGGGCAAGGCGACCCTGGTTCTCGGCCCGTAAGCACCCTATGCTGAGCGAGTGCACAACACTGCTCCCTATCGGGTCGTCCAGTGGACGACAGGAAATGTCGGGAAAAGCTCCATAGAGGCCATCGCCGCCAACCCCACACTTGAACTCATCGGCTGTTATGCCTGGTCGAAGGACAAGGTCGGGCGCGACGCGGGCGAACTGGCCGGTATCGAGCCGCTGGGCGTGAAGGCGACCAACGACGTCGACGCCCTACTCGCGCTCAAGCCGGACTGCGTCGTCTACAACCCGATGTGGATCGACGTCGACGAGCTGGTCCGCATCCTGTCTGCGGGCGTGAACGTCGTGTCATCCGCGTCGTTCATCACCGGGCACAACCTGGCGGCCGGCCGCGATCGGATCGAAGAGGCGTGCAAGCAGGGCGGCTCGACGATGTTCGGTTCCGGAGTGAGCCCGGGGTACGCCGAACTGCTGGCGATCGTCGCGGCCAACGGCTGCGCCAGGGTCGACAAGGTCACCATCGCCGAGGCGTCCGACACCACGTTCTACGACTCGCCCGACACCGAGACCCCGTGCGGCTTCGGCATGCCGATCGACGACCCGAACCTGCAGCCGATGATGTCGAAAGGCACGGCGATTTTCGCCGAAGCGGTGCGCCTGGTCGCAGACGCGTTGGGTGTCGAGCTTGACGAAATTGTCTGTGAAGCGGAGTACGCGCAGACCACCGCGGACGTCGAGATGGCCTCGTGGACCATCAAGGCCGGCTGCGTGGCCGGCGTTTTCGCCAGCTGGCAGGGCCGGGTCGGCGGAAAGACGGTCGTCGACCTCAACGTGCGGTGGCGCAAGGGCCAGACGCTCGACCCCGACTGGAAGGTCGAAGGCGACCCCTGGAAGATCACCATCGACGGACTGCCCACGGTGACAATGCAAGTCGGCTTCCTGCCGCCGCCCGACTTCATCGAGAACGCCAAGTCGATCGAAGACTTCATGGGCCTGGGCCACATCATCACCGCGATGCCGCCGATCCACGCAATCCCCGCCGTCGTCGCCGCTGCGCCCGGCATTGCCACGTACAACGATCTTCCGCTCGTCACCACGAAAGGTGTTGTACCGCAGGGCTAGCGGCGACCGGCGAGCCGCTTCTTGGCGACCTGCTGACCGGCGTCGCGATAGCGGGCACCGTACCTCGGCACCGCGAGAGCGCCGGCATGCCGCGCCGCGGTGATCGCATTGCGCATCGGCCGGGCAAGGCCTGCGAACGAGGCCATGTCGAGCACCATCGGTGTCAGCAAGCGGTTGTGGACGAACGCGAACGCGCTGCCGGACTGTGGATCGGCCCACCCGAGGGTGCCGCCGAGGCCGATATGGCCAAAACCCTTGAGCAGGCCGGGGATCGGCGATTCGTGATAGCCGAGGTGGAACGGCATGGGCACGCCGATGTTCAGGTCCGGCCACGGCTTGGGGTTTCCGATCAGGCCCTGCGCCAGCTCGCCCGTCAGGAACTGAGTGTCGTCGATCTTTCCGCCGTTGGCGATGGCGGCGTACATCTTGGCAAGGCCACGAGCGGTGACGACGCCGTTAGCGGCAGGAACCTCGCCGTCCAGGAATGGAATATCGCCCTGCACAAACGATTTGATGCCGGGGAAGAACATCGCCCCGAATGCGCCGGAGAGCGGCAGACCCGCCACCCTTGGCGCCACGAGGTTGAAGACCGGGTTGCCGCGTGTGCTCTGCGGCGCAAGGATTTGTGCCACCTTGGTAGGTGAGCCCGCAGGCGGGCGGCCCAGGTGCAGGCCGTCGGTGTCGAGCGGACCGGCCACCTCCTCGCGGATCAGCTCGCGCATGCCCTGACCCGTCACCGCACGCGCCAGCCCCGACAGAATCCAGCCGTAGGTCAGCGCGTGGTAGGCCGGCCAGCCACGCAGATGGTCGACCGCAGCGGCGGCCAACTTCTCCTCCATCAGCTGGTGATCCAGCAGCTCGTCCTTGCTGACCCCCTTCAGGTGTGACAACCCCGATCGGTGCCGCAGCACGTCGCGAACGGTGATCGTGTCCTTGCCGTTGGCGCCGAACTCCGGCCAGTACGCCGCGACCGGCTCGTCGTAGGACAGCAGGCCGCGGTCGACGAGCCGGTGAATGACCATCGCCGCGACTCCTTTCGTCGCGGAGAACACCATTGCCCCGGTGTCGACGCTCCAGGACTCTTCACCCGCGCGATCCGACCAGCCCGTCCAGACATCGACGACCGGCCGCCCGTCGATGTACACCGAAAGCGCGCCGCCGCCGAACCGTCGGCCAGGGAACAGCCCCGCGAATACGCGGACGACGTTGGAAAACCGCGAATCGGCTGCACCCTGCACACCGCGGGGCAGGCCTTCTGCAGCCCGGAGCACCGACGCCTTTGTCATACCGCTAACAATGCTTCGAGCACGCCACCATGCGGGCGGAATCGCAATAATCAGCCGATCACAGCCACGACCACCGCCTGCAACGGGGCGGCAGGCGGCCCCTCGAGCACGACATCCCTGAAGATCTTTGCCTGACTGCCCTCGACGGTGAACTCGCCGGGCTGCGGCTGATTGCCACCTTGAACCTCGTACTTGACGGTGAACGGCGTCGTCGGCAATGGGTGGAAGCCAATGTATTTCGGCTCGATCGTGTATTTGTAGACACACCCTCCAGCCGGCTGACAGGTCTGCTCAGTGACGACCACTTTGATGGTGAACTCCTTCGGTGTGGGCACCGAGGGTGGTGGCGGGGGAAGCGTAGTTCGCGGAGTCGCGGTTGGTGACGCCGCAGGCTTCGTGTGATCGCTGAAGATCAGGATGGACGCAACGCTGACCCCAGTGGCGAGCATCGCAAAGATCGCCAGCGCCGCGAGCAATCTGCGGAGGTTCCTCATCTACTCCCCTGTCGGCCGCCTCGTCACAGCGGCAAGCTGCTGCACGCGAAATCGCTCGCATGGCAGATGTTAGGCGCAGTGCGGCGTCCGGAACCCAAGGACAGGCACCGATTCGTGACTCGTGCCCTACCGGCTACTGGGCGCGATCCGAGCCGCGGGTGATGACGAAGTGCTTCAGGCCGGTCCTCTTACCAGCAAGGATCGTGGCGGTCGGCGTGGAACAGGTTCGTCGCCGCGCATTCCCCGTACCTATCGGCGACCAGGCCGCGCACCTGCCAGTACAGGTCGACGGTCGCCGTCGTGGCCAGGCGCGATGCAAGATCGAAGTAGTTCATGTTCGCTCCGGGAACCGGCGTGATCCCTCGGGGGGTGTCCCACGCATCCTTGTTCAAAGTCGAGTGGCAATCCGCAAAGCCGGGCGGTGGACCACCGGGTGGGCAGCCGCCGAACGGGTAGTCCGACGAAAAGTCCATCGAGAAGTAACCGGTGTGGAGTCCCGGCGGAAAGGTGGCCGGGTCGCATTTGGGCATAAGCGGGGGCGCCAGCCTGTCCAGCTGGCCCACGGCGATGTTGTCCTCGACCCAATTGGAGTGGGAGTAGAAATCCTGTAGCGCGTGAGCCAGGCCGCCGAATGCAGCGCGCGCCGATGCCCCGTTGACGAGATCGCTACCGTTGGGGCCGACGGGCTGCGCCCCCGTCAACACGATTGGTGTGAAGAAGTTCCAGGCCTCCTCAGCGCGAGCGCAGATCTCAGCTGGATTCTTCGCGTCGTCGATATGCCGAAACTCGTCGGAGAAGTACGCGTCGCTTCCGACGGCGCCTGCCCCAGGCGGCGGGCCGACGAGGATCTGGTTCATCGCGGCGACGTCGACCCCAACGGGCGCTAGTGCATCACGCGTGATGCGCTCGTGGCTTTGGACATAGAAGGCCTGGGATGTGGGTGCGGGCACGGCGAGAAGCGCGGCAACCACAGCGCTGGACACGATCACGGGCAGCAAGCCCAGTCGCGATCGACGGATTACGGCCATGAGAACCCCCCGTTCACCCTGGCGTTTCAGTACGCCGGACCGACTGAATTATTACAGCGCGTGCCCAGGTAATTCTCTGATTCTCCATATTCAGCAAATACCCGCACTGCTTGTCAAAGCGCCGGCCGCCGACCTATGCCGGGGCCGGGCATCTTTGCCGTTGCGCTTTCAAATAGTGCTGTTGCGGTTTACAAGCGGCGACTCGATACGCCACATCACGCGCCCAACTCATTTGCGATGAGCCCTCGCCTCATGCGGACAACAAGACAACGGACGCTTGCAATGGCAAACGCGGGGCGAATCGGCCGCCTATCGTATTGCTGTGAATCTTCTGATTTGCCGGTGTCGGGGGGAGGCGTTGTGAAGGGAACGCCGTTCGGCCGGTACCAATTGATCGAACTCTTGGGCCGTGGCGGCATGGGCGAGGTCTGGAAAGCGTTTGACTCAGCCACCCAGCGGGTCGTGGCGGTGAAGGTGTTGCCACCGCAGCTAGCCGCAGATCCGGTGTTCGAACAACGCTTTCGGCGTGAGGCCTACGCCGCTGCGGGGCTGAATGATCCGCACGTCGTGCCGATTCACAACTTCGGTGAGATCGAGGGACGACTGTACGTCGATATGCGGCTGATCGACGGTCAGGACCTCGAGCACGTCCTGACCCATGGACCGCTTGATCCCCTGCGGGCGGTCAAGATCATCGAGCAGATCTCCTCCGCGCTCAACTCAGCGCATCGGGTCGGGTTGGTGCACCGCGACGTCAAGCCCTCCAACATCCTTCTCGCAGAAGACGATTTCGCTTACCTAATCGACTTCGGGATTGCGCGCGGAGCCGGTGAGACCGGATTGACGGCCACCGGAAACGTCGTCGGCACTTGGCCGTACATGGCTCCTGAGCGTTTCACCACCGGCCAAACCGACACTCGCTCAGACATTTACGCGCTCGCCTGTGTCCTGTACGAGTGCCTGACCTCCAGCCAGCCGTTCCCGGGTGACAGTGTGGAGCAACAGATAGCCGGTCACCTCACGACCCCGCCACCGCGGCCCTCGCTTGTCCGTGCGGGGGTGTCGCCGCAACTGGACACCGTGATCGCCAAGGGCATGGCGAAAGATCCCGACGAGCGGTACCGAACGACCATTGAGCTTGCCCGCGCGGCGCGGACAGCAGTCACCGCGGTCATCCCCCGGCCGCCGTCGCCTTCTGCTTCTCAGCACACCGTCGCCGGGACAGCACCCTCTGCACCCACGGAGGCCGCTCACACGCCCGAAAACATCGAGGCCGCAAGGGCGACCACAGGCGCTTGGATGCCAGAACCGGTCGACGAGGCGGGGGCACCCACGCGGGCAGGCACCCCGGATCATGTCGAGAAGGCCTGGGCGCATACACAAGCCCGTGCGGCCGAGGTTGCTCAAGCACCCTCGCGTACGGCGGGCGACATTCGGCACGACGCCGCGACCCGGTCTCGGCCGTGGTGGCAACGCAAGGGCGTCGTAATCCCGATCGTGGCCATCGTGATAGTCGCAGCCGTCGGCGGCATCCTCATCACCGTGAGCGGCAACGAACCCCCGCCCCCGCACCCGACCGGGCCTCTCAACGGCACCTACGCCGTTGAGTTCGCCGCTGCGACAAGGCCTAACGGTCAGCCCTATGACAACGCGCCAAGTGGACGCGAGACATGGGTGATCAAGTCGGCGTGCCCGCCCAGTGGGTGCGTGGCGACGGCGACGAAGGTCGACGGATCTCAGTCCGCCGCTTCGACAATGGTGCTCGACGAAATCGATGGCCGCTGGACCACGGTCAGCGCGTCTGCGGGGACATGCCAGAACGCCCCAGCCGAGTACTGGGAGACGATGTCCCTGCAATCTCAGGCTGACGGAAACCTGCAGGGCGAGTACATCGTTAGGGCGACGACCGGCTGCGCCCGCAACCAACAGGTGACCTTCACCCGCACCGGCGATGTCCAGGGCAGCGTTTCGGTCGCCGACCCCTCAGCCCAGCCGGCGCGGGTAGAGTCGCCGGCCCAAGCGCTGCATGGCAATTACCAAGAAACGGACACCTATACCGAAGGTGGCCGCAAAGCCGAGGTGAACTTCGATATCCAGACATATTGCCTTCGCACCGGTGAGCGGTGCCTGAGCACATGGCTGAATCCTGATCACGCCAAGATCTTGGTGTTCGCCCAGAACCAATGGGTCTTGACGACGACGTCGTCCGATGCAGCGTGCACGAGCGGCGGTCGCGCCCATCGGGATATCTCTGCGCAATACCCGCTGCCGCAACCGCCGCAGGACCCAATCACTCTCCTCACCGGGCGCGGCCACTACACGAGCACGGGCGATTGCCCCTTCAGTAGCGACTTCGAGTCCCGAGTTGAACGTTCGGGGAATTGAGCGTGGATCTGCTTCTATAAAGGGCGCTTCCTTTCGGTTGGCCATGTGCCAGCATGGAGACGTGAGCGCACGCCGAGTCGTGTGTTTCCTGGGTTGGGCGATGGTGACAACGTGGGTGTTGATTTGTGCGCCCTACAACATCCAGTCCGCTCGCGCGGCGCCATGCCCCGATGTCGAGGTGGTGTTCGCCCGCGCGACCACCGAGCCTCCCGGCGTCGGGGAGGTCGGACAGGCATTCGCCGATTCATTGCGTGCGCAAGCGGGGGGCCGATCAATCGGCTTGTACGCAGTCGACTACCCGGCCACCGAAGACTTTGCGGCTTCCGCCTCAATTGGCGCCGATGATGCTCGCGCTCATGTCCAGTACCTAGCCACGACCTGTCCGAATACCCGAATCGTGCTCGGTGGATATTCCCAGGGCGCACTTGTGATCGATCTGATCACCGCGATTCCCGTTTCGTTCGCCGGCTTCACTCCCGCGCCGATGCCACCCGAGGTGGCAAGCCATGTAGCGGCTGTCGCAGTGTTCGGAAATCCATTGGACAGATTCGTCGGGTCGCCGCTCACAGCGGTCAGCCCCCTGTATGCGGAAAAGGCCGTTGACTTGTGCGCCGCAGCCGATCCGATTTGTTCTCCCGGCGGGGGTCTGTCGCCGCCAACGCGCGACGAGATGTTCTCCGCGGCGCACCTGTCCTACGTGCGGTCGGGAATGGTCAGTCAAGCGGCCGCTTTCGCCGCCGGTCGCCTCTAGCCACGCGCTCCCATCTCCTTCTCGACCGCCGCGATGAACATGTCGACGTCGTCCTCGGTGGTGTCAAAGGAGCACATCCAGCGGACGTCGCCGGCCGCCTCGTCCCAGAAGTAGAAGCGAAAACGCTGCTGCAGACGTTTACTGACGTCGTGCGGGAGCCGGGCAAATACGGCGTTGGCCTGGACGGGGTAAAGAATCTCCACCCCGTTTACGGCGCTGACGCCGTCTGCGAGGCGCTGTGCCATCGCGTTCGCGTGTTGGGCGTTACGAAGCCATAGGTCTTTCGCGAGCAGCGCCTCCAGTTGCACCGACACGAAGCGCATCTTCGAATGCAGCTGCATCGACAGCTTGCGCAGATGCTTCATATGGCTCACGACGTCCGGGTTGACCACCACGACGGCCTCGCCCAGCAGCGCACCGTTCTTGGTGCCACCGAACGACAGGATGTCGACGCCAACCGCAGTGGTGAATGCCCGCATCGAAACACCCAGTGAGGCCGCAGCATTGGCGATCCGTGAACCATCCAGGTGCACTCTCAAGCCCCGCGCGCGGGCGTGCTCGCAGATCGCGCCGATCTCGTCCGGCGTGTACAGCGTGCCCAGCTCTGTGCTCTGGGTGATGGAGACGACCTGCGGCATCGCCCTGTGCTCGTCGTCAGCGCCCCAGGCCTGCCGGTCGATCAGCTCCGGCGTGAGCTTGCCGTCCGGTGTGGGCACCGTGAGGAGCTTCAGCCCGCCCATCCGCTCGGGCGCGCCGCCCTCGTCCACGTTGATATGCGCACTCTCGGCGCAAATCACTGCACCCCAGCGATCGGTAATTGCCTGAAGTGCAACGACATTCGCTCCGGTTCCGTTGAATACCGGGAATGCCTCCGCTGTTGGGCCGAAGTGACCTCGGATGATCCGCTGTAGGTTTTCGGTGTATACGTCGTCGCCGTACGCGACCTGGTGCCCGCCGTTGGCCAGGGACAGGCCGGCGAGCACCTCAGGGTGCACCCCAGCGTAATTATCGCTCGCAAAGCCGCGAACGTCCGGATCGTGATGACGTTGAGCATCGGTTGTAGGAGAGTTCACGACTTCTTCCGGTCGGTGTCGTGGCTCACCGGGTTGCCCTC
>Ga0075364_10001110_pt1 | contig 14393 bp, 9 predicted proteins | sample EndMetdeltDD1764_FD_71517 | JGI IMG/M metagenome (GOLD analysis project Ga0075364, IMG submission 71517) | Populus endosphere microbial communities from Tennessee, USA - Endosphere MetaG P. deltoides DD176-4 | ecosystem: Host-associated > Plants > Roots > Endosphere | place: USA: Tennessee... | reverse complement strand
AACCCCTGGAGATCAGCGGCACGCACGGCAACCGCATCCACAAGTTCGATGCCGGGGTCGGTCATCTGCGCGTCGACTACTCGGCCACCGTCGTCGGGTACGCCGATCCGCCGCCGGTCACCGAATACGACCAGTCGATGTATCTGCGCCCCAGCCGCTACGCCGAGTCCGACAAGCTCTTCGGTTTCGCCGGAACCGAATTCGGACAGCTCAACGACTCGGCGACGCTGCTGGAACGGGTCTCCTCCTGGGTCGGCCAACGCCTGCAGTACGTGCCGGGATCCAGCGACCCGATCGACGGCGCGGTCGACACCATGCTGGCCGGGGCCGGCGTGTGCCGCGACTACGCCCATCTGGTGGTCGCCCTGCTGCGCGCGGTGAAGGTGCCGGCCCGGCTGGTCTCGGTGTACGCGCCGGGGCTGTACCCGATGGATTTCCACGCCGTGGCCGAGGCGTTCGTCGAGGGGCAGTGGCGGGTGGTCGACGCCACGCTGCTGGCCCCACGGGACAGCCTGGTGCGCATCGCCACCGGGCGCGACGCCGCCGACACCGCCTTCCTGGACAACCACAACGGGGCGATCTTCCTCAGCCTGCTCAACGTCCGCGCCGTCACCGACGGCATGCTGCCATCGGACTCGCCGGCCGAACTGGCGACCCTGCACTGACCGGGTCGGCGAGCACCGCGATCGTGTTCTGGCTTCCGGTCGTCACGTAGACCGCGCCGCCGTCGGGGCTGACCGCGATGCCGCTCGGCCCGCCCCCCACCGTCACGGTGGCGGTGACGATCCTTGCGCCGGTGTCGATCACCGAGACGGTGCCGTCGAAACGGTTGGCGACGTAGACCGTCGCACCGTCCGGGCTGACCGCGATGCCCAACGGGCCCTCGCCCACCATGACCGCGCCGGTGACGGTGTGCGTCGCGGTGTCGATCATGGCCACCGATCCGCGTCCGGCACCCGCCGACCCGACGTACACCGTGCCGCCGTCCGGGCCGACGGCAACCGCGCAGGGTTCGTTGCCCACCGGGATGGTGGCGATGACCGTGAGCGTCGCGGTGTCCACCACCGAGACCGTGCCGTCCGATCCCATCGAGTAGCCGTTGTTGGTCACGTACAACCGATCTCCCGCCCGGTCGACGACGGCCCGCAGCGGTGCGGATCCAACGGTGACGGTGGCGATGCGCCGCAGCGTGGCGGTGTCGTACACCGCCACCAGGTTGGCGGTATCGCACACCGCGTACAGCCGGTGCCCGGACGGGCTGATCGCCAACGACCGCGGCCGGGGCCGCTGATCGATATCGGCGACGACGGTCCCGCCCGCGGTGTCGATCACCGAGATGACACCGTCACCGCTGCGCGCCACATAGGCCACCGACCCGCCGGGGTGCAGGACCACCGACACCGGATCGGAGCCGATACCGATGGTCGAGGCGGTGGCCTCGGCCTCCGCGCACACCACCGACACGTCCGAGCTGTTCACGTTGGCCACATAGATGTCCGAACCGCTCGGGCCGACCGCCAGGTCCAGCGGGTGACTGCCCACGGCAATGGTGGTGATGACGCTGAGCATGGCGGACCTCCTACGGTCGAGAAGCGACGGCGCCGACAATCGCCGTCCCTGGCACTGTGCCCGCGCGCCGGCAAACAGTCACGAGTAACCGGGTACCTGCTTTCGTGGCAACGCGCTGTTCCCCACGAACGCCATACAGTTGGGACAACGACACATGTCAGGGTTATTGTTGATCCGATATCGGGTCAGGAGATCGGGTGCACGGGGAGTTCAGCGGCGAATCGATCGACGAGTTGCTGAACCGGGCAATACAAGCCAGCAACCAAGGTGACCGATACGGCGCGGCCGCATTGGCCAATCAGATCCTCGCGGTGGACACCTTCAACCAGGACGCCGAGGACCTGTTGTCCGCGAAGGACAACCAGGGCGAGCTACGCCGCCTGACCTTGCTGTTCATCGATCTCGTCGATTCCACGGTGCTCTCCGACCGGGTGGAGCCGGAAACCTATCGGACGCTGATGATCAGCTATCGCAACCAGGTGATCAAGCTGGTCGGCCACTACGAGGGCCGCATCGACTCGGTGAAGGGTGATGGCCTGCTGGCGGTCTTCGGTCACCCGAAGGCGCTGGAAGACGACGCGCACCGCGGTGTGTCGGCTGCGCTGGACATCACCCGCTCGGTGCGGCGGCTCAGCGCGCAGGCCGAGCGCAAGTTCGGGGTCACCCTGGACGCGCGCGTCGGTGTGCACCGCGGGCTGGTCTACCTGGACACCAAGGCCGACGACGTGTACGGGTTCGCGGTCAACCTGACGCAGCGGATTTCCGGTCTGGCACAACCCGGTACCGTCGCGGTCTCCGAGGCGATCGCCGCGCTGGTCTCGAACACGTTCGAGCTCAAGCGTTTTCCCGCCACCCATGTGAAGGGTGTGACCGATCCGGTGCCCTACCGCCAGGTGGTCGGCGAGCGGGCCGCAGCGCCGGTGCGAAAGCCCGCCCTGGTGGGACGCACCGCCGAACGGGCGCGGCTGCACCAGATGTGGAACACGGTACGGCAGGCGCAGTCCGGTCCGGCCGGCGTGGCCCTGCGCGGCGAGGCCGGTATCGGCAAGACCCGGCTGGCCCAGGCGACCGCGGATCTGGTCGAGGAGTCCGGCGGCCGGGTGATCGAGCTGCGCGGTTCGCCGTTGCATCGCGGGGCCGGCCTGCACCCGGTCCGGCGGCTGCTCGAACGTCGGTGCGGGGTGACCCACACGACCAGTGGCCGCGAACGGCTGCGGCTGCTGGAGGCCGAGATCGGCAGCCGGGGCCTCGACCCGGCAACGACGGTCCCGCTGCTGGCGCCGGTGCTGGGCCTGGGCCCCGAGTACGGGTACACCCGCGCCGCCGTCGAGGGCCTGACGCTGTACCAGATGATCTCCGCGGCCGTGCACGACTACATCGTGTCCTGCCTGGGCGACCGGCCGGGGATGATCGTCGCCGAGGACGTGCACTGGTTCGACCCGTCCACCGCCGAGATCATCGGTGCGCTGCTGGCTTCGCCCGTCGGCCGGCACCTGGTGGTGATCACCGGGCGCACCCGCGACTGGCCGCAGAACGACTGGCCGGTCGAACTTCTGGAGCTCGGACCGCTGAACGACGACGAATCCGACGAGCTGATCAGGACTCTCAACCCGCAGGTGTCACCCGCCCAGCGGTCCCGGGTGCGGGCCCGCTGCGACGGGGTGCCGTTCTTCCTGGAGCACGTGGTGGCGGCGTTCGACACCTCGGTGCCCGAGTCGCAGGTCCCCGAAGTGCTCTACTCCCCCTTGGCCGCTCAGCTCCACGCGCACACCGAGGCGGTGCCCGTCATCGAGGCCGCCGCGGTGATCGGGCGCAGCGGTGAACTCGCGCTGCTGCGCTCGGTCGTCGGCGATGCCGGGGTGGATGTCGACGAGGCGGTCGGCACGCTCGCCCAGCTGGGTGTGTTCGTCCTCGACGATGACCACCGGTGGCGGTTCCGGCACGAGCTGATCCGCGAGGTCGCCAATGAACTGGCACCGCCCAGCAGGCACCAGGACCTGCACGCCCGGACCGCGGACGCCATGATCGCGGAGCTCAGCGGCGCCGAACCGGACTGGCCCGTCGTGGCGGGGCACTACACCCAGGCGCAGCAGTTCGACGCCGCTGTGCACGCCTACCGGCAGGCCTCGATCGACGCGCGAAACCGCGGCGCGCTGCCGGAAGCCACCGTGCTGTTGTCGAATGCCGTTGAGCAGTCGGCCCATTGCGCGCCGGGCCCGGTGCGGGACCGCACCGAGATCGCCGTCCGCCTGGAGCGGGGCTTCCTGGCCAGCGCCATGGAGGGCAGCTGGAGTGGCACCGGACCGGCCGATTTCGAACGCTGCCTGACGCTGGCGCTCGACGGCGGCCACGACGACGAGCTCTTCGACACGCTGTCGGCGCTCATCGGGTACTACATTCCGCGCGCCGAGTTGCGCCGTGCCCGCGATCTGATCGATTCGCTGTCGGACCGGCTGACCGCGGACCGGCCCTGGAGTTATCCGGCCGTCGAATCCTCACTGGGCTCGGTGCTGTGGATGCAGGGCGAATTCGGCCCCGCCCGCGAGCATCTGCGCAACGCGCTGACCAAGGGCTCCGACGCCGATCCCGCCGTGCTGAACAGCGCGTGGTGGGTGTCGGTCGACCCGGTCTCGGTGGCCCACGTCTTCCTCGCGCTGACCGCGATGGTCGACGGTGATCTCGCCACCGCCGAGCACGAGATCGCCGAATCATCGCGCCGCTGCGGGCAACTGGGCTTTCCGAAGAATGCCCAGAACCGGGTGCACACCTTCTACATGGACATCTGGGTGCAGCTGGAGTTCGGCCGCCTCGACGAGGCGGCCGAGGTGTCCGCACGCCTGCGGGAACTGAGCACGTCGGCCGGCCTGGACTTCTGGCGGTTTGTCAGCACCACCGTGCACGCCAACATCCGGGGACGGACCGCCCTGCAGAACGGGGCCGACGCCGAAGCCCTGTCCCACGCCGCCCGCAAACTGTCCCAGCTCGTCGACGGCGCGCGTCAGCTGAATCTCAACTCCTACTTGACGTTCCACGACGCGCTCATCGCGCGCCTGCTGCTGGCCGCGGGCGCAGCGGACGCGGCACGGCAGCGACTGGACACCGCGCTCGCGCACACCGCGGGCACCGAGATGAACTTCTACGACGCGGAACTGCTCCGCATCCGCGCGCAGTGCCTGCCCGACGAGACGTCCCGGTTGGCGGCGATCGAAACCGCGCTGGCGCTGGCACAGCAACAGGGCGCCGCGCTTTTCCAGCTGCGCTGCCTGCTCGACCTGGTCGCCCGCGGTGCGCAGCAGCACCGCGACGAACTCGCGGCGGTGATTCAGGCCTTCCCGGAGGGAGCCGAACTGCCCGAGCTGTTCCGGGCCCGGAAGATACTGGACCCCGCGGTCGGTTGACCGTGTTTGGGTAGGTAGCGCTCGTCGATCGCGGCCGGCGTCTCCGCGCCGCTGAGCAGCACTTCGATATTGCCGGCCACATCGGGCCGCTCGCGGCGTTGGACGGCCTTCACCAGCCGGGGGAAGATCCCGAATGCCGATGCCGGTGGGTCCAGGTACCAGGCCCCGATGGCGGCGGTCCACGCCGCCTGGTTGACCTCCTGCTCCTTGATCCGGTCCGGGTTCATCGCGGCGTAGACCGCGGACAGCCAGGCGGACCGGCGCAGTTTGGTCAGCATGTGCTGCAGGATCAGGATCTCGCTGGGCACCACCCTGCGGACCCAGATGACCGCCGGGGAGACGGTCTCGACCTTGTCCAGCATCCCGGGGATCTGCGAGCACAGCAGCGCGTTGACACGGTTGAAGTCGGGCTCCAGCGGGCTCAGCGGCTGCCCCGGGGCGGCCAGCAGCGTCGCCGGCGCCAGGTCGAAGGTGATGTGGGCGTTCAGCCCGGCCATCATGTGCTGCAACATGGTCGCCCGGTCGTTCTTGTCGCCGACGAAGGCGACCTCCCAGGGCAGGGTGGGACCGCGCCCGTCGACGGGGTGGAAATAGGCATTGAGCGCATCGAAATAGCGCTTCGCGAACTCGACGTCCATGCGTTCCATCCGGGCGCCGTCGTCGAATTCCCCGGCGATGACGGCTTCCCGGATTCCCAGCGTGACCCGCTTGTAGAGGACGGCGAAATAGCCGATCTTGCTGCCGACGGCGATCGACCATTCCAGCACCGTGTCGATATTGCGCAGGACGTCGTCGATGGTCTCGGCCGGCGGCAGTGGCGCCAACCCGACCGGCTGGTGTGAAGTCATGGCGTTCTGTTCCCCCGTCTCCCGTCGAGATCATCACATGGTGCCCACATCCCGGCAACCAATTCGCTTCTGTGTCAGGCTGAGCCGATGGCGGGGGCAACAGCGACACGGTGGACGGACGAGTTCCTGGACGGCATGCGCGATATCGGCGATCCGGTCGCCGATATCGCTGTCGCACAGGTACTCCAGCGCGGCGGAATCGACGAGGTGAACGCCGCCATGCGCACCCTGGTGCGCGCCGATCAGCAAGTGCCGCAGGAGTTGCCGGACGAGCTCAAGGCCTACCTGGCCGAGACGCTGGAGCTTCCCGGGTGGGCCGATCAGGACAAGATCGCGCGCGGCCAGCAAGTGTTCGAGAAGTGGGGCATCTATATCGCGCTGTGCCTGTACTGCGCGTCCCTGCCGTCGTCGTACGCCGCGGCCAACGGGGTGCAGGTACTGCACCTGACGGCCCGCCTGGACACCGACCCGCAACGGCGCATCCTGGAGACCGGGCAATTCCTGTTCGACGTCCTCTCCGATGGCGGTTTCGGTCCGAACGGCAAGGGCCGCCGAACAATTCAGCGTGTGCGGCTGATGCATGCCGCGGTGCGGCAACTGATCACGACCCGCAGCGAGACGACACCGGGACTCTGGAAGGCGGAATGGGGCACCCCGCTCAACCAGGAGGATCTGGCCGGCACACTGTTGGCCTTCTCCTGCGTGGTCGTCGAACCGCTGCGCCGCCTGGGTGTCCGCCTGAGCAAAGGCGATATCGAGAGCTACGTGCATCTGTGGAATGTGGTGGGTTATCTGCTCGGTGTGCGGGAGGATTTGCTCGCCGCCGACGCCGACGAGGCGACCGCATTGATCGGCGCCATCGAACGCAGGCAATTCCGGGAATCCCCCGAAGGGGTCGCGCTGACCGGGGCGCTGCTGAACCTCATGGACGAACTGACCCCGGGATATCAATTCGACGCCACCATTCCCGGGCTGGTCCGTCATCTGATCGGAGCGGACACCGCGGACCTGCTGGCGATACCGAAATCCGCCGAGTTCGACCGGTTGAGCTTCTTCGCCCGCGCCGTCGACTGGTTTCTCAGTCGTGTTCTCGGCCGGCGCGAGCGTGAGCTCATCGGTTACCGCGCGATGTCGGAGTTGGCCAGACCGTTCGGCATCAACCTGCTGCGGCAGATCTACACGTTCCAGACGCGCGGCAAATCCGCGCCGTTCGACATCCCGGACCGGCTGGCGCGCCGGTGGGAGCTGACTCCCTAGCGGGCGAGATCACGCTCACACCGGCCGGGTGAGGACAGGCTGTCCTGCCATCGGCATCGCAGATCTGGTAAAAAGCAAGTACCTCTAAACATGATCAGGAGAGCGACCGGACGTGCCCGACTCTTCAGCGGCCCCGGTCGTCACCCCCAATCACCAGCAGCGACGCGGTGGCCTCGCCGGTTTCATCCGCAAATTCGCCGTCCTGATCATCATCGGCTGGATCGCGATCGTCGCGTTGCTCAGCCTGACGGTGCCGCCGCTGGAGACCGTCGGCCAGATGCGTTCGGTCTCGATGACGCCGGAGTACGCCCCGTCGGTGATCGCCAGCAAGCGGGTCGGCCAGGTCTTCGACGAGTACAAGTCGGACAGTTCGGTGATGGTCGTCCTGGAGGGCGAGCAGAAGCTGGGCGCCGATGCGCACTACTGGTACAACGACATGGTCGACCGGCTGCTGGCCGACCCCGCCCACGTCGAGCACGTCCAGGACTTCTGGGGCGACCCGCTGACCGAGGCCGGGGCCCAGAGTTCGGACGGCCTGTCCGCCTACGTCCAGGTGTACCTGGCCGGCAACATGGGCGAGTCGCTGGCCAACGAATCGGTGGAGGCCGCGAAGAAGATCATCGAGGCCAAGCCGCCGCCGCCCGGGGTGAAGGTCTACGTGACCGGCATGTCGGCGCTGGCCGCCGATCAGCAGATCTCCGGTGATCGCAGCGTCAAGATCATCGAGGGCGCCATCTTCGTCGTCATCATCACGATGCTGCTGCTGGTGTACCGCTCGATCATCACCACGATCCTGGTGTTGGTCATGGTGGTGCTGGGACTGACCGCGGCCCGCGGTGTCGTCGCGTTCCTGGGCTATCACGAGCTGATCGGGCTCTCCACGTTCGCCACCCAACTCCTGGTGACGCTGGCGGTGGCCGCCGCCACCGACTATGCGATCTTCCTGATAGGCCGCTATCAGGAGGCCAGATCGGTCGGCGAGGACCGGGAATCGTCCTATTTCAGCATGTTCCACGGCACCGCCCACGTGGTGCTGGGCTCGGGTCTGACCATCGCCGGCGCCATGCTGTGCCTGCATTTCACCCGGCTGCCGTACTTCCAGACCCTGGGCATACCGATGGCCTTCGGCATGGTGGTGGTGGTCCTGGCCGCCCTCACCCTGGGCCCGGCCGTCGTCACCGTCGCCAGCCGGTTCGGCAAGGTGCTGGAACCCAAACGCGCCATGCGCATCCGGAGCTGGCGACGCGTCGCAGCCGTGGTGGTGCGCTGGCCTGGCGCGGTACTGCTGGCCACCATCGCCCTCTCGCTGATCGGCCTGCTGGCCCTGCCCGGCTACCAGACCAATTACAACGACCGCAATTACCTGCCGCAGGATCTGCCCGCCCAGCAGGGCTTCGCGGCCGCCGAGCGGCACTTCGGCGTGGCCCGGATGAACCCCGAACTGCTGCTCATCGAAACCGACCGCGATCTGCGCAACTCGGCGGACTTCCTGGTGATCGACAAGATCGCCAAGGCCGTCTTCAAGGTTCCCGGCGTCGGCAATGTGCAGACCATCACCCGTCCGTCGGGCGAGCCCTTGGAGTTCAGCACCATTCCCGCTCAGATGAGCATGGGTGGCGCGAACCAGAAGATGAACCAGAAGTACCAGGAAGACATGTTCGCCAACATGCTGGTGCAGGCCGATGACATGCAATCCACCATCGACACGATGAACCGCATGGTGGCGCTGATGCGCGAGATGAGCGCGACCACGCACAGCATGGTCGGCAAAACCGAGGACATGGCCGTCGACGTCGCGGAACTGCGCGACAACATCTCGAACTTCGACGACTTCTTCCGGCCGATCCGCAACTACTTCTACTGGGAACCGCACTGCTACAACATTCCGGTGTGCTGGTCGATGCGGTCCATCTTCGACGCCCTGGACGGCACGGACCGGCTGACGACGCAGTTCGAAGCGGTCATCCCCGACCTGCGTCAGCTCGATGCGTTGATGCCGCAGATGCTGGAGACGATGCCGGCGCAGATCGCGACCATGGAGTCGTCCCGCGAGATGATGCTGCGGATGTATCAGACCCAGAAGGGTATGCAGGACCAGGGCATGGCGATGTCGGAGAACCAGCACGCCATGGGCGAGGCGTTCAACGACGCCAAGAACGATGACACCTTCTACCTGCCGCCGGAGACCTTCAACAACGAAGACTTCAAGCGCGGTATGGACAGCTTCGTCTCCCCCGACGGTAAATCGGTGCGGTTCATGATCTCTCACCAAGATGATCCGCTGACCCCCGACGGCATCAAGCTGATCGACCAGATCAAGACCGCGGCGAAGGAAGCCGTGAAGGGCACCCCGCTGGAGGGGTCGAGGATCTATCTCGCCGGCACCGCCGCCGCCTTCAAGGACATGCAGGAAGGCAACAACTGGGATCTCGTCATCGCCGGGATCGCGGCGCTGAGCCTGATCTTCATCATCATGCTGCTCATCACCCGCGCGCTGGTGGCCGCGGCCGTCATCGTCGGCACCGTGGTGATCTCACTCGGCGCGTCGTTCGGGTTGTCGGTCCTGGTCTGGCAACACATCCTGGGTATCGAACTGCACTTCATGGTGATGGCGATGGCGGTGATCGTGCTACTCGCCGTCGGCGCGGACTACAACCTGCTGCTGGTGGCGCGAATGCGCGAGGAGATCCAGGCGGGTCTCAACACCGGCATCATCCGGGCGATGGGCGGCACGGGCTCGGTGGTGACCGCCGCCGGCCTGGTGTTCGCGTTCACCATGATGGCGATGGTGGTCAGTGAGATGACCGTGGTGGCGCAGATCGGTACGACCATCGGCCTCGGCCTGCTGTTCGACACCCTGGTGATCCGGTCGTTCATGACACCGGCGATCGCCGCGCTGATGGGTAAGTGGTTCTGGTGGCCGCAGCTGGTCCGGCAACGCCCGGCACAACCGGCATCGCCCCCGAAACCCCTGGAGCCCGCCCAGTAACTTCTGTCCCGATCGCGCAGTTTCAGCAAATGTCTGATCGGTCACAGAATTCGTCATACAGCGCCGTTGATGACGGTCGATCGCTGCCGAGGGCTACCTAAACGTCCCGTCAGCGAATAGTCTGCTGGGCTAACAGACGCGTTGCCGCGTACGATTTCGACGGGGCTGCCCACGCGGGGCGCTGCACCAGACCACACGGAGGCCGGATGAGCGTCGAGGACCCCTCGCGCACCGGTCCGTCATTGCGGGAATGGACCGACGGAGACGATTACGCCGGCAGCATGCAGCACCTGCTGCGCGCGGTGCAGGAACTCTCCCTGGCCCGCAGCCTGCCCGAGATCCAGCAGATCGTGCGGGCCGCGGCGCGGGCGCTCACCGGATGTGACGGCGCCACCTTCGTGCTGCGGGACAACGGCATGTGTTACTACGCCGACGAGGACGCCATCGCCCCGCTGTGGAAGGGCAGCCGTTTCCCGATGGAGACGTGCATCAGCGGCTGGACGATGCTCAACCGTGAGGCCGCCGTCATCCAGAACATCTACGACGACGACCGCATCCCGCACGAGGCCTACCGCCCGACGTTCGTGCAGAGCCTGGTGATGGTGCCCATCCGCAAACTCGACCCGGTCGGCGCGATCGGCAACTACTGGGCCGACGAGCACATGGCCACCGAGCGGGAGGTGTCGCTGCTGCAGGCACTCGCCGATGCCACCTCCGTCGCCATGGAGAACGTGCAGATCTCCGCCGAACTCGAACGGCGCGTGCTGGACCGCACCGCGGACCTGGAGCGGGTCAGCAACGAAATGCTGCAACTCTCGGTCACCGACGACCTGACCGGCGTCACCAATCGGCGCGGTTTCTACCTGCTGGCCGAATCGGTGTTGCTGGCCGCCCGTCGTGACGGACTCGACTGCCTGTTCGGGTTCATCGACGTCGACGGGCTCAAGAAGGTCAACGACCGTCAGGGTCATGTCGTCGGGGACGCCCTCATCATCGACGTGGTGCAGGTGCTGCGCGCGACGCTGCGCAAGTCCGACGTGCTGGCCCGGTTGGGCGGAGACGAGTTCTGCGTGCTGGCCGTCGGCGCGGAGAGCGAACCGGCCGCCCTCAAGGCCCGGATCACCGCGGCGATGCAGCATTTCAACGACACCGAGGTCCGCTCCTACGAGGTGTCCACCAGCATCGGGCTGATGGCCGTGGCGGCCGGTGACACCAGCACGGTCGACGAGCTGCTGGCGCGCGCCGATGAGCTGATGTACGAGGAGAAGAAGGCCCGTCCGGCTTAGGTCGTGATGAACGCGACGGCCGCGTCCAGGGCCGGGCGGTGCCGCAGGATGCGGTAGTGCGCCAGGCGTCCCAGTCCCTTGGTGGTGTGCAGCTTCGCGTTCGGCCACGCGGCCACGATCTCTTCGCTGTATCCGTACGGGCTGTCGGGGTCGTCGGGATCGTGGATGACCAGCAGCGGCGGGTTCTCGGGGCGGTCGGCGACCGCGGAGATGTCGGTATCGAACAGCGGCATCTTGAGCTTCTGGTCGAGGCGGCGGTGCAACCCGTCCCGGATGCGCGGCCCGAAACCGTGGCGTTGCGTGAAAACGTCCAGATACCAGGAGAAGTCGCCCATTGGGGCCAGGAACACCAGTCGTTGCGCGGCGGCTCCCCAGGAGACCGCGAGCGAGGTCGCCTTGGCGCCGAGGGAGTGCCCGACGATGGCGTGCGCAGGGCCGAACGCGTCGACGACGGCGTGCACGGCCCGGGCGCACTCCACGATGGTGGTGCGCCCGGGGGCCATCGCGCCCGGGTCGGACCCGTTGTGACTGGGCAGGTCGAAGGCGATGACGCGGTGGCCGGCCTCGACGAGGGGTTTGACGAACACCCCCAGGTGGGCCTGGCAGCCGCCCCAGCCGTGCACCAGATACACCGGGTCACCTTCGCCCCAGGACTCCCCGATGATCCGGTTCCCGTCCCACGCGGCTTCGACGGTCCGGCTCTCCGGCACACCCGGCGGCATCCGCAGACTCATCTCCACCGCCGGCGGGGTGCACCACAATTCGGTCGCCCACCTGGCCCCCTCGCCGGGCGCGTACCGCTCGAGCAGGTCGAACCGTTCCCGGACCTGCGGCGCGATCGGCGGCTCGACGCCCGAACCGGCCTGGCTCAGGTCGCTTTCGGGCTCAGTCACGTCGGTCCCCCATGTGCGTCACTGTAGTGACCCCGATTGTCCGCCCGTCGCCGGCGCGGGACAGGTGAGGAAGTGCGCGAGCACCGGGCCGAGCCACTCGACGAGATCGCGGACCGACATCTGGGCCAGTGGCGGCGTGCCGAGGATGTGGCGCGACACGGCAACACCGAGCAACTGCGCGCCGATCAGTGCCGCCCGCTCGGCGGGCCGGTCGGGCACGATGTCGGCCAGCGCCGGGGCCACCTGTGCGGCAAAGACTTCGAGCAGCGCGTCGGCGGCGCTGCGGTTGGTCGCGGCGGCGCGCAACAGTGGCAGGAACGAGCCGTCCGGACGCCAGACCTCGACGAACCTCGGGATGACCAGCGCGGCGATATCGGCCGGGGCGACACCGGTCAGATCCGGGAAGCGGATGTCCAGCCGGGTCGCCGCCGCGAACAGGCCCGCCTTGTTGCCGAAGTAGTGCATCACCAGCGCCGGGTCGACGGACGCCGCCGTCGCCACCGACCGGATGGTGGTGCGCTCGAATCCCTGCTCGCCGAACTGCGTTTGCGCCGCGGCCAGGATGCCGGCCTTGGTGGCCTCGCCGTCGCGCGGTTTCGTCGCCATGCGGTGCAGCTTATTCAACAACTGTTGACACGCGCAATGAGCGGGCTTAGCGTGGAGTTCAACAGTTGTTGAACTCCAGCTCGAGAGGAGCGGCCATGACCGTCACCGCCATCCAGATCGGTCTCGATCCCGACGTCATCGACGTGACCTCCCCCGACTTCGCCCGGTTTCCCGGGCTGACCCGGGAGAAGTTGCGCGCCGCCAACGATGAGAACGTGGCCGGCCTGCGGGCCGCCGGCTATCGGGTGGACAACTGCCTCATCCCGTTCGGGGAGGCCGGCGCCGCGAAGGCCCGGGAGTGCCTGACCGCCGGAAGCTATGACGCCGTGCTGATCGGCGCCGGTATCCGCCTGGTGGCCGGCAACACACTGCTGTTCGAGTCCATCGTCAACGCCGCGCATGTCACCCAGCCGGGCTGCCGGTTCGTGTTCAACAAGGATGCGGTGTCCACGCCGGACGATATCCGGCGCTGGTACCCGAGCCCGGAGACCGTCCGATGACCGCGGTCGATGTGATCGTGGTCGGCGCCGGGCCGTGCGGTTTGACGGCGGCCGGTGACCTCGCACGGGCCGCTCGCTCGGTGATCGTGCTGGAGCGCCGGCCGGCGGTGAACCCGTCCAGCCGCGCGTTCGCCACCATGCCCCGGACGCTGGAGGTGTTCGATGCCCGCGGGCTGGCCGACGACCTGTTGGCCGGCGCGCACCGCACGCCGGGCGTGACCATCTTCGGTGGCGCGCGGATCGATCTCACCCACCTGGACTCCGCTTATCCGTTCGCGATGATCACTCCGCAGACCAATGTCGATGCGGCCCTGGATCGTTACGCTTCCGCACACGGCGCCGATGTGCGGCGCGGCTACGAGGTGGTTGCGCTGACGCAGGATGGCGACGGGGTGACAATCATTGCGCGGTCCCGCGCCGACGGGAGCGAGACGTCGTGGCGGGCCCAGTTCGTGGTGGCCGCCGACGGTGCGCACAGCACCGTGCGCACGTTGATCGGTGCCGACTTCCCGGGGAAGACCATCCTGTCCTCGGTCGTGCTGGCCGATGTGAAACTCACCGACGGGCCGTCCGGTGACGGGCTGACCCTGCGCAGCACGCCGCGGGAGTTCGCGTTCCTGGCACCCTATGGGGACGGCTGGTACCGGACCATGCTGTGGGACCGTGGCTTTCAGGTCGCCGACGATGTCCCGGTGGAGAACGCCGAGATCATCGACGTGCTGAAGCGCGCCACCGGTGCGGATCTGGGCGTGGTGGAGGTGAGCTGGAAGTCCCGGTTCCATTGTGACGAGCGGCAAGTGGCGCAGTACCGGCATGGGCGGGTGTTCCTGGCCGGGGATGCCGCGCACGTGCACTCCCCCATGGGCGGGCAGGGCATGAACACCGGCATCCAGGACGCGGCGAACCTCGCGTGGAAGCTCGACGCCGTGCTGGGCGGTGCCGACGATGCGGTGCTGGACACCTATCACGCGGAGCGCCATCCGATCGGCAAACGGGTGCTGCGCCAATCCGGACTGATGGCCCGCGGAGTGACCCTGCATCCGCGGG
>Ga0075364_10001109_pt1 | contig 14394 bp, 15 predicted proteins | sample EndMetdeltDD1764_FD_71517 | JGI IMG/M metagenome (GOLD analysis project Ga0075364, IMG submission 71517) | Populus endosphere microbial communities from Tennessee, USA - Endosphere MetaG P. deltoides DD176-4 | ecosystem: Host-associated > Plants > Roots > Endosphere | place: USA: Tennessee... | reverse complement strand
GCCTTCCCGAACTCCACCAGGATGAAGAGGCGCAGCCTCGACGCAGCGGGCTACTACGCCGGCCGCGCCGCGGCCGAGCGAGCCCACATCGGCGCCGGCGAGGCGATCTCCCGCGGCAACCGGTGATGAGCGCGGCGGGCGGAGCCGATCGGCGCTGACGAAGCTGGGATGCTGCTGAGCGTCCAGATCATCGGCCGCCCACGGGAGGACCATCGAGTCCTTGCCGCTGCACGACTCCTCAGCGACCAACCCCGGCTTGCTCACTCCGCACCGCGACCCGTTGATGCGACGCCGCGTCCGATTTCCGCCAGATCTGCCGTCACCGCGCCCTTACCCTGGCGTCATGAGCTTGACCGCAACACGCCAGATCCGCGTCGTCCCGATCGACGCCGACGCTGCCGCAGCCCTCCGTCGGGCCGGTGGTGTCTCCTACGTCGCCGACTCGAACCCGGGCTATCCGTGCCGACGGTGCCTGCGTGACGCCGAGGTCGGCGACGAGCTGATCCTCGTGTCCTACGACCCGTTCACGAAGGATTCGCCCTACCGCTGCGCGAGCCCGATCTTCCTCCATGCCGGGGAGTGCCACCCCGATCTCGACGGTGCACAGCTCCCGACCCAGCTGACCCGTCGCCAACTGTCAGTTCGAGCGTTCGACGCTCAAGCGATGATGATCGACGCCGCGATCATCGATGGCGTCGATCTCGAACACACCCTCGATCGCTTCTTCGCCGACCGCGCGACCGATGTGGTCCACCTGCACAACGCCAGCCGCGGCTGCTGGGCCGTTACGGTCGAACGCAACTGACTATGCGAACTCGGGAATGACATACTTGCCGACGAGCTCGATCGTCTGCATCACCTTGTCGTGCGGGATGTCGTACGGGTTGACGAGGCACAGGAGCAGGTCGACCCCGGCCTCCTCGTACCGGCGGCACATCGCCAGGACATCATCCGGCGTGCCACACGCGCAGGCGCCGGTCTGCTGGAGGTACTCGAGCGAGAGTCGCTCGAGCGAGCCGTCCTTGTCGTGGTCGTGCATCCGCTGTGCGTACTCGTAGTTGCCGAGCGACTCCTCCTTCTCGGCCATCCACTCGGCCAGCGCACCGATGATCCGCGATCCCGCCTTCGGGTACCACTCGAAGCTCTTGCGGGCGACGTCTTCCGCTTCCTGCCGGGTCGGCGCGCAGTTCATCATCGTGAACGTGGCTGCGGTCGTGTTCATGAACTTGCCGATCGGCTCCTTGCACCGGCTGAGCCCCTCGCGGTAGACGTCGATCTTGCGCTTGATCTCCTCCGGCGGCACACCAACCGCGAAGCTGCACAGACCGATGCCGAGCTCGCCGATTCCGACGTGGCCTTCGTCGCTGCTCGTGGCCCCGAAGATCGGCGGGTGCGGTGATTGCATCGGCTTCGGCAACACGCGCCGCTTGGGCATGCTCCACGTCTTGCCCTCGAACTCGTACTCGTCGTTCGTCCAGCACCCGACCACGTGGCCGATGGCTTCCTGCCACATCGCCTTCGATTGCTTGGGGTCGATGCCGAAGCCTTCCAACTCGAGCCGCGTGCTCGACCGCCCGGTTCCGAAGTCGACCCGGCCACCGGAGATGAGGTCGAGTACCGCGACGGACTCGGCCGTGCGAACCGGATGGTTGTACGGCGCCGGCATCAGCCGCACGCCGTAGCCGATGCGAATGTTGGTGGTGAGCGCGGCGATCGCACCGTAGAGCACCTCCGGGTTCGAGCAGTGGCTGTACTCGCTGAGGAAGTGGTGCTCGACCGTCCAGAACGCGTGCCAGCCGAGCTTGTCGGCCGCGACCGCCTGGGTGATGGTGTTCTGATAGGCGATCCGCTCGCTGTCGGCATTCCACGGTTGGGCGACGGGGATCTCGTAGAAGAGCGCGAACTTCATCCAGCGGACCCTATATCTGACACATCGTCAGATTCAGAGCCGGAGGGCACGACGTCGGCGATCCGCTCGGCGGTTGCGAGCGAGTGACCGAAGTGGAGCAGGCGACCGCCGAAGGCGATCGAGCACAGCGCGAACCAGGCCCATCCCAGAAGGAGGCCGGCGGTGACGTCGGTGAACCAGTGCACGCCGAGGAACACGCGCGTCCCCGCCACGACGACGGCGAGCCCGACCGCGGCGGCGGCGACGATCGTCTTGATCCGCCGCGAACGACCACGGGAGACGATCAACGCAACGGCAGCGAGCGTGGCCGCGGCCGCGGTGGAGTGCCCGGACGGAAACGACGTCCCGGCGAAACCGGTCAGCGGGCGGATGTCCGGACGGGCGCGCTCGACGAGAACTTTGATGCCGTTCGAAAGCGCGAACTGACCCCCGACCACGAGTGTCATGAAGAACCACAGCGAGCGCGATGGACGTCGAATGTGCTCGACAACCGTCGCGGCCACGGCCAGCGCGATGACCCCACCGGTGCCACCGAAGTTGCTCAGCGCGCGCATGGCCGACGTCGACCACGACTGCGCATGATCGGCGCCGAAGCGGGCGAAGCGGTAGTCGAGCGACTCGAGTCCGAACTTCGTGCGCACCATCGCCAACACGACGCCGACGCCCACCATCCCGCCGACAGCGACCGCTGTGGCCACCGACAGGGCGACGCCGGTTTCCGTCCGCGGATCGGGATGATGTCGGAGGTGGTCGGCGAGGTGCTCGTGTCGTTCGATCTCGCCCGCGATCGTCGACACCCGCACGTGCGGCGCCTCGATCGCCGGCCAGCGCCGTGCCGCAAGAGCGATCGCCGAGGCCGCCGCGGCGCCGGCACCGACAATGATCAGCAGGACCACGCCATGGTTTACCCGGTCACCGGCGGTGGTAACCCAACACCATGATTACCGTCGACGGCAGTGTCCGCCGGACCACGAAGGTGGCCGTCACCGGTTGGCTGATGCTCAACGTCGCGCTCTTGCTCGTCGGCACCTTCATCACTCGCGCGTCGATCGCCTCCCCGTTGCGGCGCCTCGACCAGGAGACCAGCTCGTGGTTGGCCAAGCACCGAGCCGATCAGCTCGACGACGTCACCGCGATGATGTCGCGCTCGGCGGACACCGAGTTCATCATCGGCTTGATCGTCGTGATCTCGGTCTGCGTCGCGCTGACGCGCTCGTGGTCACTGCTGTGGCTCGTGCCACTCGCGATGGCGATCGAGATCACGACGTTCGGCATCATCAACACCATCGTGCGGCGCGGCCGCCCCGACGTGCCTCGGCTCGGATCGACGCCGGCGACGTCGAGCTTTCCATCTGGTCACGCTGCCGCGACGATCGTCTGTTGGCTCGGTGCGGCCGTGCTCCTCTGGTGGGCGGGACATCTCGGCTGGGCCCGAATCGTCGGTGCCCTCGGAGTCGTCCTGACAGCCGCTGTCTCGTTCAGCCGCGTGTACCGCGGCATGCACTTCACGTTCGATGTCGTCTTCGGCATCGCGATGGGCCTCGCCGCGTTGTGGATCGCGACGCGCGCCATTCATCCCGGTCCAAGCACGGCCGGCGAGCCCGACGTTGAGGTAGGGGTCTCCGGGCTTCAGTGCCCGGGGTGATACACCCCGAACACATCGCGAAGGGCATCGCTGATCTCGCCCAGCGTCGCGTCGGCCTTGAGCGCGTCCTTGATCGGGTACAACAGGTTGTCGGTGCCTTTGGCCGCGATCCGCAGGTCATCGAGGCGTGCCGCGACGTCGGCAGGGTTGCGCTTCGCCTTGTACTCGGCGAGGCGTTGCTTCTGACCGACCTCGAGCAGCGGATCGACCGGGAACACCGGTGGCTCCGGCTCGTCGTCGAGGGTGAACTTGTTGACGCCGACGATCACGCGCTCGTTGTCGTCGATCGACTTCGCGTACTCGTAGGCGGCCTGCTCGATCTCGTCCATCTGGAACCCGGCCTCGATCGCCTCGACGGCGCCACCCATTTCGTCGATGCGGGCGATGTACTCCCACGCCAGTCGCTCGACCTCGTCGGTCAGGGTCTCGACGAGGTAGCTGCCGGCCATCGGGTCCGGCGTGTCGACGATGCCGCTCTCGTAGCCGATGATCTGCTGGGTGCGCAGGGCGATACGAGCCGCGTGTTCGGTGGGCAGGCTCAGTGCTTCGTCGTAGCCGTTGGTGTGCAGGCTCTGCGTTCCACCCATCACCGCAGCCATCGACTGCACCGCGACGCGCACGATGTTGGTCTCCGGCTGCTGGGCGATGAGCGTCGAGCCACCGGTCTGGGTGTGGAAGCGGAGCAGCTTCGAGGCTTCCTTCTTGGCACCGAACCGCTCGGTCATCAGGCGGTACCAGATGCGGCGCGAGGCGCGGAACTTGGCGATCTCCTCGAAGAAGTTGTTGTGTGCGTTCCAGAAGAAGCTGAGCCGTGGCGCGAAGTCGTCGACGTCGAGACCGGCGTCGATCGCGGCCTGGACATAGGCGATGCCGTTGGCGATCGTGAATGCGATCTCCTGCACCGCCGTCGAGCCCGCCTCGCGGATGTGATAGCCGCTGATCGAGATCGTGTTCCAGCGCGGCACGTGCTCGGCGCAGTAGGCGAAGATGTCGGTGATCACGCGCATGCTCGGCTTGGGCGGGTAGATGTACGTGCCGCGAGCGATGTACTCCTTGAGCAGATCGTTCTGGATCGTGCCGCTGATCAGCTTCGAATCGACGCCCTGCTCCTCGGCCACGAGCTGGTACATCAGCAGCAGGATCGCGCCCGTCGAGTTGATGGTCATGCTCGTCGTGACCTTCTCGAGGGGCAGGTCGGCGAGCAGCATGCGCATGTCGGCCATCGAGTCGATCGCGACGCCGACCTTGCCGACTTCGCCCTCGGCGCGGGGGTGATCGCTGTCGTAACCCATCTGGGTGGGCAGGTCGAAGGCGCAGCTGAGCCCCGTCTGGCCGGCCTTCAACAGGAACTTGAACCGTTCGTTCGTCGACGACGCCGTGCCGAAGCCCGCGTACTGGCGCATCGTCCACAACTTGCCGCGGTACATCGTCGGATAGACGCCCCGCGTGTACGGCGGCTTGCCCGGCGCGCCGAGCTGTGTCTCCGGGTCCCAGCCGGCGAGGTCGCTCGCGTCGTAGAGCGCCTTGATCTCGATGCCGGAATCGGTCCGCTTCTCGTCAGTCACGCCGTCCAGCGTACGACTGCGGCCCATCCCCCACCTAGCGGAGCCCGGCGGCGCATCCACGTCGCATTCACCGGTCCCGGGCCTGCGAATGCATCGCGGTTCGTCAGCTCGCGGCGATGACGGCGATCTCGATCCGCCACGCCGGGCGGGCCAGGGCCGGCACGGTGACGAGGGTGCTCGCCGAGCGGTGGTCGCCGAGGATGCGGTCGCGCACGGCCATCACCTCGGGGAGGGGTTCGCCGTCGATGACGTAGGTGGTGATCGAGACGATGTCGGTCACGGCCATCTCGGCGTCGGCGAGGATCGCGAGGATGTTGGCCCACACCACCTCGGTCTGCTCGTGCAGGCTCTGCGGGACCGTGCCGTCGAGCTGGGTCGGCACCACGCCGGACATGTAGAGGGTGCGAGAGGGGTTGGTCACGAGGACCGCGTGCGCATAGTTGGCGGCCGGAGCGGCGATCGTGTGCGGCGTGATCTCAGTGTTCATGCCCGATGATCGCACATCCGGCGCCCGGAGCACCTTCCGCATCTGGACAGATTCACGCACAGGCGTAGGCTTGACGCATGGCCATGACAGAGACCGGAGTCCGCACGATCGATGGCGTCGAACTGACGCCCAAGCAGGTCGGGCTCAACATGTTGCCGCCCACGTTCGCCACCGTCGAGGAGGAGCGCCTCGAGCGCAAGCAGAAGCTCGCCGGCGCGCTGCGCATCTTCGGGCGGCTCGGATTCGGTGAGGGCGTGGCCGGACACATCACGGTGCGTGACCCCGAGTTCCCCGACTGCTTCTGGGTCAACCCGTTCGGCAAGAGCTTCCGGCTGATGACCGTCAGCGACCTGCTCCTCGTCAACCACTCCGGCGAAGTCGTCTACGGCGACCAGCCGGTGAACCGCGCCGCGTTCGTGATCCACGCCGCGATCCACGCCGCCCGACCCGACATCGTCGCGGCCGCGCACAGCCACTCGGTGCACGGCAAGGCGTTCAGCTCGCTCGGGATCCCGCTCGACCCGATCACCCAGGACTCGTGCATCTTCTACCAGGACCACACGGTGATCACCGAGCAGGGCGGCGCCGTGGTGTTCGAGATCGAGGCAGGCAAGGAGCTCGCGTCGAAGTTCACCACCGGCAAGGCTGCGATTCACCGCAACCACGGCCTGTTCACCGTCGGCCAGACCGTCGACGAAGCCGCGTTCTGGTTCATCTCGATGGAGCGCAGCTGCCAAGCCCAACTGCTGGCGATGGCGGCCGGTACCCCGCACCTGATCAAGCACGAGGACGCCGAGTACACGCTCAAGCAGACCGGCTACCCGCTCGCCGGATGGTTCAGCTTCGGCCCGCTGTGGCAGGAGATCTGCCGCACGGATCCGGATCTCTTTGACTGAAGTCGCCGCCCCGGGCAGCGAGACCACACATCGGCCCGCGGCGTTCTCGCCGGAGGCGATCTTCGTCCTCGCCGGGTTGTCGCAGAACTCCGGATCGCTCCTTGCCAAATCGTTGTTCGGCGAGGTCGAGCCCGCCACGGTTGCCTGGTTCCGCGTCAGCTTCGCGGCGGTCGTCCTGCTCCTCGTCAGCTGGCGGCAGTGGATGCCGCGCGCGAAGGCGTTCCGGCGGTGGACGCGAGCCGACCTGATCGCGAGTGCCGTGTTCGGGATCTCCATCGCCGCGATGAACACGTTCTTCTACCTCGGCATCGACAGGCTCGCGCTGGGCAAGGGTCTCGCGATCGAGTTCATCGGCCCGGTTGCGGTCGCCGCGACACGACGGAGATCGAAGCGCAACACGATCGCCGTCGCGCTCGTCGTCGTCGGCGTCTCGTTGTTGAGCGGCATCGAGCTCGGCAACAACGCACTCGGCGTCGTGTTCATCCTCGGCGCATCGGCGATGTGGGCGACCTACATCGTCGTCGGCTCGCGGGTCGCCCGTCAGGACCGAGGCGTCGCCGGCCTCGGCGTCGGGCTGTTCATCGGTGCGCTCGTCCTCGCCCCGTTCGGCGCACCCTCGAGCGGCCCGATCTTTGCGTCGCTGCGGCTCATCGTCCTCTGCTGCCTCGTCGGGCTGCTCGGATCAGTGATCAGCTACAGCCTCGACCAACACGTCATGCGACGCATCCCGCCGCACCGATTTGCGTTGCTGCTCGCGCTGATCCCCGTGACGGGTGCACTGTTCGCGTTCATCGCCCTCGACGAACGCCTCTCCCTGGTCGACATGGGCGGCATCGCGCTCGTTCTCGCCGGCGTGATCTACCAGCAGCGCGATGCGCCCGCAGACGTCGGATCTACTGAGCCGCTGCCGTGATTCCCAGGGCCGCCGCGACGGTCGGCTTGCGCAACTTCCAGACGAAGCCGTCATAGAGGATGTGCAACGCGCCGAAGAAGAGGATCGCGAACGTGTACACCTTGCCGCCCCACAGATCCCACGTGCCGACGATCAACGCCGCGATCGCGCCGAAGTACACGACGTACAGCCCGGCCCGACGCCCGCGCGTCGCGCTCACTCGCGCGACCGGGCTGTCGTCGCCGGTGACGGCCCGTCGGCGCAGCGAGCTGTGCACGATGCCGAAGTACTCGATCGCGTGCGCAGCCACGTATCCGGCGATGCCCGCGACGGGATCGACCATCACCGCGATCAGCAACCCGAGCGTGCCGGCCGCGTAGGCCCACTTGGCGCGGCGAGCGATCGAGGCCGGCCGGGCCCGTTCCGCGCGGATCCACCGCACTGCGAACGTGACCGACATGATGGCACCGATCCAGAACGGGACGGTGGCCCACGCGCTGAGCGAATCGAGGATCTCGACGCTCCGCCTGTTCGTGCCGTCGAAGCCGATCTTGTGGGTGAACGCGGGCAGATCGACGTACGCACCGAGGAAGAGCAGGGCGGTCACGAGCCACGTGATCAGCATCGGCTTCTCGATGACACCGTGGTCGTCGCCCGCCTTGCGCCCGTAGATTCGCAACACCCCGTAGCGCTGCATCAACGTGTGCTCCGCGTTCCACAACCCGGCCATCAGCCCGACAAGCGTGAGGCTGACGTTGAGCCCGATGAGGATCAGCACGGTGGCCGCCATCGGAGCGATCAGATAGAAGCGTTGGTGGGCACGGCGCTGGTTGGGGTCGCCGTACACGAGACCCATCGTCAGCGGCTGATGGGCGAAGCTGATCAGGAAGATGATGCCCATCAGGCCCTGCGCGCGCGTCAGCGAGGATTCGAAGTTGTGCATGACCAGCGCGATCGGCAGCCAGCACCAACCGAGCAGGACGTCGGCCAGCGGACCGTGCACCCACGGCTTGCTCGTCGGAGCAGCTGCGGGCGGCGTGGCCACGCGCCGAGTGAATGATTGCCTGTCCCCCACGATCCGCATCAGCATCGGCTCGTACTGTAATCACCTCCGAGGCACACGCGTCAGAGTGCAGTTGGGTACGGTCGCAGCCATGACAGGAAGTGGTACCGGCAGCGTCGAGATCGGTCGTTCCACTGGAGCGGCGGGTTCACCGCATCGACCGACCGAAGTCGAGCCGTATCTGCGCGGCGTCGCGTGGCCCGCCGGCGCCGGCGTCACGTATCCCCGCGCCGACCCGGCCGACTTCGGCCGGCTGCCCGCCGACACGTGGGCGACTGCCAGTCTGCCCGTCGGGGTGCGCCTGGAGTTGATCGGCGCGGCAAGCGCGATCGACATCGAGTACGAGACGCTCACCGGCGACCTCGGCTATCGCGGCGAGGGCGCCGGCACCACGTTCAGCGTGTGGCGCGACGGCGTGGTCGTCGACGAACGGCCGGTGCTGCTCGGTCTCGAGCGGATTCGCTTGAGTCTCGGTGACGGCGCTGCGGATGGTGAGGACGGTCGTGTGATGGTCTACCTGCCGGAGGGAATGAAGCCGACGATCGTCTCGATCAGCGGCGTCGGCGGCGCGATCGAGCCCGCTCCGCCGCAGCCACGTTGGTTGGCCTACGGCGATTCGATCGCCGAGGGGTGGATCGCATCCGGACCCGCCGGGGCGTGGCCGGCGATTGCCGGGCGCACGTTCGGTCTCGATGTCGTCAACCTCGGCTACGCCGGCTCGGCCCGCGGCGAACTGGTCTCCGCCGAACACGTCGCCGGACTCGACGCCGACGTGATCTCGATCACGCACGGCACCAACTGTTGGTCGCGAATCGCCCATTCCGCCGAGCAGATGTTCGCCAACACGCGCGCGTTCCTGCAGATCGTGCGGGCCGGGCACCCGGGCATTCCAATCGTGGTCGCGAGCCCGATCGTGAGGCCCGACGGCGAAAGCACGCCGAACAAGCTCGGCGCAACTCACGCCGAGATCCGCGACGCGATGGAACGGGCGACGCAGGAAGTGATCGACGGCGGCGACGACCTCATCACCCTGATCAGCGGAGCTTCGGTCGTCGACGCCGGCCTGCTGGCAGACGGCATCCACCCGGGCGACGAGGGGCACGCCGTGCTCGCGGACGTGTTCGGCGGCGCCGTGGCTCGCGCTCTGGAGAACGCGCGGGCGGGCTGAGTCGATCGTTGTGAACCGTTGGACCCTCGTGATCCTTGTCCTGTCGGCGACAGCGGTGGTGCCGGCATGCGGTTCCGGTGCAGCGCCCTCCGCGACCGAGCCTCCCGCTCAGCAGCACGCGGACGATTGCGTCGTTCGACTCCACGGCAAGGGCGGCAAGGGTTCTCCGACGACCTTCTCCAACGGTGTCGCCGATCTGAATCCCTCCGGAAACGCCGACGGCTGGGGCGGCCGGCAATGGCTGTACTTCCCACAGGCAGAATACGACGCGGCGCGTGGCATCGTGACTGCCGCGGTCGACACCACCGGCTGCAAGCGGGTGGTCATCGACGGGTTTTCGAATGGTGCGTCATTCGCCGCCAGCCTCCTCTGCCGCAACGAGACCCTCGATGGCCGGCTCGTCGGTGTCGTCATCGACGATCCTGTCACCGATGTGGCAACGGAGAACTGCGCACGAAACCCGTCGGTCGAGGTCGCGCTCTACTGGACCGGAGCGCTCGAGATGCAAGCTCCAGCAGGCACGGCGTGCGCGTCGATCGATTGGACCTGCGAAGGAGGCGTCACCGTGGGCATCGACGCCTATGCGAAGCGTCTCGATGTCGCCGTTCAGGGCAGCCCCTCGAGCACCCATGAGTGGTTTCGGGATGCGCCCGAGCTCGAAGAGTGGCTGCGTCCTTAGCCGCTCTGCACAGTTCGGCCCGCGGCGTCGGCGAGTGCCGCCCGAGCGCTCACCATGAGCTCGCGAGTCAGCTCCTCGGCCGGAACATCACTCGTCATCACCCCCGCCTGACCGGACCACAACGGTGAGAAATCGCCGAGTCCGGCGGCTTCGGCCGCGGCTCGCAAGGGCGCGACGGCGCCGCCCGCTGCGGGAAACGCCGGTGCGTCCGACGACATCGGTCCGAGTTCGTCGACGAGCCGGTTGCGGCGCCCGCGCGCAGGGCGCCCTGTGAAGACGTTCGTGAGCACCGTGTCATCGCGACTTCCTCCGGCGAGGGCGCGACGGTGCACTGGCGATATCAGCGCTTCCGGGCACAGCAGGTATGCAGTCCCGATCTGGACGGCCGACGCTCCGAGAACGAACGCGGCGGCGACCGCGCGACCACTGGCGATGCCGCCGGCGGCGATCACCGGCACCGCGACGGCATCGACGACGCGCGGCACCAGTGCCATGGTTCCAGGCTGGGCGGCGACGTCGTCGGTGAGGAACATCCCACGATGACCTCCCGCCTCGGCGCCCTGGGCGATGACAACATCGCATCCGTGGTTCTCGAGCCAGACCGCCTCGGCCACGGTGGTGGCCGATGACATCACGACAGCACCCGTGGCGCGCACTCGATCGACGAGGTCGGGCGCCGGCAGCCCGAAATGGAAGCTGACGACTTCGGGACGAGACCGTTCGACGAGTTGGCAGGCGTCCTCGTCGAAAGGTTGCCGCGGCGGCCCGGCCGACGCAGCTGATCGGTCGACCCCGAACTCCGTGTCGAAGCGCGACAGTGATTCAGACCAGGCGTCGAGCTGCACGCGAGAAACCTGCGGCGGGACATGGCAGAAGAAGTTCAGGTTGAGCGGCGCCCGAGTGGCCTCACGGAACTCGTCGATCTGTCCCGCAAGTTGTTCGCTCCCCACCATCGCCGCGGGCAGCGACCCGAGCCCGCCGGCTCGCGCCACGGCGATCGCGAGCGCGACGCCACTCGCTCCGGCCATCGGCGCCTGCACGATGGGCAGCTCGATTCCGAGCCGGCCGGTGAAGTCATCGTCGACGGGCACACGCGAAACAGTACGCGTCCCCGCCGCTCCGTGCCAGGTGCCGAATGGACGAGTTCACGCAACGCGCGGCATCGGAAACGATTGACAGCAGGACGAGCGCGGCGCACCATGGATGGACCTTGGGGAAAGGTGAAATCGATGAGACGCGATCGACTGATGTCCGATTGTCCGTTGACCCCGACCAGGCCGACAGCTGCCGGAGTGCACGGCGCGCACACGCACGCTCTCCCGCAGATGTGGTCCCGCCGAGGATTCCTGCAGACCGCGGCGGGGGTCACTGCCGTTGGAGCCGTCGCCGGCCCGAGCCTGTTCCGGGCGACGCCCGCTGAGGCCTCGCGGCCCGGCATCGGACTGGCAGAACCCATCCCGGCCACAGCCGAGTTCTTCCCGGGGGTGCTGTCCCACGTCCAGGCCCCGCCCTTCCTCGTCGGACCTGACTCGGATCCCGCCACGGTCTACAACTTCGAGGGCTCCAGCGGGCTCGCTTTCATCAGCGGCACCTGCGAGCGACGCAACCGCAAGACCGGCGAGACACAAACGTTGCCGTACCAATTCAACGACATGCGCTTCATGCAGGGCGTGTTCCAAGGCCGCGACGGACACGTCCGAGGCGCGACGTTCGCGCTGGTTTGAATTGACGTGTACGACCCCGGTCTGGGGGGCGCACAGGTCACCGACTTCAACCCCGGCGTGCGGTGGAACGGGCTGTTCTGGACGACGGTCCTCGGTGACGACAACGTCGCCGTCGATCTCGCCAGCGGCACCGCCACGATGCACGCGGAGAACCTGCGGATGAAGGACTATCACGACTTCGAGAACGCGATCCTCCGCAACGGCGCCCCGCCGACGCCCGGAGTGGTTTCGTTCACGGTGCAATGGACCGCCACGGGACCATCCAGTCACTTCGACAATCCGGCCCAGAACTTCCGCGGCGATTTCCGTGCCGTTGATGCCCGAATGGAGTGGTCCGGTCGGTCGGGCAAGTTCGACTTCCAGTCGGCCCCGATGTCCGAGTCGACCACCGACGGCGGTCAACTCGGCCAGGAGAGCAACGGGTCGTTCTACTGAACACCCGTCTGGAGCGTGCTCGACGAGGATCGAACCGCTGACCCTATTTCGCGGCGCGGGATGCCGGGCGCTTCGCGGCCGACGCTCGTGCCGCTGAACCCTTCGCCGCTGACGGCTTCGCGGCAGACCGCTTCGTGGCCGGTTTGTTCGTGGTCGGCTTGCGCCCGGCCTGCTGCGCTGTCGTCCGTGCTGCGGCTGCGGCCGTACGGCCGGTGGTCGTTGCCGCTCGCTTGGCCGTGGATGCGGTGGCGCGGGCCGACTTCCGGGTGGTCGTCGCCGTCCCCTTCGCGCCTGCGGATGCAGCCTTCAACGTTTTCGAAGCGCCGGATGCAGCGGCACTGACCGTCCGCTCGCCGACGCTCCTCGCCTCCGAGGCCACCGAGCGCACAGACCTCGCTCGCGAGCGAGCGGCCGACGAGCCGGTTGGGGACGCAACCCGCGTGTTCTTGCCGAGGACGCGGGCGATGAAGTCCTGGGCGGCCGAGACGCCGCCTTGAGCAAGTCCGCTGATGTTGTCGCCGACTCGATCGACGGCACCGGCGATCGTGCCGACCACGGAGTTGCCGGGGGGAGCGTCGGGCGAGCGCGGATGCGGATGTGTCGGCGCGGTCTTCTTGGCTTCGGCCATCGCATCTCCGAGCTCCGCGAGCGCGGTCCGACTCAGGCCCTCGCGGACCTGCGGAAAGAACTCGCCTTCTTCTTCCTCGATGTGGTGGCGCACGTTCTCGATCAGCACGGTCACCTTCGCACCGAAACGCTCGTCGGCGGGGTCGAGGCCTTCCAGTTCCGACAGCACCCACTTGACGATGTGGTGTTCCTCGAGGCTCTCGAGCGCGATGTCCTCAGTGCCCGCCACCGTCGAACGCGCGACGGGATAGAACAACTGCTCCTCGATCGCGGCATGGACGGACAACTCCTCGATGATGCGATCGACGATCTGTCGCTTCTCGGTCCGAGCGCCGTCACCCGCCTTCTCGAATCTCTTGAAGAGTTGCTCGACGGTCTTGTGGTCGGTGCGGAGGAGGGTGATGGCGTCCATCACAAGCGAGTACCCGGATCCCGAACGATCAGACATCCGACCGCTGGTGTCACACTCGCCCAGCACTACTCGGTCGAGGACCCACCCTCCGCCTTGAACGGCTTCGGCCCGCCGTGCGGGAAGCGGGACTGCGTGCCGCCGTCGACGACGAGGTTCTGGCCGGTCATGAAGTTCGACAGGTCGGAGACGAGGAACACCAGCGGCCCGGCGATCTCGTCAGGTGTCCCCCATCGGGCGAGGGGGACGCCGTCAGCGATCACGATCTCGTTGATGTCGGTAATGCCGCGCTCGGTGAAACCGGCGACGACGCGGGGCGTGGCGATGATGTCGGGCGCGACCGAGTTGACGCGGATGCCGTGCGGCGCCCACTCCCCCGCCATCGTCCGCGCCAGCGCGATCGCACCCGCTTTCGCCGCGCCGTAGGCGGCGTGGTTGGGCGCCCCGAAGATTCCGCTGATCGAAGTGACGATCGCCAGTCGACCGGCAACGCCATCGGCGATCCAGTGCCGCGCCGCGGCGCGACCGACGAGGAGGTGGTGGGTCAGGTTCGACCGCAGGTCGGACTCCCACATCTCGAGATCCATGCTCAGCAGATCGGCCCACGAGGCGACGCCGACGATGTTGACGACAGCGTGCAACCCCCCGAGTTCTCGATGCGCGTCGTCGACGACGGCTTGGGCGGCAGCCGGCGCGGTGACGTCGCCGGTGAGCGCAACCGATCGCACGCCCAGCGCAGTGACCTCGGCGCTGACCTCGCGGGCGCGCTCGATGTCGAGGTCAGCGACCGCGACATGCGCGCCGACCCGGGCCAGCAGCAACGCTGTGGCGCGCCCGATGCCCGACCCGCCGCCGACCACGAGCACCGGCTTGCCGCGCAAGCCGAACACGTCAG
>Ga0075364_10001108_pt1 | contig 14398 bp, 3 predicted proteins | sample EndMetdeltDD1764_FD_71517 | JGI IMG/M metagenome (GOLD analysis project Ga0075364, IMG submission 71517) | Populus endosphere microbial communities from Tennessee, USA - Endosphere MetaG P. deltoides DD176-4 | ecosystem: Host-associated > Plants > Roots > Endosphere | place: USA: Tennessee... | reverse complement strand
CGGGGGCACGGCGACCGGCGGGGAGGCCGCGCCCCGCCCGTTGCCGCGGTCCGCGACGGCTGCGTCGCGCCCGCCCACCAGCGCCTCGTCGCGCCGCGTCTCGTCGGCACGCGTCCCGTCGCTGATCGTCTCGTCGCGGGCCGGGCCTGCGCCAGCAGGTGCGTCGACGTCGGTCTCGTCGGTGGCTGTCTCGTCGACTTCGGTCTCGTCGGTGGCGGCGGGTTCGTCGCCGGTGCGCAGGTCGATCAGCACGGCGTCCCCGGGGGCGCTGGCCGTCGGGGTGCTCGCGCGCGGGGCGATCGCCGCGAGTCGGGCGCCGAGTCCGGCGGCGTCGGGCCGGGCGCTCGGGTCGCGCGCCAGCAGCTCGCGCACGAGTGCCTCGAGCTCGTCGGGCACGTCGGCCCGCCCGAGCGGTGGCACGGTGCCCTCCTGCACCTGCTGCATGTGCGCGACGAGGCTGCCCCCGTCATCGGGGAACGGCGGTCGGCCGGCGAGCAGCGTCCACAGCGTCGACCCCAGCGCGTAGACGTCGGAGGCGGGCGTGGGCGGCCCGCCCTCGAGCACCTCGGGTGCGATGTGGTCGACCGCGACCGCGGCGGTGATCTCGTGCGGATCGATGCCGGCCATCGCGGTGAGCCCGAAGTCGGTGATCGCCGGCCGGCCGAACGGCGTCGTGACGATCGTGGCGGGGGTGATGTCGAGGTGCAGGAGGTCGGATCGGTGGGCCACCGCGATGGCGTCGGCGACCACGACGGCGATGCGCACGACGTCGTCGACGGGGAGCGGGCCCTCGGCGGCGAGGCGGTCGGCCATGGAGCCGTCCGGGCAGTCCGGCGTGATCAGGTACGGGTGCCCGTCCTCGGTGAAGCCCGAATCGAGGACCGTCAGGATGCCGGGGTGGCCGGTGAGCCGGCCCATCGCCGCGCAGCGCTGGGCGAAGCGCTCCCGCCCGGCGTCGTCGGTGGGCACCTGCTCGAGGACCTTGATGACCACGTCGCGATCGAAGCTGCGCTGATGGGCCCGGTAGACCCGCGCGAACCCGTTGCGGGCGATGAGCAGCTCTTGGTCGTAGCCGGGAACGAGCATCGGGGGGCGGCACGCCGGGTGGGCAGGGGGCGCGCCGCCCCTAGCTTTAGCCGCCGACGGCGGCCAGGGCCAGCACCCCCGGCCACGCTCCGTGTCACCCGCGCGCAACGCGTTCTGCCGGCAACCGGTGGTGACGGGCGAGGAACGGTCGATGGACAGGGATGGCACACTCGTCGTCCATGCGTCGCGTCGCTCCCCTGCTCGCCCTGACCGTCGTCCTGGCCCTGGTGGCGGCGGGCTGCCTGGAGCTCCCCGGCGAGGTCGGCGACCCGGCGGGACCGAAGGTCATCGTGATCGGCGACAGCATGGTGCTCGAAGCGGCGCCGCAGATCACCAACCAGCTGGTGGGCAGCGGCTACCGGGTGACGCTCTTCGGCCAGGACCGCCTCGACACGCGCCAGGCGCTCGAGCTCATCGACCAGGCGGTGGCGCGGGGCCCCGCCTCGGTCGTCGTCATCACGACGGCCAACGACGCGACGTCGCTGCAGGCGGGCCGGACGGTCGAGGACGGCGCCCGCACCTGGTTCGACGTGCGCGACACCCTCGACCTGGCCTTCCGCAAGCTCGACGGCGTGCCGTGCACGACGTGGATGCTCATCGACGAGCACGCCATCTGGTACCGCCTGGCCGAGACCGGCCCGACGGTCAACGCCCTCGTGCAGGGCGTGGCGGCCCTGCGGCCCCAGCAGGTCCGCCTGCTCGACTGGCGGAACATGCTCGTCACCCACCCCGAGTACGACAAGGGCGACCAGCTGCACACCAACGACCTGGGCAGCCAGCGGCTGGCCCAGGACATCGGGGCCTCCGTGGCCGGGTGCCACGGCTGAACCTCAACTGACCCGGATGGCCCATGTGGTCAGCGGGTGTCGCTGCCGATGACCAAGGACGACGACCGGTGATCCGCGGCGGATCGGCCCCGGCGTCACGGCAGGAGGACAGGTGGCGGGCCAGACCTGGGGCTACAAGGGAGACGTCGACGCCGTGTCCGTGGTCCACGTCTGGAAGGTCGTGGCCCTCGTCGTCGGCATGAGCGCCCTCGCCGTCGTGACCGGCTTCGTGCTGCCCCACGACCGACCGGCCGACTGGTCGCTGGTCGCGATCGGGATGGCCGTCGTGGCCGTGCTCCTGGCCGTGCTCGCGGTGGTCGCCGTGCGGACCGTCCGGCAGGGCGCAGGTGCCACCCCGCCGGCGGCGGTGGCCTTCGGGATCGCCTTCGGCTTCCTCGTCGCGCTCGTCCCCCTGACCGCCGGGCTCAGCGGCGCGCACGCGCTCTACCGCTGCATCCTCTTCTCGCCGGCCGTCGCGGTCAGCACGTTCGGCAGCCGGCGCGCGGTCGCCGCCTTCGCCGTGCTCACGATGGTCGCGCTCGTCGTCACGTCGATGGTGCAGGGCCTGGCCCTCGACGCGGTGCCCGCGCTGGTCGTGTCCTACGGGCTCGGGTGGGGTTCGGTGCTGCTGATCGTCCACATGAACCACGAGGACACCGTCACGGACCTCGACCACCAGAAGTGCCTCGCCGAGCTCTCGGCGATCGTCGCCACCGCGGCGACGGTCGACCACGGCCTGCAGGCCATGGCACCCATCCTCGGTGACCTGCTCGACGCCGAGTCGGTCGAGATCCGGCGCTTCGCCCCGGCGCTGCGAGCCGACGGCGAGGTGGTCGCATCCTGGTCGCACGGCGCGGCCCCGGCCGGTGCCGCCGACGTCGAGCGGGTCGATCGGGTCGATCGGGTCGACCGTGGCGCCGACGCGGTGTCGCCGGCGCGACTGCGCGACTCGCTGGCGACGCTCGCGCCCGAGATCGACGAGGCCGACATCGTCTTCGGCGTCGCCGGGGACGGCGAGGCACCGTGCGGCCTGGCGGTCGGCATCCGCCGCCGGCAGGCCCGCTTCGAGGCTCGCATGACCGTGCGCCACCGCGCCGAGCAGGCTCGGGCCGACTTGGCCACGCTGCTGCGCCGCCTCGACGTGCTCGACCGGCTCGAGGCGCGCTCCACCACGGACAGCCTCACCGATCTGGCCAACCGGCGCGCCCTGTTCGATCGGCTCGTGCGCGAGCGTGAGGGCGCGCGGCGTGACGGGCGCACCCTCGTGGTCGCCATGCTCGACGTCGACCACTTCAAGGCCTTCAACGACGCCTTCGGTCACCTGGCCGGCGACGCGGTGCTCGTCGAGCTCGCCCGCCTCCTCGAGCGGCGCCTCCGCGCCGGCGACCTCGCGGCGCGCTTCGGCGGCGAGGAGTTCTGCCTGGTGCTCTCGGGCACGACCGCGGCCGAGGCCGAGCGCGTCGTCGCCGACGTGCACGACGGGTGTCGGCTCATCGCCGCCGACCGCGACATCACCTTCTCCGCGGGCATCGCGCAGTGGGTGCCCGAGGAAGAGGTCGACGAGCTCCTCGCCCGAGCCGACCGCGCCCTCTACGCCGCGAAGGCCGCCGGGCGCGATCGCACCGTCGTCGCGCCACCGACCGCGGCGGCCCTCGACCGGCGGACGATCGCCCCCGCCGTCAACCCAACCCTCTAGACGAGGTCGAGGGTCGACTCGGTTCGGGCAGGCGCTCCTCGGGCTTCCCGCTCCGTGGCCGCCACCCGCCACCTGCAGCGCGAGCCGTCGCCCAATCGTGGGCTGCGCGGCTCATTTGGACGGGTTCTCGTTCATTCGGCGGGGTGACATCCGACTGAACCCACGGCTATCAGCGCGCCGTTCCAGAACCCCCGCTCCGGGTTGGGCCCCGGGGACGCTCCCCACCGAACGAGACGAACACACACATGAGCCCATCGCCATCGGTTCCCGCTCCGACGTCGATGCGACGCCAGCCCCGGCGTCACCGCATCCTCACCGTCTTCAGCGTCGTCGCCCTCGTCGCCACGCTGCTCGTGCTCGGCTCGAGCGTCGGCACGGCGTCGGCCGGCCCGGCCCCGGTCATGACCGGGTACGTGCCGCTCCCCGCCAACCAGTTCGACACCGCCCTCGTCCGCGCCAAGAGCACGTCGGGCACGAACCTGGCCTTCACGGTGGGCATCACCAACGCCGCCTCCGGCGCCGTCATCTACTACGACGAGTGGGAGGACGGGTACGAGGCCGACATCGCCAACCCGGTGCAGTCGACGACCAAGGTGTTCGGCGACGCCAACTCGGCCAACGGCGATGCGGCCGACGTGACGTGGAGCTGCGGCGCGGTGTGCGCCGGCGACCTCCTGCCGACCGGCGCGGTCCTCAAGAAGACGTCGTCGCCGGTGGCGACGCCGCGCGTGGCCTCGACCGTCGTCCCCGACGGTCGTGACAAGGTCGCGTCGACCCGGGGCTTCTCGCTCGTGGCCGGCGGCTACCCGACGGCGATCGGTTCGGTGATCGCCGGTGTGGTGTCGTCCTACGACACGTCGAAGTACGGGCTCGACTACGTGGTGCCGGTGGGGGTCAACACGTGGTCCGCGACGGGTTCGCCGAGCGGGACCAACAACCCGATGAACACCGCCAGCGTGATCGTGGGCGCCGCCCAGAACGGCACGACGGTCAGCATCGACACCGACGGCAACGGGACCGCCGACGAGACCACGACCCTCAACGAGGGCGAGACCTACCTCTCGACCTCGAGCACGCTCCAGCAGGGCGCCCGCGTCCTCGCCAACAAGCCGGTGCAGGTGCACCTGTCGACCGGCGACACCACGCAGTCCGGCGCGCCCGCCGAGTCGCGGTGGTACACGCTGTTCCCGACCCCGCTCCTGACGGCCGACTACCTCAGTCCCGTCGGCTCGAGCGTGAACAACCAGCGCACGATCCTCTACGCCTACAACCCGAACCCCACCGCCATCACGGTCACGCCGACCTGCGGTTCGGGTTGCACCGCCCCGGCCGCGCAGTCGATCGCCGCCGGCGCCGTGGGCTGGTTCGCCAGCCCCACCGGGCGCGCCATGCGCCTCACCAGCACCTTGCCCTTCGCCGCCCTGGGCGCCAACGGCTCGCTCAGCGGCCACCAGCAGTTCGACGACGGTGCCGATCCGGGCGCCGACGAGAGCGCCAACTACGACTCCGGCTTCACCCTCATCCCCACCGGCCTGCTCACCACGCAGGCGGTGCTCAGCTGGGCGCCGGGCAACTCGAGCATCCCGCCGTCGAGCTCGGCGAGCGACCTCGACGACAACCCGATCTGGGTCACGACGCTGGCCGCCACGACCATCTACGTCGACTTCGACGGGAACCCCGCGACCTCGCGCGGAGGCAGCTTCGCCGGCACGGGCACCTGCACCGGTGAGGTGTGGGACACCTCGTTCCCGGTCAGCGCGCTCACCTCGACGAAGATCTCCGACACCGTCGACGGCGACATGACCGGGGCCCGCATCGCCACGTGCGACGGGTCCACCAAGATCGCCGGTGCCTGGGCCGAGGACGCCGCCGTGGCGCCCATCGGATCGCCCGGCTTCGACGCGGGCTACACGATCATCCCGACGACGACCATGGTCGTCGACAAGTCCGCGGCCTCGGCGGTCGACGCCAACGGCGACGGCAAGATCGGCCCCGGCGACACGCTCCAGTACGACGTCGCCATCGCGGACGCCGGCGCCCTGGCGTTCAGCAACGTGAAGGTCCTCGACGGCCTGCCGGTGGGCACCACGTACGTCAACGACTCGACCGTGCTCGTGAACGGCGCGACCACGTACCCGATCGCTGACGACGTCAGCGGCACCCGGTTCCCGCTCGACACGGCGGGCGGCGTGCCCATCCCGGGCGGCGGTGGCGTCAACGCCGGTGCCACGGTGCACGTGCGCTACCAGCTCCAGATCAACAACTCGCTCCCGGCCGGCCAGACGTCGGTGGTCAACACCGTGTCCGTGACCTCCAACGAGGCCAGCGCGTCGGACACCAACACGACGCCGCTGGCCGTGTCGGACCTCTCGCTCACCAAGACGCTCCAGACGGCGACGCCGATCTACGTCGGTCAGAACGTCACCTACCGGGTGACCGTCACCAACGCCGGGCCCGACGCGGTCAACGGCGTCGAGGTCACCGACCAGATCCCCGCCGGAACCAGCTTCGTCTCGTCCACGGCGGGCGGCGCCTACAACTCGGCCACCGGCGTGTGGACCGCGGGCAACCTCACGGGCTCGTCCCCGGGCAACTCGGCCACGATGGACATCACCGTCACGGTCAACACGACCTCGGCCGTCACCAACGTCGCCCAGGTCACCAAGTCCGGATCGGCCGATCCCGACTCGCAGCCCGACGAGAACGTCCTGGGCCCGGGCAACGCCCCCGACCAGGACGACGAGGCCTCGGTCTCGCTGACCCCGTCGGCCTCCGCCGACCTCTCGCTGGCCAAGACGGTCCTGTCGGGTCCCGACGCCGGCGGCAACGTGAGCTTCCGGGTGACCGTGAGCAACGCGGGCCCGTCCACGGCCACCAACGTGACGGTGCAGGACTACCCGCCCAGCGGATCGACCTTCGTCTCGCTCGACGGCAGCTCGAACGGCGGCGGGTGGAGCACGCCGGCCAACACGTTCTCGTTCCTCCCGATCGGGGCGAACAGCACGGCGTCGTTCGACGTCACGTACCACGTGACCACGTTCCCGAGCACGAACTACGCGCAGGTCACCGGCGTGACCGAGCACGACCCGGACTCGAACCCGGACTCGCCCGCGCTGTCGAGCGCCAACACCCCCAACCAGGACGACGAGGCGTCCGCGGACATCAGCGGCCAGCCCGACCTGTCGCTGACCAAGTCCGCCAGCAGCGTCCAGTACGCCGGTGACGACGTCACCTACACCGTGACGTTGACCAACGGCGGCTCGGTCGCCGCGACCGGCGTGGTCGTGACCGATCAGCTCCCCGCCGGTGTCGCCCTCGTCTCGGCCGCCCCGTCGCAGGGCACCTACAACCCGGCCACCGGGGCGTGGACCGTCGGCACGGTGAACCCGGCGGCGGTCCCCACCCTCACGATCGTGGGCAAGCCCGTCGCCCCCGGCACGTACGTCAACACCGCCGAGGTCACGGCGCAGAACGAGACCGACGCCGACTCGACGCCGAACAACCACGTCACCACCGAGGATGATCAGGACGACGCGAGCATCACCGTCACCGGCATGAGCATCGGTGACCGGGTCTGGTACGACGTCGACGGCGACGGCGTGCAGGACGCCGGCGAGCCCGGCATCGCGGGGGCCACCGTCACCGTCCGCTGGGCGGGCGTCGACGGCGCCCTCAACACGATCGACGACGTCGTCGACTTCACGGGCACCGGTGCCAACGGCGCCTGGTCCATGACCGGTCTTCCGTCGGGTCCGTACTCGGTGACCGTGAGCAGCCTGCCCAACGGCCTCACCTCGCCGACCTCCGACCTCGACGGCATCGGCACCGCCAACGTCGCGAGCTTCACGGTCGCAGGCGGGGGCAACCGCACCGACATCGACTTCGGCTACCGGGGCTCCGGCGTCGTCGGCGATCGCATCTTCAACGACGCCAACACGAACGACGCGTACGACGCCGGTGAGGGCATCGATGGCGTCTCGGTCATCGCCACGTGGGCCGGTCCCGACGCGACCTTCGGCACCGGCGACGACGTCACCTACCCGACGGCGACCACCGCGACCGACGGCCTCTACGGCTTCGCCAACCTCCCCTCGGGCCCGATCCGGGTCGCGGTCCAGACGGCGACGCTGCCGGCCGGGCTCATCCCGAGCTTCGACCCCGACGGCGGGACCGCCGACGAGAGCACGGTCACGCTGACCACCGGTGGTTCGCGGCTCGACCAGGACCTCGGCTACGTGCCGGGCCACGTCGACGTGGCCATCACCAAGACCGACGGCACCACGACCGTCAACCCGGGCAGCACCGTGAGCTACACGCTCGGCTACAGCAACGGTGGTGCGGCCAACCAGGCCGCCAGCGGTGTGGTGATCACCGAGACGGTCCCGGCCAACACCACCTTCAACGCCGGCGCCTCGACCGCCGGCTGGGTGTGCACGCCGAACGGCAACGCCGGCTCGACGTGCACGCTGTCGATCGGGACCGTGGCGATCGGTGGGAGCGGCTCGGTCACCTTCGCGGTGACCGCGAGCTCGACGATCCCGGCGGGGGTCACGAGCCTCGTCAACACGGCGACGATCGTCGACGACGGCACCCACGGCACCGACCTGACCCCGTCGAACAACTCGGCGACCGACACCGACTCGCTCCTCGGGGCGCCCGACCTCACCGTCATGAAGTCCGACGGCGGCGCCTCGGTGAGCCCCGGAGGCATCGCCACCTACACGCTGAGCTACGGCAACGTGGGCAACAAGGGCGCCACCGGCGTCGTGCTCACCGAGACCGTGGGGGCCAACAGCAACTTCGTCGCCGGCTCGTCGACCGCCGGCTGGTCGTGCACCCCGAGCAACGGCTCGGGCTCGACCTGCACCCTCGCCATCGGCGCGCTGGCGGCGGGCGGCACGGGCACCGCGACGTTCGCGGTCCGGGCCGACTACCCGATGTCCTCGGGCGTCACGCAGCTGGCCAACACGGCGAGCATCGCCGACGACGGCACCAACGGCACCGACCCGGACACGAGCAACAACTCGAGCTCGGACACGACGCCCCTCACGCGGGGCACGCTCGGCGACCGGATCTTCCTCGACGTCAACGGCAACAACGCCTACGACGCCGGTGAGGGCCTGAACAACGTCAGCGTCCAGGTCATCTGGGCCGGCCCCGACGACGTGCTCGGCAACGGCGACGACGTGCTGGCCACGGTCAACACCGACTCGACCGGCTTCTGGACGGCGACGGGCCTCCCGGCCGGGAATCTGCGGGTCAACGTCGTCACCGCGACGCTCCCCGCCGGCCTGACCAACACCGTCGACCCCAACGGGGGCAACGACAGCACGGCTGACGTCGCACTCGCCGCCGGCGGCACCGACCTCAACCAGGACTTCGGCTACCGCGGCACCGGCTCGATCGGTGACGTCGTCTGGCGCGACGTCGACGGCGACGGCGTGCAGGACGGCGGCAGCGAGGTCGGCCTGGCCGGCGTGACCGTCACCGCGGTCTGGCCCGGCCCCGACGGCGACCCGGCGACCACCGGTGACAACCAGACGTGGACGACGACGACCAACGGGTCGGGCGCCTACACGCTGGCGAACCTGCCGGCGGGCACCTACGCCGTGACCGTCACCGGCACGCCGCCGGGCACGGCCCCGACCTACGACCTCGACGGCACCGGGACGCCCGGCACCGCCAGCGTCGTGCTGGCCGCAGGCCAGACGCGCACCGACGTCGACTTCGGCTACCGCAGCGGCGGCGTCGTCGGAGACACCGTGTTCCTCGACCTGAACGGCAACGGCACGCAGGACGTCGGTGACGACGGTGTGGGCGGCGTCACGGTCACCCTCTCCGGGAACTACGACGGCAACCCCGACTACGAGACGGTGATCGGTACGACCACGACCGACCCCTCGGGCGCCTACAGCTTCACCGGCGTCGACGCCATCCCGGTCCGGGCCACCGTGACGATCCCGACGGGCTATGGGAGCTCGACGCCGACCACCGTGGATCACACGATGGGCACGAACGAGACGTTCGACGGCGCCGACTTCGGCCTCCTCCCGGGCACCATCACGGGCCACGCCTTCTTCGACGACGACGACAGCGGCACCGACAACACCGGTGACTCGCCCATCGCCGACGTCACCGTCACGCTCATGAGCGGGTCCACGGTGGTGGCCACGACCACGACCGACCCGAGCGGCGACTACGTGTTCCGCGGCCTCGTCGCGGGCTCGTACACCGTGGTCTTCACGGCGCCCGACGGTCAGGTCTTCACGATCCCGAACGTGGGCGCGGACGACACCGTCGACTCGGACGCCGATCCGAGCACCGGGGCGACGGCGACCGTCGTCGTGGGCGCCGGGACGACGGTGAACGACGTCGATGCCGGCCTCTACGACGTCGGTTCGCTGTCGGGGGCCGTCTACACGGACCTCGACAACGACGGCGTCCGTGACAGCGGCGAGACCGGGATCTCGGGCGTCACCGTGACCCTCACGGGCACCGACGACCTCGACGGCCCCGTCCTGCGCACGACCACGACCGACGTCGACGGCAACTACGTGTTCGAGAACCTCCGCTCCGGGTCGTACACCCTCACGGAGACCCAGCCCGCAGGGCTGCTCGACGGCAAGGACACGGCCGGGTCGCTCGACGGCACCGTCGGCAACGACGTCATCTCGAACATCGACGTGACGCCGGGCGACGACGGCACCGGCTACCTCTTCGGTGAGCTCCCGACCACGTCGCTCTCGGGCACGGTGTTCGAGGACCTCGACGGCGACGGCGTCATCGACGCCGGTGAGCCCGGCATCGCCGGGGTCGGCGTCACCCTGACCGGCACCGACGACCTGGGCAACCCGGTCAACCTCTCGACGGCGACGGACGTCAACGGCACGTGGACGTTCACCAACCTCCGGCCGGGGACCTACACGGTCACCGAGTCCACGCCCACCGGCTACACCGACGGCAAGGACGCAGCCGGCACGGCGGCGGGCACCGTCGGCGCCAACAGCGGGGTCGGTTCGGACTCGATCACCGCGATCGTGCTCGGCGCCGGCACCACGGCCACCGGTTACACCTTCGGCGAGGTCCGCCCCGGCTCGATCGGTGATCGGGTGTGGGACGACACCGACGGCGACGGCGTGCAGGACGGTGGCGAGCCCGGGCTCGTCGGCGTCACCGTGACCCTGTCGGGCACCGACTTCGCCGGCAACGCGGTGTCGACCTCGACGACCACGGGCACCGACGGTGCCTACGTCTTCGAGAACCTCCTGCCCGGGAGCTACACGGTCACGGCCGACGCCTCGACCGCGCCGGCCGGCTACCTGCCCTCGCCCGCCAGCGGGAGCAACACCACCACGACGGCGCTGCAGAGCAACCAGGAGCTGACCACGATCGACTTCGGGTTCCGCCCGCCGTCGGGCACGATCGGCGACACGGTGTTCAGCGACACCAACGGCAACGGCGTGCAGGACAGCGGCGAGCCGGGCCTCGGCAACGTCATGGTGGCCATCTCGGGCCCGAACCTCCCGGTCGGGTACACGACGAGCCAGCTGACGAGCGGTGCGGGGACCTACGCCTTCCTCAACCTGCCGCCGGGCACGTACACGGTCACCGTCACGACCCCCTCGGGTCTCACGGCCACCACCGCGACGACGATGGACCGCACCATCGCCCAGGACGAGGTCGTCAGCGACGTCGACTTCGGCTTCACGCCGCCGCCGGCCCCGCCGGCGGGCACGATCGGCGACCTCGTCTTCAACGACGCCAACGGCAACGGGGTCCAGGACCCCGGTGAGGTCGGCGTCGGCGGAGCCACCGTGACGCTGCGCATCGACTCGGACCACAACGGCTCGTACGAGACCGTCGGGGCGACGCAGTCGACGGCGTCCGACGGCACCTACTCGTTCGGCAACCTGCCGCCGGGCTCCTACGAGGTCGTGCTGACGGTCCCCGCGGGCCAGCACAACACGACCCCGACGGCCATCCCGGTCACGCTCGTCAGCGGGCAGTCGGTGACCGACGCCGACTTCGGCGTCAGCGCCACGCCGGCCGTCCCCGGGACCATCGGTGACACGGTGTTCGACGACACCGACACCAACGGCGTCCAGGACGGCAGCGAGGTCGGGCTCCCCGGCGCCACGGTCACCCTGCGCCAGGACACCGACGGCGACGGCACGTACGAGACGGTCGTGACCACCACGACCTCCGACGCCGACGGGCACTACACCTTCACGGGTGTCGCCCCCGGTTCGTACACGGTCACGGTGACGGTGCCGTCGGGCCTCAACCCGACGACGCCCACCACGGTGGCGGTGCCGGTGAGCGCCGGGCAGACGATCGACGACGTCGACTTCGGCCTGACCGACAACCAGGTGGCGCCGGGCTCGATCTCGGGCCACGTGTGGAGCGACACCGACCGGGACACGACGTTCGACCCGGACGAGCCCGGGGTGAACGGCGTGACGGTCACGCTGCTCCAGGACGTCGACGGTGACGGCGTGTTCGAGACGGTCGTCGACACCGCGGTCAGCGCGGGCAACGGCGACTACTCGTTCCCCGGCCTCCCGCCGGGCAGCTACCGGGTCGTGGTCGATCCGCCGGCGGGCCAGTCGGTCACGACGGCCGGTTCGCACGACGTGGTCGTCACCCCCGGCGGCGTCGTCACCGACGTCGACTTCGGACTGGCCACGCCGGGCGCGGTGCCCTTCGACCTCCAGCTCACCAAGACCGCCTCGGGCGACACCACCCCCGGCGGGACCATCACCTGGTTGCTCACGGCCACCAACAACGGCATCACCCCGACGCCCGACCCGGTCACGCTGACCGACGTCCTGCCCACCGGCCTCACCTTCGTGAGCGCCAGCGGCCAAGGCTGGTCGTGCTCGGCCACCGGGCAGACGGTGACCTGCACCCTGGCGCAGTCGATCGCCGTCGGGGCGAGCACCGAGCTGACGATCGTCACCACGGTCGGCGACGACGTCGTCCCCGGCACCCGCCTGACCAACAACGCCACGGTCTCGGCCAACGGCGTCGAGCTCACGCTGACGAACAACTCGGACGACGCGTTCGCCGAGGTGCTCGCCTCCGAGGTCGACGCACCCACGCCGACGCCCACGCCGACGACGCCGACGACACCGAGCACGCCGTCGTCGGGCCCGCTGCCGGCCACCGGTGACCCATCGGCCCGCATGGCGCTGTTCGGCCTCGTGCTGCTCGGCGCCGGCGCGACGCTGCTCGGCCTCCGTCGCCGCAGCCAGCGTCGGACGGTCGACTGATCGACTGATCGAGCAGGGGGCACACGCGAACGAGCGGGGAGCGACGGGCGGGGGCCCGCCGCTCCCCGCTCGTCGCGCTCCCGGGTCGTGCCTCCGACCCATGCCCGAACCGGCGGCGGTACCGTGGTGCACCCCCGGGGGAGCGCCGACCGATCGGCGACGGGATCTGTAGGAGCCGACGTGGAACAGGACCAACCCAGCGCTTCCGGCGTCCTCGGGTCCGAACGCGCGTCACTCGAGTCGCTGTCCATCGACGCGCTCCTGCCGGCCATCGACGGTCTGCTGTTCCTCGTGTCGCGCGACGGCCGCATCCACGACTTCCGGGCGGGGACCGCCAGCGAGCCGTTCGTCGCGCCGTCGGTGTTCCTCGGTCGCAACCTCGCCGACGTCCTCCCACCCGACGTCTCGGCGGCGATCCTGCCGGTGCTGGCCTCCGTCGAGCCCGGCGACGCGCCGGCGGTGTCGTACTGGCTCACGATGCCCGACCGGCCCCGGGCCTACGAGGCGCGCATCCTGCTGCTGGCCAACGAGCTGTGCCTGGCCTTCGTCAACCACGTCACGGACAAGGTGCTGGCCGAGCAGTCGCTCCACGAGCGCACCGAGATGCTCCGTACGATCCTGCACGCCGAGCCCGAGTGCGTGAAGGTGATCGATCGCAGCGGGACGCTGGTCGAGATCAACCCCGCCGGGCTCGAGATCCTCGAGGTCGAGTCGCTCGTCGCGGCCCAGGAGGGGCCCCTCGTCGACTTCCTCCGCCCCGGTCAGGCCGACACCTGGCAGGACATGCTCGACACGGTGTGGGCCGGCGGCGAGGCCACGCTCGAGGTCGAGATCGTGGGCCGCCAAGGGACCAACCGGTGGCTCGACATCAACGCGGCCCCGCTGCGCGGCCGCGACGGCGAGGTGCGGTCGGTCCTCGCCGTCTCTCGCGACGTCACCGCTCGGCGCGCCGCCGAGATCGCGCTGCGCGAGAGCGAGCGTCGACTGGCGCAGGCGACCAGCGTCGGCAACATCGGGATCTTCGACTTCAACATCGTCACCGGCGAGCTCTACTGGTCCCGCGAGATGCGGGCCATCTTCGGGTGGGATCCCGACGGCACCGAGCCCATCCCCGGCGAGCAGGTGCTCCTGCAGTTCCACCCCGACGACGTCGAGCGGGTGGTGCAGGACACGCTGCGCTTCCGCACGGTCGAGAGCGGCGGCTACCACGTCACCGACCAGCGCATCCTCCGCCGCGACACCGGCGAGGTCCGGTGGGTGAGCTACCGCTCCAAGACCGAGTTCGACGGCGACGGCCCCGACGCCAAGCCGACGCGCACGCTGGGCGCCGTGCAGGACATCACCGAGCGCCTCGCCCTCGAGCACCGCCTGGCGCAGGCCGACCGCCTCGACAGCATCGGTCGGTTGGCGGGCGGCATCGCCCACGACTTCAACAACATGCTCACCGCCATCCTCGGCTTCGCTCAGCTGATCGAGGAGGACCTCGGCACCGGTGCCGCCATCAACGTCGACGACCT
>Ga0075364_10001107_pt1 | contig 14405 bp, 12 predicted proteins | sample EndMetdeltDD1764_FD_71517 | JGI IMG/M metagenome (GOLD analysis project Ga0075364, IMG submission 71517) | Populus endosphere microbial communities from Tennessee, USA - Endosphere MetaG P. deltoides DD176-4 | ecosystem: Host-associated > Plants > Roots > Endosphere | place: USA: Tennessee... | reverse complement strand
CGCCCAGCACCTGTTCCGGGCCCCGCGTCAGGGGGGCCAGTGCATCGCGCAGCGGCACTTCACGCGCTGCGGCCCAGGAAAGCATCAGGGGCAGCACCAGACCAAGCGCGGGCGCGCCCGTGCGAGCGCGTTCGAACATCTGCGCTTTGTCCCGCTCGGTGACCGATACATGGCCCGACACGACGGCATCGATCGTGCCGTCGATGACGGCGGCACTGAGCGCATCGCGGTCGGCCACCCCATACAAAGGCGGCGTCAGACGCAAACGGGTATCGAAAAATCCAATATCGAGATCAACCAGCAGCAAGTGATGAATGTCGACATCGGCAGTCACCGGCAAGCCCGCCCCCTTGGCCTGCCGCACCGCCTCTACTGCCGGTGCATTGGCCAGACCGGCCACGTGCAACCGGGCACCGGTGCCTGCCGCGAGATTGAACAGCACATCCAGGGTTCGGGCCTGCGCCATGCGGTCGATGCCCTTCAGTCCCAGCCGCAGGGCGTAAGCACCCTCCCCCATCACGCCGCCGCCCGATGAGGCCATGTCGTCTGCCGCAAGCCAGACAGTCTGCCCCTGCTCGACGGCAAACTGCAGGGTGGCCCGCAGCGCCGCCCTGTCACGCAGGCCCGACAGGCCCCAGCCGATGCCGGCCCAGGGCGCCTGAGACGGCATGCTTGAACGTTCGGACCAGGCCAGAACGTGACGGCTGTCGAGCACCTCATTCATGGCCGCCGATCGGCTCGCATCCAGCGGTACGTCGCCGGGCATCCACACCACCCGCCCCACGCCGCCCGCGAGCGCCGCGCGACGCAGCAGCGCCATAGGCTCACTGCCCGTAGCGGGCGGATGGACACACAGGTCGGTGATCAGCGGCATCATGGCGCGACCATGCCCGTGCACGACATGCACGTTGTGGGTTTCAGCAGGTGCGGGCCCTATCGCCACGACGTCGCCCCCTGCCAACCAGACATCGGTATGCGCATCCAGACCCTGCACGGGGTCAATCAGCCTGACATCGGCGATCTGTGTATAACTGACCTCACGCGGATCGGACATCAACCCTCGCTCCTGAGCGTATCCACGACGGCAGCCAGCACACAGGCCTGCTCGAACACGTGCTGCGCCTGACCGTCAGCCGGCGCATCAGGCACCCCGTGCATGATGATCGGCAAATCGATCGGTCCATCGGTGCCTGGCGCGCGATCGACGCCAGCTGCAGCCGATGGGAACCGCAGGATTGCGTCCGCCCCTTCAAACCCGGCAGCCGACTCGACGGCCGTGAACACATGCACGCCGAGCTGAGCCGCCCCCGCAGGCAGGCACGACCCCGCATGCACCACACTGACCTTGGGTACACCCAACGTCGTGAGCAGGTGCACCACCGACCGCAGCCGCGCATCGACGATCAGATCGCCACAGAGCGCGAGCGTGCGGGTATGAAGCTCGGGCAGACGGCGTCGCAACGCGGCGACATCGCACAGCGCCGCCAGCGGCGCGGCGTGCATGCCGTCAAGCACATTGATGACGGGCGCCTCGGAGGTCATCGCCGAAGCCACGGCATGGGCCGCACCACTGGCCGGGTGAGCCATGACCACGACGTCGGCCAGCGCGCTCAGCCGTGCAATGTCGACGGGCGAATCACGCTGGGCGTCCAGAGGGCGTGGCACGTCCATCACCGTCCAATGGCGCCACGACGCAGCCAGGTGTATCGCTCGCAGGCAGGTATCGGCGCCAGCATAGAACAGAGGCAGGACGCGCAGGCCTGCTTGCGCGGGGACGCTTGTCACGCGCGAGCGCAGCAGGTCAACATGATCGAGCAAGGCAACCAGGCGTGCGCGTGGCCACCCCTCGGGCGTAAGCAGGTGGATCGGGCGTTTGGCCGCATCGAACTGCGGGTTATACATTCGGGGGCTGACCGTCCAGGTAGCGTTGCAGGATCACGGCAGCGGCCTGCGCATCGTCGTCCGCATGATTGCCCAGCAGTTCCTGCGCTTCCATGCTGGATCCGCGCTCATCGATCAGCACCACGGGAATACCGAAGCGTCCGTGCAGTTGATTGGCGAAGCGCCTGCACCGTGCCGAGGCAGGCTGTTCTGCGCCGTCCGGGGCCAGCGCCAGCCCGACCACCACCATGCTGGGCCCCCACTCGGCCAGCAACGCCTCGATCCTGGCGAAACGCGGTTCGCGCATTTCACCATAGATGATCTCCAGCGCCCGCGCGTGGTGAGTGAGCGTATTGCCGATCGCCACGCCGATTTTCTTTTCACCGAAATCGAAGCCCAGAATGGTCGCCTCGGTCATGACGCGACATCCGGGAAACGGCATGCAAGGGGGATGACCGAATCCATGATGAGTCAGGCGTGTCCCGCTTCGCCCGCGAGCATGCCGGGGTCGATGCCCAGCAAGCGTAGTGCGGCCGGATAGCGTTCATCTGGCGGAACATCGAAGATGATGGTCGGGTCGGCCGAGACGTTCAGCCACGCATTCTGCGACATTTCGGTTTCGAGCTGACCGGCGCCCCAGCCCGCATACCCCAGGGTCACCAGCATGCGTACCGGACCACTGCCATCGGCCACGGCCTGCAGGACATCTCGCGACGTGGTCAGTGCCAGATCGCCCAGCCGGATGCTGGAGGTGTAATCGCCCACGGGCGCGTGCAGCACAAACCCCCTGTCGGTCTGCACCGGTCCCCCGAAAAACACCGGCGCATCCTTGGCAGGCGCAATTTCCAGAGTGAGATCCAGCCGCTCGAACAGGTTGCCCAGCGTGAGGTCGGTGGGGCGATTGATGACCAGACCCAATGCGCCGCCGGCGGTATGCTCGCAGACGTAGATGACGGCACCCGCAAGGCTGCCTTCCACCTGGCCGGGCATGGCCATTAGAAACTGGTTGGACAGATCGATGGGACGATCGACCTCGGCCGAGGATGTGTGTGCTTGCGTCATGGCAACCTCCTAAATGTTCAGCGAATGCAGGCAGCCGTTGTACACAGTGCCTCCGGTTCAGATCTCCATCAGTTCAAAATCCTCTTTGCGAGCACCACATTCGGGACAGACCCAGTTCGGCGCGACATCTTCCCACCGGGTGCCCGGTGCGATGCCTTCGTCGGGTAAACCGGCCTCTTCGTCATAGACCCAGCCACAAATCAGACACATCCAAGTACGCATAGTTCTCTCTAACTTCAAATCCTGCACTGGCGAGACGGACACACATTGCCGCATCGGGTCGATACATTAGAATGGGGACAATCTTACCCAAACCAAGTGCCAATGTCGGGATTGTCAGTCCAATCGCACATTTGCCTCAAAAAAAATTCAAGCAGCCTTGTCCGCCTCTTTCGACCTCTCCCCCCCGCTGGTGCTCGTCATGAGCGCGTTGGACCCTACCGGGGCCGACGGCCTCACCGCCGACGCCGTCACCTGCGCCATGCTGGGCTGCCATGCCCTCACGGCGGCCACGGCATTGACCGTACAGGACACGGCGGGGCTGGAGGATGTTCAGCCCGTCCCTCCGGAGAACCTCGACGACCAGGCCCGCTGCCTGCTCGAGGACATGCCGGTACAGGCCATTAAGGTCGATGGCATTTTCAGCACTGAAGCGGCCAGTGCCGTGGCCCAGGTGGCTGCCGACTACAGTCAGGTGCCGCTGGTCCTGCATCTGGGCGCGCAGGCCATGCCCAGCGACGACGCCAGCGAGCAGGACGATGCCGAAGACCTGCTGGCGGCCACCTTCGAATTGCTCATTCCCCAGGCCGATGTGGTCGTGATCGACTACACACGGCTCGCCCGTTGGGTGGCAGACGGCCATCTGCGCACCGATGAACTTCCCAGCCCGATGCACGCCTTCCTGAGCGCCGGTGCCGATTGGGTCCTGGCGCTGGGCGCACCTCTGCGCCCCGGGCAATCGGCCAGCATTCTGATTGGCAGCGATGGCACCACCACGCAGCGGCCCACTCACACTGCCCCCGAGCGCAGCGGTCCGTCCGGCGGGCTGGTGTCCGCGGCCCTGGCAGCATATGTCGCTCGCGGCCTGTCCATCCCCGAGGCCACCGAACACGCGCTCGGTTATGCCGACAAAGCCATCTCGCAAGGTTTCGTGGCCGGCATGGGGCGCCGCATTCCGCGCCGGGGCCTGTCGTCATGACTTACGCTGCGCCAGCGCCCGCGACACGCTTGCCCAGGGGCTTGTATGGTGTCACGCCTGATTGGCACGATACCGACAAGCTGCTCGCAGCTGTCGATCTGGCCGCCCGGCACGGCATGCGTGCGGTGCAGCTGCGACGCAAACAGGTCGACCCGGCCACCCGACGCGCCCAGGCGCTTGCATTGCAGGCCCTGTGCCGCGAACACCGCATCACCCTGGTGATCAACGACGACTGGCGTCTGGCAGACGAGATCGGTGCCGACTGCGTGCACATCGGGCGTGAAGACGCCCGCCTGGCCACTGTTCGGGCCGCGATCGACCCCCGCATCCTTATCGGCATCTCCTGCTACAACGACTGGTCTCTGGTCGAACCCGCGCTTGACGAAGGCGCCGACTACATCGCCTTTGGTGCGGTGTATCCCTCGGCCACCAAGCCGCAGGCCGTCGCCGCGCCGCTGGATCTTTTCACGCAGGCGCGCACCCGCCTGGATGCCTATCCGGCGCCCCGCCCTTCGGTGGTGGCCATCGGAGGGATTACGCCGTCGAACTGTGAGCCCGTCGTGCGGGCTGGCGCCGATTCACTGGCCCTGATCACGGGCCTGTTCGACGCACCCGACATCGCAGCCGCCGCGCGCGACTGTGCCCGCCATTACCCAACCTGAGCATTGCCCATGTCCCGTAACGCAGAACTCTTCGAACGCGCCTGTCGCACTATTCCCGGCGGCGTGAACTCGCCCGTGCGCGCATTCAAATCCGTGGGCGGAACGCCTCGTTTCCTGCAACGTGCACAAGGCCCCTACGTGTGGGATGCCGACGATACGCGCTACACCGACTACGTCGGCTCGTGGGGACCCGCCATCCTGGGGCACGCGCACCCCGATGTGGTGCGCGCCGTCCAGGACGCGGCAGTCCATGGTCTGTCGTTCGGCGCCCCGACAGAGGCGGAGGTGATTCTGGCGGAAGTCCTCACGCGCCGCATGCCGTCCATGGAGCAGGTCCGACTGGTCAGCTCCGGCACGGAAGCGACCATGACGGCCATTCGCCTGGCGCGTGGTGCGACCGGGCGCAACAAGATCGTGAAATTTGAAGGCTGCTATCACGGCCACGCCGACAGCCTGCTGGTGAAAGCGGGTTCCGGCCTGCTCACGCTGGGCAACCCCACATCGGCAGGCGTGCCCGCCGAATTCGTGGCCCATACACTGGTGCTGGACTACAACGATATCGAGGCTGTCGAGCGCGCCTTCGAACAGCATGGCAAGGACATTGCATGCGTCATCGTCGAGCCGATCGCAGGCAACATGAACCTGATCAAGCCCCTGCCTGGCTTTCTCGAGGGCCTGCGCCGGGCGTGCACCGAGCACGGTGCCCTGTTGATTTTCGATGAAGTGATGACCGGCTTCCGTGTCGGCCCACAGGGCGTGCAGGGGCTGACAGGCGTCACCCCCGACCTCACCACGCTGGCCAAAGTCATTGGTGGGGGCATGCCAGTGGGCGCATTCGGCGGGCGCGCAGACATCATGGCCCATATCGCCCCCCTGGGCGGCGTCTATCAGGCAGGCACGCTCTCGGGCAACCCTGTTGCGGTGGCTGCCGGCCTGGCGACGCTGGATCTTATCGGCGCGCCTGGTTTCTACGATGCACTGTCCAAACAAACCGAGCGGCTCACACTCGGCCTGCGCGAGCGTGCGCAAGCCGCAGGCGTGACGCTTTCGACCGACGCCGTGGGCGGCATGTTCGGCGTGTACTTCAGCGCTGCCGTGCCTACCTCGTTTGCCGAAGTGTCGGCATGTGATGTGAACGCATTCAAGCGGTTCTTCCACGCCATGCTGGACGCCGGCCACTACTTTGCGCCGTCGGCCTTCGAAGCCGGTTTCGTTTCAGCCACCCACGACGATGCCGTCATCGACGCGACGCTGGATGCTGCCGAAAAAGTGTTTGCCAGCGGTCACGCGGCCTGAGACTGCGATGGTTCGATGATCCGCCGGGTGTGCGCAGGCAGGCGTTGGGATCAGCGCCGCGCCCGCAGCCAGGCGCCGAAATCCTCGGCCGTCAGCGGGCGGGAAAAGAAATACCCCTGAGCAATGAGGCAGCCCTGCTCGAGCAGGAAATCGCGCTGGGCGGCCGTTTCCACACCCTCAGCCACGACCGACATGCCCAGGCTGTCACCGATGCGGATGATCGCACTGGCCAGGGTACGCGATGCGTCCTCATTCTCCAGCCCGGTCACGAAACTGCGGTCCAGCTTGAGTTCACTGACGGGAATGCGCCTGAGATGCCCCAGGCTGGAATAGCCCGTGCCGAAATCGTCCATGGACAATCGCACGCCCATATCGAACAGGGCCGTGAGCGTGTGCATGGTTTCCGTGCGTTTGCCCATCATCACGCTTTCAGTCATCTCCAGCGTCAGGTCCGCTGGCACCAGTCCATGCAGGTCCAGGGCTCGACCGATGATCTCGGGCAATTCGACATTCTGAAAATTGGTGGGTGACAGGTTGACCGAGACGGACGGAACGGCGAGCCCCTGCGCCCGCCATTTCGCCAATTGACTGCAACCCTCATGCAGCGCCCACTCACCGAGCTGATCGATCATCCCGCCATCTTCCGCCAGCGACACGAACACGTCTGGGGATATCACGCCACGCAAAGGATCATGCCACCTCGCCAAGGCCTCCACGCCGTGCAGGACCGCACCGTCCATGCTCACCTGCGGCTGATAGTGCAGGCTGAGCCCGCCCTGCTCCAGCGCCACACGCAAGGCCTGCTGCAGATCGCGACGATCGGTAGCCAGGCGATTGAGCAGTGGGCTGAAAAAATGAATGCCGCTGCGCCCGCTCTCTTTCGCAAGGGACAGCGCAAACTCGGCATGCTTGACCAGCGTATCGATGTCGCGCCCGTTATCGGGATACAGGCTGATGCCCACACTCACCGAGGGTTTGATCTCGACCGAATTGAAGCTGCACGGCCTGACCAACTGATCACGAAGGTGCTTGCTGACCACTTCCACGCCCTTGGCGTCGCATTGGGGCAGCACCACCATGAACTGATCACCCGCCAGGCGACCCACCACGTCACCACCGCGAACCGCGCCTGTCAGGCGTTGCGCCACCTCGCGCAACAGTGCGTCACCCACCACCTGGCCCAACGAGTCGTTGACCTGCCGGAAGCGATCGATATCGACAATGACCACGGCCAGGGAGGCATCGCGCAACCCCATTTCCGTGATCGCCTGCTCGAGTTGCGCATAGAGCAAGCCTCGATTGGGCAGCCCCGTGAGCGGGTCATAAACCGACGCGCGCGGGGTAGACGGGCGCGGGGTGCGCGTGGCCACCGACTCGGTCACATCGACCGCCAGCGCGACAGCGCCGATCACCGCGCTGCCTTCGCGCATGGGGCTGCAACTGATGTCCAGCCAACGCTCGTTCGCATCGGCAGTGCGACACTGAATCACACCCCACCAGGCCTTGCCGGCCCGCAGCACATCCAACGCCTGGGGATGGCTGGGGCAGACCGCTTTCGGATCGCTCATGACATGGGCAAAGAGTTTGCCCCGCAAGTCATCTTCGGACTCGCCCACATGGGTCGTAAAGTTGGCGTTCGCCGAAACAATACGTCCGGACAGATCCAGCTCAACCACCATCATTGATTGTTCAATGGCGACCAATAGCGAAGCACGGCTGAGAGAATGCGCTCTCGGCACTGCACCGATATCGGACGTAGCGGATGACATAGGATTAAATAAACGAATATTGTGGAGAAGCCAATATTGCCATCAATTTCACTTGTTTGCAGAACGTGTATCGAATTGCCACAAGAAACATGAAAAAAAGCGACACGGATTCGGCAGCACCCTGACATCGAGCTAACGATATCAGGTGTGCTGCAGCGGTTTCAACCGTGTGCCCGGCAAGTGGCCAGAGGCCGCAGCTAGACGAGTTTGCCGTGGCACGCCTTGTATTTCTTGCCACTTCCGCAGGGGCAAGGATCGTTACGCCCCACTTTGGGCAATACATTGCGCACGGGCGCTTCCTTGGCCGGCGCGGAATCGTCCTGTGCCAGCGCTTCGTCGTAGTCGGAATGGTGATACTGAACGTTCTGAACCTGCGACTGCGCGTCTGCCTGCGCCACTTCCTCGACCTGCTCGGGCGATTGCACCCGCACGGTCATCAACAGCCGGACGACGTCGCTACGGATGCGGTCCAGCATGCCTGAAAACAGCTCGAACGCCTCGCGCTTGTATTCCTGCTTGGGATTCTTCTGCGCATACCCTCGCAGATGGATGCCCTGACGCAGGTAGTCCAGCGAAGACAAATGTTCACGCCAGTGGGTATCAATCGACTGCAACATGACCGAGCGCTCGAACTGGCTCCACGATTCCTGCCCCACCAGCACAGCCTTGTTCTGGTAGACGTCTCGTGCCGCCTGCAGCACGATCTTGAGCAGATCTTCCTCACCCAGATTGGGTTCTTTCTCGACCATCTGTACCAGCGGAAGATCGAGCTGCCAGTCGGCCTGCAGCGTGTTTTGCAGTGTGGCCAGATCCCACTGCTCTTCCATCGATTCCGGTGGAACGTAGGAATGGAACAGCTCGGTCAGGGTGGCCTCGCGCAGATTCTCTATCGTGCTCGAAATCTCCGAGGCCTCCAGCACCTCGTTGCGCTGCGCGTAAATCACCTTGCGCTGGTCGTTGGCCACGTCGTCATATTCGAGCAATTGCTTGCGAATATCGAAGTTTCGACCTTCCACCTTGCGTTGAGCGGTCTCGATCGAACGCGACACCATGCCCGCCTCGATCGGCTCGCCCTCAGGCAGCTTGAGGCGTTCCATGATGGCGCGCACCCGGTCGCCGGCGAAGATGCGCATGAGCGAATCTTCCAGCGACAGGTAGAAACGGGTCGAGCCCGGATCGCCCTGGCGCCCCGCGCGGCCACGCAACTGATTGTCGATACGGCGCGATTCGTGGCGCTCGGTGCCGATGATGCGCAGCCCTCCCGCCTGTTTGACCTGTTCATTCGCCGGCTTCCACTGTTCGCGGATGGCGGCAATGTTGGCTTCTTTCTGCTCGGCAGAAAGCGCGTTGTCGGCGCGGATGTTGTCGATCTTCTTTTCCAGGCTGCCGCCCAGCACGATGTCGGTGCCGCGACCTGCCATGTTGGTGGCGATCGTGATGTGACCCGCAAGGCCGGCATCGGCCACGATTTCGGCCTCACGCGCGTGCTGCTTGGCGTTCAGGACCTCATGCGGCAGGTTCGCCTTGACCAGCAGACCGGCCAGCAGCTCGGAGTTCTCGATGCTGGTCGTACCGACGAGCACGGGCTGGCCTCGCTCGTGGCAGTCCCGGATGTCTTCGAGAATGGCGTTGTACTTCTCTTCGGTTGTCTTGAAGACCTGATCGTTCTGATCCTTCCGGATCATCGGCTTGTTGGTCGGGATGATGATGGTTTCCAGGCTGTAGATCTCCTGGAACTCGTAGGCTTCGGTGTCAGCCGTACCGGTCATGCCCGCCAGCTTGCCATACATGCGGAAGTAATTCTGGAAGGTGATCGATGCCAGCGTCTGGTTCTCGTGCTGGATCTTCACGCCTTCCTTGGCCTCGACGGCCTGATGCAGACCATCGGACCAGCGACGACCCACCATCAGCCGACCGGTGAACTCATCGACGATCACGACCTCGCCGTCCTGCACCACGTACTGCTGGTCGCGGAAGAACAGGTTGGCGGCGCGCAGGGACACCATCAAGTGGTGCATCAGCGCAATATGGCGCGGATCGTACAGCGACTCGCCTTCGGGCAACAGACCGACACGCGACAGAATGCCTTCGGCATTCACGTGACCGGCTTCGGACAGGTGCACCTGCTGGCTTTTTTCGTCGACCCAGAAATCGCCCTCGGGCTCGGGCTCATGCTGCTTCGGTTCGGACGCCATGCGCTTGAGCAGCGGCGGCACCGCGTTCATGCGAATGTAGAGTTCGGTGTGATCCTCGGCCTGCCCCGAAATGATCAGCGGCGTACGTGCCTCGTCGATCAGGATGGAATCGACCTCATCGACGATCGCGTAGGCCAGTTCGCGCTGGCGACGATCTTCGACGCGATACTCCATGTTGTCGCGCAGGTAGTCGAACCCGAATTCATTGTTGGTGCCGTACGTGATGTCGGCAGCATAGGCAGCCTTCTTCTCTTCGTTGGGCTGCTGGGGCACGACCACGCCCACCGTCATGCCCAGGAAGTTGTACAGGCGGCCCATCCACTCGGCATCGCGTCGTGCGAGGTAATCGTTGACCGTCACGACGTGCACGCCCTTGCCCGCAATAGCGTTCAGATAGACCGGCAGCGTTGCCATCAGCGTCTTGCCTTCCCCCGTGCGCATTTCGGCAATCTTGCCTTGATGCAGGGAGATACCGCCAAGCATTTGCGAGTCGAAATGGCGCATGCCGAACACGCGTTTGCCGCCTTCGCGCACGACGGCAAAAGCCTCGGGCAACAGGTCATCCAGCGACGTACCCGCCTGGAATCGCTCACGAAAGCGCTGGGTCTGGGCCGCCAGATCGGCGTCCGAGAGCGCGGAGATCTTCGATTCGTGCCCGTTGATCTGGGCGACCAGCTTGCGATATTGCTTGAGCAGACGATCGTTGCGACTGCCTATCAGTTTTTTGAGCAAAGAAACCATGCGGATTGTCGGCCTTACGTCTCAGGCCGTTCAGGGCCGAACACGCGACGAATAAAGGGGTTAAGCGAGACGACTCGCTAGAATGAACCAGTTTAACGCAGTCGGGCGCAGGCGCGCGAACCGTGCCTCAACCCTCGCCAGGACGCGCGCTGGCAAGCGTGGCGCCACCGGCCACCGTGCTGGGCAGAAACAGCCTCGGATCCAGCGGCTGGCCCGCCAATTTCACCTCGAAATGAAGGTGTGGCCCGGTCGACAGCCCTGAGGATCCCACCGCCGCCACCCGTTGCCCCCGCTTGACGACGTCGCCCTGCTTCACATAGAGGCGGGACGCGTGGGCGTAACGCGTCATCAGGCCGTCACCGTGATCGATCTCGACAAGATTGCCATAGCCGTTGACGTAGCGTGCTTCTACGACCACGCCCCCGGCGGCCGCATTGATCGGCGTGCCGCGGGGCGCAGCGAAGTCCAGTCCCTCGTGCATGGCCTGGCGGCCGGTGATGGGATGACGCCGCCACCCATACGATGAGCTCAGATAGGGGTAATCGGCTACCGGTGTTCCGGTGGGCCATCGCAAGGCCGCGCCCGACTTTTGAACCAGCGCGGGATCCAGGGTTGCGAGCAGATCGGAACGCTTGCCCAGGTCGACCTGCAGTGCATCGAGCTGGCGACCAATGTCTTCGGCCGAGGGCGTATGCAGCAGACTCGCGTTATCCAGCGCGTGTACGCCTGCGGTCTGGGCAGCACGCGTCAGCAGGCGCTGGGTATCGGTCACCACGGCTGGTGCGTCGCCGGAGGTGGCACTGACCGACGCTGCGGCGGCCTGGGGCACGGCCTTGAAGGGCTGATCGTGCTGGCTGGCCAGCTCGATCAGCCGTCGATTCAGGCTGTCCAGCGCCACGACCTGGGCCTGCAGCGCACCCAGCCTGCTGGCCAGGACGCCCACATTCTCACGCACGAATTCAGCCTCGTGCGCGCTATCGGGCCGGGCTCCCGCCGCCAGCACCTCATTGAGCGCGAGCTGGTTCTCGGCTGCAGCGTCCATCGAAGCCTGGGCGGCGGGAACAGCGCGCCACGAAGACATCAGCCGCGCCTCTGAGGCGCCCCCGTGCGAATCGCGGGCATGCTGCCACGCCGCACCTGCCCAGGCTGCGGTAGCCAGGAAGGCGCAGCCCATCAACAAAAAGAGCGTACCAGAGAGGGTTGCTTGCTGGGCACGCCCGGATCGGACGCGCATAAAGACGACTTTCAAACCTGATTCCTGTAATGTATGCGGCATGACACCCTTCAGAGCGCCACGCCGTGCCCGCCATATCGACAGTACTGCCATGACATGGCTGGGTCACGACACCCGCAGTGCGGGGGTGCTGGCCACAGCACGGCTTCATTTGCAACTTCAACAAGCCATCAGCGAGGTGCTGCCTGCTGTGCTTGCCAGCGCTTGCCGCGTGTGCAAGCTTGATGGACAACGACTTCAGTTGGCAGTTCCCACCCCAGCGCATGCCGCGAAACTTCGCCAGCTTGGCCCCAGCGTGGGTAAAGCCCTGAGCGAACGGGGCTGGAACCTGAATACGATCGATGTCACCGTGTCAGGTGGACTGCAGACATTGGGCGAACGCCCCACGCCGGCACCCAAGGAAGCCCAGCCACTGGATCAGTCGGCGCTGAAGGCCTTCGAAGACCTGCACGACACCTTGCGACCCGGGCCTCTGGCCGAGGCGGTTGCGCGATTGCTCACGCACCATAAATCACGCTGACCTACCGTCTGTATCGCAGCGGGACGCACACGATCCCCCAGCGCGATCGCACCACAAAAAGAATCGGCGCGAATATCGCGCCGACCCCGTTCTGATGCAGGCACGGGTCAGGCCAGGGCCCACTCTCGTCGAAAAGCGGCGGGCGCATCGTTGAGCGAGTCGTAGGTGACCAGCTCCCATGCATCTTGCTGCGCCAACAACGCACGCGCCAGCTGATTGTTCATGTAATGCCCGGACTTGCAGGCGACATAGCGGGCCACCAGCGGTTTACCCAACAGATAGAGGTCGCCAATGGCGTCGAGAATCTTGTGTTTGACGAACTCATCGTCATAACGCAGACCGTCGCTGTTCAGCACACGGTACTCATCCATCACGATGGCATTGTCCAGGCTGCCACCGCGAGCCAGCCCCATGGCGCGCAACGCCTCGACTTCGTTCACGAAGCCAAACGTGCGGGCACGCGCGATCTCGCGCGAATAGGAATGGGTGGCGAAATCGACTTCGGCAAAGTTGGCCGTGGAGTCGATGGCAGGGTGGTGGAAGTCGATGGAGAACGCAAACGCGTAACCCTCGTGCGGTTCCAGCCGCGCCCACTTTGCCTGCTTGCCCTCGCCTTCGCGATATTCAATCGGCTTGGTGACACGAATAAATTTCTTGGGCGCATTCTGCTCAAGAATGCCTGCCGATCGCAGCAGATAGACGAACGTCGCAGCGCTGCCATCCATGATCGGCACTTCTTCGGCCGTGAGATCGACGTGCAGATTGTCGATGCCCATGCCCGCCAAGGCAGACATCAAATGCTCGACCGTCGACACGCGAACGTTACCCTTTTGCAGCACCGACGCCAGGCGGGTCTCGCCGACATTGAGCGCGTGTGCAGGGATATCCACCACCTCGGGCAGATCGACACGATGGAAAACAATACCGGTATTCGCTTGCGCCGGACGCAAGGTGAGCTCAACCCGTCGGCCCGAATGGACGCCGACACCTGTCGTACGAACGAGATTCTGAATGCTGCGTTGACGAAACATGGGTAGGGGGACTCGACCTAGAATTCAAACATTGACCACAGAGCACACGCGAACCGGTCGCTCATGACTTTGCCACGCAAGATAAGCGAGCAGAGAGTGTCACGCTCCAGTCACATTGTAACGCCGACGCCCCTATCGGCCAAGCGTTGGCAACAGTCTGAAACATGCAACATAACGATCTTTTGTAACAGATCGCCCCACAGCAGCAGCCAACACCGTCTCGCCGGCGCATGAGCTGGGGCAGCCCATACGCCGGAAGAGGGAATCAACTATCGCCGTCAGGCGACGGGTCAGTCAGCCTGCTTGCGCAGAAAAGCCGGAATATCGAAGTGGTCCATGCCCGAACTTTCGAGCGCACGCACCTGGGCCGACGCCTGGGTGCGCGGGTTACGCATCACCGAGGGCATGTCCAGATTGCGGTAATCACCCTGCTGGCCACCCTGTTGACCGCCATGCGAGACCGGCATGTTGTCGGTGCCCGTGCGCAACAGTTCGACGGTGTTTTGCACCAGCTGCGGACGGCTTGCAGCCGCTGCAGCACGACCCAGACCGGTTGCCACGACCGTCACGCGCAACGCTTCGCCCATGGCTTCGTCGTAGGCGGTGCCGAAAATGACCGTCGCGTCTTCCGAAGCATAGCCACGAATCGTTTCCATGATCTCGCGCGTTTCGCGCATTTTCAGGGAACGGCTCGCGGTGATGTTCACCAGCACGCCACGTGCGCCATGCAGATCGATACCTTCGAGCAGCGGGCAGGCAATCGCCTGTTCGGCCGCTACGCGGGCACGATCGGCGCCGCTTGCCGAGGCGGTACCC
>Ga0075364_10001106_pt1 | contig 14419 bp, 11 predicted proteins | sample EndMetdeltDD1764_FD_71517 | JGI IMG/M metagenome (GOLD analysis project Ga0075364, IMG submission 71517) | Populus endosphere microbial communities from Tennessee, USA - Endosphere MetaG P. deltoides DD176-4 | ecosystem: Host-associated > Plants > Roots > Endosphere | place: USA: Tennessee... | reverse complement strand
ACCGCCTGCGGGTCGCACTCCGCTGCGCCGGCAGCGGGCAGCCGCCGGCCGCTTACGTGGTCCGCGTCGCGCTGATGGCGCCGGTGGTGGTGGTGCAGGAGCAGGTCCCGGCCGGCCGGGCGCTGGAGGCCGGCGCACTGGGCGTGGCCGAGCACGACCTGGCCCTGTTTCCCGACGCGCTGGCCGATCCGGACCTGGCGGCAGGACGCAGCACCCGGCGCAGCCTGCGCAGGGGACAGGTGCTGCAGGAGCGCTTCCTGTACGCCGAGGACGGCGTGCGCCGCGGGCAGGGCGTGCGCATCGTCGCCGGCCGCCCCGGCTTCGAGGTCAGCATCGCCGGTACCGCCCTGCAGGACGGCGCGCCATCGGCGATGGTCACCGTCCGCAACCGCAGCACCGGCCGCATCGTGAACGCCCGCGTGGTCGGCAACGGCGTGGTCCAGCTGGTCGCCGGCGACTGAGCCGGCACGAAGCCTTACGTGCTGCTGACGTACTTCTCGCGCTGGGCAAGGCGGGCATGCTGGCGAGCCACCGGCTCGCATGACCGCCGCGCACCGCGTGCGCTGCACGCGGCCGGGGATCCGGTGCGAAGCGTTACTTGCTGCTGACGTACTTCTCGCGCTGGGCAAGGCGGGTATGCTGGCGAGTCACCGGCTCGCATGACCGCCGCGCGCCGCGTGCGCTGCACGCGGCCGGGGATCCGGTGCGAGGCCTTACTTGCTGCTGACGTACTTCTCGCGCCGGATCGCAGCCGGTCCGAAGCCCGCCGCGCGCAGGGTCTCGAAACAGGTGTCGACCATCGCCGGGTTGCCGCACAGGTAGGCGATGTCGCCGGCCGCATCGGGCGCGAACTCGGCCAGGTGCTGCTGCACGTAGCCATGGCGCACGTCGGCATGCGCGTGCACCGAACCGGCGGCCGGCAACTCACGCGAGAAGCAGGGCACGAAGCGGAAGCCCGGATGCGCGTCGGCGAAGGCGCGGAACTCGTCGCCGTACAGCAGCTCGGCCGGGGTGCGCGCGCCGAACAGCAGCACGACCTCGATCCCGCGCCCGGCCATCGCCTTCTCCAGCAGCGGCAGCATGGAGCGGTACGGGGTCACGCCGGTGCCGGTGGCGATCAGCAGGTAGCGGCGGTTGCGGTCGTTGGGCTGCAGGCAGAAGCGGCCGAACGGGCCGCTGGCCTGGACCTGGTCGCCGATGGACAGCCCTTCGAACAGCGCGGTGGCCGCGCCGCCGGGGACGAAGCTGACCGCGATCTCCACCGCCTCGCCCGGGCCCAGCGCGTGGTCGTGCAGGGTCGCCAGCGAGTAGCTGCGCCTGGTCGGGGTGCCATCGGCGTAGTCGAAATGGACCTGGATGAACTGGCCGGGGGCGAAGTCCAGCGGCTGGCCGTCGTCGCGCGCCAGCGTGTAGTGGCCGATGGAGGGCGCCAGCATGCGGCGGTCGACGAGGCGGAGCGGGAACTGGACGGGCACGGGGGCGGTTTCGCAACGGAGTGTCGCCGGGGTGGGTCGCGGCGGGCACCTATAATACCGGCAGCTCCATCCGGCGCCGTGCCCCGGCGCGAAGGCCCCCATGAATTCCGCGGTAACCGAAGCGGCGCCCCCGGCGCTGCGCGTGCGCGAGCTGCGCAAGACCTACGACAACGGCGTGCAGGCCCTGCGGGGCGTGTCGCTGGACGTGCTGCCCGGCGATTTCTTCGCCCTGCTCGGCCCCAACGGCGCCGGCAAGTCGACCCTGATCGGCATCGTCAGCTCGCTGGTGAACCTGTCCGAGGGCACGGTCGAGGTGTTCGGCACCGACCTGGTCGCCCGGCGCAGCGACGCGATGCGCCTGATCGGCCTGGTGCCCCAGGAGATCAACTTCAACCTGTTCGAAAAGCCCATCGACATCCTGGTCAACTACGCCGGCTTCTACGGCGTGCCGCGCGAGCAGGCGCTGGCCCTGGCCGAGACCGAGCTGCGCCGTGCCCACCTGTGGGACAAGGCCAACGTGATGAGCCGGACCCTGTCCGGCGGCATGAAGCGCCGGCTGATGATCGCCCGCGCGATGATGACCTCGCCGCGGCTGCTGATCCTGGACGAGCCGACCGCCGGCGTGGACATCGAGATCCGCCGCGACATGTGGCGCGTGCTCAAGGAGATCAACGCCGCCGGTACCACGATCATCCTGACCACGCACTACCTGGAAGAAGCCGAGAGCCTGTGCCGCAACCTGGCGATCATCGACCGCGGCACGATCGTGCAGCAGGGCCCGATGCGCGCGCTGCTGGCCCAGCTCGACGTCGAGGGCTTCCTGTTCGACATCGACGGCGACCTGCCGGCGCAGCTGCCGGCGATCGAGGGCGCCACCCTGAGCGTGATCGACGGCCACACCCTGGACCTGGACATGCCGCGGGCGATGGATCTGAACCGCGTGTTCGCCGCGCTGGATGCGTCCGGCATCCGGGTGCGCTCGATGCGCACCAAGAGCAACCGGCTGGAGGAACTGTTCGTGCGCATGACCGGGCAGCAGGAGAGCAAGGCATGAGCGGCCCGTCCAACACCGCCCGCAACTGGGTCGCGCTGGGCACCATCGTGCGCCGCGAGGTCTCGCGCATCCTGCGCATCTGGGGCCAGACCCTGGTGCCGCCGGCGATCACGATGACCCTGTACTTCCTGATCTTCGGCGGCCTGATCGGCTCGCAGATCCGGCAGATGGACGGCTACAGCTACATGCAGTTCATCGTGCCGGGCCTGGTGATGATGAGCGTGATCCAGAACAGCTACGGCAACATCAGCTCCTCGTTCTTCGGCGCCAAGTTCGGCCGCCACGTCGAGGAGCTGCTGGTCAGCCCGATGCCGAACTGGGTGATCCTGTGGGGCTACGTGGCCGGCGCGGTGCTGCGCGGGCTGATGGTCGGCGTGATCGTGCTGGCCATCGCGATGTGCTTCACCCCCGTGCGCATCCCGCATCCGCTGGTGACCCTGACCACGGTGCTGCTGGGCGCGACGATCTTCTCGCTGGCCGGCTTCGTCAACGCGGTCTACGCCAAGAAGTTCGACGACGTGGCGATCGTGCCGACCTTCATCCTGACCCCGCTGACCTACCTGGGCGGCGTGTTCTATTCGGTGAAGCTGCTGCCGCCCTGGGCCGAGGCGGCGACCCACGCCAACCCGGTGTTCTACATGGTCAACGCGTTCCGCTACGGCCTGCTCGGCACCAGCGACGTGCCGATATGGGTGGCCTATGCGCTGATGCTGGGCTTCGTGGCGCTGCTCAGCACGCTGGCGCTGTGGCTGCTGCGGCGTGGCGTCGGCCTGCGCAGCTGATGTCGCAGTTCAGTGACTACATCGTATTCGTCGACGAAAGTGGCGACCACGGAATGGCCAGCATCGATCCCGCCTATCCATTGTTCGTCCTGTCCTGCTGCCTGATCAGTAAACGGGACTACATGGAGACGGTGGTGCCGGCGATCCAGCGGATCAAGTTCGCGACGTTCGGTCATGATTCGGTCGTGTTGCATGAGCGCGATATACGCCGTGACATCGGGCCGTTCTCGATACTGCGCGACCGTGACCGGAAGCAGGCTTTCTTGGAGGCGCTGACAGACGCGCTTGCCGTCACGCCGATGACCGTGTTCGCGGCCGTCATCGACAAGCGTCGCCTGTTGGGCCGGGACAGAGGCGAGAATCCATACGAAGTCTCGCTTCGATTCTGTCTCGAGCGGATCTATTACAAGCTGAGCCGGCAGGGCCAGGTCACTCAGGATCGCGCTCCACTTACCACGCATGTCATTTGCGAAGCACGCGGTCACAGCGAAGATGCTGAGCTGGAACTGGCGTTCCGCCGCATCTGCGCTGGCGACAACTACGGCAAGCTGGACATGCCTTTCGATCCGGTGATCTGCGACAAGAAGAGCAACTCAATCGGTCTGCAGTTGGCAGATCTGGTCGCCCGCCCAATCGGTACGCACCAGCTGCATCCAGCGCAACCGAATCGGGCTTGGGACGTCATTCGCGCGAAGCTGGACACCAACGGCAGTGGTCGCTACCTGGGGTACGGGCTGAAATGCTTCCCCTAGAAAAACAAAAGGCCCCGACGTTTCCGCCAGAGCCAGTTGCCGACCGAGAATCCCCGATCCAATCGGGATAATAATCGAATTAGGCACATTGTTCCTAGATCATAGGAAAACGCTGTTCATGAATTCAGGAACTTCGATGCGCATCCTGATTCTTGGCGCTGGCGGCACCGGCGGCTACTTCGGCGGACGCCTGGCCCAGCACGGCGCCGACGTCACCTTCCTTGTACGTGCGGGCCGCGCGGCCCAGCTCGACGCCGACGGCCTGCGCATCCGCAGCCCGCTGGGCGATGCCGCGTTCCCCGTCGCGCATGTCACCGCCGACGCGCTGCCTGCACTGGCGCAGGCGCGGCCGTTCGATCTGGTGATCCTGTCCTGCAAGGCCTACGACCTGGACAGCTCGATCGACGCGATCGCGCCGGCGGTCGGCCCGGGCACCACGGTGCTGCCGATCCTCAACGGGCTGCTGCACTACGCGGCGCTGGATGCGCGCTTCGGTCGTGAACGGGTGCTGGGCGGGCTGTGCTTCATCAGCGCGGCCAAGGCCGACGACGGCACCGTGCTGCACCTGGGCCGCCCGGCCTCGATCACTTTCGGCGAGCGCGATGGCGGCGACAGCGCCCGCGTGGCCGCCTTCGCCGCGCTGTGCGCGCAGGCCGGCATCGACCACAAGGCCAGCGCTTCGATCGCGCAGGAACAGTGGGGCAAGTTCAGCTTCCTGGCGACGCTGGCGGCGGGCACCTGCCTGATGCGCGCCAGCGTCGGCAGCATCGTCGCGAGCGCCGGCGGTGCCGCGCTGATGGCCGCGCTGCACGACGAATGCCTGGCGATCGCCGCCGCCGCCGGCACGCCGGTCGGCGACACGGCGCGCGAGGCCGCGCGCGCCGGGCTGACCCAGCCCGGTTCGGACGTGAAGGCCTCGATGCTGCGCGACCTGGAGGCCGGCGCGCGGGTCGAGGCGGCGCACATCGTCGGCGACATGGTCGCGCGCGCGGCCGCGGCCGGACTGCCGCATCCGCTGCTGCAGGCGGCCTGGGTGCACCTGCAGTGCTACCAGGCGACGCTGGCGGCGCGGTGAGCACCGCCGCCGCCGCGAGCGGCCCGGTGCTGGTCTTCGGCCTGGGCTATACCGCCCGGCGGATCGCCGCGGCGCTGGTGGCCGCCGGCGTGCCCTGCACCGGCACCACGCGCGCGGTCGCGGCGGTACCACCGGACGACGGCATCGCGCGGCTTCCGTTCCCGGCCGACGACAACCATGCGCTGCGCCAGGCCGCCGCGCAGGCGCGCGTGCTCCTGTCCTCGATTCCGCCCGATGCCGATGGCGATCCGGCCGCACGCTTCCTTGCCGCATCGGGCATCGCGCTGCCGCGGCTGGGCTGGCTCGGCTACCTGTCCTCGACGGCGGTGTACGCCGGCCGCGATGGCGGCAGCGTCGATGCCGACACGCCGGCCGATGGCACCGACGCCACCGCCCACGCGCGGCTGGCGGCCGAGGCGCAATGGCGCGCGCTGGCTGCCGCGCAGGCGGTGCCGCTGCACCTGTTCCGCCTGGCCGGCATCTACGGTCCCGGCCGCAACGCGCTGGTGCAGCTGGCACAGGGCCGCGCGCGCTGGCTGGACCGGCCGGACGTGCTGTTCAACCGCATCCACGTCGACGACATCGTCGCCGCGGTGCTGGCCGCCCTGGCCGCCCTGGCCGCCGGCCTGCCCGCCGGACCCCACGTCTGGCCGCTGGCCGACGGCCACCCGGCCACGCAGCGCACGGTGCTGGAACATGCCGCCGCGCTGTCCGGCCTGCCGATGCCGCCGGCACTGGCCGAGGACGATCCGCAGGTCTCGCCGGCACTGCGCCGTTTCTACGCCGGCAGCAAGCGAATCGACAGCCGCCATGCGCGGCAGCGGCTGGGCTGGGTGCCGAGGTTCCCCGGTTACCGGGAAGGTCTCGCGGCGGCCTGGGCCGACATGTCCGACGGCGATGGTGGAAGCGTGCCGCCCGCCACGCCCCCGGTCGCCGACATCGGGTAGGCTCGGCCCGCGGCCGGATCCCCGGCCAGGACGGGAGCGAACGGATGCGTGTGCGTGACTGGATGATCGGAAGTGCATTGCTGCTGGCGTTGTCGGCCTGTGGCGACAAGGGAGCCGATACGGCACCGACGGATGTGGCGCCTGCGGCCGATGCCCCCCAGGACGAGGCCGCGCCTGCCGCGCCCGATACGGATGCCGCGACGCCTGTGCCCGCCGCACCGGACGCGCCCGCCGGCCTGCAGGACAGGGACGGACAGCCGGTGCCGGAGCTTGCGTTCGATCTGGACAGCGTGCCGCTGAGCACGCAGACGCTCGGCGCGCTGCCGGTGATCGCGCTGCCGGCCGGCTATGCGCCGATCAACCGCGCGCACCTGCGCGCATGGGCGCGCTTTCCGTTCCGCCTCGGCGACGGCGTGCACTGGGTCGAGGGCCGCAGCTGGTCCGCCCACATCAGCGTGGAGCGCAACAACCGCGACAAGGAATACTCGGGGCTGGAACTGCGGCGCAACCTGGAGGCCGTGCTGAAGCAGGCCGGGGCGGTGCAGGTGTTCGACGGCCCGCTCAACCGCAACATCTATTACGGCCCGCAGCTGGAGGACGAGATCGGCGGCGGCTTCATCGACGCGGTCAACATGAGCGCGACCACGCCGACCCAGGTCCACGTGATCCGCCTCGCCGACCGCAGCATCTGGTTCCAGATTTCCTACGACAGCCGCAGCGCCGGCATGGCGGTGGTCGAGCAGATCCCGTTCGAGCCGACCGCGCGCTGGTCGGCGGCGTTCCCGCACCTGGCGATGCCGGCCGGTTACCGCGAACGCAACCGGCCGAAGTCGCGCGACTACGACATGTTCCCGTTCTGGACCGGCAGCGCGTTCGAGCAGGTCGAGGGCCGCACCTACGAACTGGATTTCGGCAAGGACGACGACGCGTACTCGCTGCACGAGGTCCGGCGCAACCTGGAGGCGACGATGGCCGAGGCCGGCGGCACGCTGGTGTTCGCAGGCCGGATCCCGAAGGAGGCATCGGACAGCGTCGACGAGTCGGTCAAGCAGAACTACAGCCACGCCGCCGGCTTCAGCTGGCATGAGGACGAGGTCCGCGTCTACCGCGCCGACCTGGCCGATGGCCGCCAGGTCTGGGTGCATGCCAACCTGGGCTACATGAGCGCCGGCTACGTGGTGGCCGAGCGCCAGGGCTTCGTGCAGACCGCCGGCCTGCTGCCGGCAGAGGCGCTCAAGGCCCAGCTCGATGCCGCCGGCCGCGTCGCCATCCAGGTCAACTTCGCGGTGGACAAGGCCGACATCCTGCCCGACTCGCAGCCGCAGCTGGACCAGGTGCTGGCGCTGCTGCAGCAGGACCCGGCGCTGTCGCTGTCGATCGAGGGCCATACCGACGACAGCGGCGCGGCCGCGCACAACCGCAGCCTGTCGCAGGCGCGTGCGCGGTCGGTGGTGGCCGCGCTGACCGGCAAGGGCATCGCCGCGGACCGGCTGGCCGCCGTCGGCTTCGGTGCGGACAAGCCGGTCGCCGACAACGCCAGCGAGGACGGCCGGGCGAAGAACCGCCGGGTCGAACTGGTCCGCCGCTGAACCCGCCATCGCCCCGCCCGCGGCCGCCGGCCGCGGGCGGTGCCGGCTCATGCGGTCGCGATCACCGGCGCGCCGCGGCGCTCGCGCCGCGCCATCACCCGGTAGTACAGCACCGGCAGCACCACCAGGGTCAGCAGCATCGCCGAGACCAGCCCGCCGATCACCACGATCGCCAGCGGCTTCTGCGTCTCGGCGCCGATCGCGGTCGAGGTCGCCATCGGCACCAGGCCGAACATCGCCAGCAACGCGGTCATCAGCACCGTGCGCAGGCGCTGCAGTGCGCCTTCCACCACCGCCTCGTACAGCGGCATGCCGGCCTCGCGGAGCTGGCCGAAGCGGGTCAGCATCACCACGCCGTTGAGCACCGCCTGGCCGAACAGCGCGATGAAGCCGATCGCCGCCGATACCGACAGCGGCGTGCCGGTCAGCAGCAGCGCGAGGATGCCGCCGATCAGCGCGAACGGCACGTTGACGATGATCAGTGCGGCGCTGGTGACGTTCTTGAACGCGTCGAACAGCAGCACGAAGATCAGCAGCACCGACAGCGGCACCACCCAGGCCAGCCGCGTCATCGCGCGCTGCTGGTTCTCGAACTCGCCCGACCACACCACCTCGTAGCCCTGCGGCAGGGCCACCGCCGCCTCCACGCGCTGCTGCATCTCGGCGACCACGCTGCCCATGTCGCGGCCGGCGATGAAGATGCTCACCGCCCGCACCCGCTGGCCGTTGTCGCGCGAGATGTTGATCGCGCCGCTGGTGGTGCGCAGCGTGGCCACGTCGCCCAGGGTCACGCTGCGGCCGTCGCCCAGGTCCACCGGCACCGTCGCCAGCCGCTGCAGTTCGCGGTCGGCGTCGGCCAGGCGCACGGTGATCGGGAAGCGGCGTTCGCCTTCCCAGAACTCGCCGACCTCGCGCCCGCCGATCGCGGTCTCGATCACTTCATCGATCGCCTTCATGCTCAGGCCGTAACGCGCCGCGCGTTCGCGGTCGATGTCGATGCGCAGCTGCGGCAGGCTACCCTCGCGGTCGATGAAGGCGCTTTCCACGCCGTCCACGCCGCGCACCTCGGCAAGCACCTGCTGCGACAGCCGGTCCAGCTGGGCCAGGTCGTCGCCGCCGATCTTGATCACGATCTGGCCCTTGATCTGCGAGATGCCCTCCAGGATGTTGTCGCGCACCGGCTGCGAGATCGAGAACTCCGGGCCGGGGATGCGCGATTCCAGCGCGTCCTGGATCTGCCGCACCAGCTGCGGCTTGCCGATCCCGCGGGTCCACTCCTTCTCCGGATGCAGCGCCACCAGCGACTCGATCTGGTTGGCGCCCTTGGCGTCGGAGCCGTCCTCGGGCCGGCCGAGCTGGGAGACGATGGTCTGCACCTCCGGGAATTCGCGCACGATCGCGCGGATCCGCGAGGCCTGCGCCTGCGCCTCGCCCAGGCTGACGCTGGGATCGAGCGTGGCGGTCAGCCAGATCGAGCCCTCGTCCAGTTCCGGCAGGAACTCGGTGCCCAGGCGCGTGCCCAGGCCCAGCGTGAGCACCAGCAGCGCCAGCGCCACGCCGACCACCCGCCGCGGCCGCGCCAGCGCCCACAGCAGCACCGGCCGGTACCAGCCGGTCAGCCGCGTCATCACCGGGTTCTCGCGTTCGGCCCGCTTGCGCCGGCCCAGCCACCAGTAGCACAGCAGCGGCACCACGGTGAGCGCCAGGATCAGCGCGCCGATCAGCGCCGAGGTCACCGAGAACGCCATCGGCGCGAACATCCGGCCCTCGTGCCGCTGCAGGGTGAAGATCGGGATGTGCGCGGCAACGATGATGATCATCGAGAAGAACGTCGGCCGCCCGACCTCGCGGGTCGCCTCGAGCACCGTGCGCAGGCGCGTGCCGCGGTCGGCGCCGGGCGGCAGCAGGCCGAGCCGGGCGACGATGTGCTCGGTCACGATCACCGCGCCATCGATGATGATGCCGAAGTCCATCGCGCCCAGCGACAGCAGGTTGGCCGGCACGCCCCACAGGTGCAGGCCCAGGAACGTGGACAGCAGCGCCAGCGGCATCATCGCCGCCACGATCAGCGCGGCGCGTGCGTTGTACAGGAACAGCCACAGCACCAGGAACACCAGCACCGCGCCTTCGACCAGGTTGCCGAACACCGTGCGCAGCGTGGTCGAGACCAGCCACGAGCGGTCGTAGAACGGCTCGATCGTCACCCCGGGCGGGAGCGCGGTGGCCTGGATGTGTTCGATCCGTGCGTGCAGCGCGTCGAGCACCAGCGACGGGTTCTCGCCCTTGCGCATGCGCACCATGCCGTAGACCGCGTCGTCGTTGCCGTCGTGGCCGACCAGGCCCTGGCGCGGCAGGCCGGTGTCGATCACCGTGGCCAGGTCGCGCACCAGCACCGGCGTGCCGCCGCGTTCGGCCACCACCACCGCGCCGATCTCTTCGGGGTCCTGCATCAGGCCGACGCCGCGCACCAGGTACTGCTGCTGGCCGACCTCGACGTAGCCGCCGCCGGCGTTGGCGCTGCCTTCCTCGAGCGCGCGCACGAAATCGTCCAGCCCGATCCCGGCGCCGCGCAGCCGGTCCAGGTCGGGCGCGACCTGGAAGGTGCGCAGCCAGCCGCCGAAGCTGACCACGTCGGCCACGCCAGGCACGGTGCGCAGCTGCCGCTCCATCACCCATTCCTGCAGCGTGCGCAGTTCGGTCGAACTCAGGTGGTCGCCGCGCAGCACGTAGCGGTAGATCTCGCCGACCGCCGAACTCATCGCCTCGATGCCCGGATGCACGCCATCGGGCAGGTCCACGTCCTGCAGCCGCTCCAGCACCTGGGCGCGGGCGAAGTAGTCGTCGGCGCCGTCGTCGAAGGTGATGATCACCATCGACAGCCCGAACTGGGTATGGGAGAACACGCGCACCGCGTGCGGGATGCCGGTCAGCGCCACCTCCAGCGGCATCGTGACCTCGCGTTCGACCTCCTCGGCGGCGCGGCCCGGGTGCAGGGTGACCACGGTGACCTGGGTGTCGGAGACGTCCGGGAAGGCTTCGACCGGCAGCTCGCGGAACGCCAGCGCCGAGGCGCCGACGAACAGCAGCAGGCCGATCATCACCATGACCGGCTGGCGCAGGCAGTAGGCGACCAGGCGATCGATCATGGCGCGCCCTGCGCGTCGTCGACGCCGCCGGTGCCGCCCTGGTCGAGCAGCTGCTGCAGCAGCAGGCTGCCATCGACCACCACGCGCGCATCGGCGTCCAGGCCCGCGGCGATGCGTGCGCGGCCACCGGCCAGCAGCTGCGCCTGCACCGGCTGGCGCCGGTAGCGGCCCGGCGCCTCCTCGACGAACACCACCTGGCGGCCATCGGCCTGCAGCAGGCTGCGGCTGGGCACGGCCAGGCCGGCATCGTCCGCCAGGGTCACCCGCGCGCGCAGCAGCTGCCCGGACTTGAACCGGCGTGCGGCGTTGTCCAGCTCGGCGCGCGCGGCGACCACGCGCCGCTCCGGGTCGATGTGGTCGGCCACGTGCTGCAGGGTCGCCTGCAGCGGCTCGCCGCCGGCATCGACGCGCACGCGCATCCCGGCCTGGACCGCGCCGGCCAGGTGTTCGGGAATGTCGACCAGCAGCCACAGCCGGGCGGGATCGCCGACCACCACCAGCGGCGCCTCGTCGTCCGGGCCGACGGTCATGCCGGGGCTGAGCCGGCGTTCGAGCACGGTGCCGGCCAGCGGCGCGCGCAGCGGCAGGCGCGGGTCGTTGCCGCCGCCGCCACCGAACGCGCGCAGTCCGGCGGCGCTGCGGCCGTGTTCGGCTTGGGCGGCGGCCAGCGCGGTGCGCGCCTCGTCCAGTTCGCGCCCGGAGGCGACCCCGGCCGCGTGCAGTTCGCGCACGCGCGCCAGTTCGTTGCGCGCCTGTCGCAGTTCGGCGTCGCCGCGGATGCCGTCGGCGCGCAGGCCGGCGTAGTCGGGCGAGGCGATCCAGGCCAGCACCTGGCCGGCCTCGACCCGGTCGCCCGGCGCGGCCTCGATCGCGGCGACCACGCCCGGCACGGCCGCGCGCAGGTAGCCGGTGCGGGTGTCGTCCCAGGCCAGGCGCGCCGGCAGGTCGAGCTCGGGTGCGGCATCGCGCGTGGCCGGCGCGCTGTGCAGCACGCCCAGCTGCGGGCTGTCGGGCGCGAACACGATGCGCTCGCCCTCGATCCGCGGCGCGGCGACCGCGTCCTCGGGCGCGCGCTGGCAGGCCGCGGCCATCAGCAGCAGGGCGCTGCCGGCCAGCAGCAGGAGGGGCCGCATCTGGCGCGGCCGACGGCGGGAATCAGGAATCATCGGACGCTCTCGTCTGCGGTGTCGGTGGTGCGGGTCGCCGCCTGCCACTGCGCCAGTGCCAGCGCATGGGCGGCGCGCGCCTCGATCAGGTCGAGGTCGGCCTCGCGTGCGGCGCGGCGCGCATCGAGCAGGTCGGTCAGCGACGCGGCGCCGCGCCGGTAGGCCAGTTCCATGCCCTCGCGCGCGGCCTGCGCGGCGGGCGCCAGGGCGTCCTCGTAATCGCGCAGGCGCGCATCGGCCTGGTGCAGCGCCTGGCGCAGCCGCTGCAGCTCGCGGGTGGCCGCGTCCACCGCCACGCGCTGCTCCAGCGCGGCCAGGTCGTAATCGGCCTCGGCACGGACGATCTCGCCGCGGTAATGGCCCGGGCCATGCAGCGGCACGCTGATCGACACGCCCCAGGTCACCCCGGCCACGTCGGTCGGCTCGCGCTCGGCCTCGACACCCAGGCCGATGTCGCGCCTGCGCTGGCTGCGCGCCAGCGCCCGCCCGCTGTCGGCGGCCTGGACCCGCTGCGCGGCCGCGCGCAGGTCGGCGCGCCGTTCCAGCACCGCGGCGGTATCGACCTCGGACCAGGCCTGCGGCTGCGGCCATGGGTCCTCGGCCTGCAGCTGCCGTGGGTCGATCCCCTCGCCGAGCAGCAATGCCAGCGCCTGCTGCGCGTCCAGCAGGTCGAGCATCGCCGCGCGCTGCGCGCTGGCCAGTTTCAGGTCCTCGACCTGCAGGCGGTCGCGCTCGATCGCCGCCACCGCGCCGACCCGGACCTGGTGCGCGATCGCGGCCATCGCTTCGGCCGACTGCGCGCGGTCGGCCTCGGCCACCGCCAGCGTTTCCTGCGCCGCCTTCAGCCCGAAGTAGGCCTCGCGCAGGGCCAGCCGCTGCAGGCGTCCGGCGTCGGCCAGGTCGAGCGCGGCCGCGTCGAGCAGCGCGCCGGCCTGCTGCAGGCGCAGCCGGCGCTTGCCGCCGCGTTCCCAGGTCCAGCCGACGCCGGCGGTGCTGTCCAGCCGCTTGTCGTGCAGGCGCCCGGGGCCGAGGCCTTCGATGCGGCTGTACTTGGACGTGCCCAGCGCGAGTTCGGCGACCGGGCGGCGACCGGCGGCGACCAGGTCGCCCTGGCTGCCGCGCAGCTCGATGCGCGCGGCGGTCAGCGCCGGATCGTTGGCCAGCATCAGGCGTTCGGCATCGGCCAGGCGCAATGCGGCGGCAGGCAACGGCGCCAGCAGCGCCGCGCACATCAGCAACAGACGTGGGGAATTCATCTGCGGGACGGTAAGGTGCCGCCCTTGCCTGAAACTTTCCCGTGCCTTGCGCGAAGCTTGCAATGCGGATCCTGCTGATCGAGGACGACCTGGAACTGGCCAACGGCCTGCGCCGCGCGTTCGCCCAGGCCGGGCACGCCTGCGACCACCTGGCCGAAGGCCGTGGTGCGGCGGCGGCGGTGGCGATCACCGGCTACGACGCGCTGGTGCTCGACCTCGGCCTGCCCGACATCGACGGCCTGGACCTGCTGGCGCAGCTGCGCCGCGACGGGCTCACCGCGCCGGTGCTGCTGCTGACCGCGCGCGATGGCGTGGAGGACCGCATCCGCGGTCTCGATTCCGGCGCCGACGACTACCTGGCCAAGCCGTTCGCATTGGGTGAGCTGGAAGCGCGCCTGCGCGCGCTGGTGCGGCGCGGTGGCGGCGGCACGCCGCTGGTGCAGTACGGCGCGCTGGCGTTCGATGCGGCCGCGCGCGAAGCGCGGGTCGGCACGCAGCGGCTGGAGCTGACCGCGCGCGAGCTGGCCCTGCTGGGTGCGCTGATGCAGCAGCCCGGGCGGGTGGTCTCCAAGCAGCGGCTGTACGACGCGCTGTACGACTGGCACGCCGATACCGGCCTGTCGGTGATCGAGGTCCACATCAGCCGGCTGCGGCGCAAGCTCGAGGCGGCCGCGGCCGACGTCGGCGTGCGCGCGCTGCGCGGCCTCGGCTACCGGCTCGAACCGGTCGCCGGGACATCCGGCGGCCCCGATGCGGTTTGAGCGTCCCGACAGCCTGCGTGCGCTGCTGCTGCGCCGGCTGTGGCTGCCGCTGCTGCTGGTGATGGCGCTGGGGGCGGTCGGCTCGTTCGCGCTGGCCCGCCACTACGCCGAGGAAGTGCACGACCGCTGGCTGTGGGATTCGGCGATGTCGCTGCAGCAGGCGCTGCCTGCCGATGGCCCGGCAGCGGGCTGGACGCCGGCACCGGCGCTGCTGCGGATGCTGGAATGGGACAGCGTGGACCGCATCTACATCGACGTGCGCGATGGCGACGGCGCGCGCGTGTTCGGCACCGCCGCGCTGCCGGCGCCGGCAGCGGGCGGACACCTGGAGCGGCGCTATTACGACGCGGTGGTCGATGGCCGCAGCGTGCGCGTGGTGCAGGTGCAGCTGGAGGCCGGCGGCCCCAGCATCCGCG
>Ga0075364_10001104_pt1 | contig 14430 bp, 14 predicted proteins | sample EndMetdeltDD1764_FD_71517 | JGI IMG/M metagenome (GOLD analysis project Ga0075364, IMG submission 71517) | Populus endosphere microbial communities from Tennessee, USA - Endosphere MetaG P. deltoides DD176-4 | ecosystem: Host-associated > Plants > Roots > Endosphere | place: USA: Tennessee... | reverse complement strand
GCCAAAGCCGCAACACCCGCTGCTCCAAAAGAAGAACCTGCAGAAGAGTCTGAGACGGCCATCGTCGCCAATGCAGATAGCGAAACTCCTGCGACACAGCCATTATCTGCCAAGGAAGTATCCCGTATTGATGTACTCACGAATGGAAATGCCCAGTGGGCGGCGCTCGTAGTGTCGGCGCTGGCTACCGTAGCTATAGCCGCACTGCTGTTCTCCCACATCAACTGGTGGCGCAAATACCTGTTGCGCGGTGAACGGTTTATTATCAAGCACCCGTTCTTTGACGCGGCAGTACTCGCCGTCGGTGTACTCGGCTTCGTCCTGACCCGCACCAGCGGCTTCATCCACTAGTGTATTTTAACGTTGTCGGCGCCGACTAAGCTTTCTAGCTTAGCAATGACACTATGGTCGCGATTGATACCTACAGGCAGCTTGATGATCTGCTTGCTCTCCGAAGGACCCAATACTAGCACTACTTCTGTGTTGCCCTTGGCTTCATCAATGGACTGCTTAAGCGCCATGAGCAGCTCCTGGTTTTTGCTGTCGTGCAAACGAATATAGAGGCGTTCCTGCACGGGTAGTGCCGTGTGGTTAGCAACCGCCTTCTTTTGTGCAGCCTCTTTTTTCTTTTCGTCAAAGGTTTTGGGCTTCGTGGCAGTTACGGCCTCGGCGGCTGATTTTCTGTTGCCGGGTGGGCGCATCTTCTTGCCAGTCTTCTGATAGTTTGTGGCCTGCTCGGCGGTTATCTCCCGGGCATCATCCACCATAATCTTAATCTCTTCCCCGATATTGCCTTCCCGGTCCTTGGCGGATATTTTTCCACGGGCCAGGATAACGCGGTCGCGTTCCCACAGTCCGGCAGTCTGCTGGAATGCCCCAGGGAACAGAATGAGTTCCAGCTCGGCGAACTTATCTTCCAACTTTACAAAGGCCATCTTGGACCCATTTTTGGTGGTGATTTCCCGTACGTCATTGATAGCGCCGCCAATAACCACCGACCGGCCCTCATGTTCGGGCTTAAAGGCGTTCATAGGCATAGTTTGCTCGATTAAGAAGGTTTCGAACATCGCCAATGGGTGTTGGCTCAAGTACAGCCCTAGTAGCTCTCGTTCCCACAGTAATTGCTCGCGGGGTGTATACAATATCGCGGCTTTTTCGAGCATAAGTTTAGGCTTGGCAACCGTACCATCATCAATAAGATTGCCAAACAAGTCGGTTTGGCCGCTGCTGGCTTCTTTTTGCAGTCGGTTGGCGTAGGCTATGACCAGCTCAAGGTTATGTAATAATTGCGATCGATCAGCGTACCGGTCAAATGATCCCGCCCTGGCGAGGCTTTCCAGAGCCTTGCGATTACAGATACGTACATTTACCTTCGCGAAAAAGTCCTCTATATCCTTGAATCCACCTTCATCAAGCTTGCGTGCGCGCAAAATTTCTTCTACGGCACCAGCGCCGACATTCTTGATGGCGTTCATGCCGAAACGGATCTGCGGCTTGCGGTTGTCGCCGTCCGGCACAATGGCGAATTCATGGTAGGACTCGTTTACGTCGGGAGGCAGTACTGCGATGCCCATTTTCTGGCATTCCGCAATCTCGATCGCCAGGCGATCAGTGTCGTCATAGTCACTCGTCATAAGCGCAGCCATGAATGCAGATGGATAAAGTGCCTTCAGATAGGCGGTCCAGTAAGCGATCAAAGCGTAACAAGCAGCGTGGGACTTGTTGAAACAGTAAGCTGCGAACTCTTCCAGCTGCTTCCAGAAGCGTTCCATTGTGTCGCGGTCGATGCCAGACACTTTCTGGCCGCCATCAATCATCTTGTCTTTCATCTTAGCCATCAGGTCGACTTTTTTCTTACCAATGGCCTTACGGAGCGTATCAGCCTCACCACCGGTGAACCCACAGACTTCTTTACTGATCTGCATCACCTGCTCCTGATAAACCAGCACACCATAGGTGTTTTTAAGAGCGTTCTCCATGCTGGGATGTGGATAGGAAATCTTTCGCAAACCATGCTTGCGGGCAATAAAGTCGTCGATGAACTGCATTGGCCCTGGGCGATACAGTGCCACCATAGCCACGATATCTTCGAATACAGTTGGCTTGAGCTCTTTCAAATAGCGCTTCATGCCCGCGGATTCAAGCTGGAATACGCCAGTGGTGTCGCCGCTACCAAGCAGCTCATAGGCGGAGCTGTCGTCCAATGGAATTTTTCCCAGGTCGATCTCGGTTTTATATACCTTGCGGATAATACGCAGGGTGTTGTTGATAATCGTTAAGTTGGATAACCCTAGGAAGTCCATCTTCAATAGGCCGATTTCTTCGACCTGCCCCATCGGGAACTGCGCCGTTACCACACCTTTCTGGGCCATTTCGAGCGGTACAAATTTTACCAGGTCATCGGGGGCAATAATCACGCCACAGGCGTGCACTCCGTGGCTGCGTACCGTGCCTTCCAGAATCATTGCCTGGTCAATAACTTCCTTGGCGGTTTCGTTGTTTTCGTATTCGCGCTTTAGGTCAGCGTCATCAACAATCGACTTGGCGAGTGGAATGTGGCGTCCCTGCACTGGTTGAGGTATGAGTTTAGCCAGACGGTCTGCCTCGGCATAGGGCACCTGCATAACACGTGCAACGTCACGCACGGCGTTACGCGCGAACATCCTACCAAATGTCACGATGTTACTTACCCGGTCATGGCCGTACTTATCGGCACAATACTGAATAACCTCGTCACGCCGGGTATCCTGGATGTCAATATCCACATCCGGCATGCTAATACGATCGGGATTTAGAAAACGCTCGAACAGCAAGTCATATTTGAGTGGGTCGAGGTCGGTTATCTTGACGGCATAGGCAATGATTGAGCCAGCCGCACTACCCCGTCCCGGACCAAAAATAATACCCTGATTTTTACCCCAGCTAATAAAATCAGACACGATAAGGAAGTAACCGTTGAAACCCATTTGGGCAATAATGCTTAGCTCAAATTCAGCCCGTTTGATCGCGTCTTCAGGGACATGCTTTCTAGCTTCTTCGATTGTCATATTCTGAGAGTCTTCGTCAGAAATGCCACCGTAACGCCAGGCCAACCCACGCCACACCATCTTTTGCAGATAGCTTTCTTCGGTTTCACCCTTTGGCACCGGAAATTTAGGGATCAGGATTTTATCAAGTTCAATCGTTAGGTTCACCCGGTCGGCGATCTCTTTGGTATTGGCAATAACCTCCGGATGGTCTTTGCCCCACCGTCCGATGATATCCGCAGGATTCTCCACGTGCAGGGGGTAGTTCTTTAGACTCATTCGCTTCTCGTCGCTCAGGAATGATCCGGTACCGATACACAACAAGATTTCGTGAGCGTCCTGGTCTTCGTGGCGCAGATAGTGGGCGTCACAAGTAACTACGACCTTAATATCCAGTTCTTTGCCCAACTTCATGACCTGTTCGTTCATGTTGCGCTGTTCGCCATTGGTCAGTGGGTTGTCGGGGTGCCCGTGGTCCTGGATCTCCAGATAGTAACGATCACCGAAGACCGATTTGTACCATTTGGCCACTTCTCTGGCTTTATCGTACTGTCCTGTCTTGATGGCATCACCAATTTCACCACCCAAACATGCAGAGGTGACAATCAGTCCCTCGTTATATTTTTCCAGCAATTCATGGTCAACGCGGGGGTAATAGTAGTAGCCGTGCAGGTTAGCGGTGGTCGACAGCTGATATAGATTTTTGAGTCCCTGCTCATTCATCGCATGGATGATGAGGTGGTAACGCATTTTATCTTTTTGCGGGTCTTTATCGGTGTGTTTACGCGCTGCAACGTATGTTTCGATGCCGATTATGGGCTTAATGCCGTTGGCTGTAGCCTCTTTGTAAAATTCAATGGCGCCGGACAGTGTTCCGTGGTCGGTCATGGCTACGGCTTCCATGCCTGATTCTTTGACGAACTTAATAAGGTCGGGGATGCGTGTTAGCCCGTCCAACAAGCTGAACTGCGTGTGGTTATGCAAATGTACGTAGTCGCTAGGTTTGAGATCACTCATATTCGTATACGCGCCAAAGAATTGTTACCCTCTCAGTTATTTTCATTATAAATGAAAAGTCCGTATTAGTATGCCTGAGCCGAAACATTTACAACATATATTGTCCCACTAGTCTTCTATGGCGGTACATACCTGGAGACTGCCTGTAAAATCACGCATTCCGTGCCGTCTTGTGCGTCTGCATCTGGTATACTCCCAGGCATGGAAGATATGATGGGTTCGAAATACCGATTATTCAAAATTGCACTCCTCATCACGGTGGCGTTGATTGCAATCAAGTACGGCCTACACCTGCTTGAATGGGAGCTTATCGTGCTTGGGTCTCTGCATAGCAGCGCCATATCCGGGGTAATATTCGTTATTGGTTTCCTATTGTCGGCAACCATCGCGGACTACAAAGAAGCGGAGCGCATTCCCGCAGAAGCTTCGTCCATTCTTGAAAACATCTACGAGGATGTGGAAACGATGCAGGTCAACTATCCTAAAGTAGATCTCAAGGGTTACCACACGCAATTGGAAAAAGTGGCACGAACGTTTACCGCTGACTTGCGTAACAGTAAAAGTCACGTGGCCCGCATTGAGCTTCGAAAGCTGGACGAGCTCAATACCCAGCTCGAAACAGCAGGTGTGCCCGCAAACTTTATCGTTAAGCTCAAGCAGCAGCAAGCAGCGCTGCTTCGTCATCTGTTTCGGGTAAACTATATCCAGCGCATCACGTTCATGCCATCAGCAACGATCCTGGTATGGTCTATCGTTTCAATGGCAACCGCCCTGCTCCTATTCACTGAGATTGAACCGTTCGTCGGAGGCATGATTCTCACCGGTGTCGTTTCTTTTATTATGTTCTACGTATTGCTGTTGATAAGAGTCATCAGCACTCCGTTCCATGACGAAGGCAAAACCAAAGATGATGTCAGCCTGTTCTTGCTAGAGCGCACTATCGACCACATCAAACAAAAGTAGCCGCTATACGCCCCAGGATGGCCATGCTTAATCCTGCTGACGGTGGGTAGCAACCATAGAGGGAAGTGCGACCAGGATAATGCCTACGATCCATACCAGTTTACCCATAAGATCCTGGCTAGCCACACTGTCGTAGCGGGAAATCGAAGTCGCAGTAATAAGCGCCAGTATGGCCAGCGCGAGAGCATATCCATATGAGCGCTCAAAAGCCTGCTCACGTTGCCGTTGTTCCGCTTCCGTTGGCTTAGTCTTATTCAACTGCAGCCATGAAAACCAGTACAGGCTGCCGTGCAGATTCTTGAGGGTGAAAGCTAAGACCATTTCAATAAATATCAAGATGACACCAAGGTGCTGTAAACCGTAGTTGATGTCAGTGGAAGGATAATTCTGATAAGGGTGGGCGTACGCCCAGAGCGAGCACAAGTATGCCCCGATAGCGCTAGCAACAAGGGCAATAAGTGTCAGCCGCGCGTAAACCTGGGTCTTGTGAAGGATTTTTTGAGGGTCGGTCGTCTTTTTCATATTGTCCGTATTATACGGTATTGGTCCAGCGGCCCCAACAGTAGCTTAGATGGCTATGGTCACAAGTGTTCTGTTGTAGGTAATTGCCCAGCGGCGTGCGAAATCAGTGATAGGTATATGCTTGTAGCTTCTTCCTACTGAAACCGAGGGGTCGTGGCATATCACTTCATCTCCCTCTTTTCCTAATAACACTATGGAATGCCAGGTGTCTTCGTCGCAGGCGGTTTGGGACGCCAGGCTGGCGACCGCGAATACCTTAGCATGGGGATACTTAGCTTTTACCCCGGTAGTTAACTTGTTAATGGTCGCAAAGTCGGCACCCAGTACTTCAACCACCTTTACCTGGCTGTTATTAGACGCCTCTTTAAATGCATCGGTCTGTAGAAGTTTATAGTAATTGCCATCCTCAACGACAATCCGGCCATGCTCTTCCTTAATTTTAGTATTGAGCACGTCTTCGGAAGGTGCCCAACCAGCAATGCCATGGTGCACCATACGGAAACAGGCGTTCACGCACAGCAGGCTCGCTTGGATCGAACGTAAATGTTCGCCTTGTTTATGGTAATCAGGCACATCAAGTACGCCGCGGGGGAGGTCCTGCTGAACCAATGACATCAGTCCGCGCCCGCCCTGTAGTTTGAGCTGTTGTAAGCGTTCTTGGCGCAGCCTATGTACTCTCGCAAACATATTCGGTGTCTCCCGGATGTATCTGTGTACCTCGTCGCTTTGGTAGCCTGGCGGGAAAAGGCTGTCGGGGGTCAATGCAGGATCAATCTCGTGCAGTGCTGTGTGTAAGCCCTGTAATATGCCGTTAAAATGGGAATACTGCGGGCCACGGACAACACGAGGTTTATATTCTACCCCCTTCGCCTGCTCAAACGCTGTATCGAGGAAGTCTATTTGCCCGCGCAGCGTAAGGTACCTGTCAACGTCCTGCGTAGGCCGCGATCCGTTGGTGCTTTGCTCCACTGTTATTCCGCCCATAGTCCGGGCGACGCTATTTATAGCCGGGATGGTGGGGTCAAAAAATCCAAGCTCGGGTGCACTAGCCATATAGCTAAATCGCTATTACCATCTGCACTCTGTTGTACGCAATTGCCCAACGCTGCATGAAATTACGAGTATACATGAGTTTCCTCGAAGACCCTGAATGTGTGGACGGGTCACGGCATATAACATCGTCATCCTCTGTATGGCGCAGGATATTAGTGTGCCACACGCTTTTATCGAAAGCATTTTCCGACCCCAGGCTGACCATCGCGTATACCTTAGCGTCGGGATACTTAGCTTTTACCCCGGTAGTTAACTTGTTAATGGTCGCAAAGTCGGCACCCAGTACTTCAACCACCTTGATAGTACGGTCGCACTGTTCTTTGAATGCTGGAGTCTGAAAAATCTTGAAATATTCGTTGTCGGCAATCACCAGGCCGCCGTGTTGTTCGGTCAGAACACCCGCAAGTATATCCTCGTCCGGTGCCCAGCCTACCAGGTCGTGATGTATCATACGAAAACACGCGTTGACGCATAGCTGCACGGCCGTATCTTCGTTTACCGTTTCCCCCTGCCAATGATGCGGTGGGACGTCCAAGAGACCTGCCGGCAATTCGTGCGCTGGGGCTGCTTCATATATCTCACCCCCAAGGTAGCGCAATTTCCACATACGGTCTTCGCGTAACCTGTCCAGCCGATTTTTTTCTCTGGGGTGTTCATCTAAATAAGTACCGACCTCTTTAGTCCGGTACCCGGCAGGCATTAGATGATCTGGAGTCAGAGTCGAGTCGATATTGCGCATTCGAGTATCGACATCTTTAATCAGCTCATTGAAGACCGCATGGTGCGGGCCCCGTATGGTCCTTGGTGCATAATCGAGGTCGCGTGCCTCGTACGAGGCTTTGCAAAGATATCCCCGCTGTGTTGATCTGTCAGTGTAGTCGGGGGTATAGGGGCTTACGAAATCAGGGCCTTCGAATAATTCATTGTGGCCATTCATCGTGGCTGTCACGCCAGCAATAGCGGGTAGTGTGGGATCATGTCCGTACAATTCCGTGTTTGCCATTTGTGCAAATAATACAATTTTTAAACGAACATTTCAAATACATTAAGGTTACGGTATGCGGTGAAGGGCGCGTGTGTCATACTTGTGCAATGAATGTACGCAAATACCGATGGTCAAAGCACTATGAATCTGCCGAAGAGGAATTGATTGAATTGCTGGCGGTCAAACACATTACGGCCAGCCGTTGGTCACTGGAAGCCGGCGCAGTGCTGCCGCCTCGTTCACAAGCGCAAGACAAGACCATCTGGTGTGCTGACGGAACGATTATATACGAAATCGCCGGAAAGCAATTCTCATTGCAACCCGGCGATACGCTGGATATTCCAGCCAATACCATCGTCCAAGCAACAGCAGGCCTATTCGGCTGCTCTTGCTACGAACGGTAGCCTACATTTTCTTTAGATACGTCTTGAGGTGTTCAACTGCCTTGTTAGCATCCTTGATGGCCTTCTGTAGATCCTTATCGTCAGCGCCACCCTCGTGCAAAGCACTAAGCAATTCACGGGCTTTTTCCTTAACCGCAGAGGATTTATCGATAGCCATCTGCAAGTCTTTTTGAGCGGTGCCCTTTAAGGTATCAGCTTTTTCCTTGGCCTTACCAATAGTCTCACTCAACTGGGTGTGTAGCTTCTTGAGCTGCTTTTCGGCTTCTGCAACACCGTGTTCAACACCATCCTTGATATCTTGACGTGTTTCTTTACCGCTCTTAGGAGCAGTCAAAATGCCAGCTACATAGCCAGCGACAGCGGCAATTACCGCACCAATCGCCCATCGTTTTGTAGTCTTGCTCATTATTATCTCCTCATTATTTCTTTGATTTGCTCTGTACGGTGTCGACAATGCCATGCAAAAAGCGAAAAATGCTAAATGGTCCGGCGGCCTTCTTGAAAATATTGCCGACTGATTCGACGGACTCTACCAGGTGTTCTGCCTTGCCCGCAATAGCGCGAATGGTTGCAATGAGTTTAATGACCATTGCAGCAATCACGATTGCCAGTATCAAAAAGATACCCAAAGCGACTGATAAAAATATAACGAGAACTTGTTGTGCTGTGCTTAATTCCATACTACCAGTATATACCGGTGGACAGCGGTGTCAAAAGCTAGTCGGTTTGCTTCAGGCGCCGCTCGAGGTACTTGCGGAACTCAGGGCCTAACTCGTTGTCTACCAGCGCATGATCGACGATGGCCTGTAAATACCTGCCTTTATCTCCGGCATCGTGCCATACGCCCTCGATGAAACGACAGTACACGTCAGCTTTTTTAGCTAATTCGTTGATGGAATCGGCCAATACGATTTCCCCGCCTGCTCCCGTCTTTTCCAATTCAATGATTGGCAGTATATCAGGGGTCAGCAGGAAGCTGCCCACTGAAGCGAAGTGCGAAGGGGTATTCGCAGCGCCGGGCTTTTCGACAACACTCTTAACCTTAAAAGTGTGCCCGTCACCTAGGTCATCCGAGATATCAATCATGCCCAGACGGTTGGCGTCTTCGGGCTCAACTTTAACCGCAGAGATAACAGGCCGACCGGTTTTCTCATATGCTTCCAGCAGCTGCTGGGGATAGGGGATGTCGCAACGGAAAAAGTCATCCGCGAACAAGAAGAAAAATGGTTCATCATCGCTTAGGAGGTGACGGGCGTTCAATAACGGCCGGGCGTTACCCTTAGGCGTACCCTTCTGGCGCAGATATACGAAATTGGCCATTTCAGCGATATCACGGATCTGGTCTGCGAAATCGTCCTTACCTTTGCCGCGCAAGTCAGCCTCAAGGTCCTCCGAGCGGTCAAAATGGTCCTCGATGGCACGCTTGGTGTAGCCAGTCACCACGATGATGTCAGTGACGCCTGCCGCAACCAGCTGCTCAACAATAATCTGGATTACTGGTTTGTCGACAATCGGCAGCATTTCCTTTGGCATAGCCTTTGTCTGCGGCAAGAACCGGGTACCGAACCCGGCAGCTGCGATTATCGCTTTGGTTGGTCGAATAAAATCACTCATCAGCTACCTCTTTAATTTGGTTAACAGTTCATAAGCCAGCAATACCGCAGCCGGATCGGTCATACGATAATTGCGGGCATCATCAATAAATTCATCAATGGTCAATAAACGCACTTCGACGCGCTCGCACGCCTCTGGCTGCTGGCTATCAGGTACCGGCTCGCAATCAGTAGCAAAGTAGTAGTGCCAGATCGCATTGGTATAGCCATCGCGGCCAGCCTCGCCCAGATATTCGAGCTTGCCGGGTTTGTAACCGACTTCGCATAGCAGTTCGCGGCGGGCGGCGTCTTCTGCCGTTTCCTTCATACCCACCACGCCCCCGGGAATTTCGTTCATGAAACGTTCCGGCCCCGGGCGAAATTGACGTGCAACGATCACCTTGTGGTCCTTGGTAAGCGCTACTGTTGCCGCACAAAGGCAATTCTCCGGCCACGTAGTCTCGTAGTGATGCATAGCACCCCCTGGCACGGCAAAAGTCTTGGAAACGACCGTACGGGTTCCCACGTTACTGACGACAGTCGGTTCCATCCGACGCCATTTTTCCTGTTCTGATTCTGCTGACTGTACGTGCCTACTCATTGCTTTCTCTACAGGCCAAGTTGCTTCTTGATGAGTTCCTGTGCCAGCTGCGGATTTGCCCGCCCCTGGGAATGTTTCATAATCTGGCCGACGACAAAACCGATTACTTTCATCTCGCCCGCCTTCAGGTCTTCGACGGCCTTGGGGTTTTCGGCGAGCACCTTTGCCACGATCTTAGCGATCTCGCCTTCATCGGATTCCTGGATCAGGTTGTGCTGTTTTGCAAACGCTTCGACGTCCGTAATGAGTTCAGGGCCTGTCAGTACTTTGGTAATAAGCTGCTTGGCAGTAGTGGAGCTGAGTTTATTGGCCTTCACCAATTCGTAGGTAGTGCGATACACGGCGAGCCGGCCCTGGTTAGTCAATTGCGGCTGCAGTGTTATTGTCTCGTCACGGCGAAGTGGCACTTCAAGGTTCACAAACCAGTTAGAGAGTACTTTTGCGAATTCTTTATCGCTGATCACTTCTTCGATTAACGCCAGGTAGCTCACCTGCCCGTCTTCAATGTCAGCTTCTAGTAGCGCCTCCATCGCCAGCTTTTCCAAGCCTAAGCTAGATAGTCGTTCGCGCCAGACTTCAGGCATGAGCGGCATTTCCTGGCGAACAGTTTCAATAAATTCGTCATCGAGTTCAATGGGAGGTAGATCCGGGTCCGGGAAATAGCGGTAATCGTGGGCGTCTTCTTTACTACGCTGAGAGAAAGTACGCTGCTTGGCGTCGTTCCAGCCGCGGGTTTCCTGTACGATGGCCTCGCCTTTTTCCAACAGCTCAATTTGCCGGATGATCTCGTACTCAGCAGCCTTTTCGACGCTCCTGAACGAATTGAGATTCTTGGTTTCGGTGCGCGTACCCAGCTTATTCGGGTCCTTGCTGACACTAACATTTATGTCGAAGCGCATGTTGCCGTAGAACAGATTGCAGTCGGAAACGTCGGCATAGCGCATACGCAGATACAGCTCGCGGGCATATATCTTGGCTTCAGCCGGTGAGTGCATGTCAGGCTCGGACACAATTTCCAGCAGGGGTGTGCCAGCGCGGTTGAGGTCCACCAGGCTGTAGTCTTTACCTTCTGGGTGGGTGCTTTTGCCTGCGTCGGCCTCGAGGTGCGCCTCATGGATGCCAATTGTCCTGACCTCACCGTCGACCTCGATGGTTACCGTACCATTTTTGATGATGGGGTGTGTAAACTGGGTAATCTGGTAGCCGAGGGGCAAATCAGGATAAAAATAATGCTTGCGGTCAAAGGCGCTGTATTTCTGGGGGACTGTGCCGAGGGCAAAGGCTGCGCGCATACCTAAATGCACTGCTTCTTCGTTCAGTACCGGCAACGCGCCGGGCAGGCCGAAGCAGATGTGGCTGATCAGCGTATTTGGCACTGCGTCACGCGCATCATTACCGACTGCGGCGAAAATCTTGGTCGCGGTCTTGAGCTGTACGTGACATTCAATACCGATAGTTACGATGTATTGGTCGCGGGTTTCTTTACTTACCATCGGGGAGAGCTCCTAAGTCCTTCAGGGCTTGACGTATACCAATTAACGCCTGCTTGATTTCTTTCTCTTTCAATTTTGTATCTGGCTCAGCTTCCAGCTTTTGGCGTAGCTTGTGGCCATACCATACGCCTTCGTTGTCGGTTAAGACACGCTGGGCCTTGGTTAGGCGCTCGCCCATACTTTTTCCGGGGAAGCGGCGGCGGCGCAGGGCGTCGTCCAGTAGCTTGTCGGCATCAATGAGCGCCTGCGGCCATTGCTGTTTGTCGGTCAGCTGCTTTTGCATAACGCGCCACTTTTCCTGGAATTGGTCGATCTTGAGCTTCCGCGGGCGGCGGCGATACATAATAACGCCTACTACCGCAGCCGCTAGCGCGGCTGTCGCACCTGCTAATACGAGGATGTCCATCATAGCAAGGCCTCCGTGCCCTTGGCGATGCCAAAGAGTGCGCGGTCAGCACGCTGCTGCGCCATAATTTGCAGCCCAACCGGTAAACCTTGGCTGGTTCCTGCGGGAATTACGATAGCTGGGACACCCGTAAGGCTCGCGCCAACGGTCATAACGTCAGTCAGATACATCTGCAATGGATCACTTGTGTTTTCGCCCAGCTTGAATGCCGTTGATGGTGCGGTCGGCCCGACCATAAAATCTACCTTTTGGAACGCCTCGTTAAACTCGTTAATGAGTTTAGTACGAACCGTTTGGGCCTTACGGTAATAAGCGTCGTAATATCCGCTGCTTAACACGAACGTGCCGATCATAATACGCCGCTTGGCTTCGTTACCGAACCCGCGGCCGCGGCTTTTGGTGTAACTCTCTTCCAGAGAGGAAGCGTCCTTATAGCTTGCCTCATACCGCTGCCCGTCATGACGGCTAAGATTGCTACTCAATTCTGCAGGCACGACAATGTAGTAGACCGCTAGGGCCAGGGGGAGTGAGGGCAGGCTGACCTGCATAATCTCAGCGCCTGCTGTGCGCATCTTTTCGATAGCAGCCTCAATCTGAGCCTTAACACCCGGGTCAATACCCTCGCTTTCCATATATTCTTTGACTACACCGACTTTTTTGCCTTTGAGACTGGTGTCAAGGCCATCCGCATAGCCGTCTTGATCCCGGGCAATAGTTGTACTATCGAGCGGGTCAGGACCTGCTAAAACATCAAATACTAACGCGGCGTCATCAACGGTGCGGGCCAAAGGGCCCATAACGTCCGTGCTGCTGGCCATCGCTACTACACCGCTGCGGGAGGTTAACCCGTAAGTCGGCTTGAATCCTACGGAACCCGTGAAGCTAGCAGGCTGACGGATGGATCCTCCGGTGTCAGAGCCCAGAGCAAATGGAGCCATGTCGAGCATAACTGCAGCTGCTGAACCGCCAGATGAGCCGCCGGGAACACGGGTCTTATCGTGTGGGTTTTTGGTCGGGCCGAAATCACTATTCTCGGTGCTACCTCCGTGGGCAAAGGCATCAAGGTTGGCCTTGGCTACACAGATAGCACCCTCCGCTTCAAGACGTTCAATAACTGTTGACTGATAGGGGGCTGTGAAGCCTTTCAGCATATTGCTGGCGGCGGTTGTGTCGGCGCCAAAAACCAAATAATTGTCTTTTGCGATGAACGGCACACCTGCGAGGCGGCCAACTTTCTCGCCTTTTTTGACGGCTTCGTCGATATGCGCGGCGCGCTCCCGGGCACGTTCCGCAGTCGTCGCAATGATAGCGTTATATTCTTTCTTTTCTTCGATAGTCTTGAGCGCCTGCTCAACCATTTCTGTAGCAGTCAATGCTCCCGCCTGTACTTTGGCAGCGATATCCGCGATAGGTAACCAGCTCATTATGCGATCATCCTATTGACCTTAATCTGGCCGTCCTGGGTCTTGGGGGCCAAACGCAGCAGTTCGTCAGGGCTTATACCGTAGTCCTGAACCTGGTCTTTCCGCATCACATTCTTAAGGCCAGTCACCTGGGTGGTGGGCTCCAGGCCTGAGACATCGGCGTCGTCGAGCTGGGCAACATATTCAAGGATAGCGCTCAACTCTTTTTTGAAGGCCTCGACTTCCTCGTCGGTCAGATCGAGACGGGCAAGCCGGGCTAATTTTAATACATCATCCCGAGTTAAATCTGTCATATTTACCTTACTATACCAGATGTAGGTATGCTTGTTTATAGTTTTGCCATAAGTCTGCTGCTATCGCCCAGGTTGTGGTGTAGCAGATACACTACCATGCCTGCAGCTCAATGCAAATGCTAGCCATTGTTGCTCGGGGGCATCGGACGGTACAACAGAAGGTTCCGGTGCAACTGACACCTCAGGCGGCACACCGTCATGCTGCTGTACCGTCAGGGATCCGTGTACTAAATCAATACCTACCGGCTTACCTGCCCTTAGATCAGCCGCCCGGACCGTATAACGAGGGTTTTCGCCCTGCGGGCCGCTAATATTCACGTCGCTATCCGGTGGAAAAATCTGCACGCGGGAGCGCTGGTCATAATCCGGGCCCGAAACGTGCAGACGTAAAATCTGTACACCCCTGAGGGCTATATTGCGCTGTGCCGTTGCATCAGGATCGGTGGCACATTCCACGCTCAGATCGTATTCAGGAAATACCACAGCGGCTGTATCGTTATCGCTCGACGGGAGTTCGCAGCTTGCCATCAGCATTGCTGCCACGCAAAAACTTGCGCTGCCAGCTACTCTGTTTTTAGTTGCCATATACCTACTATGACATACTCTAAACTTTTCTGGTATAAGATGGTAAAACTACGCTTCTTGTGAGCC
>Ga0075364_10001103_pt1 | contig 14434 bp, 11 predicted proteins | sample EndMetdeltDD1764_FD_71517 | JGI IMG/M metagenome (GOLD analysis project Ga0075364, IMG submission 71517) | Populus endosphere microbial communities from Tennessee, USA - Endosphere MetaG P. deltoides DD176-4 | ecosystem: Host-associated > Plants > Roots > Endosphere | place: USA: Tennessee... | reverse complement strand
GTACGCGATGGCGGCCGCCGCCGATGAAAGCCCGGTTTTCGCACGGCGCCAACAATGTATCGATGTGCTGTGCGGCTATCTGCGTCTGCCATACGACCCGGACTCCGGCAGCAACAACCTCAGCGAATTCGTCTCCACGACAACATGGTCGGCGACGCCACCGGCCGTCAACATCGAGGAGACGCGGCGGCAAGCCGTCCGGCAGAACGACCGCGAGGTCCGCGACACGATCGGTCGGGTGTTGTCGCAACGTCTTTCCAGCGCGGCCGACTCCAGCTGGTCCCGCAACGACTTCGACTTCACCGGCGTGCTGTTCGAGGACGCCTGGTTTGCGGGCGCCCGGTTCAGCGGCAGGCACGTGTGGTTTGACGGGGCCGTCTTCAGCGGCCCTAACACCTCGTTCGAGGACGTGGAATTCAACGCCGAAGTCGTCTCGTTCAACGGGGCAAGCTTCGAATCCGACGCCACGTTCGCCGGGTCGACGTTTCGGGCCCGCAGCGCGTCGTTCGACGGGGCAGCCTTCAGCGGCAAGGAAACGTCATTCGACGAGGCGAGGTTCGCCGGCGAGTGCGTCTCGTTTCGGCGCGTCGGCTTCTCCAGCGCGCAGACGTCCTTCGGCTCGGCGGTGTTCAAGTGCCTGCGCGCGTCGTTCGACTCGCCCACCGAGTGGAAGAACGTCGAGTTCGACTGGGACAACCCTCCGAGCGGAAGCCAGCCGGCGGTCCCTCGTTGCATCACGCCGCGGCCGTGGCCGCCGTCGCTCGTCGAGAAGGAGTCCGAGACGACCTCCCGGCCGCCCGCGCACGAGAAGGACAACGATCTCGACGGCTGAGGCCGCATGGCAGCATTAGTGCCGATGAGTACCCGCCGCGAGCTGCCCGAGTCGCCGTATCTGGCCGCAGCCGCCGGCCGCAAACCCAGCCGCGTGCCGGTGTGGTTCATGCGGCAGGCGGGCCGGTCGCTGCCCGAGTACCGGGCGTTGCGGGCCAAGAACACCATGATGCAGGCGTGCTTCGACGCCGACCTGATCACCGAGATCACGCTGCAGCCGATCCGCAGGCACGGGGTGGACGCCGCGATCCTGTTCTCCGACATCGTGGTGCCGCTGCGCGCATCCGGCATCGAGCTTGACATCGTGCCCGATGTCGGGCCGGTGATCGAGCATCCCGTGCGCACCGTCGCTGACGTCCAGGCCATGAAAGCGCTTGAGCCGCACCAGGTAGCGCCGATCGCGCAGGCGGTAACGCAGCTTGTGTCGGCGCTGGGCGACGTCCCGCTCATCGGGTTCGCGGGCGCGCCGTTCACGCTGGCGTCCTATCTCGTCGAGGGTGGCCCCAGCCGCAACCACGAGCGCACCAAGGCGATGATGCTGGGCGAACCCGCGACCTGGCACGCCCTGATGACAACGCTGACCGACGTCACGATCGCGTTTCTGCAGACCCAGGTGGACGCCGGAGTGGACGCGATTCAGCTGTTCGATTCGTGGGCGGGCACGCTGTCGCTGGCCGACTACCGCAGCTACGTGCTGCCACACAGCACCAGGGTGTTTTCCGCGCTCGCGGGCGCAGGAGTGCCGATGACGCATTTCGGGGTCGGCACCGCCGAGCTACTTGGCGCGATGTCGCAGGCCGGTGCGACGGTCGTCGGCGTGGACTGGCGAACCTCTCTGACTGACGCGGCCGCGCGCGTGCAAGCGGGCACCGCACTGCAGGGCAACCTCGATCCGGTCGTGCTGCTCGCGGGTTTTCCCGTGGTGGAGCGCGCGGTGCGCACCGTCGTCGAGGACGGCAGGCGCGCCGTCGACGCGGGCGCGGCTGGCCACGTGTTCAACCTGGGCCATGGCGTGCTGCCCAGCACCGATCCGTCAGTGATCACCGACACCGTTGCGTTGGTGCATTCCCTGTGAGTGTGTCGTATGCCGTTGTGGGGGGCGGGATTTCGGGCCTCGTCGCGGCCTACCGGCTGCGCGTTGCCGCGGGGCCGGACGCGACGATCACGGTGTTCGACCCGGCGGACCGGCTGGGCGGCGTGCTGCGCACCGAGCGGATCGGCGGCCAGCCGATGGACGTCGGCGCCGAGGCGTTCATCGTGCGGCGACCGGAGGTGCCTGCGCTGCTGGCCGAGCTGGGCCTTGCAGGCAGGCAGATCGGCACCACCGGAGCGCGGCCGCTGATCTACAGCCAGCGCAGGCTGCACCCATTGCCCAGCGACACCCTGCAGGGCATCCCGGCGCAGCCCCAGGCCCTGGCCGGACTGGTCGACGGCGCCACGATCGAGCGGATGCTCGACGAGCGCACCCGCCCGTTCTCCTGGCGGCCCGGCGCCGACCCGTCGGTGGCCGACCTGGTCGGTGACCGATTCGGCGAGCAGGTGGTGGCCCGCTCGGTGGACCCGCTGCTGGCGGGCGTGTATGCCGGGTCAGCGGCAACGATAGGTCTACGGTCGGCTGCTCCGACGCTCGCAGCCGTGCTGGATCGGGGCGCACGCAACCTGACCGACGCGGTGCGTGAGGCACTGGCAGGTGTGGGGTCGCCGACGCTCGCCGGGTCGGTGTTCGGCGCCCTCGACGGCGGATACACGGTGCTGGTCGACGAACTCGTCCGCCGGGCCGGCATCCGATGGGTGCAGGTGACCGTCGAACAGGTCGACCGCGCGCCCCGAGGCTGGGACCTGGTCGACGACGAGGCGCAGCGGTGGAACGCCGACGCTGTCGTGCTGGCTGTCCCTGCGCCGCAGCTGCCGAGCGTGATCGGGGGAGTGGCACCTCGAACCGCGGCGGCGGCGCGACGCATCGCGGTCGCGTCCACGGCACTCGTGGCGCTGGCACTGCCGGGCGGCACGCCGCTGCCCGAGCAATCCGGAGTGCTGGTGGCGAGCGGAGAACGGTTGCGCGCCAAGGCGATTACGTTGTCCAGCCGCAAATGGGGCCGGCGCGGCAACGTGGAGCTGGTCCGGTTGTCGTACGGCCGGTTCGGCGACGACATCGCCCGCAACGCCGGCGACGAAGATCTGCTGTCGTGGGCCTCGCAGGACCTGGCCACCGTGTTCGGCGTCAACGTCGAGCCGGTCGACTGCCATGTGCACCGCTGGATCGACGCGATGCCCCAGTACGGACCGGCCCATCCCGATCTGGTGGCCGAACTGCGGGCGGGTGTGCCGCCGACGCTGGCTGTTGCCGGCGGCTACCTGGACGGCATCGGGGTGCCCGCCTGCGTGGCCGCGGCGACAAGGGCGGCGGCGGCGCTGGTCACCCCGCGCGTGGCACGATAGAAGGCATGGCCAAGCTCGACTACGACACCCTCAACTCGGTGACCAGATACATGATGATCTCGGTCTTCTCGGTGCAACCGGAGGCACTGGGGGACGAGCGCGCGGCGGTGGTCGACGAGACGGCGACCTTCCTGAAGCAGCAGGAGGACAAGGGCGTCGTAGTCCGCGGTCTCTACGACGTCGCAGGCTTCCGCGCCGATGCCGACTTCATGATCTGGACGCACGCCGAACGGGTCGAAGACCTGCAGGCCACCTACTCGGCATTCCGTCGCACCGCGCTCGGGCTGGCCAGCGACCCGGTGTGGAGCGTCGTCGCGCTGCACCGGCCCGCCGAGTTCAACAAGAGCCATGTGCCTGCGTTCATCGCCGGTGAGGCGCCAGGCGACTACCTCTGCGTGTATCCGTTTGTCCGGTCGCTTGACTGGTACCTGCTGCCCGACGACGAGCGGCGCAAGATGCTCGTCGAGCATGGCATGGCGGGCCGCGAGTACCCCGACGTGCGGGCCAACACGGTTCCGGCGTTCGCGCTCGGCGATTACGAGTGGATCCTGGCATTCGAGGGGCCCGACCTGGCCCGCATCGTGGAGCTGATGTGGAAGCTGCGCTATACCGACGCGCGTAGGCACGTCCGCGAGGAGACTCCGTTCTTCACAGGTCCGCGCGTAGGGGTGGAAGAGCTCCTCTCGAAGTTGCCGTGACTCCACGCAGATCGTCCGAAACAATTTGCTGTCTTTGCGCTGCAGTGTCGATTCTCGAACAGAGATAGCGGGGATGGCAATTAGCCGCGTACGCAGCCGTGCGTAGATCACTCGCGTAGACCACTGCATAAGGCCAGCGGGTTCCGTGCTCGGGCAAACGGGGGATAGCCGTGAGCAGGTAGTGCTTTCTTTTTTGGCAATTTGTTTGCTAGCGTCGCACGGTGGCGAAAATTGCTTGGATGATGGGGCTGCCCGCAGCCGTAGGCGTCCTTTTCGCCGCGTGGCTGATCGGCGGCTGGGGTGGCGCGATGACGGTCCGGGTCGTCGACGACCTCGGGTTGGTTGTGTTTTCCCTGTTCGCCGCCGTCTGCGCGGGGTTCGCCGCGCGATCTTCACGGGGTCGGCAGCGCATTGCCTGGACCTTCGTCAGTGTCGGCGCCGGGGGATGGGGGGTTGGTTCTGCGCTGTGGGCCTACTACGAGTTGTGGACGGACACGGCCCCGTTCCCCTCGTTGGCCGACGCCGGATATCTGGTGTTCCCGTTCGCGGTGTGCGTGGGACTGTTGCTTTTCCCGGTCGGCTACTCGGGCCACACGCGAACGCGGATGGTGCTGGACGGACTGATAGTCGCAGGCGCACTGTTCGAGGTGGCCTGGGTGCTCGTCATTCGAGGTATCTACGACGCCGGCGGTGGGAGCCCGCTCGCGTTCGGACTGTCGATGGCATATCCGGCAGCAGACGTCGTGATCATCACTGTCGCAGTGATCGTGCTGGCCAGGGCAAGCACCCGGCAGCGGATGACGCTGACACTGATGACGGTGGGGATCGTGTTGATGGCGCTGTCGGACAGCGCCTTCCTGTACCTGACCGCTCACGACGCCTACAGCAGCGCAAGCCGCATCGACTTGGGCTGGGCCGCGGGATTGCTGATCATCGGTGTTGCGGCGCTGGTCACGTGCGTCGGCCCGGCCGCGGACACGGCGGCACCCCCTTTGCCTTCGCAGGCCTCGATGTGGTTGCCGTATGTGCCGTTTGGGATCGCCGCGGCGATCTGCGCCCCGGTGTTCATGCCGGTACCTGGGGTGGGCCCGCTGCTCATATCGTCGTGCCTGTTGGTCGGCGCGGTGCTGATCCGCCAACTCATCGTGGTCGGCGAGAACCGTCGGCTATTGAACACCGTCGCCGATCAAGCCTTGCGCGATCCGCTGACCGGGCTGGCGAATCGGGTGTTGTTCAACGACCGCCTGACGCATGCGATGCAACTCCGCGAACGCGACAACCACTCGGTTGCGGTGGTGTCGTTGGATCTCGACGATTTCAAACTCGTCAACGACAGCCTTGGTCACCCGGCGGGGGACGCGCTACTCATCTTGGTGGCGGAACGGATTCTGGGCGCCGTGCGGACCGGCGACACAGTCGCGCGGCTTGGAGGAGACGAGTTCGCGGTTCTACTGGAAGGTCCGGCTGAACAGTCTCGGCTGGTGGCCCATCGGGTGGTGCAGGCGTTCGACGAACCGTTCCTCGTCGATGGGCGCGATGTGATGGTGAAGCCCAGCGTGGGACTAGCCGTGATACCCGCCGACGACTCGGAGATCTCGCCCGACGTATTGCTGAAGCAGGCTGACGTGGCGATGTACTCGGCGAAGCGCTCGCGATCCGGCGGAGTCCACACATTCACCGCGGATATGCACCTGCTTGATTTGGACGAGCGCGGCGGGACGGTCGGGCTGCGGCTGCTGGGCCAGCTGCGCCACGCCATCGACAACGTTGACTTGACTTTGGTCTATCAACCGAAGTTCGCTCTGCGCACCGGCGAGATAGTCGGTGTCGAGGCGCTTGTTCGGTGGCCGCATCCCGAGCGCGGCTTGCTCGCCCCGGACCAATTCCTGCCGCTGGTGCGTCAGCACGGCCTGATGCGTTCCGTCACCGAACACGTGCTGAACAAGGCTCTCGATGATGCGGCCAACTGGCATTCGAAGGGCGTCGGGGTGCCCGTCGCTGTCAACCTTTTCGCGCCGTCGCTGTCGGATCTGCGCCTGCCGGCCTGGATCATGCGTGCCCTCGCCGACCGCGAGCTCAGTTCGAATGCGTTGACCGTGGAGATCACCGAAGACATACTCCTCGACAACATCGACCGCACCCGCTCCGTGCTGAACAAGTTGCGAGAGAACGGGATTCGCGTATCGATCGACGACTTCGGCAGCGGTTACTCCGCGCTGTGGTACCTGCGGGACCTGCCCATCGATGAAGTAAAGCTCGATAAGGACTTCATCGCTCCCATACTCGTCGACCGGAGGGCCGCGGCGATCGTGCGCGCGGTCATCGACCTCGCGCACGAGCTGGGTGTGACAACGGTCGCCGAGGGTGTCGAGGATGCAGAGACCGTGGCCAGACTCCGTGAGTACGGCTGCGAAATGGCTCAGGGTTATTTCTGCAGTCCGCCGCTGGTCGCCGTGGCCATGGGCGAGCTGTTCATGTCATCGAGGCTTGGTTGCTGCCCGGGGGAGACTGGGTCACGACCGGTATCGAGCGAAACGGTGCTGCGGCAGGCATTGTCCTAGCAGAGCCCCCGCGAGGCGTCTGAACATGTCTAACGATGACCGTCGAGTTCAGAAAGCGCGACTTCTGCGGCGTTGGCGCCGCACATGCCGTGAGCGCCAGGTCCCGGCGGTGTGGCTGCCGAGCAGATGTACATTCCGGGGACGCCGATCTTGTAGGGCGACAACGTGATCCGGGGCCCGAATGTCGGTTGGAGGATGCCCTTTGGACCCGGTACTGATGCCGATCCATTGGCGCGCAGCATCGCGTTGTTCATCGATGGCGCAACTGATCCCGATGTCGGCAAGGACGGTACGCCGATGGAGGACGACGACTTTTTTTATTCTCGTCAACACGTGGTGGGAGCCGTTGGCCTTCCAACTGCCTGCCGATGTGGCGACGCGGCAGTGGGAGATCGTCTGCGACAGTTTCGACCCGGCGCGGAGAGACAACGCTGCGACGAATCTCGAGGCGGGGCCACGTTCGATCGTCGTGCTCCGCTCACCTGCCGCCAAGACGGCTGGCTGAGCTGTCTGCGGTCGGTTGATCATTCCAGCCGGCTTCGCGTACGACATCGAACCATGTCACCGGCGGTGTTGTCGGGTATATCAGCTGGTGTAGGTGGCCGGGGAAAGTCAGGGGAGGACCTTTTGTCGGGTTGGCCTGGACTTGCCGGGCAATGACATCGGCCAGCGCGTAGCCGAGGTTGTGGCGTGGCCACGACGCATGCACCTGGTCGGCGAAACCCGGCGGGAGTGCTTGCCTGTCGTTGCCGGCGATGTCTGCACCGATGCCCATCTGGGCGACGGCTTGTTCCATCCCGAACCTATGCGCCAAGCCGATGCTGGTGTGCAGTGCGATCGACTGCCAGACGGTGGTGACCCGCGATGCGTCCACGCCATGGTCACGCAGAAAGCCTGCCGCGGCATCGGCGCCGTCGACTTCGAACCGTTGATCGCCGTTGGCGTAGTCGGTGGCGCCGAGGTCATGGAGGATGCAGCTGAGGAAGACGAGCTCGTCGTCAAAGTCCACATCACGTTGCAGACCCTTGGCTGCGGCGAGTTCGCGAGCGAACAGATAGCTGCGCACGCAGTGATTGGCGACGAATGCCGGCGAAACGTCGAATACGAACTGAGTTGCCGTACAGGCGATATCGGAGTCTGGGAGGTCGAGACGGCCTTCAGGCTGACTCGTGTTAGGGGACATACCGCAAACAGTGCCGGAGCGAGGCCAAGGACACCAGTGGCCAGATGGCCGAACACTGTTAAGATATAGCCACGATGATCGTCGGTGTGCTGGCGCTGGACAAGGTCATGGGTTTCGAACTGATGATTCCTGGCCAGGTCTTCGGCATGGCCAATCTGGCAGCGGCAGAGCGCGGAGCCGTGAGCCGCGATGGCGCCCCATCGGTCCCGCCAGGATATGAGGTTCGGGTGTACGGGGAACGTTCGTCGATCAGTACAACTGCGGACTGGGGCATGGTCGAGATCCGCACGTCCTACGGGATGGATGCTCTCGTGGAAGCAGATCTCGTAGTGGTGCCGGGCACTCACCGATTCCTGGAAGAGCCTGACCCGCAAGTAATCTCTGCATTGCGAGCCGCCGCCGATACCGGTGCACGGATCGCGGCGATGTGCGTCGGGGCCTTCACGCTGGCCGCTGCCGGTCTACTCGACGGCAGGCGCGCCACCACCCATTGGCAGTTCGCCGGTGAGTTAGCGCGGCGGTACCCCGACATCGACGTCGACGCCAATGTGCTTTTCGTCGATGAGGGCGCCGTACTGACGTCGGCGGGGGTGGCATCGGGCTTGGACTTGTGTCTGCACCTGATCCGCCAGCACGCCGGCCCCGACTTGGCAGGGCGAACCGCGCGGCGGGTCGTGATACCTGCGTGGCGCGATGGTGGCCAGGCGCAGTACATCGAGCACGCTGGGCCAACCGACGCCAACCATCCCTTGCAGCCGACGATCGACTGGATGGAACAGAACGCGCTCGGCCCGCTCGACCTGCGGGCCATCGCAAGCCACGCATCGGTCAGCGTGCGGACGCTCAACCGCCAATTCCGTGAGCACTTCGGCACCACCCCGTTGGGATTGCTCGCCAGGATGCGCATCGACCGAGCGCGGCGGCTGTTGGAATCCTCCGGGCTGACCGTCGACCGGGTAGCCGAGCAGTCCGGGTTTGGCTCATACGCCTCGCTGCGTTATCACTTTGTCCGCACGGTCGGAGTGTCGCCACAGAAATACCGGCAGAGCTACGCCGCACGGAATTGACGCTTCGGTGCGGAGGTCCTGCGCATTTCCGATGGCCAAAACTGCACATCAGGTGGCTGTTTGCTTACTGGTGCACCGGCCCGATGCGCGTGAAGGCTGTCGGAGATGAAGTTCCAGAATATGAGTCCATTGCATCCACGTCTGGCGCGTCTACGTCTCCGCCGGACTTCCGGAATCCGCGCTCGCGATCGAACACCTGGCGACTTTCTGACACTCCACCCCAGGCACAAGGTCTCATGAACGAGATCCAGCCGCTGCTGCAGCCGTACCGGATGGGTGAGTTCGACCTCGCCAACCGCGTCGTCATGGCACCGCTGACACGTTGCCGCGCAACGAATCCCGACCTTTTGCCGACGGAACTGCATGTCGAGTACTACGCCCAGCGTGCCTCAGCCGGATTGATCGTCACCGAAGGCACCTGGATCAGTCGCGATGCCGTCGGTTGGCACGATGTCCCTGGATTGTTCACAGACGCCCAGGTGCGCGCATGGTCGGCGGTCACCGAGGCCGTGCACCGCCGGGGAGGGCTGATCTTCGTGCAGCTGTGGCACACTGGCTCGTCGTCACATCCCGACTTCTTCTCCGGTACAGCACCATTGGCGCCGTCCGCCGTCAACCCCGGAGTGAGTTCACCCACGCCATCGGGCAACAAGCCAACCGTGACTCCGAGGGCCATGACCCGTGACGACATTCGCACCACGATCAACGACTACGCCGCCGCGGCTGCCAACGCGATGCGTGCCGGTTTCGACGGCGTGCAATTGCAGGCGGGATTCAACTATCTGATCAGCCAGTTCCTCAACCCCCGTACCAATGTGCGGACCGACAGCTACGGCGGGTCGATCGAAAACCGGGCACGTCTGCTGTTCGACGTGCTCGACGCCGTCGGCGAGCGTATCGACATCGGAAGGGTGGGCGTCAAAGCCGGTCCGGCGTGGGGTGAGCGTGGTGAGTTCGTCTCGACCAGTGACACATTGGCCACCTCCGAGTACGTGGTCGACCGGCTCAACGATTACCCGTTGGCGCACTGGTTATTGATGGGCGCGATGGCCGATCTCAGCGGTGGCCCGCTAGCGGGACTCCAGGGCGACGGCATGTTCAGCCACTTCCGGCCCCGCTACCGTGGCACCCTCGTCTCCAATGTCGGGATGACCCGCGAACGGGGAAACCAGCTCATCGGCGACGGGCTTGCCGATCTCGTCGCATTCGGCGAAACATTCATCGCCAACCCCGACCTGCCGGCACGCATTGCCGCTCTCGCGCCGATAGAACGATCCGACCGCGCCCTGCATTACACACCGGGTCACCACGGATACACCGACTATCCGCCCTACCAGCCATAAAGGGAGGATTCGTGGACGACTTCACCCAGCCGCCGCATAGCCCACGCGTCAACAGACGCAAAAGGCCCGACACCGCGTGTTCGGGGCCGTTTGTGTCTGCTCGCGCTAGTCCGCGGGCTGCGATTTCCGCCCTCACCGGCGCATTAAGTTAGTGGGTCTATCCTCGCGGGCATGACTGCTCCAGTAGATCCCAATCGCTTCGAAGAGATGTACCGCGACGAGCGGACGACGCACGGATTACCCGCCGCAACGCCGTGGGACATCGGCGGCCCGCAACCGGTGGTTCAGCAGCTCGTCGCGCTGGGCGCGATCAAGGGCGAGGTGCTCGACCCTGGCACCGGGCCGGGTCACCATGCAATCCATTACGCGTCAAAAGGCTTGTCCGCCACCGGCATCGACGCCTCGCCCGCCGCCATCGAGCGTGCCAGGCAGAACGCGCAGAAGGCCGGGGTGTCGGTGGACTTCCAGGTGGCAGACGCGACCAAGCTGGAGGGACTTGACGGCAGGTTCGACACCGTCGTCGACTGCGCCTTCTACCACGTTTTCAGCACCGAGCCCGACCTGCAGAAGTCGTATGCGCGGGCGCTGCATCGCGCCACGAAGACCGGCGCGCGGCTGTACATGTTCGAGTTCGGCGCGCACAGCGTGAACGGCTTCAAGATGCCGCGCTCCCTCTCGGAGGATGATTTCCGCGAGGTGTTTCCGGCCGCCGGCTGGGAGATCACCTACCTGGGGCCAACCACGTACCAGGGGAACGTCAGCATCGAGACCTTCGAGATGATGGCGGCTCGCAACCCGGACATGGCCGACGAGATGAACCCGCTGCTGGAACGGCTGCGGGTCATCGAACCGTGGCTCATCGACGGCCGTGTACACATGCCGTTCTGGGAGGTCCACGCCCGCCGCGTCGACTAGAAAATCGCTCGGCGCAGAGTTCAGGACTCGGCAGGCACCAGACGTAGCGAGATCGAGTTGATGCAGTAGCGCTGGTCTGTCGGCGTCGGGTAGCCCTCGCCCTCGAAGACGTGGCCGAGGTGGCTGTGGCAGTTGGCGCACAGCACCTCGACACGGTGCGTGCCCATCGAGTCGTCGCTCCGCAGGATCACCGCATCGGAGTTGGCCGGGTCGAAGAAAGACGGCCAGCCGCAATGGGATTCGAACTTCTCGCTGCTGCGGAACAATTCCGCACCGCAGGCGCGGCACGCATACACGCCCTCGGTCTTGGTGTCGGTGTACTCGCCGGTGAACGGCCGCTCGGTGCCGGCCTGCCGCAACACCGCGAACTCCTCGGGGTTGAGCTTCTTGCGCCACTCGTCGTCGGTGAGTTGCACCTTGGGAGCTGGAGTCGTCATGCGTCCACGCTAGCGCGCTGCTTCATCCACGGCGGATCGATGCCGTCGTCCAGTCGGTCGTCGGCTTTGGCGTCGAGGTAGCGGAAGTAGAGCACGCAGAACACGACGATGAGCATCAGGGACCAGCCGTAGGTGAACCTCATGTACTCCAGGAAGCGCCCCGTCGTCGGCCAGTGTCCGAGCAGCCACCGGTCGGCACTCATGAACCCGTAGATCGCCAGCCACGCCGGCCAGTTGCGGATCACCGAGTTCGGCAGCACCACCGTCATCAAGAACGGAAACAGCATCATCGAGTAGTAGCCCTGGCCCAGCGACTGCACCAGACACGACGCGATCAGCAGCACACCCGACGATGTCGCCATCCAGAACAGCGGATCGCGGGTGCGGTAATAGCGATACAAGAGCCACAAGCTGCCGACCGCCAACGCCAGAAACGCGATGCGCAGCAACAGGATCAGCCACATCGGCAGGCCGTAGTACACCCCGTTGCCCTGGATCGAGCTGTTGAAGTAGTCGCGGATGGAGAAGATGTAGGGCAGCGTTCGGGTGACCCAGTTCATCGGATCGCTCACCCGGAACCGCGCCACCGGGCTGAATACTGCGGCCAAGTTGAACACCATCGGCACGGCGACGGCAGTGATCAGGGGCCGCCACTGACGGTTCAGCAGCGGCAGCAAGAGCAGCGGCCCCAGAAGCGGTTTGACCACCAGCGACAGCCCGATGGCCACGCCCGCCCACCACTGATGTTTGACGTTGCCGTCGAGCAGCCAGCGGAAGAACAACACCTCCAGCAGCAGGATGCAGCCATTGATGTTGCCGAAAACCAGTGTGTTGACCACGCTTTCAGTGCAGAACATCGCGACGAGCAGAGCGGGCAGAGCCACCGACGTCCACGAGAACTTGAACAGCTTCACCAACAGGAAAGCCGCGATGACGATGGCGATCGTGTTGATGGTGATGAACCAGTACCGCGACGCGTCGACGGGAAGGTAGCCAAACGGCGCCATCAGCAGCGTGCCGCCAGGCGGATACAGATAGTGCGGGTCCACCTGGTCGAAGTGCTCGTTGTAGATATCCCAGCCGTGCTTGAGGTTTATCACCGCGCGGTACACCGGACCGTAGTCGTCGGTGATGTAGCCATTGGTGGCCAGGACATAACTGCGATGGATGATGAGCAGGATCGCGATCGGCCAGAGGATGGATCGCATCACAGTGGCCACGCTTGGGGGAGAGGTGCGCGGCGCGAACGCCTTCAGCAGGCCGGTTCGGATGGAGTCAGGAGCCGCCACCAGCGCACCGTACACCGACCGCCCAGGAACCCGGTGTCAGGCCGGGCAGAACGTGTCGGTCGCGGGCAGGTTGCCGCTTTCCAGGTAGCCGATGACCGGCGGCAGCGCACACGCCGAATAGATGGTGGCGCCGTGTCCGATGCCCTGCCACATCGCCCGCTTGCTGGTGGTGCCCGCGTTGATCACGGTCGCGGCGACCGCTGCGACACCCTCGTTGCCGACGATCGGGTCGTTCTGCACGCCGAGCAGCATCACCGGGATCTTCAGGTTCTTGGGGTCCTGCGGCGCCGTTCCGCTCGGCCAGTTCAGGCACTTGACCAGGTTGAGCGCGCCGACGGCGCCGAACTGCGGATAGAGCTTGCCCCAGGCCACCACCAGCTCGCGGACCCGGTCGGGCGTCGGCCGGTTCAGCGAGTCGCTGCAGCTGTTGACGAACTGACCGTCGGTCTGACGCAGCGAGTCGGCGGCCGTGATGAGGTTGGTCATCTGGTTGGAGTTGCCGGAGCGGGCCGCGGCGACGGCCGCCGCGAGGTCGTTTCCGGCGTTGACCCGGTCGCCACGGGGATAGGCCAGTGCGGTGGTGATCGCGCCGACGACCGCCGCCACCGAGGCGCCGCCGGGTCCGTTGCTGTTCCGCGCGGCGGCCAGCAGGGAGTCGATCGCGCCCTTCGGGTCGGGCGCCAGCGGGCAATTGGTGGCGACGCACTGTGCGGACCAGGCGTCCAGCGCGGCCTGTTCGCCCTTGACGCGTTGCTCCATCGCGGCCTCGGCGGCGATGCCCAGCGGCAGCGGGGAGTCGAGCACAAGCCGCGCCACCTTGTTGGGGTGCGATCCGGCGTAGGCGAGCGCGACCTGGGCGCCGTTGCCAATGCCGAGCAGCGCGATGGTGGGCACGTCCCAGGTGCTGCGCAACCGTTCGATGTCCTCGGCGGCGTGGCCGTTGTCGTAGGCCGAGTCGCCAGGCGCGATGGTGTCGGTGCAGCTGGTGGTGGCGGTCTGCGTGATGTCGCCGAGGTTCGCGACGGGGTCGTCGCCGGACTGGAACTGCGCCTGGTCGAACATCTCCTGGCGGTCGAACAGATCGCGGCAGTCGAGCGCGCCCGACATCCCTGTGCCGCGACGGTCGACCGCCACGATCGGATGTGTCTTCAGGACGTCGGCGCCCGCGCGTGACAGCCACACCGGCAGCTGCGTCGACGACGGCAGATCAGATCCGGTGGTCATCACGAGCGGCCCGGCATCCTCAGGAGTCTGCGGTCCCTTGGCCCGGACCACGCCGATGCTCACGGTTCCGGTGGCGCCGTTGATCGGATCGAGATCCGCGTCGTAGCTGGCGCAGTCAAGCGTGACGCCGGGCAGCGGCTGCACGGCGGCGTCGCTGAACACCCGCGAGGTGCAGTCCCGCCAGGACAGGTCGTTCTTGGGCGCCTCGATCGGCGGCGGGCCGGTCGGCGGTTTGGTGGTCTGCGGCGCACCCTGAGGCCCCGCGCCGGAGTCGGTGGCGTAGCGCGGGTTGGCGGCAAGGCCGGGCGCGCAGGCAGCGACGAACGCCAAGACGGTTGCCAGGCTCAGGGCCCTGACGAGCTGACGACGCCGACGCATGCCGACCACGGTACCGATTGCTTGCTAGTCGGCCCGCACGTAGCGGGTGTACAGGTACCCGTCGTCGTC
>Ga0075364_10001102_pt1 | contig 14439 bp, 12 predicted proteins | sample EndMetdeltDD1764_FD_71517 | JGI IMG/M metagenome (GOLD analysis project Ga0075364, IMG submission 71517) | Populus endosphere microbial communities from Tennessee, USA - Endosphere MetaG P. deltoides DD176-4 | ecosystem: Host-associated > Plants > Roots > Endosphere | place: USA: Tennessee... | reverse complement strand
GGGCTTTTCCGAGCCGGAAGCGGGCTCGGATTTGGCGTCGCTGCGCACCACCGCGGTCCGCGACGGCGACAGCTACGTCGTCAACGGGCAGAAGACCTGGACGACGCTCGGGCAGTATGCGGACTGGATCTTCTGCCTGGTGCGCACCGACCCGCAGGCGCCCAAGCGTCAGGCCGGTATCTCGTTTCTGCTGATCGACATGGACACGCCGGGCATCACACTGCGGCCGATCAAGCTGATCGACGGCGGCGTCGAAGTCAACGAGGTGTTCTTCTCCGATGTCCGCGTGCCCGCCGATCAGCTTGTCGGACAAGAGAATCAGGGCTGGACGTACGCGAAGTTCCTGCTGGGCAACGAACGCACCGGCATCGCGCAGGTGGGCCGCACCAAAGTGCGTCTCGCCGAGGTAAAGCGGCACGCCACGGAGAACGGGTTGCTGAACGATCCGCTGTTCGCGGCGCGGCTGGCCGAGGCCGAAAACGAGTTGCTGGCACTGGAACTCACGCAGGCGCGGGTGGTGTCCAGCTCCACGGGCGGCAAACCCAACCCGGCATCGTCGGTGCTCAAACTGCGCGGCAGCCAACTCCAGCAGATTTCCACCGAGCTTTTCGTCGAGGTGGCCGGGCCCGACGCGCTGCCGATGGGCGGTGACGGGATCGCATCACCGGAATGGGCGCAAACCAGCGCGCCGCACTACCTCAACTACCGCAAGACGTCTATCTACGGCGGCAGCAACGAAGTTCAGCGCAACATCATCGCGTCCACCATTCTCGGATTGTGAGGCAGTCATGGACTTTCAGTTGAGCGAAGAGCAGGCCCTGCTCCGCGACACCACCAAAGAGTTGCTGGCGCGCACCTACGACCCGGAAAGCCGCAACAAGATCATCGCCACCGATCTCGGCTGGAGCCGCGACGTCTGGAGTCAACTGGCCGACACCGGGATTCTGAGTCTCGGGTTCGACCCGGACGAGGCCGGCCAGATCGAAATCATGGTCGTGCTCACCGAAGTCGGCCGGCGATTGGCACCCGAACCCATCGTCCACGCGGCACTGGCACCGGGCGCGCTGATCGCCGAGCTGGGCACCGATGCACAGCGGGAATTGCTGGACGAGGTGGGGGCGGGCCAACGGCTGCTGGCGTTCGCCCACTCGGAGCCCGGCCAGCGCAGGCCCACCACCGATGTCTCCACTACGGCTGTGCGGCAAGGTGATTCGTGGGTGCTTAGCGGACGCAAGAACCCGGTGCTCGCCGGCGATTGCGCCGACACGCTGGTGGTCAGCGCCGCGTTGCCCGACGGCGGCACCGGTGTGTTCGTGGTCGACGCCGAGGCGGTAAAGCGGCAACCGTACCCGACGTTCGACGGGCAGCGCGGCGCACAGGTCGACCTGGATCAGACGCCCGGCGAACCGCTCGGCGCAGCGGTCGACGCCTCCCCCGCCATCCGGAACACGATCGTTCGCATCCAGTCGGCGCTGTGTTCCGAGGCCCTCGGCGCGATGGAGGAAGCGCTGCGGCTGACCACCGATTACCTCAAGACGCGCAAGCAATTCGGCGTCACACTCAACAAATTCCAGGCGCTCACCCAGCGTGCCGCCGACATGTATGTGTCGCTGGAAATGGCCCGCAGCATGCACCTCTATGCCGCGATGTCGATCGCCGACGGAAACCTTGACCCGGTGATCGCGTCGCGGGCCAAGCTGCAGATAGGCCGGTCGGGCCGGCACATCGCGCAGGAGGCCATCCAGCTGCACGGCGGCATCGGGATGACGGCGGAGTATCCGGTCGGCCACTATGCGGCCCGGCTCACCGCGATCGAGCACACCCTCGGCTCTACCCAGGACCACCTGCAGGTCCTCATCGACCACGTCGCCGACTACGACTTGGCCAGGCTCTAGCCCGAATTGGGAAGAAACCGCACCAGATGAGTGCCCAACAGCGGCGGCCCCCAAGGCGTCCGGTCGATCAACGCGCCGCGCTCCGCGGTGTTCCGATACTTGCCGGGCTCGACGACGAACAACTCGGTCAGCTCTCCACCGCCGCCGAGCGCCAGCACGTCCCCGCCAACGAATGGCTCTTTCGGTTCGGCGACCCGTCGGACGCCATCTACATGATTGCCTCGGGGCGCTTCGCGATTGTCGGTGCCGACGGGCAGGTGTTTCGCGAGATGGCGTCCGGGGACTCGATCGGCGAGCTGGGCGTGATCGCCGGGGCCCCTCGCTCGGCTGGAGTGCGGGCCGTTCGGGACGGCGTGGTGTGGCGGATCGCCGCCGAGGTGTTCGCCGAGGTGCTCGCGACGACCCCGCAGGTCCAAGCGGTGATGCTGCGCGCGCTGGCCAGCATGCTTCAAGGGTCGCGATCCGCGAGCGCCTCCCAGCGTCCGCGGGTCGTCGGCGTGCTATCCACCGGGGACGCCGCAGCCGCCCAGGTCGTCGACACGATCGCGACGCGACTCGGCTCCCACGGCCGCACCGACGTGCTCGCTCCGCCCGTCGACGCCACCGCCACGGTCGCGAACTACGGCGAGTTCGTGGAGGCATTCAGCGAAACCCTCGATCGGGCCGAGCGAAGCAACGATTGGGTGCTGGTGGTCGCCGACCGAGGCTCGGGCGACCTGTGGCGACGATACGTTGCCGCGCAGTGCGACCGGCTCATCTTCCTTGCGGCTCAACAACATCCACCGGAAGACCTCGAACCCGTTGCCGCCCACGGGCGGCCGGTCCACCTGATCACATGCGTGGCGGAACCCGACCCGAGTTGGTGGGACCTACTGCAGCCGGTCTCGCATCACCACGCCGACGACGATGGCCTCGGCGCCATGGCGCGCAGGATCGCCGGTCGATCCCTGGGTCTGGTGCTGGGCGGCGGCGGCGCCAGGGGGCTGGCGCATTTCGGTGTCTACGAAGAGCTCACCCGGGCGGGCGTCGTCATCGATCGGTTCGGCGGAACGAGCGCGGGGGCCATCGCTTCGGCAGCCTTCGCGCAGGGCATGAGCGCCGAGGAGGCGATCGCCGCGGCACGCGAGTACATCGCGAAGGAAAACCCGCTCGGCGACTACACGCTGCCCGCGGTGGCGTTCACCCGCGGCGGACGCATCGATCGTCTGGTGGAGCGCTTTTTCGGCAAGACCCTGATCGAGCACCTGCCCAAAGGGTTCTACTCCGTGTCCGCGGACATGATCTCCGGCGGCCAGATCATCCACCGACGGGGTGCCCTGTCGGTCGCCGTGCGCGCATCGATCTCGATCCCCGGCCTCATTCCGCCGCTACAACAGGGCGATCGGATGCTCGTCGACGGCGGGCTGTTGAACAATCTGCCCGCCGACGTGATGTGCGCGGACCCGGACGGCGAGGTCATCTGCGTCGACATGCGTCGAAAGTTCGTGCCATCCAAGGGCTTTGGCCCGCTGCCGGCAATCGTTCCACTTCCCGGGGTGGTCCGGCGGATCCTGACCGGCTCGGATGTCGCCCTGCCACCGCTGCAGGAGACCCTGCTACGCACCGTTGAGCTTGCCTCTTCCAGCGGGAAGTTCCGCGAGCTCCCCCGAATTGCGGCCATCATCGCGCCGGACGTCACGCCGATCGGTCCGCTGGAATTCAAGAGGCTTGATGCCGCCCTGGACGCCGGGCGGGTCGCCACCCGAGCTGCCCTTCAGGAATATCCGGCGCTCGTTCCCTGACGGACGATGGTCGCGGTGAACACCGAGCGGCTAGGTTATTAAGCGTGGACGCCGACCGGCGGGACGAGCCGCAGGCCCACCTCATCATGCGCGCCGAGGACGGTGCGCACCTCGTGCCGATTTTCGATCAGCTCTTCGTCGGCCGCGAGTGCGCGGGCATCGCCGAACAGCGCCGGCTGGTTATCGACGATCCGGGCATCTCCCGCAACCACCTCGAGATCCGCTTGGACCCGACCAGCGACCAAGCCTTCATCATCGACACCAGCACCAACGGGACGTTGCTCAACGGCGCGCGGCTCGACCGCGCCGTGCTGGTGCCCATCCGGCCCAACGACCAGATCCGCATCGGCGACGTCGCGCTGCGGTTCCGGTCGGACCGGTTCAACGCCGTCGGGGCGACGGGCACGGATTTCACCGAGACGCGAATCGTCGAGGAGATGATGGTGCTGGTGGTCGGGGACATCACCAACTACTCCACGATCTCCGAAGACACCGACAACAAGGTGATCGCCGAGAGCCTGAACCGCCTTTGGCGCGAATTGGGCCACGTGCTGCGCGCCCACCATGGCACGCTCAACCACTACGCCGGCGACGCGCTGTACGCGGTCTGGGCGCTACGCACACTGCCCAACGCCAACGAGCTCGCGATCGACTTCGCGCTCGCCGCGAACCAGAAGGTCGAGGAACTCGCCCCCGCGCTCCCGCTGCGTGACCCGGACGGCCATCCGATCCGCATGGGCTGGGCCGTGGTCCAGGGCAAGGCCGCGATCGCCGCCATGACAAGGACGGTCGAGGCGGTGATCGGCGACGCGACCAACGTCGCGTTCCGGTTGGCCGGCATTGCCGGACGCAGTGGGCGTGCCGCGGTGATGGTGACCGGTGCCGTGCACGCTTTCGTCGAGACGCAATACGTCTGGGGTCCCGCCGAACAGGTCGAGATCAAGGGCCGCAGGGGCACGCAGACGGTTTATCCGGTCATGGCACGTTCGTAGCCGATCGCAGGGTGTCAGGTGAGAGTCCTTGGCGCGCAACCGGTTCGCCGCGCCCGACAAGAACCTCCCGACGGTGGCACACACCCGCGTCGGCGTGCGGCTGAATATTGGCGCAATAATGACTCCCGTCACACCGGCGCAAAGGAGCACCCAATGAGCGAAACCAGCACAGGCCGTCCGCTGCGTGTGATCCAGTGGACCACCGGAAACATCGGGCGGCGATCGCTGCACGCCATCATCGGCCGGCCCGACATGGAACTCGTCGGCGTGTATGCCCACGGCGAGGACAAGGTCGGCGTTGACGCCGCCGATCTGGCCGGCTGGCCCGAGCCCACCGGCGTACAGGCGACCAACGACGTCGACGCGCTGCTCGCGCTCGGTGCCGACGCCTGTTGCTATAACCCGTTGTGGCCCAACATCGACGAACTGGTGCGCCTGCTGGAATCGGGGGTCAACGTGTGCTCCAGCGCGGCCTGGATCACCGGCGGCAAGCAGACACCCCAGGACCGCGAGCGCATCAAAGCCGCCTGCGAAAGCGGCGGCGCCACGATCTTCGGCAGCGGCGCACACCCCGGGATGACGAACATGGTCGGCATGGTGCTGAGCGGCTCCTGCGAGCGCGTCGACGAGATCCGCATCACCGAATCGGTGGACTGCTCGACCTACGAATCGGCGGAAACCCAAACGGCGATGGGATTCTCGCAAGACCCCGACACCCCCGGGCTGGCCGACAGCGTGCGACGCGAAAGTGAGGTTTTCGCGGAGTCGGCGGCGATGATGGCCGACGCGATCGGGGCGAGGCTGGACCGGATGACCTTCGACGTCACCTTCACCGCGGCCACCGGAGACTCTGATCTGGGCTTCATGAAGATCCCCGCCGGAACCGTCGGCGGCGTCTGCGGATATCACCGCGGCTGGGCGGGTGATCGCAACGTCGTCAGCGTCGGATTCAACTGGGTGATGGGCGATCACGTGGCGCCGCCCAAACCGCTCGAGCACGGCCACGTCATCCAGGTGTTCGGGCTACCCAACATGCGCACGGTCCTGCACTGCCTGCCGCCGAAGGATTGGACGGAGCCCGGGTTCATGGGCCTGGGCATGATCTACACCGCGATGCCGGTCACCAACGCGGTCCCCGCGGTGGTGGCCGCCAAACCCGGAATCGTGACGCTTGCCGATTTGCCGCCGGTCACCGGGCGGGTGGCGCACTAGACCCCCGAGGAACGCTTCCGTGCACTACGGTTTAACATACTTAGCCGAGCAAAGATTCTGTATTACCTGCGACGACGGGGGAAGCTAGCTCTTCGATAGCGCGTTACATACCAGGATCGGGGCCAGGCCCGAGGCCAGGATCGGGCGAGGGAAGGCGGTGACGATGAGGACCATCCCGATCGCGGGTCCCGTTTCCCGCTGGGCCAGACGAGCATGGATACCCCTGGTGCTGGTCGTCGTGCTCGCCGTCTCGGCTCTCGTCGTGTCGCGGCTGCACAAGATCTTCGGTTCGCAGGACCTCAATGCGAACGCCGGCGCCGGGATCGAGATCGTCCAGTTCAACCCGAAGGTCGTCGTCTATGAGATCTCGGGTCCACCCGGAACCACCGCGAACATCAACTACTGGGACGAGAACGCCAACACGCACCAGGTCAACGCGGCCCCCCTGCCGTGGTCGTTCACGATCTCGACGACACTCCCCTCGGTCAGCGCGAACATCATGGCGCAAGGCGACAGCGATCATATCCGGTGCCGGATCACCGTGGACGGCGTCGTGCGGGAAGAGAAACACGCCGACGGCCGCAATGCCCAGACCTTCTGCCTGGTGAAGTCCGCATGACCGACATCAACAGCAAGAGCCGGCTAAGCGCCGAGGACGCCGACGACACCGGGCCGATTGTCACCCAGAGCACCAAGCGCGCCGATCGGGGCCATCGGCCCGTCATCCCGCACATGATCCGCTGGTTCGCGGTGCCGATCATCCTGGGTTGGGTGTTCATCACGGTGCTGGTGAACGTCGTCGTCCCGACCCTGGAGGTCGTCGGCGAGCAGCACTCGGCGCCGATGGCCCCGCTCGACGCGCCGTCGATGAAGGCGATGATGCGGCTGGGTAGCAACTTCCACGAATTCGATTCCAACGCCACGGTCATGATCGTCCTGGAGGGTCAGCAAGCCCTCGGCGACGATGCACATCGCTACTACGACAACGTGATTCGCGAGCTGCGCCAGGATCCGATGCACATCCAGCACATCCAGGACTTCTGGGGCGATCGCCTGACGGCCGCCGGAGCGCAAAGCGCCGACGCCAAGGGCGCCTACGTGATGTTAAACCTCGCCGGCAACCAGGGTACGACGCTGGCGAACGACTCCGTCGAGGCCGTCCGCAAGGTGCTCGAGCGCAACCACCCGCCGTCCGGGGTGAAGGCCTACGTCACCGGTCCCGCGGCGCTGTCCGACGACATGCACATCATCGGCAACGCCAGCCTGGCCAAGATCACACTGTTCACCCTGGGCGCCATCGCGATCATGTTGCTGCTGGTCTACCGCTCCATCGTCACGACGCTGATCCAGCTGTTCATGACCTTCGTCGCACTGGCATGTTCACGCGGAGTGGTCGCGGTTCTCGCGTATAACAACGCATTCGGGCTCACCACGTTCGCCGCCAACATCCTCACGATGCTGGCGATCGCGGCCGGAACGGACTACGGCATCTTTCTCGTGGGCCGCTATCAGGAGGCACGGCAGGCAGGCGAGGACCGAGAAACGGCCTACTACACCACATTTCGCGGCGTAGCCCCGGTGGTCCTGGGGTCCGGCCTCACCATCGCGGGGGCGACCTACTGCCTGAGCTTCGCCCGGCTGCCGTGGTTCAACACGATGGGCGCACCCGTGGCGATCGGGATGCTGGTTGTGGTGCTGGCCGGCCTCACACTGGGACCGGCCGTCATCTTCGTGGGCAGCAAGTTCGGTCTCTTCGAGCGCAAGCGGGCGGCCAGGGGCCACCAGCTGTGGCGGCGCGTCGGCACCGCTGTGGTGCGCTGGCCGCTGCCGATCCTGGCCGTGAGCTCCGCGATTGTCCTGATCGGCATGATCGCCTTGCCGAGCTACGTGACCAGTTACAACGACCGCTATTACCTGCCGACCTCGGCCCCGTCCAACGTCGGGCAGGCGGCCGCGGACCGGCATTTCTCCCAGGCCCGGATGAACCCGGACATGTTGATGGTCGAGGCCGACCACGACATGCGGAACCCGGCGGACATGCTGGTGCTGGACAAAGTGGCGAAGAACGTGATCCGCGTGGTGGGCATCGCCATGATCCAGGACATCACCAGACCGCTGGGAATTCCCATCCAGCACAGCTCGATTCCGTTCCAGAACAGCATGCAGAGCCAAACGACCATGCAGAACATGGCGTTTTTGAAAGACCGCATGGCCGACATCCTCAGGATGGCCGACTTGCTGCAGGACCAGGTCGACTACACAGAGCGCCTCTACGCGGTGACGAAAGATCTTTCGGCAGCCGCCGACGACAGCGCCAGGACGACGGCCGAAACCTCCGAGATCACCGATGAGCTACGGAACCACCTGGCGGATTTCGACGATTTCTTCCGGCCGATCAGGTCAATGTTCTACTGGGAGAGACACTGCTACGACGTTCCGCTCTGCTGGTCTGTCCACTCGTTGTTCGACTCGCTGGACGGGATCGACCAACTTGCCGAGAAGTTTCACGTCCTCACGGCTGACATCGGCCGCACCGCCTCGGCCACGCACGAGATGCTGGCATTGATCCCGACGATGATTGCGACGCTGAAGACCACCAAGGCCATCACGCTGACGCTCTACCAGACGTTCTCGGCGATGATCAACCAGATGGAGGCCATGAGCGATACGGCGATCGCCATGGGGCAAAGCTTCGACGCGTCGAAGAACGACGACCTCTTCTACCTGCCGCCGGAGGCCTTCGACAATCCGGACTTCCAGACCGGACTGCGCATGTTCCTGTCGCCGGACGGCAAGTCCGCCCGCTTCTTCATCACCCACCAGGGCGATCCGATGACCCCGGACGGGATCTCGCGGGTCGACGCGGAGCGGACCGCCGCGCAGGAAGGCCTGAAGATGTCCTCCCTGTCGGACGCCAAGGTGTTTCTCGGGGGCACCGCCGCGACCTTCAAGGACATGCACGACGGCGCCAAATACGACCTGATGATCGCGGTGGTTTCGGCCCTCACGCTGATCTTCATGATCATGCTGCTGCTCACCCGTAGCGTCGTCGCCGCGCTGGTGATCGTCGGCACCGCGGCCAGCTCGATCGCCGCGTCATTCGGGCTCTCCGTGTTGATCTGGCAGGACCTGTTCGGCATCAAGATTCACTGGATCGTGATGGCGCTATCCGTCATCATCCTGTTGGCCGTCGGATCCGACTACAACCTGCTGCTGGTCTCCCGGTTCAAGGAGGAGATCCACGCCGGCCTCAAGACGGGGATCATCCGGTCGATGGCCGGCACCGGCGGGGTGGTGACGGCCGCGGGCCTGGTGTTCGCCTTCACCATGGCCTCCATGCTCGGCAGCGAGCTGCGGGTGCTGGGCCAGTTCGGGTCCACCGTCTGTATCGGACTGCTGCTCGACACGCTGATCGTGCGCACATTGCTGATGCCGTCGATCGCGACGCTTCTTGGGCGATGGTTCTGGTGGCCGCAAGTCGTGCACCCGCGCGGTGCCGACAACGTCCGGCGGAGCGTGAAGCCAGCTTCACTTTCGGCCTCGACGCCCGCCTAAGCCTCGGGAAGCTCCAGACAGACTGCGACGGCTCCATAGCCGACGTGCACGGCGAGCACCGGCCCCATCGGGGTAACCATCGCCGGTTCACACGCCGGCAGGCGTTGCGCCAGAGCCGTTGCCACCTCCTGCGCGCCCTGCGGGTTGACGACGTGGTGCACCGCGAGGGCGGCGGAACTGTCGCCGACGATCTCGCACACCCGATCGATCATCGTCGCCGTCGCGTGGCTGACGGTGCGAACCCGTTGTGCCAGAACAAGTTTGCCGTCATCGACGCGCAGCAGCGGCTTGAGCGCCAGCGCGGTACCCAGCCAAGCCTTCGCGCCGCCGATTCGTCCGCTGCGGCGCAGGTTGTCCAACCGATGCACCACCACGAACGCGTGCGTGCGCCGCACCGCGGCGCTTGCGGCGCGGACGACGGCGTCCAGGTCGGCGCCCGCGGCCGCGGCGCGCGCGGCGGTCAGGGCGACGAAACCCGTGCCCATCGCGGCCGACTTCGAATCGATCACCCGGATGGTGGGATCGAGGTCGGCCGCGGTCCGCTCGCCGGTGCCGTACGTTCCCGACAACGCCGACGAAATGTGCACCGCGACCACGCCGTCACCGTCGCTGTCCGACAGCGCCTGCTGGTAGGCGTCGGCCAGTTCGGCCGGGGTGGCCGCCGCGGTCGTGGCGTGCAGCTTGTAGACGTCCTCGGAGATCTCGTCCACACCGTCACGCAGATCGACGCCGTCGAGCAGGATGTGCAGCGGAACCTCACGTATCGACCACTTTTCGCGCATATCGGCCGGCAGCCGCGACGACGAGTCGGTCACCACCACGACTGCCATCAGCCGTGCGGTTTCTCGCTCGGCACCCCCGCCTCGGCGAGCGCCTTGAGCATCAGTTCCGCGACCGCCTGGTGTGCTTCGAAATTCCAGTGGATGCCGTCGGGATTGCCGCGCCCGCCCATAACGTGTTCGGCGACAGCGGCTTTGAGATCGACCAACGGAACGTCGTGGCGCTGCGCCCATTCGGTGATCGCGGCGACGGTCCCCGCCCGGCCCTGGTGGGCCTTGCCGTACGTTTCGGCAATGTGCACCGACGGCAGCGAGGCCACGATCGGAATGCCGGGCCTGTTGAAATCGATTGCGCCGCGGGTCTGTTCGAGGTATTCCGCGCTCAGGTGCGGCGGCAGCGCCGCCCGCGCCACCGGCGAAAGCCGCGGCTGCACCCAGGCATAACCGTCGCGGACCCAGCGCCGCAGCCACGGCGGCCGGACGTAGCGGATGAGCTCGCGCACCGCGGTCGGCAGCACGGACGGCAGCGAATCCATCCCGCAGGTTGCGAAGATCACCGCGCCGGCCTTCGGTAGCGCGGCCCACGACCGCGGGTCCTGGGTGGCCGCCCACCACACATCGCGACAAGTCCAGCCGATGCGGCCGATCAGCTCTACGTCCCAATCCAATTGGGCGCCAACAATATTGGGCCAGATGCGCGGATCGTCGGCGGGCAGCCCGCCGGTGGGCCCGTAGTAGGCCAGCGAGTCGGCGAAGATCAACAATACGGGCCTAGAGGACATCGTTGGCGACCTGTGCCGAGGCGTTCCATACGTCAAGACGCCACCGAATGGAGTCCAGCTCGCCGGCAAGGTCGGCGCCCGCGTCATCGGAGTGACCGGACAGCTGCACCCAGCTGGCGTTGCCCATGCCGCCCAAGATCGGCCAATTGGCGACCGGCAGCTTCAGCAGCGCGGCCGACAGCGCCGCGATCAAGCCGCCGTGGGCGACCAGCACCACCGGTCGATCCGGCTCGCCCGCGCCACCCCATTCCGGCTCGCCGGACACCAGCTCGGAAACCACCGGCACCGAGCGGGCGGCCACGTCGACGCGGCTTTCCCCACCGTGCGGCGCCCACCTCGCATCCTCGCGCCACGCCAGTCGCGCGCCCGGGGCCCCGGCGTCGACCTGGGTGTGGGTCAGGCCCTGCCAGTCGCCCAGGTGGGTTTCCCGCAGCCGCTCGTCCACCCGGACCGGCAGCCCGCTGCGCTCCCCCAACGTGACCGCCGTGTCGTACGCGCGATGCAGATCCGAGGACACAATCAGCAGCGGCGGCAGCTTGCTCAGCACCTCGGCGGCCGCGACCGCCTGCGCGCGGCCCAGTTCGGTGAGCGCGCTGTCCAGCTGCCCCTGCATGCGGCTAGCGGCGTTGAAGTCGGTTTGCCCGTGCCGCAACATCACCAGCCGGCGCCGCCTCATTGCGCACCCGCAGACTTCTCGGGAGGCTCGCCCAGGTCCACCGGCACCACCGGGCAGTCACTCCACAGCCGGTCCAGCGCGTAGAAGTTGCGGTCGTCCTGATGCTGGATGTGCACGACGATGTCGCGGTAGTCCAGCAGCGTCCAGCGGCCCTCCCGGGCACCCTCGCGGCGCGCCGGCCGGTAGCCCGCCTTGCGCATCTTCTCTTCGACCTCGTCGACGATGGCGTTGACCTGCCGCTCGTTGGACGCCGAGGCGATGACGAAGCAGTCCGTGATGACCAGTTGCCCGGAGACGTCGATGACGACGACGTCGTTGGCGAGCTTGGCGGCGGCCGCCCCGGCGGCCACCGTCGCCATGTCGATTGCCTCCTGGGTGGCGCTCATGTGTTGTTCCCCGCGGACAAGCTGGTCGTTGACCGCGCTCCTTCTACCCGTGGTCCGCGGTACAGGCGGCGCTTGGAGACGTACTGCACGACGCCGTCGGGCATCAGATACCACAACGGGCGGCGCTGCTCGGCGCGCTGACGGCAGTCGGTCGACGAGATCGCCAGCGCCGGGATCTCGACCAGGGTCAACGCATCCTTCGCCAGCTCGCCCAACACCTCGGTGATGTGCTCGTGATGCAGCTCGTAGCCGGGCCGGCTGACCCCGATGAAGCGCGCCAACGCGAACAGCTCCTCCCAGCCCTGCCAGGACAAGATGGAGGCCAGCGCGTCGGCGCCGGTGATGAAGAACAGCTCGGAGTTGGGATTGCGGGTGTGCAGATCCCGCAGGGTGTCCTTGGTATAGGTGGGGCCGGCGCGGTCGATGTCGACCCGGCTCACGGAGAAGCGGGGATTGGAGGCCGTCGCGATCACCGTCATCAGGTACCGGTCCTCGGCCGCCGAGACCTCCCGGCTCTTTTGCCATGGCTGGCCGCTGGGCACGAATACCACTTCGTCGAGGTCGAACAGGTCGGCCACCTCACTGGCGGCGACCAGGTGGCCGTAATGGATGGGGTCGAATGTCCCCCCCATCACTCCCAGCCTGCGACGATGCGTTTGCACGATCTGCCAGCTTACTGGAGCGTGCTGCCGAAGTTCGGTCGGGCGACGACTGCCAACCAGCCAAAACGGTACCGTTCAGGCATGCAAACGACATGGGCATTTTGATGGACACCCCGACAACAGCCCCGCCGGTCGTGTAGAAGGTTTCTGTGGAGAATTTGCCGCTCAGCTCAGTCGACCCGGCGCAGCAGGTGAAGGAGGCCATGACCCGGCGGTTCTACAGCCGGTCGGTGGTCAACGGCGAGATCAGGCTGCCCGCCGTCCCGGGCATGATCGACGAGTACGTGAGCATGTGCGACCGCCTCTTTGCAGACGTGGGCAGAAAGTTCAACGACGAGGAACTCACTCACCTGCGCAAGGTGCTCGAGGGCCAAGTGGCGGAGGCGTTTTCGAAGTCCCCCCGTTCCAGCATCCTGATCCAGTACAACGCCCCCCTCGGGTCGACCTTGCACTACGAGGTCCAAGCCAACTGGTGGACGCTGGAGGGCGCCTACGAGAATTGGGTCGCCACCCGCGAACCACCGCTATTCGGCAAGGAGCCCGACGCCCGGGTCTGGGCGCTGGCCAACGAGGCCAAGGATCCCGCCACGCATTGGATCCTCGAGATCGGGGCGGGAACCGGCCGCAACGCCCTGCCCTTGGCGCGACGCGGACACCCGGTGGACGTCGTGGAGCTAACCCCGAAGTTCGCCGAGCAGATTCGAACCGAGGCCGAAAAGGAATCCCTCGACGTGCGCGTCATCGTGCGTGACGTCTTCGCGACCATGGGTGATCTGCGGAGCGACTATCAGCTGATCGTGCTCTCCGAGGTGGTGCCCGATTTCCGCAGCACCCAAGAGTTACGCAGTCTGTGCGAACTCGCCGCGAAGTGCCTGGCTCCCAATGGGCGCTTGGTATTCAACATCTTCCTGGCGAACGCGGGCTACACACCCGACCAGGCCGCTCGTGAGTTCGGGCAGCAGGAGTACACGAGCATCTTCACCCGACACGAGATGTCGGCCGCGGCGGCCGGACTGCCCCTCGAACTCGTCGGCGACGACTCCGTCTACGACTACGAGAAGGAGCACCTGCCCGAAGGCGCCTGGCCGCAAACGAGCTGGTACGCCAATTGGGTCAGCGGCCTTGACGTGTTCCCCGTCGAGCGTGACATGAGCCCGATCGAGTTGCGCTGGCTCGTGTTCCAGAAGCGGCGTTAAGCGCGGATATCAGACCGGCAGCAGTTCGTCGATCACCGCCGCGAGCTGCTTTCCCGACCGGCATTCGTGCATCGTGATCACCTCTTGGTAGCGCGGCACCGCCGAATCGCCGCTGCCCCACAGGTGTTTGGGCTCGGGGTTGAGCCAATGCGCGTGCCGGCTGGCGTTCACCATGTCGGCCAGCAGGTCGGTCTCCGGATTGCGGTAGTTGGTGCGCCCGTCGCCGAGCACCAGCAGCGAGCTGCGCGGCGACAGCACGTTCGGGAAGGCCTGCAGGAACGAGACGAACGCGTTGCCGTAGTCGGAATGCCCGTCGCGGTTGTACACACCGGACTCGCGGGTGATCCGCTGGATCGCTACGGCCAGGTCGGCCTCGGGCCCGAACATGTGGGTCACCTCGTCGGTGGTGTCGATGAAGGCGAACACGCGGACGCGCGAAAACTGTTGGCGCAGAGCATGTACCAACAGCAGGGTGAAATGGCTGAACCCGGCGACCGAACCGGACACGTCGCACAGCACCACC
>Ga0075364_10001101_pt1 | contig 14440 bp, 13 predicted proteins | sample EndMetdeltDD1764_FD_71517 | JGI IMG/M metagenome (GOLD analysis project Ga0075364, IMG submission 71517) | Populus endosphere microbial communities from Tennessee, USA - Endosphere MetaG P. deltoides DD176-4 | ecosystem: Host-associated > Plants > Roots > Endosphere | place: USA: Tennessee... | reverse complement strand
ACTTCGTCAGTGATGTTGAAAGTATCGTTGATCTTCTTCACACCAGCGGCTGGAATTTGCAGTTCGTAGTAGACGTAGACGGCAAATTCTTGCTTGTTAATTGGGTAAGCCAGTTTGCGCTTGCCCCAATTGTCTTGCTTGGTGATCTTGCCACCGTTTTCGGTGATGATCTGCTCAATTTTCTTGAGCGGTTTGTCCAGATCAATTTCCAGATCTGGGTGCACGAGTACTGTAAGCTCGTAATCCTTCATAAGTCTCCTTCCATTGGAAACCCGCTCTCGCGGATTGTGTCACCGACTCGTGACACTGAAGTTTAGTTATTAACAGAGATAATTGTACTATATTTTTTGCTTAAGGTCAAAGATCAACCATATCCCATGCGGTGCTGTAAAAGTAATGTAGTAAAATAGTCATAAGTGGTATTTTCACCATAATTTGGGCATATTTGAGGTGGGCAGAATGCAAAAGGCGAGAGTTTTCTTTAAACCGAATCTCGACCAACTCGTTGGCACGCTTTTACTCGTGGTGATTGGTATCTACATTGCCGCCTATGGCTTTATGCAACTGGGTGGCTTTGCCTTTGAATCCTTTGGGCTGGGTTACATGATAATTGTAGTGCCTATATGGTTAATCGACGGACTCAAATCATCTTTCGAAGCACTCCTGCCGAGTGAATACCGTCATGCCACCGAAGATACTAGCAAAATCACGGCCATTGTGGCGTGCAAAGATGGCGAAGGAGTACTCGGGCAAACACTGCAGAGTCTTAAACGCAAACTTCCTGCCCAGCAGATTATCGTGGCCTCCAATGGTTCGACCGATCGTACATGCGAAATTGCCCGGGAATACGGGGTATATTATATGAACATCGAGCAGCCGCTCGGCAAAGTACGAGCCATTAACCGTGCGCTTCCTTTTGTGAAAACACCCTATGTGCTTATTCTGGATGACGATACGCTACTCTCTGGCGCCTCACTCCCCACTGGATTACTCGACGAAGGCTATGATGCCGTGGCTTTCCGTGTCTTTGTAAAGCGCACGACGTGGGTTTCTTGTTTGCAGATGCATGAATACCGCAAAAGCTCTGACATTGGCAAGCGAGCGCACAATAAGCAAGCCTCGGTGGAAAATATCTCGGGAGCGATTGGCTTATTCAAGCTCCAGGAGCTCAAACGACAAATCAAACTACATACTGGCGAGTTTTCTGGCGAAGATTTACAGCGTACCCTTTTGATCCACCTCGCTTCCAACACCAAAGGAGTGGTTTTGGCCCGCTCCATAGTAATTACTGTTGCGCCAGCGACAGTAGTACAACTCTTCCGACAACGTATTTTTGGCTGGTATCCGGGATTGTACGCCAATTTTGGCAACTATTACCGCCTTGTGCGCAACAAAAAAGCGCCCCGAGCGCTGCGAATGGATGCCTTTTATAATATTGTGTTTGTGATGTTTATGGATGGGATCCGACTGTTAAGTCTACCAATTATGATCTTCTACCCCTGGTACTTCGCCGTGATGTATATAGCCTATACTGCTCTGGAATTTGTACAATATGTTCGCAGCGGCCGCGTTGAACCATTATGGGTCATCTTGGTATATCCCTTTTATGGTATCTTCGGCCTACTTACCCGCGTGATTGCCTTTGCGGTATTTGTGTATCGCCGTTTAGCCGTTCGGCTCGAGAAACTCCCCTACCTCGATGACTATCGCCAAGCCCGTCCCCGCACTAAATTGGCCAGTATTATGATCACCGTCTTATTCTTTTCTGCCTTTTTAGTGTTGAATGTAATTTTTAACTATTCAGTACTATTCACTAATTTTCACCTGGCAGCTCGATAGCTATAAGAGATAGCTGCTATCATTTTGGAGCCATTCTTGTAATTTTTGTTTAGTTTCCCGACGGGGCACTACATCCCTGGTATCTTCGAATCGGGCGGCAAGTTCTGCCATGAGTTCTAGCTGTCGCTCTTTATCTGTAATTTCCGTTCTACGCCACTGACCCTTATCCCAGTCTTCAGCATAGATTGCCGAATGAGGCTCCCCGACCTTAGAAGCAGTAAACACAAAACGACCCTCACCCATATGGCTACCCTGTCGAGTCATACCAATTGCGACATGACTCGCTTCTAGCTCTCCAGATTCATCAGGCTCCCTAGTGACCCGGAGTATAACATCAGGCCCTACCCACCGATGACCATCTCGTTCGACAAAGGTAGTAAGCATGGCTGTATGTGCTACTGTTCCTCCAGGTACATGCGCCGCCCCATACACAGTTCGGTCCGCAAGCTCTCCTTCAGTCAAATTAACTGCCGTATCTAAAAGGTATTGGGTAGGATCATTGACGGCCGGATGTTCTTGATTATCAACAAGCCGAAGATGCGCTCCGTTAACCCCTGGTTCTTGTAAGGCGGTCACTTGTTGACCCTGCCCGTTTCCGCCTGCATACAGCCGAAGTGCAGGTGCAGCCAACACCCGGGCATCTGGGATAGATGGCCTGGACTCTGGAGCCTCTTCGGGTGTTTGAGGAAAAGGGGTTAATACATCTGGTGAGTGAGCGTAATTAGTCAAGACTAGCTCAGTATACACCTATGAGGTGTATTGCCAATCGTTTTTTATACATCATTACTTTCAGGCAGAGGTACAACTTCATCTTCAATTTTAGGATTCTCGGGCATGCGACCGATCGCGGTATCAAAGACCTCTTTAAATTCGGCAAATTCGGTCATCGCCACATCCTCCCACTTACGCGCACTCGCCCAGCATACCTGGAGAGTGGTGGCCGAAAAGGGATGCTGGCGAATACCTACAAATCCATCACCATCTTTACAGCGCAATTCCCAATAGTCTTTCCCCCAAGCAGTAGTGTTTCTTGAAAGGCTCATTTGCCCATCGCGCTCGTCCCAGATAGCAGTCCGTATCCAGACTTGCTCGTTTCCAATTTGCTGTTGTTCACCGGCGGTGAGTGGTCGAATGCGCTGATGTACATCGAACTCCATCTCGACTATTGGCCGAAATTCTGACATCGCTCCATCAAAGCCACGATATTCTGCGGCCATTACGCAATCCTCATAGACATCTATTTGTTCTACACCGGAATGCAATTAAAGACAAGGTGCATGAAGAATTAATAGACTCGAATGCATTTAATGCCCTTGCCAAACACTTTTCATCACTCGGCCAATTCTGCGGATCAAGTGGTTAGGACGAACTTGGAGTTCTCCCCGCTCATGATCAGTACGAACTAATCTGTCTCTTGCGGATGAAAAAAGCCGAGCTGCAGGATCGGTCAGATCTTGAAGAAATGCCTCTGCCCATTCAGCAGGAAGAGGTGTGGTTGCCTGATGCACCCTAGCATCATCGCCTCCCCACCACATCAAAGCGCTCCCCTTAGACAGCCCTGGCCCTCGCTCAGTCTCAATAACTACTTTACGCGGCTCCGCCTGCTTGCCTAGCGGCCCACGGGGTTTATTCAGGGCGTACTCAACTGTCGCTTTGTCTTTAGCAACTGCATTCATTCCCTGTGCCGATCGCACAATGTCCATAGGGATGAGAGTCCTGCGAGTCTCTCCGTCGGGTGTGATCCGCCGTTCTATAAAATAAGCCTGCTGTGAATGAGGGATCACTACTTCTGCCCTGTCAATCGAAATAGTAGGTGAATTGCCAAGATCAGCAACCTCACTCGGCGCTTCCTCTCTTTTAGGATAATACATCTGCTGTGTATTGTTGACGCGCGGATTACCACTATCAAAGAGAGCATCGATTGCTTCATTGATACCTCGTCGCACTTCTGGGGTAGATTCTTGTTCGCCTGTGCCAGTTATTTCAGTCATAGTTTTTGTATCGACAATATGTAATAAACTTTAATTATAATAACATTAAAGCCATGTAAAGTCAATTAAGATACAGCACTGCTATTCGTTATTAAATACGTCGTCGACGTTATTCACCAGCACATCGCGAGGACGAGCGCCATCTGCAGGGCCTACAATACCCTTTTCTTCCATAGTCTCAATCAAACGTGCTGCGCGGGCATAGCCGACGCGTAAGCGGCGCTGCAAGAGGCTTGCGCTCGCCTTGCCACTCTCTACGACGCAGCGAACAGCGTCGCGGAACATGTCATCGTCGCCACCACCGTCGTGGTCCATGACAATGCCGCCTTTACCGCCAAGTTGCACGGGTTGGGCAATGATCTCATCATCGTACTGTGGCGGTCGTTGCATGCGAATGTGATCGGCAATCTTCACCACTTCTTGGTCGCTCACAAAAGCGCCCTGGATACGTTTTGGTTTACTCATAGCTGGCGTGAGCATGAGCATGTCACCTTGACCCAGAAGCTTCTCGGCACCCACTTGATCCAGGATAGTACGGCTATCTACCTGGCTAGCCACCGTAAAGGCAATACGGGCGGGAATGTTAGCTTTAATCAAGCCAGTAATGACGTCAACGCTTGGTCGCTGCGTGGCGAGTACCAGATGGATACCTACTGCCCGAGCCTTCTGCGCCAATCGCACAATCAGCGCTTCTACATCGCGGGCGGCGATCATCATCAGGTCAGCCAGCTCATCAATCACAATTACCACATACGGCATGCTTTCTTCTTTTTTGGACTCGTTGTACCCAGCAATGTTACGCTGACCAACTTCGGCAAGCAGGCTGTAGCGACGCTCCATCTCGCCGACGGCCCATTTGAGGGCGCTGATACATTTTTCGGGATCAGTAATCACTGGCGTGAGCAGATGTGGAATATCATTATATGGCGTCAATTCTACCTGCTTGGGGTCAACCAGAATTAACTTCATATTGGAGGGACTGTTGCGATACAACAAACTACTCAGCAAAGTGTTAATCATCACCGACTTACCCGAACCAGTCTGACCGGCAATCAATAAATGCGGCATTTTATCCAGCTCCCCCACTATCGGGTCACCGGCAATGTCTTTGCCCACGGCAAAACTCAGTGGCGAGCCGCTATTCTTCCAGTTGCGACTCTCTAAAACGCCAAAAAGGCGCACATCAGCAGCCCGGACATTTGGCACCTCGATACCCACGGCGCGCTGGCCAGGAATTGGTGCTTCAATACGAATAGCTTGGGCCGCCAGGTTGAGCGCAATGTTTGTCTCGAGTGCAGTAATACGCGTCAGTTTGACGCCGGCCGGCGGCTTGAGGGTGTATTGAGTCACTTTTGGCCCAATGTTCGCCCCTTCCATCTCTACTTCGATATTAAATTCAGCCAAGGTATCCTTGATGGTCTGGGCGTTGCCCTTTACATCACCGGCATCAGCCGGCTTTTGCTTCTTCTCGAGCAATTCCAGGCTTGGCGCTTGCCAATCAGGATCAGTAGAAGTAGTCAGGGCAGCGGCATCATCCTTAGTCGGCTCGGCACTATTACGGAAGCTACTGAGACGACCAGATTTGCCCTGCTCCTCTACGGGTACACCCTGATTAAGCTTGAGCTCGGCAATGTCATTCGTCGCACGACGCTCAGGTTTGAGCTCCTTCATTTTTTCCATCACCGCTTGGTTGGCGTTATCAAAGCCATCGCGGGTAAATAGATTACCAATAGCCTCAAAAATCGTCTTGAAGGTAATCTTGAGTACATATAGGCAGGCAATCAAAGCGATCACCCCTAAGACGATGGCACTGGCAGTTGTGTCGAGCATCGAAAGTAAGAGCTTATCGATCCCAAAACCGATCATTCCTCCCCCGTTGCCACCGCTCGCAAATTCGGCTGAACTGGGCGCATCACTAAACAAGTGAATGAAGGCGGCAATACTGGCAACAAATACAAAACCCGCTATCTTCATGGAACGCGGCAACTGATTATGTTCTGCCTGAAAGAGTTGCACCGTGTAGTACAGCAAGATCACCGGCAACATATAGGCGATGATGCCGATAAGCCACTTGGTGGCAGTCAGAAAGCCGTGCGGTAAGGGTCCGCCGATTCCAAACATGGCGAGCACCAGGAGCAAGGCCGCAACAGCGGCAAGTACCCCGAACGCCTGGCGCCAGAACCCATCAGGGAGCGTATGCTGCGGGCCAGTTGGTTTTTTGGTGACTTTTCTTTTCTTCTTTTTTGCCATAATAGTCTACGCTTTTTAAAGCTTACGCCTACTACTGTACTACATCCGTTGACGGTGCACAATGACTTTCAGGAAATGTCAACTTTAGACACTAGACTGAAGCCCACCAGCCACGGCGACATCAACTATTGGGCACCATCTTTACCCTTAGTGAGCTCACTTAGTTCACAGACATTCTGGCAAGGCGGGGTATAGAGACACTGCGTTTGACCATTTTGCACCCCGCCGGAATTGAATACAGAGGCAGCTTGAAGCCCTAATTGCCTGCATAGCAATGTTGCCTGGCCAACTGTGGGACATATCTCGCCATCATCGACAGGTATGACACTCACTGACTTCTCTACTGTCAGTCTTGCAGCAGGGCAGGCATTACCATTATTGCGCGCAGCCAGACAGGTACCTGAGGCTTCACAATCGTCTGGTGTAGAGCTCTGACAATTAAATCTTCCTGCCTGCTGGGGCAGCACAATTTCACCCAGATTTCCCATAGGTTATTGCTCTCCTATTAACAAATACTACATCATTATTAGGCAACGTCGACCGCTCACCTTCCCAGGTGATGACTATAAAGCACTCTTTTTAATACTGATTTGGAAGTTGTGACGGTTGTGACTGTGGTTGCTGGGGGGCTGGACGTTGCTTTTGGCGCTGCGCCTGGTTATTGCCACCCTGCCCACCATCACCGCTAATCTCGTTAATTACAGGAATTACGATCGGTGTACGGCGGGTTTGGTCATACAGGATATGACTGATGTCGTCTTTTAGTTCGCGCTTGATATCGTCCAGCTCTACCCGGCGGCCACCAAAGCTGCGAGCTACTTTTTGCTTCAGGTAGGCGCGGATGGTGTTCATTAACTCTTCGGAGTCGCGCAGATAGATGAAACCGCGGCTGATGATATCTGGGCTAGTGAGCAAACGACCGGTCTTGCGACTCACTGTTAGCACTACAATAAACATACCTTCAGAGGCAATGTGCAGACGGTCCTTGAGGACTACTTCACTCACTTCTTCGCCGGCGTTATCGTACATCACTCCGCCTACAGGTACACGACCCGTCTTCATCGCACTATGACTATTCAGTTCTACTACATCACCTGAATCACAGACAAAGATATTATCTTTAGGAATCTGACATTCTTGCTCGGCCAACCGGGCATTGTGAATCAACATATGGAACTCACCATGAATAGGCATGTAATACTTTGGTTTCAGAGCCGAGATAAGCTTCACGTGGTCATCATAGTAGGCGTGACCAGACATGTGCAATGGACCACAATCATGCAGATGCTTGGTGCGATTTTGTAGCACTTCGGCACCTTCACGCATCAGACCGTCTACGGTGTGCACCACGTTCACCTCATTACCGGGAATCGGATTTGAGCTGAAGACAATGATATCGCTCGACTTCACCTTGATGTGCTTATGGGCACCGGTGGCCATACGATTCAGCACCGCGGTAAGCTCACCCTGCGAACCAGTACATACAATGGTCACCTTGTGGTCAGGCAACTTGACGATATCATCCATACGGACAATCACGTCTTTAGGCACTTTGATGGAGTTGCTGCGAAGCGCTACTTCCATGTTCTGGATCATGCTATAGCCCGCAAAGGCTACTTTACGGTTATTAGCCGCAGCCTTTTCGAGAATCATCTGAATACGGTGAATCTGACTCGAGAAAGTCGAGATAATGATACGGCTGGCCTGATTCTCTTTCATGATGTCATCGAAGCTCTGAGCAATGTCGAACTCACCATGCATATGGGTCCCTTCGAACTCACAGTTAGTGCTTTCGTTCATCAGCATCAAAATGCCTTCTTCTCTGGCAATCTGCTCAAGTCGCTCAAGGTCAAACTTCTTGCCGTCTACTGGCTGCTCTTCAAAGCGCCAGTCACCAGTGTCTATCAATACACCAACTGGAGTGCGAATCACTACCGCAGTAGCATCAGGAATCGAGTGATTCACCCGGACGAGCTCAATACTAAAGTGTTCGCCGAGCTGTACCCGTTCATGGATGTCAGGATTGAGCGTATTGTACTGAGGGGTGTAACCGCTCGTAGCTTCATCCATTGTTTTTTGCAACATGCCAACAGTAAAGTGGCTGGCATAGATAGGTGCCGGAATCTTATGTACCAGATGACGGAAAGCGCCGATGTGGTCCAAGTGGGCGTGAGTGAAGACATGGCCACGAATCTTATGCTTGCGCTCCTGTAAGTAGGTGATGTCAGGCACGATATAGTTGATCCCTGGGTAGCCATCGCCGGGGAACAGGAGACCCATGTCGATCACAATAATGTCATCGCCATATTCCAGGGCCATCATGTTTTTACCGATGCCCATTTCGCCTAATCCACCAATAGGAATAACTTTCAGAGTTGGTTCATCGGCGAGTGGCAAACGGTTGGCTTTACGGTTACCGTTCAAGGTATATTGCATGCCGTGATAGCCGTTATAGAGCGACTTATTCACTGGCACATTAATGATATGCTGCGAGGCCATCGTATTGACTGTGTCGCTCTTACGACGAGCGGCGGCAAATACTTCCCCACGGCGGGTCTGGGTACGAGCAAGAACGGTGTTTTGGTTTTGTGGTTTACCACCATTCTGGCCGCCCTGTTTATTCTGTGGTCGTTGGTTATTGTTTTGACCACGGTTGCCTTGCGGCCGACCGTTGCCGTTGCCACCATTTTGGGGCTTTGGCGAACGAGGCCGTGTAGGCTGTTGGTTATTATTATTTGGGTTCACTATACTTTTCCTTTCTGTTCGATCAGTTCTAGTGTTTTAGGAATCTTCTGAAAATCATCCATAAGAGTTTGGCGCATCCCGCCGTTGTACAATGCCGCTGCTGGATGAAACAGAGGCATAATGACCATGCCGTGCACGCGCTTAGGCTGGCCATGTATCTGACTAATCTTTAGCCCAGGCAAGAACGTTTCCATGCCGTGCTTCCCTAGGGTAACGATTAGTTTGGGCTGAATAATTGCCAGTTGTTGCTTGAGATATGGCAGGAAAGCAGCTTTTTCTTCGGGTAAAGGGTCGCGATTGTTTGGCGGACGATATTTAACAGTATTGGTAATATACACGTCTTTGCGAGCAAGGCCAATACTTGCGAGCATCTCGTTGAGGAACTTACCAGCAGCGCCAACAAAGGGCAATCCTTGTTCGTCCTCATTTTTTCCCGGCGCTTCACCAATAAAGACAACATCTGCATCGAGGCTACCATCCCCCATCACAAGGTTCTTGGCCGTCTTGGCCAAATCTGGACAGATATTCTTTTCGGCAATCTCTGCAGCAATTTGGTCAAGCTGTTGTTGTTTATCTTTTACAGGAGTACTCATTCCTATAACGGTGTGCCAGCAAAATCACCAGCACACCCCTTTCTACTTTGCTTTATTTGGCTTGTTTCATTGAAAGTACGAGACGGCCTCGGTCATCAATAGCTACGAGTTTCACAGTGACGTGATCGCCTTCTTTGAGCATGTCACTTGGGTGTTCTACCCGCTTATCAGCCATTTCCGAGACGTGCACTAATCCCTCGTGGCCAGGCATGATTTCGACAAAAGCGCCGAAGTCCATGAGCTTCACCACACGTGCATTTTCGTATATTGTACCAACTTCTGGTTCTGCAGTCAAGTCCTGAATCCATTTAACGGCAGCATCGATCGCTTTTTTATCAGGGGCAGCGACCATGACCAGCCCAGTGTCGCGAATGTCAATTTCAGCACCAGTTTCGGCGATAATCTTGTTGATAGTTTCGCCGCCTTTACCAATGACGTCGCGGATTTTCTCTGGATTAATCTGAATCTTCTCGATACGTGGCGCGTAAGGGCTCATTTGCTCCCGTGGGCCACTCAAAGTTTCGAGCATCTTACCCAAGATGAAGGCGCGACCTTCTTTAGCCTGAGCCAGCGCTTTGGCCAATACCTCTGGGCTAAGGCCATGAACTTTCATGTCCATCTGCAAAGCGGTAATACCTTTGGCTGTACCGGTTACCTTGAAGTCCATGTCGCCGGCAAAATCTTCGGCGTCGGCGATGTCGCTCAAGATGAGCGGACGATCACCGTCCATGATTAAGCCCATCGCGATACCGCTTACTGGCGCCTTCAGGGGCACACCAGCGTCCATAAGCGCCAGACAACTGGAACACGTCGCAGCCATACTAGTACTGCCGTGCTGACTCATGATTTCGGTGACGCTTCGGATAGCATACGGAAATTCTTCTTCGGTTGGCAGCACCGCATCCAAGGCGCGCTCCGCCAAGTAACCATGGCCGATTTCACGGCGACCCGGGCTCCCCATACGGCGAGACTCACCTACGGTATAGCCAGGCGCATTGTAGTGATGCATGTAGCGGCGTTCGCCTTCTTTTTCCATGGTGTCCACTACTTGGGCATAGCTGAGCGGCGCCAAGGTAACAATATTCATACCCTGGGTCATTCCACGTGTAAAGAGGCTTGAGCCATGGGCACGAGGCAGAAAACCTACTTCGCTGCTAATAGGGCGGATTTCGGTGAATCCACGACCATCAGGGCGAAGGTTATCTTCTACAATTCCCTTGCGCACGTCTTTGTTAGCTGCAGCAGCAAAGGCTTCGGCATACTGGGTTTTGAAGTCTGGGAATATTTCTTCACCAAGTTTTTCTTCGAAGTGTCCGAGCATTTCTTCGCGGAGTTCGTGCATGCGTTCGTGACGCTCGGCATATGGCGCGCGGATTTTTTGGCCCATTTTGCCTTCAAGCCAAGCATCTACTTCGGATTGGATCTCTTCGCTAGGCAAGCTCAACTCAAATGCTTGAGCAGTAACCCCCACCTTCTCTAGCAGCTCGTGCTGCAAGGCGATTGCCGGTTGAATTGCTTCGTGGGCAAATGCAAGGGCTTCCACCACCTGGTCTTCACTCACTTCTTTAGCGCCAGCTTCGACCATCATAATAGCCTTATCAGTACCAGCTACTACGAGGTCGAGCTCACCCTGGGCGTACTGCTCAGGGGTAGCAAAGGCAGTGTACTTGCCATCAACCAACCCAACACGAACGCCAGCGACTGGGCCATCGAATGGTGCACCGGTGAGCATCAAAGCCGTGCTAGTGGCAATCATGGCAATGGCGTCTGGGCGGAAGGCTGGGTCCATACTGAGGACGGTAGCCACCACTTGCACTTCGTGACGATACCCCTTGGGCCACAAAGGACGAATGGGGCGATCAATCAAACGACCAATAAGCACGGCGTCATCACTGGGGCGGCCTTCGCGCTTAATAAAGCGGCTGCCGCTGATCTTACCGGCTGCATACATTTTTTCTTCGTACTCCACACTCAGTGGAAAGTAATCCATAGAAACTGGATTCTGGCCGACGACTGCCGTCGCAAGTACCACGGTGTCACCGTAGCGAACCAACACGGCACCGCTAGCACGGAAACCAACCCGGTTTACTTCCAGGCTGAGAGGTTTGCCACAGAATTCGACCTCGACCTTAATAATGTCTTTGCCAAATGGATTGATGGTAGAACTCATCACGTATCCTTTCTTCTCCACATCCCTTATAAGTAACGGGGTTCAAGGCTGCCCTTCTTTGGCCTTCAACTCCACCACTTATGGGATGAGGATATTATTGCAAGTTAAAAGGACCCCGAAGTGTTACTTGCGGAGTCCTAGTTTTTGGATGAGCGCTTGGTAAGCATCGAAGTTCTTCTCGCTCAAGTAGCTGAGTAACCGTTTACGTTGGCCAACCATTTTTAGGAGGCCGCGGCGGGCAGCAAAGTCGTGCTTGTTCACTTTCATGTGTTCAGTCAGTTCTTTGATGCGCTCGGTCAGAATAGCTACTTGCACCTCAGGGGAACCAACATCAGTTTTGGCTCGCTGAGTCGATGCAATTGCCTGCGCTTTCTTCTCTTTAGTAATCATACAGAGGTCATTGTAGCAGATAACTAGGCTAGAGTCTAGTGCTCACCCCTGATTTGACATCTTGGCAATGTTTATAGTCTAATTTAAGTATAAAGTAACTCATGATAAGGGAGAGGTTATGGGAGAATTTGGTGGAGTCCACTTTCAAGGACCAGTAACAATTGGCGGAGATTTCGTCAATGGCGATAAGACCGAGGTATGGCGCGGCAGCCATGCCCAGCCTTCTGCTGAAGTCGTAGGCGATTTCACTGGCGAAGATCCACTTGAAGACGATGGCATCGTTGATGCAGAGGTAGTCGAGTCAAAAGAAGTTAGAGGTGCTTCACGAACGCAACTTCCGATTGTAGCCAGAGCCGCCATAGAAGCACCCTACGAAGATTAACGAACGAGGTACCGCCTATCGTAATCTTCGCCCTCTGACGCATTCACTTCGATGCGAGGGTCGTTTTTGTCCACTAGCTGCGCCATAAAGTTATAGGCTTGTATTATAGCCTGGTTTCGAACTTCCTCATTATCGAGCATCCAGTCGACATCGTGTGATTTTTGTCGATATACCGCTTCCAGATTAAACATATATTTGCAGAACTCCGGATATACAATGGCGAAGCGTTGATAAGGTGGGCTCAGCAATCGTCGTATATCACCTCCTCCTACGGCTTGAGGTGTAGCATCTTCTGGAGGGATGTTCTCGGCTTTACCACCTATATAGCTGGTTGAATATCCCTCCTCGTCTGGCAAGAAAAAATTGGGGAAGTTGTGAAACAAGCGGTACTCAATAAGACTTGCTTGCACGGGGTTGTCGAATTGATCCTGCTGAGCTGGTGAGGTAACCCACCCCGGGCCTGCTTCAATAGCTGCGATCTGCGATGGATTAAGATGACTACGATCAATTTCACCATTCTCGGTGAGTAATGGGGTGATTTCCCCGAATTCGGCTAATTCGTCGGTTGGTCCAGTGTCTGAAAACCCACTTTGCTCAGTCATTATATTTTTTCCTCATCAAAGTGTTGGGCATCCTCGATGTGATACTCCCCTATCGTTGTCCGACGAAGCGCGGCAGTGTACGCTCCGGTGCCCAATGCTTTGCCGATATCCTCTACCAGGCTCCGAATATATGTCCCACTGGACACATGACAGACAAACTTGAGCTCTGGGTAGGCATATCGTTGGAGCTCAATCGAATGGATAGTAATCTGTCGTGGCTCGATTTTTACTTCTTTGCCTTTGCGGGCCAGCTGATAAGCCCGCACGCCACCAATTTTAATGGCGGAATACATTGGTGGTGTTTGTTTAATTTGGCCGATAAACTGCGGCAACACTACACGCAATTCTTCCTCGGTTGGTTCAGCCGTCGAGGTTGTGTGGAGCTCGCCTTCGGGATCACCAGTGGTACTCTCTTGGCCTAATATCGCTGTTACTTCGTAGGATTTATCTAACTTCAAAAACGTTCCAGCCTCTTTGCAAGCTTTACCCGTTAAGAGAATAAGAAGTCCTGTGGCAAACGGATCTAGTGTTCCCGCATGTCCTACTTTGGCTTTATGCCCAAGTTGCTGACTTAGCAGTCGCCGTACAACCGCCACCGCTTTAAACGATGACCATCCTACTGGCTTATCAACTAACAAAAGATCATTTTCGGGGATATGCATATCCCTAGGCTACCTTATTGTCCAGGAATGCGAAACTGGTTGGGATCATTCGGGTTTGCACTCACCTGGCCTGGCGCAGGTGCAGCTGGTGGCGCCTGAATTGGTGGCAAAGGTGTGCCACCCGTTGCAGTCGGCCCACTTGGTGCAGGTGGGGCGAACTGAGCAGTTACATCAGTCCCAGGAGCAATGGTTTGGGTTTGCATAGGATTTCCAGCACCAGGAGTGCCTGGTAGCGGTGGAAGCGGTGGCAAAGTGTTAAAGTCGGGCAACGGTGGAAGACCGCCGGGAGTTGGTGCAGGCATTGGCGGTGGGGTGGGACTAGCAGCCATAGGTGCAGCTGCCGGGGCTTGTGGCGGCACTGATGGAGGTGGAGGTGGCGGCGTATCGTTTTGCATTGGCTGTGCACCAACGCCAGCCAAAGGCTGGTTCGCCGCGTTGAACGGCTGCTCACCAAGCGCATCACTAACAGCCTTGCGAGCATCTTCAAGATCTTTAATGCTTTGTTTTTTCTCGGTCTCCTCACGGGTCGGCACTGGTGGCGTGGGTACAGGAGGAGGAGTCGTTGGCCCAAGAGCAGGCTGCTGCTGGATGGGTGGCAACGGGGGTAACGAAGGATTAGAAGTTGGCGCAGGAACTGGTGAAACTGGAGCCGGAGCAGGAGCTGGTGGTTGTGGCATAGCCACAGGACTTGGTGGTGGCGTGGGAGCCGCAATGTAATCTGTTGGCGTGCGAGGTTCAGGTGGCAGCACAGTCCTACTCGGAAGGCCTGATCCATCGATATGTCCCCCACCGTGATTAAGAGTAACGTGATTATGC
>Ga0075364_10001100_pt1 | contig 14440 bp, 13 predicted proteins | sample EndMetdeltDD1764_FD_71517 | JGI IMG/M metagenome (GOLD analysis project Ga0075364, IMG submission 71517) | Populus endosphere microbial communities from Tennessee, USA - Endosphere MetaG P. deltoides DD176-4 | ecosystem: Host-associated > Plants > Roots > Endosphere | place: USA: Tennessee... | reverse complement strand
GGATTAAATCAGTCCGGCAAAAAGTTGTCAACTTCCTGTCAGGTTGATATTTGTGTCAAAAAACGAAGTTCTTATACCGCTCGATGTATTCACGCGCACTGCGATTCAGCGCCCGGGCGCAGGCTTCGGCTTCGTCCGCATTGCCCTGAACGATGGCGGCCATGATCGCTCGATACTGCTTGACCCCTTCCTGCGCACGCCCCGGCAGCAGCGCCACCCGGCGGATGGTCACTGCGGTGCGATCGTGCAAGCGATCGATCATGTCGCTGAGCACCGGATTGTTGGCCGCTTCCTTGATGCGCCGTCGAAACGTCTCGATCGTAGCGATGTGGCTATCGATATCACCACTTTCCAGGCTGGCCTCGAACGGCGCTCCGAACTGGGCCTCGATATCTCGCCACTGCTCGGCCGTCGTATTCAGCGTCGCCAGTCGCACGGCCAGGCCGTCCAGCACCTCGCGAATCTCGTACAGGTGGTAGGTAGACGCCATATCGACCGACGCAATCACTGCCCCCTTGTTGGGAATGCGGACGATCAGCCCGCGATCCTCGAGTGTCGCCAGGGCCTCGCGCGCTTTGGCACGCGGGATGTCATACGTCAGCGCGATCTCCTCTTCCGGAATGTGCGCGCCCGGCAGCAAAGTCTGGGTGGCGATCTTCTGGCGCAATTCGGCAACGATACCGGCCGTGGTCAACTTCTTGGCGGCTGCGGTCGTGGATTTCTTGACGGCTGCGGTCGTCGATTTCTTGGCGGATTTTGCAGGCATGAACGGAATATCTTCTTCAATCGAATAAAGCAGGATTGCGCACTGCATTGTATGCAATTCTGCGTGTCACCATGGCTGCGCGGTTCTCAGTCGCGATGCGCCTGATTTCCCAGCACGGCCTCCACGCACCGCGCGAAATAAAGCAGCCGAGCGTCTTCCTTCAGCGTGCCCACCAACTGCAGCCCCAGCGGCAAGCCGTGAGGCCCTCTGGCGATCGGCAATGTCACGGCGGGGTTGTGCAGCAGCGACCAGATTCGAATGAATGCCGAACTGCCGGTCGAACTCGCGTCGGGCGCTTCGTCCAGCGTGGCGGGCATGGCCAGCACATCGACGTCACGCATCAGATCGTAGAACGCACGTCGGCAAGTATCGGCCGCATCCAGCGCATCAGCGTAATCCTGGTCGGAATAGGTTTCGCCCAGCGCCAGATAGGCCAGCAGTTCCGGGTCGCACCGCGCGGCGTGGTCCCGCTTGATCGCGGCGTACTCACGCGCCAGATCGTAGGCCATGATCACGTCCTGGGCATCGCCCATGGTGTCGAAAAGCGCTGGCGGATGCAGCTCCACCACGCGCACGCCTGCCTGGGCAAGCGTCTCGAGATTCGCCTCGAATAGCGTCTGTACGCAGGGCTGCGCCTCTGCCCAATGTCGAGTACGCCACACGCCAACCGTGAAATCACGGCGTAAAGGTGCTTCGGCGTCGAACCGGGGGTCGGACATGAAGCCGCGCATGAACAGCTGTGCGTCTTCGACCGAACGGCTGATGGGACCGATCACGTCCAGTGGACGCGAGTATCGGCGAATGCCGTGATAGGGAATGGCATCGAGCGTCGGCTTGAACCCCACCGCACCGCAAAAGGTGGAGGGTCGCAGAATCGAGCCCGCCGTCTGGGTGCCGATCGAGATCGGCGTCATGAAATCGGCCACGGCTGCCGCTGAACCGGCAGACGACGCCGCCGGCGAGCGTGTCAGATCGTGGGGGTTGCGGCAGGGCCCGGGCAGCATGATCGCGTGGCGTGAAACCGTGTTCTTGCCCAGCACGTTGAAACCCAGCGCACGCGCCAGGGTCACAACCGGCGCATCGAGCGTGGGTGCGCGGCCAGCGAAGATTTCGGGCTCGCCCCATTCGGTAGGCATATCGGCAGTGTCGATCGTGTCCTTGATGCCCAGGGGCACGCCATCGAACAGCGCACGCCGACCATGGCGATCAACGTCTCTTGCCCGCTCGAGCGCCTGGCTGGCGGCAACGTGCACCCAGGCATGCACCTGGTCGTTGCGCGACTGAATGCGCGCCAGGCAGGCCTCGGCCCAGGCGACTGCGGTGAGCTCACCTGCTGCCATCCTGCGCAGGCCCTGCGCCATGGTCAGCCTGGCGATGTCACTGGCTGCAGGACGCGTCGGCACGACCGAGGGTTGAACACTTGCACTCATTGCGGCACTCCCGTGTCGTTGCGGGCATCGTGCTTGGCACGCCCGAGGTAAAGATCGGCCATCTTGTCATTGGCAAGCAGATTGGCGCCGGTATCGGTCAGCACGATGCGCCCCGTGTCCAGGATGTAGCCTCGATCGCTGAACGCCAGCGCCTGACGCGCCCGCTGTTCGACCATCAGCACGGCAACGCCCAGCTCGGGCAAACGTCGCGTTGCGGCGAACACCTGATCGGTCAGCGCCGGAGACAGTGCCGCCGACGGTTCATCGAGCAGCATCAGGCGGGGTGATCCCATCAATGCACGGGCAAATGCCAACTGCTGACGTTCGCCCCCAGACAGGTTCTCCGCAGAGGTACGCCGCCGCTCGGCCAGTGCAGGGAAAATATCGAACATGTCGCGAATGCGCTGGGCCGGGTGCTTCACATGCTCGACCACCTGCAGGTTCTCCATGACCGTCAACGCACCGAAAACGTTATGGACCTGCGGCACGTAAGCCACGCCGTGCTTGACGCGCGCTTCGATCGGCAGGCGCAGCAGGTCTTCGCCCTCGAACAGGATCTTGCCCGACACGCGTGGCAACAAGCCCATGATGGCCTTGATCAACGTCGATTTCCCGGCGCCATTGGTGCCGGCGATGGTGACGATCTCCTTCGCATCGACGTCCATGTCGATGCCGGTCACGATGTCGACTTCGCCATACCCGCCGGACACGTCCTGCAGCTTCAGCACCGTCATACCACGCCTCCCATATAGGCTTCACGCACGCCAGGATTGGCCAGCACTTCGTTGGGCGTGCCTTCGGCAATCACGCGTCCCCGATCCATCGCATACATCTTCGGCACGATGCGCGAAAGTTCGTCCAGGTTGTGCTCGATGATCAGAATGGACATGCCCCGCGCATTGAGTGCGACGATGCGTTCGGACAACTCGCCGATCAGCACCGGGTTCACCCCCGCAAAAGGTTCGTCAAGCATGATGGCCTTGGGGTCGAGCATCAGCAACCGCCCCAGCTCGAGCAATTTTTTCTGACCACCCGACAGGCGCCCCGCCCGCTCATCGGCCACACGCTCCAGGTTCAAAAAGGAAAGCAGTTGCCGCGCCTTCTCACCGGTCTCTTTTTCCTGGCGCGCCACTCGGCCCCGGGCAAAGACCAGTGCGCTGAGCTTCTCGCCCGCCTGCGACGGCGCCGCCGCCATCATGTTGTCAAACACGGTCAGTTCCGAGAACTCGCGCGGCACCTGGAAGGTGCGCGCCAGACCTCGCTGCACGCGTTTCTCCACGGCCAGCTGCGTGATGTCTTCGCCCGCAAACGTGACGCGGCCTTCGGTGGGCGCGATATAGCCCGAGATGGTCGAGAACAACGTGCTTTTTCCCGCGCCGTTCGTGCCGATCAGGCCCACCAGCCCGCCTTCCGGCAAGCTCAGCGATACGCCTTCGAGCACCTTGAAATTGCCGAACCCCGCTCCGATGTTCGACACAGAAAGTAGTGCTGTCATTTCTTCACCGTTTTACGTTCGCCGAACAGCCCATCGGGGCGATACAGCATGGTGCAGATCAACGCCATGCCGATGATCCAGAACCGGACACTGGACAGCTGCACCTCCGATACCCCCGGGAATATTTCGCGCAGAAAGCGCGAGCCCTCCAGAAACCCGACCAGCATGACCGTTCCCACCACCACACCGCTCAGGCGGCTCACGCCTCCCATGATGATGGCCATCCAGACATAGAACGTGATGAGCGGCACGAACTGCTCGGGGCTGATGAAGGTCAGGTAGTGAGACTGGAATGCACCGGCCAGCCCGGCCAGCGCCGCGCCTATGGCCAGGGAGCGCGTCTTGAAACGCGCGGGATCCTTACCTAATGCACGCACGGCAACTTCGTTGTCCCGAATGGCGCCGATCACGCGCCCGAACGGGCTTTTGATCATGCCTTTGATGCCTGCGAAAACAATGATGTTTACGATGACCAGCGTCGCAAGAATCCAGAGGTCGGCCGCAGGCCCGTTGCCAAACAGGCGCGGAATGCCCGGAATGCCGTGCACGCCTCGGGTAAGCCACTCCTCTTTCTGCAGCACCATGCGAACGGACTCGGAAAACCCCAGCGTGACAATCGCCAGGTAGTCACCCCGCAGCCGCAGCGCAATCATTCCCAGCGGGAAAGCGAACAGTGCGGCCAAGGCGGTGGCGGCCATCATGCAGATCAGGATCGGTACGCCCTGCATGGCCAGCAAGGCCGACGTATAGGAGCCGATCGCAAAGAAACCGACATGGCCAAAATTGATCAGACCCGTGAACCCGTACTGCAGCGACAACCCGCCCGCCAGCAGCATGTAGATCAGGATGGTGATCGAGATCGTGACGATATACCCTTCCATGATGCTTACCTCGCAGCCTGAATTCGACCAAAGATGCCCTGAGGACGCAGCAACAGCACGCACAGCAGAACCAGAAACGCCATCACGATCTTGTAGGCGGGCCCGACATACAGCGATCCGATCTCCTGAGAAATGCCGAAAACCAGAATGCCGACCACCGCACCGATGGGGGTCCCGATCCCCCCCAGAATGACGGCCGCGAATATCGTTAACAGCAGCTCGAAACCCAGTTCGGGAATGACAACCGCTTTGACGCCCAGCAGGAACCCGCCCAGCCCGCAGAAAATTCCCACGATGGACCACAGCAGCACCATCACCCGCCGGGCGTTGATGCCACTGGCGCTGGCCAGTTCAGGGTTGTCTGCCACGGCCCGCATGCGCCGTCCCATGGGCGTGAAACGCATCAGCATGAACACCAGTACCAGGGCCACGATTGCCGTGACGGCAATGTAGACATCGGTAGGCAAAATGCGCACGCCATTGAAATTCCAGGCCCGCACCAGCGGCGCTTCGATGTTGTACTGATAATGGCCGGCAAAGAACGTGATCGTGCTGCGCACCGCAAAAGCCACACCGATCGATGCAATCAGGCGACTGACCAGCGGTCGCTGGGCCAGTGCGCGAAACACCCAGAAGTAGAAAAACAACGACACGACGCCGACGGTCAGCGAGGCAAACACGCCACTGGCCACGAGCGACAGACCGCCAAAGGTCTGTGCTGCCACTGCTGCATAGGCACCCAGCGTCATATAGTCGCCCGTTGCCACGTTGGGGAATCGGGCGATGCCGAACACCAGCGTCACCGCCAGCGCCGGCAGCGCCAGCAGCAGCCCCAGCACGGTGCCGTTGATTCCCGCGTTTACTATCGATAGCCAATCCATGGCGGTCTCCTCATGCGGCTCAGATCGTGCCGGGAATGACTTCCTTGGCGACCAGCTTGCCGCCCTGGATTTCGAACACGCCGAAATCCGGCACGGCGTCGCCTGCGGGGCCGAACTCCAGCGTCGAGGATGCACCGTCGTAATCGATCTTCTCGCTCTTGCGCAGCAGGTCTCGCCCCTGCGCGAAGCTGGTGACCTTCGTACCCGGCGTATTGGTCACCGATCGCATTCTGGTGTTGATCGATTTCAGATCCGCATTCGGTCCTGCCGACTCGACCGCCAGTGCATAGCTGATGATCATGTCGTAGCATTCGGCAGCGAACACGTCGGACTCGCGTCCGGTGAGCTTGCGGAATGCCGCATCGAAATGCTTAAACGTCGGGTGGTTGGTGGCAGCCACATTCGACACCGCGATAATGCCTTCGGTGGCATCGGCACCCAGCGCCTTGATCAGGTTTTCGTTCGCTGACCAGCCCGGCATGATGAACTTGCAGGGCTGTCCATTCTGATACCACTCCTTCAGGATAATGGTGGCATCCGGCGTATACGAGCTCAACGCAATCACGTCCGGCTTGGTTGCCAGCACGCGTGCCAGTTCGGTGCGGTAGGTCGTCTGGTTGGGCTCATAGATCACATATGCCGAGACCTTGCCACCGCCCTCTTCCCAGGACTTGCGAAAGTAATTGGCCTGACCGACGAACGTCGAATTATTGAATGCCATCACCGCAGGGTTCTTGAACCCACGCTGCCGTGCGATCTGTGCGAAAGCCTTGCCGAACACATCGTTGGCGGCCTGGTATTGCCAGACCAGATCCTGCTTGTCCTCGGTTTTCAGATCGGGCGAGCCGCAGGTGTTCAGCATCATGATGCCTGCACCATTGGTAATGGGAAGAATCGCCAGTGCCACCGACGACGACCACACACCTGCAATCAGATCGACCTTGGAGATGTCGACCAGCTTGCGCGCCGCCAGTACCGCGGCGTCGGGACGCGTCTGATCGTCTTCGTTGAACAGCTGCAGCGGGCGCCCACCTGCACCGCCCGCGGCGTTGACTTCATCTACGGCCAGGCGCATGGCCTGCAACATGCCTGGGCCATAGACGCCGCCAGTCCCCGTCATCGAGGTCAGCGCGCCTATTCTGATCGGCTCACCCTTGGGTGCTGCGCCCTGCGCGCGCGCCCAGAAAGGCAACACGCTCGCGGCACCTGCGGCGGCACCGGCCAATGTGAAGTGGCGGCGTCCGGTATTGATGGTCTGGCTCATGGTGACTTCCCCTTGTTTATCGTCATGTGACTTCGTTGATATCGCCCAGGCCGCTCAGATCACTGCACGACACCGCGGGCGCGCATCGCTGCTATTCGCTCCGAATCCACACCGAACGCCTGCAGCACAGCATCGGTGTCCTGCCCAAAAGTGGGTGCTGCCTTACGAATCTGACCCGGGGTAACCGAGAACTTCGTTGGAATGCCGATCATGTTCATCGGGCCGATCGTGGGATGCTCGACTGACACCACCATGTCGCGCGCCAGATAGTGCGGGTCTTTCATGGCTTGCCCGAAATCGTTCACCGGTCCGCAAGGCACCCCCGCCGCCTCGCAGCGATCAATCCAGGTCAGGGCGTCGGCCGTTGAAAACGCCGCTTCCAGAATCGTCTCCAGCGCTTCGACATGCGTGAGGCGATCGGAGTTGGTCACGAAGCGCGGGTCGGTGATCAACTCGGGCCGATCGAGCACCGTGAGGCAGAGTTTTTCCCAGGTGCGCTGGTTTGCCGCACCAATCATGATGTAGCCATCTGCCGTGTTGAAGGCCTGATACGGGGCCGATACCCGATGGCGACTGCCGGTGGCCTGGGCAACGGTGCCGTCAGCGAAATACGCCGCGGCCTCCCATACGAACCAGGGCAGGCCGCACTCCGCGAGCGAGATATCCAGGAATTGCCCTTCGCCCGTGCGCTGTTGGTGCATGCAGGCGGCCAGAATGGCGTAGGTGGCCGTCAGGCCTGCGCCCACGTCATAGATCGCAATGCCGGATTTCAGGGGTCGGCCGTTTTCCTCGCCCGTCATCGACATGATGCCGCTCATGCCTTGCGCGACCAGATCGAACCCGCCCTTCTTGTAATAAGGCCCGGTCTGACCGAATCCTGAAATAGAGCAATACACCAGGCGCGGGTTCAGGGCACTGAGGGTTTCGTAATCGATGCCCAGGGACTTCGTGACACCGACCCGATAATTTTCGACAAACACATCCGCCCACTTGGCCAGTTCATAAAGCACGTCACGTGCTTCCGGATCCTTGAGATTGAGCGCGATGCCCCGCTTGTTCCGGTTGATCTGCGCAAAACAGGTGGATTCGCCATTGATGTAAGGGCCCATCTCGCGGGAATCGTCACCGGTTCCCGCCTTCTCGACCTTGATGACGTCGGCACCCAGGTCGGCCAGCACCATGGTGCAGTAGGGGCCGGCCATGATCTGCGAGACATCCAGGATCTTCAGGCCATGCAGCGGTGTCTTTCGAGTGTCCATTCGTTATCCAATAGAGTGCTAGCGGCCTTCGAAAACGGGGCGTACCTTGCTGGCAAATGCCTGTGTCCCGTTGCGATAGTCCTGAGTGTCGAAACAGGCATAGGCCTCGTCTCGTTCTGATGCGCTCAACGGCTTGCCCGAGCGCAGCTGGCGCACGAATTTCTTGTGCCAGCGATTCACCAGCGGCGCGCCTTGCGCGATACGGGTGGCCACGCTGTACGCTTCCTGCACCGCGCTGGCATCATCGACCACACGGGTGACGAAGCCTTTTTGCAAGGCTTCTTCCGCACCGAAGATGTGCCCCTGCAGCAGCGCTTCCAATGCCACGGTGTGACCGACCACACCGATCAGGTCGGCAAGTTCCTCGTGATCCACGCACAGGCCGATGCGGTTGATGGGAAAACCGAAGCGGGCGCTGCGCGCGGCGATGCGCACATCGCAGTTCAGCGCGATCTCCAATCCCCCTCCCACGCACGCGCCCTCGATGCAGGCCAGTGTCGGATGGCGGGTGTCCTTCAGGCGATTGGTCATGTCCAGCGTGAAGCGCGCGTAATCGCGAGCCTGTTCGACATTGGAGCGTCCGGTATCGAACCCGCCAATGTCACTGCCCGCACAGAAGGCGCCGCCTTCACCGCGCACGACGATGCAGCGCACTTGGTCGTCGGCATCGAGCTCGGCCAGCGCCGCGCCGAAATCGCGATACATGTCCAGCGTGAACGCGTTGCGCTTGGCAGGGCGATCCATGATCACGGTGTGGATGCCCCTGTCGTGTATGACCCGGATGCTCATGCCGGATCTCCCAACATCAGACGGGTGCCCACCAGCACGGCGCGACCATCCAGCTCCAGGGTGGCGTTCGTGACGATGGTGTCGTAATGCGCGGCCGCTTTCACCGTCCCACCGATGTAGGCGCTGGTGCCCAGGGCAAGCTGGATGGCCCCGTACACACTCTCGTCTGACAGCATGGTGCCGTCGATACTGCAGCAAGGATTCATGCCCACGCCCAATTCGCCCAGGTTATAGACATTGGGATCATCGAAACTGGCCAGGAGGTTGCGGAATTTTTCGGCCAGCTCGCCCCCCGAGATGGACACGGCCATGCCGTCTTTCATTTCAATGCGCACGGGTGCGTCGCGCACCACGCCAACCCCCGGGATGCTGGCATTGACCATGATGATGCCATTGGCCGTGCCTTCTACCGGCGCGAGACTCGACTCCAGGCAATAGCCGGCAGAAATGTCGGTCGTGTTCGCAAAGCCATGCAGTGCCCGGCCGGTTCGGCCCGCCACGCTCATGGTGACATCGGTTCCATCAGGCGAGGTCACGCGGGCCTGCCTGGCCTGCGTGAACGCTTGCGCAAGGCCCTCGATCTCAATGCGCAAGGTGTCGAAATCTGCGTTCCACCCTGGGGCGACGAAGAAGTCGGCCGCGTCGGACTCCGGCAGCACGATCACGCCTACGCCGTTACGCGTTGCCTGCTGGCGTGCCTCGGTGTGCGCCGCGTTGGCCCGAGTCAGGGCGATCACCAGCCCGGATGCGCGCATGGCCTGCGCCACCACCTCGGAGAACTGGGTGCCATGATGCGCACTTCCGGCAATCTGCAGCAAATGCGCATGCGCGCCGGCTTCCTGCAAGGCAATGGAAAGCGGCTCTACGTTATGCGCGGTGTAGTAGTCGTACAGCACCAGGACATTCATGCCTGGGGTGACCTGGCCGAGCTGCCTCACCACTTTGCGGGCGTTCGGGAGTTTCAATAAGGTATGCATGGTGGGCTCAGGCGGCAACGGGTTCAGACTGGGCGAGCACCTCGGCGATGGCGTCGCCCAGGATGTCCAGGCCACGATCGATCTCGCCGGCATCGGCCGACAACGGACCGAGGAAACGGATGATGTTGCCGCTGTATCCGGCCTTGACCAGCAACAGGCCACGACGGTAGGCCGCGTCGACAATGCGCGCCGTGGTTGCACCATCGGCCGTTTTGGATTCACGATCACTCACGATATCCATGGCCACCATGGCACCCAGGCCCCGCACATCGCCGACGATGTCGTAGCGTGACTGCCACTGCAGAAAACGCTTGCGCACCTGCTCACCGATACGCGCACCGCGCCCGGCGTAGTCGTCGCGTTGCATGACATTGATCGTGGCCAGTGCGGCAGCGCACGCCAGCGGATTGCCGCCGTAGGTGCCGCCCAACCCACCCACGATGGGCGCATCGATCAGATCGGCCCTTCCCACCACGGCAGCGATCGGCATGCCGCCCCCCATGGACTTGGCCAGCGTGTAGATATCAGCCTGCACGCCATAGTGCTCGGTGGCGAACCATTTCCCGGTCCGGCAAAAGCCCGACTGGATCTCGTCGGCAATCAGCACGATGCCGTGTTGCGTGCAGTAGTCACGCAGGCGCGAGAAGAAGCCCTGGGGCACGACGTTAAAGCCCCCCTCGCCCTGGACCGGTTCGATGATGACCGCAGCAACCTGACCGGGCGTGACCTCGGTATCGACCGTGTGTTTGAACGCGGCGAAGGCTGCTTCCACGCAATCCGCCGCGTTGTCGAACGCGCTGCGGTAGGTTTGCGGGAAGGGCACGCGATAGACCTCGGGTGCAAAAGGACCGAACCCGGCCTTGTATGCAGGTCCCTTGGCCGTGAGCGAAAGCGCCATCAGCGTACGCCCGTGAAAGGCGTGCTCGAACGCCACGATGGCAGGACGCCCCGTCGCCTTGCGAGCGATCTTGATCGCGTTTTCCACTGCTTCGGAACCCGTGCTCTGGAGCATCACTTTCTTGGGCCAGTCGCCTGGCACGATATCGACGAGCCGTTCGCACAATTCGATGTATTCGGGATACATGACGATGTTGAAGCAGGTGTGCAGGAAGCGATCGGCCTGCTGCTTGATGGCCTGAACCACTTCCGGGTGTGCATGCCCCACGTTCAGGGTTCCGATACCGCCTGCAAAATCGATAAAGCGATGGCCATCGACGTCCTCGACTTCGCAACCGCTGGCCCGTGCGGCAAAGATGGGTGCGCCATTAGCCACACCACGCGCGACGACCGCATCGCGGCGCTTTTTCAGATCGCGGCACAAGGGGCCAGGGAGGGCGGAAATTTGCTCGGACATCGGATGCTCCACGGAATCGGTGTGTGAAGCAGATTAGGCTCGCGATGTTCCTGTGTCAATAGTTGTGCTTGACCTCCTATTCTTTATTGAAATCTATATTGTGTACAATTTTCTATAGTATTTATGCGGCTCTCAGGCCGATATCCAATCACTTCCGAGATTTTCTGATTCGGGTTTATCCTGATACGGGAGGCACCGATGGGATCGCATCGCCGCGTTCATCATGCAGATGCAGGTCCATTTGCGGGTACGGAATCGAGATGCCCTCGGCGTCCAATCCTTTCAGCACCCGCGCAAGCAGATCGCCCCGAACGCGGCCCACCAGACTGAGGTCATTGGTCCAGACCCATAGTTTGAAATCGAGTGAACTATCGCTGTAACCGGTCATCCATGCAGCGGGTTCTGGGTCTTTATCGACGTCAGGGGTATGGGCAGCGGCTGACAGCAGCACCGATCGAACGTGCTCGGGTTCCGATCCATAGCTCACCCCCACCGCGATCTCTATGCGCCGTCGACGATCAAACAGCGTCCAGTTGGTGAGGTTGCCGCTCAAAAGCACGCCGTTCGGCACCACGACATCAGCGCCTTCGAAATTGCGAATGACGGTGGCACGCAGGCCGATCTGGCGCACCGTGCCGGAACTGCCGGCAGCCTCCACCACATCGCCGGGCTTGATGGGGCGCTCGAACATCAGCACCAGCCCGGAAACAAAGTTGCTCACCAGGCTCTGCAGACCGAACCCGATGCCCACGCCCAGTGCGCCGAATATCAACGCCAGTTGGCTGACCTTGAAACCGGCCGCAGAAAGCGCAACCAGCACACCCAGCATCAGCACACCGTAATAACTCAGCGAGGCGATGCTGTTGTCCGCGCCTCGCGGCAACCCGGCGTGAAGAGGCAACTCATCGCGCAGCAAACGGCGCACGGCACGCGCCGTCCACAAGGCCAGCCATACCGAGATGAAGAATATGAGGATATCCCCCACGTGAATCGATACCTCGCCCACATCGATACCAAATCCGAGGATGCCGTCACTGGCATGATGCAGCGGGCGCAGCAACCGGAACCGATCCAGGGTGTACAGCGCCCAGCCCACCACGGCAGCCAATACCATCAGACGCACGCACACTGCCTGCACGACTGAACTGTGGCGCTGCACGAGCCGCCGCTGGGCCAGTACCGGCTGAGTCAGCACCGCAGCAAGAAGACTGGTGCTGACGATCACCGTGGTGTAGAGCAACAGAGCCATGTAGCCACTGTCGATGACACCGCTGGTCAACATCTCGGCCAGCGAGATATTGCCCGATACGTTCGCCACGACAGCCACCGCCAGCATCCCCGCCACAACCCAGCCAAGAAAATGAATCGCCCGAGGCAAGCCGCCGGCCTGAGGCCAGTGCGCGAACCGGGCGTGGCGCAGCAACCACACGGTCAGGCCAATAGCCACGCATGACAGCACGAGAATGAAGAGACGATACAAGCCGACATCGGCAACAGCGGCCACGCCCAGCCGATCGACCACATAGAGGGCAACGGCCACATAGGGCCAACCGCCCAGCGCTTGGAACATACCCGCCGGCAGCAAGCGCAGCACGGGAATCAGCGCCAGCAGCAGCACGCACTCCTCGACCAGCAGGGGCGCATCAGGCTGCAGGATCAAGACGCTGAGCGCCGCCAGCAGCAGCCAGGCTGATATCGGCCGCTGCAAGGCCCGGGACACATTAGCGCCGAGCTCACCTGCAGCACGCTGACGGCGGGCTCGCAGGCTGACCCAAAGGATCAGCGGTAGAAGTCCGATCTGCAGAATGCGTTGTGCCTGCTGGTTGGCCGTACCTGCCCGGTGGTAGTCCACGGCGAACTGGCTCTCGATGTCCAGGCCTCGATCAACGGCAGACTGGCCTGTGGGGGACTCTGCGGAGTGTGGTAGCACCGTCGTTCGCCACAAGGGAGGTACGTCGGTCTGCAGAAGGCGACGGTCGAGATCGTCGATTGCTGCGGCCACGTTGGCCTGACCTGCCGCAATTTGCGCCTTCAGTTCGCTGGCACGCTGCTGCAGACGGAACTGCCGGGTCAGCACATCGCCGAGTTCCAGTTCAACCGAATCGATGCGAGTCGTCAGCGCCTGTACCCGGCTCGACAGTACAGCGGGCAGCCCCTCCATCAGTCCCTGAGCACGCGCAACGGACCAGGCAGAACGACGCTGCGCCAACTGCAGGGCGCTTTCTCCGTAGGGCGTGAGCATCGCACGCGCCTGCGCTTCCCATTGCGCGAAGCGCCTGGCATTGAACGCCCAGTGTCGCGATAGACTTTCGAGTCTCATGACAGGCAACGCACGCACGCCTGAGTCATTGGTGACACGCAATGCGCCCTGCACCGATTGCGTGATGTCGTCCAGCGCACGCTCCAGACCGGCGATCCTGTCACCGCTGGCGATCAGAAGCGACGCGCGATCCACACGCTGCAAGTCATCGTCCACGCTGGCCAGCATGTCGGAAATCGCCACCGGCTGAGCCAATCCCGGCTTCGCTACTGCGCCTGCAGCGCCTGCTGGCGCAGCGGACTGAGCCAGGGCATGACCCATGGCAAAAATGAAGAAGAACAGAAAAAATGCGCGAGCGGCAACGTTCATAAGCGTTTCAGGTTTCGAGTGTGCCGCAGAGCCTGGATTGCAACTGCGCCCGCAAGACCGGCGCTGCGCGCTGCGCAACCCGGTCGATGCCCAAACCATAAATTAGCAGATTCCGCCGTGCAGGCTTTGCGGGTTTTCCTTGGTCTACCCCACCTCAAGCTTGACTGAGTTCGAACTGCGGCAGGGCCAGGGACTCGGACACCGACTCGAAGACGACCGTCACCCGCGCACCGATCTTTACCGCATCGATCGGGCCATTCAGCACATTGGCCATCATCCGTACGCCTTCGTCCAGATCGATGAGTGCCACCACATAAGGCGTGCGTCCCTTGAAATAAGGAGAGGGCCCTCGATGATTGATGGTGTAGCTGTATATCGTGCCCTGCCCCGTCGATTTCACCCAGTGCATGGCATCCGAGAGGCATTCGGTGCAAAAGAGACGCGGGTAGAACTGATGCCTGCCACACGTCTCGCACTGCTGCACGAGCAACTCCCCGCGTGCAGCGCCCTCCCAATAGGACTTGGAGACATCGGTGGGCGAAGGCAGCGGACGCACCACTTCAGCTTGCCCGCGCTGCCCGGAGACATTCGCGGACGAGGCTGGACACACCTGCTCGCGAGCCTGGGTGCCATCTGTCGGTTGACGTGAGTTCGCATTCATCGCTCACACTCCCAATATCAATGTTGTGTTGGCAGAAAAAACCAGGCCTGGTGC